>Ga0302326_10006960_pt1 | contig 25275 bp, 26 predicted proteins | sample Palsa_T0_3_FD_202264 | JGI IMG/M metagenome (GOLD analysis project Ga0302326, IMG submission 202264) | Peat permafrost microbial communities from Stordalen Mire near Abisko, Sweden - Palsa_T0_3 | ecosystem: Environmental > Terrestrial > Soil > Palsa > Peat permafrost | place: Sweden: Abisko... | reverse complement strand
GCGAGCTCGGGGATGGCCTCAGCCTGAGCACCTGTTCCCTTGGAGGTGCCGCTACCTTGTTGCCATGCTCAGCGACCGCAACCTGATCCTGCGCCCGGCCGAACGCAGCGACATCGACACCCTGTACGAGCTCATCGTCGCGCTCGCCGAATACGAGAAGCTCCGGCACCGGGTTACGGGCACACGGGAGCTGCTCGAAACCGCCCTCTTCGGCCCCCGCCCGCACGCCGAGGCGGTGATCGCCGAGCTCGACTCCGACCCGGTCGGCTTCGCCCTCTACTTCCACACCTTCTCGACTTTCGTCTGCCGCCCCGGCCTGTGGCTCGAAGATCTGTTCGTCGTCCCCGAGCACCGCCGTTCCGGAATCGGCCGGATGCTCCTCTCGCACCTGGCGGCCGTCGCCGTGCGGCGCGGGTGCGCGCGCTTCGAGTGGTCGGCGCTCGACTGGAACGAGGACGCTCTGCGCTTCTACGACGCCCTAGGCGCCGAGCTGCTCGCGGACTGGCGCACGCTGCGGCTGGAGGGCGACGAGCTGCGGGCGCTGGCGGTGGAAGCGCGGTAGGGCCGCTGGCCTTCGTTACGCTTGGCGGGCGGTCTCCGGCGAACCGCGTGACGCGGCGCCTGCTTCCCGATCATTGCGGCGCCCGGCAGTCTCGTCCCAACGAGTCGTAGCGCCGACGGGCCAGTTCGGGCCCGACCGGTCGCCGTTGCTTTTGGGAGTACATGTCGGCGTCTGCCCTGGCGATAAGCATCTCCAGGGTGTCTCTCTCTCCGAGCGTGGCTATGCCGACGCTGATAGAAGCCTTGGTCGACCCATTCGCGAGGCCGGCACGAATCTGATCGACGCGCCGCCGGGAGGTTTCGAGGTCGGTATTCGTAAACCCGCAGAGGAACTCGTCACCGCCGAGGCGCACAATCGGGTCAGAGGAGCGCAGCTGCGCTTTGAGTGCGACGACGACCGTCTGCAGCAGCGCGTCCCCCGCGGCGTGCCCCTCGCGGTCGTTGAGCTCTTTGAGCCCGTCGACGTCGACGAAGGCCAGCACGAAAGGTTCGCCGGAGCGACGGGCATGTCCGATCACCTGCTGAAGGTTCGTGCTCCCGAGATCGCGCCGCTGCGCTCCGGTCAGGCCGTCGAGTCGCGCCTGCTCGAGCTCGTAGAGAGCGTGACTGGCATCCGTACTGGCGGACGCTCGATCTTCCACGGCCATGTGACGATCGTTCGCCGATCCCGCGCGGTCGGCCGCTGCATGGTCTCGGCCTGCACCGCTCGCCACGAGGAGCGTTCGAATTGTGGAATTACGCGTATGCTCGGCCGCCAGCAGACCTCGCTCCAGTTCCTCGCCGGCGCGGTCGCGGATCTCGGCCGCGACGTCTCTCGAGCCGGCGTTCGCGTCTCGAAGTCGCTGACGTTCGATCTGCGCCTGACTGCCGTCCGCGCTCGCGGAGGCAAGGTCTTCCGCTGCCAGGCGGCGATCGTTCGCCGCCTGCGCCCGGTCGGCTGCCGCGCCGTCTCGACCTACGCTGCAGGCCAACAGGAGTTCTCGAACAATGGAATCGCGGGCATCCTCGGTAGTCAGGAGGGCTTCCTGCCCTTCCTCGGCGCGGTCGCGCTGACCCGCCGCGACGTCTCTCGAGCCGGCTCTGACGTCCCGTAGTGTCGCGTTCTCATCGCGCCGCGCTCTGCGCTTGGCGCGCGAACGCGAGGAATTTGCGAAACCGTCGACGCCCGCTCGTTGGTCCGCTGAGCCACTCAAGGGCTCGACGCCAGGAGCGTCAGAGATGAGCCCCGAGCCAGTGCTCGCGGGACCGATCGCCGAGCCGTGGTCCACGTCGCGCTCCATCAGGGGCATACGCCGACCACGGCTCCGAATGGCGACTCAGTGAGCCATGTGGTCAGCTCGTCGGCCGGGCATGGGCGGCTGAAGAGGTCCCCCTGGGCGCTATCGCATCCGTTCTCAATCAGGATCTCGAGCGCGGCTTCGTTCTCAACGCCCTCGGCGACGACCATCAGACCAAGATTGTGGCCAAGTTCGATGGTCGAACGGACGATCACCGCATTGCTGGTGTCGGAAAGAAGGTCGATTACGAAGGATCGGTCGATCTTGATTTCATCGATTGTCAGCTGTTGGAGGTAGGCAAGCGATGAGTGGCCAGTGCCGAAGTCGTCGAGTGCGAGGCGTTCGCCCATCGCGTGGAGCAGCTCCAGGCCTTTTGCCACGTCAGAATCGATAGTGGCGTTCTCGGTGAGCTCCAGAATGAGCCTGCCAGGTGGGATTGCCCATGTCTCGGTGAGCTTGGCGACGGTGTCCGGGAGATTGCTGTGCCGCGCGAGGCTGCGCGCCGAGATGTTCACCGCCATCGTCAGATCCAAGCCGGCCTTGTTCCAGACGCTCTGCTGGTGGAGAGCCTCGTTGAGCACCCAATCCGTGAGTGGCTCGATCAGCTCGCTGCGCTCGGCCTCGGGCATGAACTGCCCGGGCATGAGGAGTCCCTCGGTCGGGTGACGCCAGCGCACGAGCGCCTCTACCCCGGTGGTTCGCTGACCGGCGGTGAGGTCAACCTTGGGCTGATAGTGGAGGACGAGCTCGCCGCGCGGAATGCCATCGCGAAGCTCAGTCAGCAGGTTCAGCCGGCGCGCGGTCTCATCCGCCGGGTCCGTCACGAACACGGCGAGCCCTTTGCCTGAGCGCTTGGCGTCGCGCATTGCCAGATCGGATCGGCGAAGCAGCTCGTCGGTTGAGTGGCCGTGCTGCGTGCAGAACGCGATCCCGATGCTCGCTCGCAGCTCGACGGCATCGCCGCCAACCTGGAACGGATGGTCGAACACTTCGCGGAGCTTCCACCCGATCGCTGCGGCCGCCTCCACGTCGGTTTCGCCTGACGGGAGGATGCCGAATGAGTCGCCTCCGAGACGGCTGACTGTGTCTGACTCGCGCATCGCGCCGCTGAGCCGTCTCGCGACTGCCTGCAGAAGGGCGTCGCCCTTCTCGCGCCCGAACGCCTCGTTGATCGCGCCGAACTTGTCAAGGTCGACCACTAGCAAGGCCCTGGACTCGTCGGCCCGGTCCGCGCACGCGATCGTCCGGTCCATGCGATCAGCGAACAGGGTGCGGTTCGGGAGTCCGGTGAGGTCGTCGTGCAGTGCGCGGTTCGCGAGTGCCTCGGTGTACGCCACGCGGCCTGAGATGTCGCGGATGCAGGCGATTGTGAACGTGAGCGCCCCGACCTGCATCTCGCTGATGCTCATCTCCATCGGGAAGCACGAGCCGTCCTTGCGGCAGCCCACGGTCTCGGTCGACTCGGCAGGAATCCCGTTCGCGTTCAGCAGACCCCACTTGACCCGCGCCGACTCCAGAAATTCGTCGTGATGAGTGGGCGCGACGATCAGCTTCAGCGGCAGTCCGATCACCTCATCCTCGCGGTAGCCGAGCAGTTGTCGCGCTGATCGGTTGAAAGATTCGATCAGGCCACCTTCGCCTGCGGTCACGATCCCATCCGCCACGTTCTGCAGCACCGCGCGCGCGCGGACCTCGCTGGCCCGTAGCGCAGCGTTCAGGGTCGTAATCGACTCGAGCGAGCGCTGCAGCTCCTGTGCCTGAGCGAACAGGTCGACGAAGGCCGAAACCTTGGCGCGGAGTACCTCCGGGAGGATCGGAGCAAAGATGAAGTCCACGGCGCCGCTGGCGTACGCGGTGACCGTCTCAGCCTCGTCACGTCCGAAGGCCGTCATGAAGATGATCGGTGTGAGCTCTGACTGGGGCCGCTGACGGATCAGTTTGGCCGTCTCGTAGCCGTCCAGGGTCGGCATCCGGACGTCCATCAGAATCATCGCGAACTTGCGACGCAGCACGGCGCGCAACGCCTCGCGGCCGGAGTCGACCTCGACCACCTTGTGACCGAGCGGCGCAAGCATCGCGCGAACTGCGAGACGCTTCGCGGCGTTGTCGTCGACAACGAGAATCGCAGGTAGCAGCATCTCTGATACCGCCGCGTCCTCGACGGGCGAAGGATCGGCCATCAGCCAGGCACGTCGGCTGAGTCTGCGACGGACCGAGCCGACGGGAGCCACTCGCCAAGCATGAGCAGAAGCTCCGCGCTATCCACCGGCTTGGCAATGTAGGCCGAAGCACCCGCGTCGATGCAACGCTGGCGCTCCCCAGCGGCCACGTTGGCGGTGATCGCAAAGATCGGCAGATCCGCGTGGTGCGACAGCTTGCGGATCGCTCGCATCGTCGCGTAGCCATCCATCACCGGCATCATGATGTCCACGAGCACGATGTCGATGTCCGGCGTCTGCTTGAGCACCGTAATCCCGTCCTCGCCGCTTTCGGCCGAGACCACCTCCAGCCGGCCGCGCTCGAGCAGCGTCGTGAGAGCGAAGATGTTGCGGAAGTCATCGTCGATGATCAGTGCCTTTCTGCCTGCAAGGTCGCTTCCTGCTGGTCGCTGCCGCAGGGGTCTCAGGGCGGCAACGTCGAGGTCTGGCGTGGCAAGCGGGGCGATGTCACCGCCGGCAGGGGACGGTAGGTACACCGTGAAGGTGCTGCCCTGCTCTGGCGTGCTGGTGAGTGAGATCTCCCCGCCGAGCAATCGCACCAGCTCGCGGCTAATCGAGAGTCCCAGTCCCGTCCCTCCGTACTGGCGAGCTGTCGTGCCGTCGCCCTGCGCGAAAGCCTCGAAGATGCGCCGCTGCACATCCGGGCTGATTCCGACGCCCGTGTCGGCGATGCTGAACGCCGTCACCGCCTCCGCCCGGCTGAGACCTGGGTGTTCCGGACTCCATCCACTGTCCGCGTGGCTCACGCGCACCCTCACCTCCCCGCGCTCGGTGAACTTGAACGCGTTGCAGAGGAGGTTCTTCAACACTTGCCGCAGGCGTCCAGGGTCGGTCGGCAGGCTCGGCGGAACCTCCGGATCAACCTCCACGGTCAGCCGCAGACCCTTTTGATCGGCGACGTGACCGAAGTCGCGGACGAGCGCGTCGCACAGCTCGACCAGCGGCAGCTCGCTGATCTCGAGCGTGACCGTGCCCGACTCGACCTTCGCGAGATCGAGGATGTCGTTCAGCAGACGCAGCAGATCGGTACCTGAGGAGTGGATGACGCTGGCGTACTGGACTTGCGCCTCTGTCAGGTTCTGTTCGGGGTTGTCCTCCAACTGCCGTGCGAGGATCAACAGGCTGTTGAGCGGTGTGCGGAGCTCGTGTGACATGTTCGCGAAGAACTCGGACTTGTACTTCGATGAGACGGCGAGCTGCTCGGCCTTCTCCTCGACCAGGCGCTTGGCGAGCTCGACCTCTTCGTTCTTGCGCTCCACCTCGCTGTTCTGATCAGCCAGACGGCTCGCCTGCATTTCAAGATCCTCGTTGGAGGTTCGCAGTTCCTCCTGCCGGGATTGCAGCTCCTGCGCCTGGGACTGGGACTGCTTGAGCAGGTTCTCGGTGAGGGTGTTGGCCTCGATTGTGTTCAGGACCAGGCCGATGCTCTCCGTGAGCTGGTCAAGGAACGCCTGGTGGGTGGGGCTGAACCGACCGAAGGACGCCAGCTCCACGACGGCGCGGACCGATCCCTCGAACAGGATCGGCAGCACGATGATGTTCAGCGGTGGTGAATCACCGAGACCGGAGCTGATCCTGACGTAGTCACCCGGGACGTCGGTCAGGAGGATGCGTTCCTTCTCTACGGCACACTGGCCAACGAGTCCCTCCCCGAGACGGAATTGGCTCGCCAGGTGCTTGCGTTCCTTGAAGCCGTATCCCGCCTGGAAGCGCAGAACCGGCTCGCCGCCGTCCTCGGGGCTCGTCAGCGTATAGAACACTCCGTGCTGAGCGGACAGCAGCGGTGCCAGCTCCGAGAGGATCATGTTCGAGACGGTGGCCAGATCGCGCTGGCCTTGCAGCATGCGGGTGAAGCGCTCTAGGTTGGTCTTCAGCCAGTCCTGTTCGGTGTTCTGGCGTGTGGTCTCCCGTAGGTTGCGGATCATCTCGTTGAGCTTGTCCTTGAGCACGGCGACCTCGCCGCTCGCCTCGACGTTGACCTGCCGGGTCAGGTCTCCCTCGGTGACCGCGGTCGCGACGTCCGCGATCGCCCGCACCTGGTTCGTAAGATTGGCGGCGAGCTGATTGACGTTGTCGGTGAGGTCCTTCCAAACGCCGGCGACCTCCGCCGACTGGGCTTGCCCTCCGAGCTTTCCCTCGACCCCCACCTCGCGGGCGACGCGGGTCACCTCGGAGGCGAATCGGTTGAGCTGATCGACCATCGCGTTGACGGTGTTCTTGAGCTGGAGGAACTCGCCCTTTACGTCGGCGGAGATCTTCTTACTCAGGTCGCCGTTGGCGACCGCTGTTGTCACCTCGGCGATGTCGCGCACCTGCCCGGTGAGGTTTCCCGCCATCAAGTTGACGTTGTCGGTCAGGTCCTTCCACACACCGCCGACCTCAATCGTCACTGCCGCGGCCTGGCCGAGCTTGCCCTCGGTCCCGACCTCGCGAGCCACGCGGGTCACCTCGGAGGTAAAGCGGTTGAGCTGATCGACCATGCCGTTGATGGTGTTCTTGAGCTCGAGCACCTCTCCGTGAACGTCCGCGGTGATCTTCTTGCTCAGATCGCCGTCGGCAACGGCTCCGATCACGCGCTGCATCTCGCTGGTGGGACGCACCAGGTCATCGATGAGGCTGTTGACCGAATCGACGCTCTCAGCCCAGACACGATCCGACCCCCGCAACTCAACGCGCTGGGACAGCTTGCCGTCCTTGCCGACGACACGACTGGCCTTCGCGAGCGCGGCTCCAAGCGTCTCATTCGCCGCGATCACATCGTTGAGCGTGTCGGCGATCTTGCCCGCCACGCCCGTCCATTCGAGCGGCATGCGAACGCTGAAGTCGCCGTGCTTGACGTCCGTCAGCACGCCCAGCAGCATTGCCTCGTCGAGCCTGGCAGCGACGTCGCCGTCGGAATCACGCATCGCAGGCCTCTATCGGTGCAACCTGCCGGGTCGAGCGGTTGGTGCGCGTTGCCACTGTGCTTCCTTGCGTTGGGCCGAGCCTCGACGAGAGCGCCAGTCCAATAGGACGCGCGGGTCAACTCTGCTCTTTGGAATGCCAATGCGTCCAGGTGGACGGCATTGTCCTACTGTGCCTCGCGAGAGCGACCGATGAACCGATGGCCACCGCTGCGTCCTATGTCGGTTCGAGCTGCATCGGCACAAATGCGCACCGACTTGAGCGCTTTGGAAAAGGTGCGGTGACCGTGTCCTCTAGGAGTTCGGCGAAGCAGAACTCTGAGGGATTCGGCGAAGCCGAATCCTCACCCCAGGAGTTCTGCGAAGCAGAACTCTTTAAGGAGTCGGCTTCGCCGACTCCTCAGCCTCGGCGCATCAGGCGACCGACGGCGGCCATGAGCTCGACCGTCTTCTCGTCGCGCTCCTCGGCGGGCTCGGCGCCCACAACGCAATGACGCGCGTGGCCATCGAGGAGGCCGAGGGCGACCTTGTCGAGGGCAGCCTGGGCGGCGCTGATCTGGGTGAGGACTTCGATGCAGTAGCGGTCGTCCTCGACCATCCCTTCGATGCCCCGGATCTGACCTTCGATCCGTCGTAGCCGGGCGAGCAGCTGGTCTTTCGTCGCGCTGTAGCCGCGCGCCGGCGATGTCGTCTGGGCCATGGCACCGAACAGCTTACCAATACCCCGTACGGGTATGCTGAAAGCGATGGTGGTTCTCGCCGACGTCCCGGCCGTGCTCTGGCACGGACTCAGAGATTCCTTCCTAATGGCGTGGGAGGTCTGGTGGGCGCTCGTGCTCGGGTTCGCGATCTCGGCCGTGGTGCAGGCGTGGGTGCCCCGGGCCCGCATCGAGCGCGCCCTGGCCGGCTCCGGCCCCGGGTCGATCGCGCGCGCCACCGGTCTCGGTGCCGCCTCCTCGTCCTGCTCCTACGCCGCGGTGGCGATCGCCAAGTCCCTGTTCGAGAAGGGCGCCTCCGCGGCCAGCGCGCTCGCCTTCCAGTTCGCCTCCACCAACCTCGTGTGGGAGCTCGGCCTCGTGCTCTGGGTATTGATCGGCTGGCAGTTCACCCTCGCCGAGTACCTCGGCGGAATCGTGATGATCGTGCTCATGGCGATGCTGTTCCGGGTTTTCGTCCCCCCGGCGCTCGAGGCGCGAGCGCGGGAGCACGCGGTTCACGCATCCACCGGTCACCAGCACCACATGGCCGGCGCCGAGCTGCCGTGGCGCGAGCGCCTGCGGAGCGCCTCCGCGTGGTCGGACGTCGCCCATAACTTCCGCAACGACTGGCAGATGCTCTACCGCGAGATCTTGGCCGGCTTCCTGCTCGCCGGCTTCATCGCCCAGTTCGGCAACGGCTTCTTCGAGTCGCTCTTCCTCCGCCATGCCCCCCATCCCCTTCCCACGCTCGAGAACGTGATCGTCGGCCCCCTCGTCGCCGTGGCCAGCTTCGTATGCTCGGTAGGTAACGTTCCCCTCGCCGCCGTCCTGTGGTCGGGGGGGATCTCGTTCGCCGGCGTGCTCGCGTTTCTCTTCGCCGACCTCATCGTCCTCCCCATCATCGCGATCTACCGCAAGTACTACGGTACCCGCTACGCGGTCCGGATCGTCGCCCTGATGCTCGTGACCATGATCGTCGCCGCCCTCGTCGTTAACGCGATCTTCGGGCTCGCCGGGGCCCTGCCCTCGGGGCCGCGTCCCACCCGGGCCGACGTCTTCGGCCACGTTGGGATCGACTATAAGCTGGTCCTGAACGTCGTCGCCGCTCTCATCTTCGTCGCGCTCCTCGCCTTGACCGTTCGGCGTGGCGCCACGGACCCTGAATGCGGGATGAAGGTCGACCGTGCGAAGGCGCTCACGACCGTGACCGAGAGTGGCGACACCGTGTACTTCTGCTGTGCGGGCTGCCTGGAGGCCTTCGAGGCGCGCGGCGGGCTCGGGCGTGGGCCCGGGCTCAGCGGGCGTGCGGATCCGCCGGCGGCCAGGGCTGCGTCTCGGGCGGGCTCAGGCGGAGTGCTGGGTTCACCGCAATAGGCCGGCGGCGCATCCCCACGCCCGCCGGCACCCTCACACCTCCCGGCACCCCCGCGCCCCTACCCACCCCACACGGCGAGCAAGGCAACGCAGACGATGACCTCGGCGAGAGCCACGGTGGCGCCGAGCGTGTCGCCAGTGCGACCGCCGAGCGTCGCGCGGACGTGTAGCACCGAGAGCGCGGCCACGACGACCCCGGCCGCTATCGCCGCGAGCCCGGCCACAACCCCGCACAGCGCGATCGTCCCGGCCACCGCAACCACGCTCGCCAAAGCCAGCGCTACACGCCCCACTCCGAAGCTGGCGCCGAGCCCCTCGGCCCGCGCGGGTGGAGAGCCGACGGCGTGCAGTAGCGCCGCCCAGCGCCCGAGCGCACCCGCCGCCACGAGAGCTTCGACAGCGCGCGCGGCGCCCAACCGATCGAGGACGGCGACCAACAGCAGCGCCCAGCCGATCAGTGCCAGTGCTCCGAACACTCCGATCGAGGAGTCGCGCATGACCGCCAGGCGCCGGGCGCGGTCGCCGCGCACGCCGAGCCCGTCGGCGGTATCGGCGAGCCCGTCCTGGTGCAGGGCGCCCGTGACGATGACCATGGCGGTGACCGCGAGGACCGTGGCGGGGACGGCGCCGAGCACCGGCTGAAGGCCGGCCCGCACCCCTCCGGCGAGACCGCCCACGGCCGCGCCGACTAGAGGGAACCAGGCCGCGCCGCGCCGCACACACCCGCCGCCCGGGACTGGGACGATGGTCAGGAAGGTGATCGCCCCAGCGAGGCCTGACCACCCGGCTCGCAGCGCTCCGCGGGACTCAGCCGGCGCTTCGAGCAACGCCGGACTCCTCGAACGTCGCCATCCCCCGGTGCAGAGCACCCGCCGCCTCGATCAGCGGCAACGCGAGCAGCGCGCCGGACGCTTCGCCCAACCGCAGGCGCAGGTCGAGGAGCGGCTCGAGCCCAAGCTCGTCGAGCGCCAGCCCGTGCCCGGGCTCCGCCGAGCGGTGAGCTGCGATCAGGACCTCTCCCACCTTCGGCTCGAGCCGGGCAGCGGCGAGCGCTGCGACGGTTACCGCATAGCCGTCGAGGAGCACGGGCAGGCGCAGGCGCGCCGCCTCGATCGCGGCGCCGGCCAGCGCCGCGAGCTCCAGTCCGCCAACCGCGAGAAGGGCCTCACGCGCGGGGAGGGCGGTTCCGTGGCGGGCGAGCGCTTGGGCCACCACTTGGCGCTTGCGCTCGAGCCCGGCGGCGTCAACTCCGGTACCCCGGCCCACGGTCAGCTCAGGCGTCGCCCCCGTCAGGGCGCCCAGGAGCGCGGCCGTGGTGGCGGTGTTACCGATGCCGATCTCGCCGAGTACGAGGCAGTCGACGCCGCTCTCAGCCAGCCGCCGGGCGAGCTCGGCACCCCGCGCCAGAGCCGCGTCGAGGTCGGCGGGGGCCAATGCCGCGCCGAGCGTCATGTCCGAGGTACCGGCAGCGACCTTGCGGTCACGCACACCTGAAGGCGTGGGCGCGGCCATCCCGAGATCGGCGACAACGAGCTCGTGTCCGCCTCGCCGAGCCAGCACCCCGATCGCCGTCTCGCCCCGCGCCGCGGCGGCGGCCACCTGGGCGGTGACGGTGGGGTCGAACAGGCTCGTACCGTGGGCGACGTGACCGTGGTCGCCCGCGCACACGAGCACGCCTGCCCGCAGCCGTTCCGCCGGCGGGGCTCCGGTGATCTGCGCCCAGCGTTCGATCAGCGGCTCGAGCGCCCCCAGGCTCCCCGCCGGTTTGACGAGCTGATCGAGGCGGTCACGAGCCGCGATCGCCGCCGCGCGGTCGGGACCGGGGCTGCCGGGCGCCTCAGGGGCGCCGGGCGCGCCGGGCGTCTCGGCCCGCCAGCACTCCTCCATGACAACCTCCCCCAGCGGCATGCGCGCAGACCACCCCGCCGCCTCCAGGCCGGGCCGATCCGGTCGCTCGTCGGGCCAGCCCAGGCACAGGTAGGCGATCGGGTCGACCGCGTCCGGGATGCCCAGCACCGCGCGCAGGTCCTGCTCGCGATAAAAGCTCACCCAGCCGACGCCGAGTCCCTCCGCGCGCGCGGCCAGCCACAGGTTCTCGATCGCGCACGCGGTGCTGTAGACGTCGGTCTCGGGGATCGTCCCCCGGCCCAGCACCTCCACCTCGGGATCGCCGTGGTCACAGCACACGCACACGCCGAGGGGCGCCTCGACGATCCCCTCGATCTTCTGGTCGAGGAACTGGCGCGCTCTCTCGTCGAAGCGCTCGGCCTGGCGCAGGCGCTCGCGCTGGGCGAGGCGGCGCACGGCGATCCGCGTCTCGAGCGAGTGCACGACGATCAGGCGCCAGGGTTGCATGAGCCCCACCGAGGGCGCACGATGCGCGGCCTCGAGCACGCGCTGCAGCGCGTCGCCGGGCACCTCGTCGGGCCGGAAACGACGGATGTCGCGGCGCTCGGCGATCACCCGGTGGACCGCCTCGCGCACAGGGTCGGGGTAGCGCCACCCCTGCGGGTCCGCCGCGCGCTCCGCCGCACGCGAGCGATCGAACCCGGGCGGGGTGGGCGGGCGCTGGAAGCCGCTCTCGATCGTCATGTGACCAGCAACACTAGAGCGAACCGGGGGCAGCCAGCTTGCGCGACGATTAAGAGACCACTGCGTATCAGCGCCAACAGCTCGCAGCGTCGTTCCCCGCTTCGGCGGATCGGTTAGCCCGAGGAGGTCGCCGCCACCCTCTCTCTCGCCTCCGAGGCGTCATCGTGATCACCGGCGTCACGCTCGACATCGTCGGCGGCAAGATCATACGCTGACGCGCCGGACCCACCCGCGCGTCACAAAAATTTGACGCTGCTGCGCTTCGTACCCCATTGGTCACCACGGCGGCCAGCACTGTCCCGACTAGTTGGGCTGGCCTCGCGGCCGGTCGCGAGCGGATGAAATCTCGGACGATTGCGGAGTCGCTCTCGACGCCGATCACTGCTTGGTGCCGGTGAACCCGAGACTAGTTTGGCGTGTGGGTCTCCCCGGTGTTCCGGACTGTTGCCAAGAGCACGCTTGTCAGACTCGTTAGTTACTCAGAAGCCCTTAGGCGACGATCCTTTCGATCGCGTTGAAGGAGGTCGGACGCTGGACGTGCACAAGCAGCAGGTGACCGCGTGCGTGCGGGCCCGGTGAGGGTCGTTCGCGTGAACAACACGTGGCGGACTTCCCGACGACGGTCGCGGGTCTGTTGACGTTGTTCGACTGGCTGTCGGCGTTCGGTGTGCAGCAGGTCGTGATGGAGGCCACCGGCGTGCATTGGACAGGCTGCTGGTAAAACGCAGCGACGTGCTCAAGACACTCGAGCGCGGACGCCAGCCTGCAGAGGATCCCCAAACGCTTGACGTCCCCGGCGACCGCACGATCCTGATCGGCTGACCCCGGTGAGTGATCCATGGGTCACGCTCAAACGGATGCAGATCGCCGACCAGCGCTGGCGCACCGCGATCCAGGAAAGCGCATTCGCGCCGCCCGATGACGGTTTCGCCGACCGGCTCAGAGACATCTCCGCCGCCGCACGCGCAGAAGCCGCAGTACTCCACGAAGCCGCCACAACACCAGAACTCAGGTGGAACCCGATCCCTACGCAACCGCACCAAAACGACTCAGCTACGAACTGCGACCCGGCGGAAACCGCCCCGGCCCGGGCGAAATGTGGGACCGCTTCGACGCGATTGTAGCCCAGCTCGTACGCGCGCAAGCGGGAACCGACTTCGCCGCGATCGCCGACGGCTACCGGATGATCGGCGAGCTCACCGCGGAACTCGCCGACGCCGTCGACCGCGAACGCTCCCCCCGTTCAGCGAAACAGAAACAGGGTAGATCGAACGTGCTCCGCCTGATGAGACTGTGGCTGCTATTGCGAATCGGACGCGTAGTCCTCCCACTGCTCATCGCGGTCGTGCTCCTCGGCGAGCTCGCCACCTCGATCCACCGCCATCCGGTGATCTCCCCACCCCGGTCCATGTCACCGATCACCACAGTCATACGGCATCACAGCACGAGCATGATCGCCCGGGCCCGCCGCGATCTCACCCGAACGCTCGAACGTGAAGCGCCGCGACGATGAGCGACGACCCGGGCGACATCGGCGTCCAGGCACCGAGCTCACAGCACCACGCGGTGCGCGTCTGGTCGGTCCAAGCACCCTCGCAGCAAATCCTGACCGACCGCGTCGCGCTCGTGCTCGGCGAGCACATGGCCGACGGCGACGAACTCCACATCAGCCACGCCGTCATCCAGAACGGCTCAGAAGAACACGTACGCCCACGACTGCTGCGCGAGCCGCAACTTCATACTGATTTGTACTTCGAGTACTCGGCCCTGATTGTGCTCCGCTCGGCTGGTGTCGTCTGAAACCATAAGCAGAAAGCCGGCTGTACCGCGCCCGATGCTCACATACCCACCCAGCCGCTGCGCGATGTTCCCCGACGGCCCGACGTAAGTGCCACGCGCACTGTCGATCACATAGATGCTTTCGTTCGCTGCGTCTTCTGTGGCAACAACCGTCACGAAGCCGCGCGCAGACGACCCCGCGACGCCACTCGCCTGTTGGCTCGCCGCGGCTTCGCCGGCAGCGAAGTTGGCGGGAGGGGTCGTAGCTGTATGAGACGCGTCGTACGCGTACACCGAAATGTGATCGCCGTTGAAAGACGCGCCAAGTGTTGACACCGGCATGGCCACGACGAACGCCACGGCAGCGGTAAACACCACGATTAGAGCGGCGATCAGAACCCGAATGTGCGACAGCGTCAAACGCATCCGCAGCCGCGCAGAGAGGCTCATGCTATTCAACGGCGAGCTTCCAGCCCTTCCAGTCAAACGCGCTGCGAATATTGGCCAGGACCCTCTCGCGTTCTGACTCCGAAACGGCGATTTCGCGTCCCCTGGCCTGCCAGACGCGAATGTCGGCGCGTCGAACAATGATCGTGGGCTCATCGATGACCACCTGCTCCGCGAAGACCTCAATCGTCTTGTCTGTCTCGGCATAGAGCACGGTGTTGCGGCCCCGAACCTCGACGCTAAAGCCGTCGCTGCTGACGATCAAATTTGGACGTGGATAGCTGAAGCGATCGGCCATGGCTGCCATCTCAGCCGCCTCCCACGGCGTGGAAGATCAGATTGACGTCCGGGTTCTGGTTGAGGATCGGATATTCAACGCGAGCCCAGGTGCTCCCGAGCCTCACTCCCTCGGCGGCTTGGAAGACGTGTACGTCGCCGGTTGCTCCAGACGCAAAGTCAGCCGACGCGGCGTCCCATTGGGGCTGAGCTTCCGGCCAATCAAGGTTCGCGGCCTCCAGTTCCTGGCCGCGAGCGGTCATCTCAAGCGTCTGCCCACCGTTCTCCGTCGCAAACTGCTCGGCGGCCGCTCTCGCTTCACTACTTCCCGACCAGAAGACGGATCCGCCACCGTCTTCTGTGGCAACACAGAACCCTGACGCCAACCCGACCGCTGAGACGGTGAAACCCGGGCGTGAGCAGGAGGATTGCGAGCTCGTCTGCGGGGTGAGCAGCTGGGCGGCTGGGGTGAACGCCCAGACGCGGTTCTGAGCCCCGGCACCGGTCGGGCCCGGTGTCGTCCTGACGCTGGCGCAGCCGGTCAGGGCGACCGCGGTGAGCGCGGCGAGCAGGACGACCAGGCGGCGGGCGCGGACCGTGAGCATCGCCTGGGAGTGTCTCACCGGGCGCCGACGACGGCGGCGGCCACGATCGCCACGGTCGTGTGCCGGAGAGGGCAATGAAGGCGGCGAGGGGCGAGGCGCTGGTTGGGGGGCGTCGCGCGTTTGAGACCGGCTTCGCCTCCCGCTGATGATCGCTCGCACTTGGGCGATCCCGAGGTGCGCGGGACGCCCCGGGTGGCCGGGAGCGGCGGGGGTGAGCGATGCGGACCACTCGCGCGTAGCTTGCGCTGGTCCGGGCCGGCATCCGCGACGACGCGGCGGTCAGGTGTCTGGCTGCTCGGCTGGCGAGTGGAGGCGTTGGTGGGCGACCTGGTAGACGGATGGCTGCCAGGGGTGCTCGGGGTGCGCGACCCCGAACGCGAGGTAGGAGAGCACCAGCTCGCCGGTGGTCTTCTCGCGCAGCACCTCGAAGACCATCCGCCAGCGCCCGTCCGGGCCGGGCAGGTAGGTCTTCAGGCAGTTCGGCAGGCTCGTCCCGTCACGCGCGTCCGGGTCACAGCGCTTGAACTCGGCCGGGTCGGCGCCGTCGCGCTCGAGCCGCTGGCGGGCGGCCTGGGCGACCTGTCGGCTGGCGGGAGTCGCGTGCCCGAGATCGCTGGTGAACGCGAGCTCGTCGAACCGCACGCCGAACCGGGCGGCGCCGGCGCCCGTCGGCATCGCCGTCAGCCCTCGTCGTCGGTCGGCAGATCGCCGAAGTGCTGCTCGAACTCGGCGGCGCTGACCGGCTCGAGCCCCAGGCGGCGGTGGATCGCCTGCGCGCTGGTGTCCGGGCGGATCACGAGGCGGCCGTCGTCGAGCACCTCGTCGACGACGTACTCGCCGTTCAGATCACCAGCCAACGTGACGTGCGCTGCCATCCACCAAGTGTCGCACGCGCTCCGGAGCCGGCGAGGGAGCAGCTCGCGGTCCGGTGCTCGCCCGCCGGTGCCCCGGCGGCGTCGCGCGTGACTTATCGAGCGCGGAGCGCGAGATCACCGCTTCGTTCTCCCGCGCGAGCATCGACGACGCCCCACCCCTGATCTGCTCTTCGCTGCCTGCCGTTCGCACCTCGACAGCCGTCTCGAGGTCGACGTCGCTCAGGCTTTCCTGCTGCTCGCCTTGGCTCGCCGCACACAGTTTCACCTCGATGAAACGGCCGCTCTGCGGAGGACTTCTCGGGACCGCTCCTGGCGGGTCCCAGGGGTGGACGGAAGGGTGGACGGAAGGGTGGATCTGGAGTCCACCCCTGGGGCTGGCCCCGCCCCGTGGTTGCTGGGTTTCCGGGGCTGCTGCGAGCCCGACTACCCACCCCCCACGTATGACGTCAGGTAGGGGGTCGGGTAGTCGGGCTCACAACAGCAGAAGGGTGTTGCGGCGGGGGCGGGGCCAGCCAGGGCTCGCGGGCACGACACCAAGGATCCAGGGAGGTCGGAGGGTCAAACACCAGCCAGACAAGGGCGATGAGATCCGGGGGCGGTGAGGCGGACCGGACCGTCGCCGGAGTGGGCCGGTGGTCATGGGGTCCAGCGGGAGGGTTCACCGATCCTGGCGCCAGCATGGCGCAGTGTCGTGCGGTAGGCGGTCATCTCGGTGACGAAGCAGTCGCCGCACCAGGCAGCGTGGCCGTGCTCGCAGAGCTGGCAGTCAGCGCCAGTCTCCGGGTGCCGGGCGATCGCGCCGAACCGCTGCAACGCGATCGCCCGCACGCACTCCGAGCACACGACGGCTGGCGCTGAGCAGTCCGCGCAGCGGCCCTCGCCGACGGTCATCGACTCGCCTCGACGTCGCCGTGGCCGATGTTGGCATCGCCGTTGTCGTCTGCGACATCGTCGCGGTGTCGGCGTGGCTGGTTGCTGGCGGCGGGGTGGGTAGCGGCGTGGATCGCCCGCAACTGCCGGAGGGAGACCTGGGTGTAGATCTGGGTGGTCGAGATGTCGGCGTGCCCGAGCATCTGCTGGATGAACCGGATATCCGCACCGCCCTCCAACATCAAAGTGGCCATCGTGTGCCGGAACAGATGACACGCGCCGGGCTTCCCGACCCCGGAGCGCTTCACGTAATCGGCGACCAGCCCGGTCAACCGGTCCGGGGAGAACACGGTGCCGTCGACCGTCAGGAACAGGATCCCGTCGTCCGGCTCGACCGCCAACTTGGGGCGGACGTCTGAGAGGTAGCGGGCGATCCAGACGGCGGCGCGCTCACCGGTCGGGATCATCCGGTCCTTCCGGCCCTTCCCCTGCCGCACCGCCAACGTCAGGCGCTCGACGTCGAGGTCGAACACCCGCAACCCGGCGAGCTCCGAGCGGCGCACACCGGTCGCGTAGAGGAGCTCAAGCATCGCCCGATCCCTCAAGCCCAACGGGTCGGCGAGGTCGGGGACGGCCAAGACCCGCTCCGCCTCGGCCTGCGAGAGCACCGCTCTGGGGAGTCGGCGTTCGGCCTTCGGGAGCTCGAGCTCGCTCGCGGGGTTGTAGAGGATCCGGTTCTCCCTGGCCAGCCACTTGAACAACGCCCGGACCGGGGTCAGACGCTGCACCTGCGAGCGGAAGCTGAGCGGCTGCCCGTCGGGCTTGCGGTGATGGAACACGGCCCGCTGGTAGCGGTCGAGCATCGGCTTGGTCACCTCACCCGGTCGCGACACCCCGCGTTCCTGGAGCCAGAGGACGAGGTAGGTGAGGTTGTAGCGGCGGTTCTCGATCGTCTTGGGCGAATAGCCGCGGACGGCCATCGACTCAAGGAACTCCTCGACCAGCACCGGGAACCCCAACGGGTCTGACCGATCGCCAGGGATCACCTTCGGTGACCGCTCGCCCCGCCGTGGCATCAGCCACCCACCGCTGTGACTGTGACCGGCTCGGCAGCTGGGGAAGAAGAAGTCGGGGACAGCCCGTTCGGCGTCTCCTCGCCGCTTGACCGGTCGGATCGCCCGACGCTGCTGGGATCAGCGCCGTTCGTGGCAGGCCGACCGGACGCCGACCGCCCGCCGACCGGGGACCGACCGAGCCCCGACCGATCCGCTTCTGACCCCGACCGATCCGAGTCGTAGTCATGCTCGGTGGCAGGCTGGTCGGGGTCGATCAGGCCGGGCAACAGCGCCCCATCGACCGCCTGGCCGCGGTCCCACGCGAGCTCGTAGACGAACTGGCCGTGCGCGCCACGGTGTGCGTGCACCAGCTCCAGGGTGACCAGCCGGGCGAGATGCACTTTGAGCTGCGTGTCGCCCCAGGAGAGCTGCTCGCGCAGCTCCCGACGGGTGAACCTCACCCGCTCGCGTGAGACGCCCAGCTCCCCGGCGGCCGCCGCGACGAGCTGCTCCAACCGGTCGAGCAGCCGGCGGGTGCCGGGAGGCAGCTCGTCCAGCGACCGGCCGAGCACCCGGTGCGCCAACCGGTTCGCGAGCACGACGTCCTCGCGGGTGGCCTCTATGTAGCTCACCGGCTGCCCGTCAACCACCGCCGACTTGCGAGGCCGCTGGTGCTGATGCAACAGCGCGATCGCACGGATCAAGGTCAGATACTTCACGTGATCGCGCCTGGTCCGCGTCCTCGTATCCGAGAACGACAACGACGTCGCGAACGGGTTCACGACCGCGACCGGCTCCAGCAGCCGCTGCGCGTCCTGATGGACTTTCAGCACCGCGCGGCGCTCCCGCTCCGCGACCAGCCCCTTCAGGGTCTCGCGCTCCCGCTGCCGGCGGTGGATCGCCCGGGTCTGGTCTCGGTCCTCATCAACGGAAAGGACAAGGCACCGGTTCAAAAGCTCCTCGTCGACATCGACCGCAGTCATGGTCAGGAAGATCGAGACCGGGCCACGGACCTTGTAGGTATGCGTGACCAGCCGGCCGGTCGTCCCGTCCTTCCCCGTCGAGGCGATCGACAGCTCCCCCTCCGATTGCAGGAGCTTGAGCGCGTAGCTCGCACGCTCGGCGCCCTCCTCCTCGGACACGGCAAGCACCTTGTGCGCCAGATCCGACTCGCCCATGTAGAACAGCGACTGGCCCGTCATCGCCGAGAAGCTCACCCGCTCCTCCTCGGGGACCATCGACAGCACCGCGTCCTGCAGCGCGCTCTTGCCCGCCGCCGACGTGCTCTGAACGATCACCGCCAACGGCCGGTCCAACTTGCGGGAGACGGCGGCGAGGTAGCCGACCAGGCAGTTGGCCCGCTCCCCGACCACGCCGACAGCACCGAAGTCTCCGGCCACACGCTCGATCAGGTCCGGCGCCCTGAGCAGCTCGAGCGCGCGGTCCCGCTCCGCCTCGCTCAACACGACCGCCTGCTCCTCCGGCGCCTGCGCCTGACGGATCACATCCTCGGCGCGCTCCTCGCACACCATCAGCACCCGACCGAGATCCCGGGCCACCAGCTCCTCCGCCAGGCCCAGCACCTCCGCCGCCTGCCGGCAGAACACCCCGCGCGCCCTCGCCGAATACAGATCAAACGAATCGACGTGGAACACGTGACCGAGTCGCTCGTCCTCCCTGGCGACCAGCACGTTCAACCGCAGCACCTCAAACGAGGTGACCTTCCCAACCCCCGGACCCGCCAACGGCGATCATCGATCCCGACCCGCAACTCCTCACCGTCAAGCTGCACACTCGGACCGACCGGCGGACCCGCCGGCACCGGCGACGCCAACCCCGGCTCCAGCGGCTGGGCAGCTAAGAAAGCAACCTCGGGCAGTTCGTCGACGTCCTGGCCGATCGGCTCTGCCTCGACATCGCTCTCCACCAGCGTCGGCGCGGCGCTCGTCGCCGCTGGCGGCGCGGGAACTGGCTCGACGTCGGTCGGCGCTGCCGCGGGAACATGCGATGAGCCTGCGCCGAGCCACTCGGCAGCTCGCAGCACCTCGGCGAGCGCGCCGGCCGGATCCTCGACGCTCGTGATCAGCGAGTTGGCGTCCTGCCCGGCTGGGAACAGCACCCGGAAGCACTCGACCCCCTCCGCTCCCAGCCGGTCGGCGAGCTTGACGGCGGCGCGGTCGCCCGCCTCGTCACGGTCATAGGCGATCAGCACCCGCTCCGTCCCGTGCTCCTTCAGGGCGGCCAGATGCTCGGCGGTGAACCCCTCCACGCCATAGGCCGCGGTCACATGCCGCTGACCGTGGCACCAGAACGACAACGCATCGATCAACGACTCACACACGATCACCTCGCGCGACGCCTCAAGCGCCGCCCGGTTAAAGACGCCCCGGTGCGCGCCCGGGAGATAGAGATGCAGCGGCGTCCCCGGCCGCAAGTGCTCACCGACCTTGCGGCCATAGAGCTGCACTGCGACGCCGTTCGCGTCGTCGATCGGGATCACCAGCGACCCCGTCAAATGCTCGTGCCCCGAAGAGCGCAGCACACCGAGCCGCTGCAACCGACCACGGACCTCAGCGCCCGCCTGACGGTTCTTCGCCGGCAACCGGTAGCCCAGCGTCCGGTTCGCATAGCCGAGCCGGAACCGGTCGATCACCTCCGGATGCACCAGCCCCCGACGCTCCAGGTAGCCGAGCGCCTCCGCACTCTCCTTCAGCGTCTGGTGATAGAAGCCAACCACCCGCTCCAACAGCTCCCGGTCATCCGCCGTGCGCTCCAAAGGCGAGGGCAGCTTCGTCACCATCGACACCCTCGCCGGCCGGCGCTCACCGGCAGCGACCCGCGTCGGAGCGACCCCATCGCGAAGCAGTTCCACCGCGTGCCGGAACGACACGCCCTCGACCCGCATCACCCAATCGATCACCGACCCGCCCGCCTGGCACGCCCCCAAGCAATGCCAGAGGTTCTTCGCGGGCGAGATCACCAGCGACGGCGTCCGGTCCTCATGAAACGGGCAGCAGCCGACCAGATCCTTCCCCTGCCGGCGCAGCTCCACGCCGGCCAGCTCGACCAGGCGCTGCAGCGACACATCTTCCTTCAGCCGCTCGATCTCCTCCTCTGGGATGCGCGCCACCGCCGGCCTCACCAAATCTTCTTAGTTGCCATTCCTGCCGACATCGTATGCCACAATAGGCGTATGTGGCAAAAAGACCAGGCACACGTGGCTTGCCTAGCGCAAGAAATCGGCGCAGAATGGGTGCCCCACGGCCACCCAGAACGCCACCCCATGCCCCTCGCCGACCGCATCAAGCAACTACGAACAGAAGCCGGCCTCTCCCAAGCCGAGCTCGCCGAGAAAGCCGGCGCCGGCGACGCCCGCCAAATCAGCCGCTATGAGAACGGCCGCATCACCCCCAGCCTCGACGCGATCACCCACATCGCCCAAGCGCTCAACATCTCGATCGACTACCTCGTCATCGACGACATCCCCCGCCGCCCCCTCCACATCGACGACCACGGCCTCACCGAACGACTCGCCGCCCTCTCAGAACTCGACCAAACAGACCGCGACTCAATGCTCAGCGTCCTCGACGCCCTCATCACCCGCAAACGCGTCCGAGCCCTCGCCAGCGGCGACACCAACTGAGAACAAGTACTACGCGCCTCGCTCAGGGAGACAGCGCCGAGACGAGATCAGCGACGCGTGGCTTGTAACCACGACGGTCCCGCATCCGGATCTCGCGCAACTGAGGCAGCCGGGCCAGCGGCGACAGGTCCCCATCGACGATCCGAGTAGACCCCCACGCGTAGACCTCCTCGAGATGTCGCAACGAGTCGAGCGGCGCAAGCGACTCGATCTCACCACATTCAGAGAAGCCGAGTACACGAAGCTCGCAGAGATGCTCGACATCGTCGAGCGACGAGATCGCAGAACACGACTCAAGCTTGAACTCCCGAAGCGACGATGACGCCGGTCCAGCCACGTCAGAGATATCACTGAGCCTGCGGGCCAATCCGACGACGAACACACTTAGCTCGCTCAAATCGCCGACGCCCGCCAACGACTCAAGATATGGCGCCTCCTTGATCGTCAGCCGCTGGAGCCCGACATGATCACGGAACGCGTGCAAGTCACTCTCGTCGAAGCGCCACGTGATCACGCTCTCAAGAGCATCGACGCTACCCAGCGTGCCAGAGATCAGCGCCCACTCGCCCGCTACCGACCTCAGATGCGGAAGTGCTCCTAAGTCGAGTTCGGCGCTGGACGCCGCCTGCACCGACAATGTCTCAAGCGAACCGCCGAGCCTTGCGATCGGGCCGAGATCCGCGATCCCCCGATCGAGCAGCTTCAGCCTGCGAACACCAAGACCGCTGTCGAGAAACCCCAAGTCGCTGCCGACGAAGCCCCTCGCATAGTTCAAGGTAAGGCCGTCGGCTTCGCCACGAACCATCGCCTCGGCAGCCTCATCCGACCACGGGCCCGTCACCACCAGCGCGCGGCCCTCCGCCTCCTCCTCGAACACATACCCCGAGCCTGAAGTCACCGCGAGTACCCCTCAGGCATCAACCCAAATCTGCGGGGACCAATTGGATTGCGCTGGTTGAGCAGATTGTCAATGCCACCAAGCTCGTCGATCTTCTGCTGCTCAGCGATCTCTCGTGCGGTCTTCCCGCCAAGAACCTCGATGCGCTGGGCTGCGTCGACCTCCGCCTGCGTGAAACGCCCACTGCCAACATGCTGCGCCAGCCTGGAAGCGATATTGCCCGACTGGCCGACGTACGTACCCTCAGCGCCGTCAATTACATAGATGCCCTCATTCGCTGCTCCTTCTGTGGCAGATCGGGCGCAGTGAACTGCGAGAGATGACGCAGCAGATCGAGCCTGCGCCACGGATGGCGCTCCGCTTCCCACGAGTAGGATCACAAACGCGAGCGCAATCATTAGCCATGGGCGGCGTCGCACGCTCGCGCTCTGAGTCATGCCCCGAGGCTCTTCAGCTGGGCTGCCGGATCCCAGTCGTCCGGCCTTGGTCGCCCGACGCTGGACCACGGCATTCCTTCGTCGACCCACTTCTCGCGCCACCAGTCGTAGCTGTAGCCGAGGTCATCGTCGGTCACACCGAACTCGAAGCCGCACGAGGGACATATCTCGTACGAACCGCCCCCACTCTCGGGCGATCGCGGAGCTTCGGCAAGTCCCGGGTAACCGCAAATCGGGCACTGAAACGCCATGCCCGAACCTACGGTGCCCACGGTGGCGATCCGGGTTGGCGCTCCCAATAAGCTCCGCCGCTGCTCGGACTGAAGATAGTGCGCGTCGTTCCGTTCGGGTTGTACGCCCCGAAGAGATTGTTGTCGGGGTCGTACACGCGGATGACGCCGCCAGCATCGATCTTGGTGGGCAGTCCTTCGCTCTGCGACCGTTGCAGGAGCTGGGAGCCCGCGTTGGCATAGTCGTCCGGACAGTTCGCGCCAACATCCGCACCATGACGAGCGAAGTGATCCTCCAGCGTGTCTGGATTGCCCCAGGTATCACCCGCTGATAGACCGCCTGCGTCTTCTGCGGCGATGACATTCTGGAGACGCGTACGGGTAGGCCCGCGGAGCGCCGTTGGCCGCAGGCGGCCGACGGTTGTCGCAGAGGACACACTCGCGGCGCGGGTCGTACTCGTACTCGCCGACGGGTGCGCCGCGGCCAGGAGGTTCGCAGGCGCGTCGTAGTCGAACAGAGAGGCCTGCGGCGCTGTGCCCGGGGCCGTCATCGTTGGAGCCGCCAGCACCAGGCCCACCACGGCGATCAGCGCAGTTGCGAGGATCAGTCGTACGCGCATCACATCGATGGAGGTCAGAAGACCGAGGCTTTGAGATCACCAACCGCCGGCTTGTAACCGCGGCGGTTGCGCATCCGGATCTCCTTTAGCTGCGGCAGCCGCTCAAGTGGCGAGAGATCACCGTCGACGATTCGCGTCGTTCCCCATGCGTAGAACGTCTCGAGCTGCGAGAGCGATTGGATCGGAGCGAGCGAGGCGATGTCGCCGGATTCGCTAATCCCCAGGAACCGCAAGCTGACCAACGACGCGACGAAATCGATCTCCCCGATCCGCGGACATTCCTCGAACTCAAGCTCGTGCAACGAGGCCGGGAGCTCGCCGATGTCTTCGATCTCGTGAAGCCGTCGCGCCCCGATGATCTTGAGGATCGCCAGATCCGGCAGATTGCCGAGGCCGGCCAGCGACTCTAGATAAGGCGCGTCCTTGATCGTCAGCGTCTTCAGCGCCACATGGTCACGAAACGCGTGCAGATCGACGTCGCCGAACATCCACGTGCTCACCCTCTCCAGCTCGTCGACCGCGCTTAGCGTCCGCCCGATCAACGCCCACGCACCGCTGACTGACCGCAGACGCAGCAACGGTCCGAGGTCCAATACCGCGTCCGGAGCCGCTTGGACGGAAAGCTTTTCAAGCGTAGCCAAGCGACCGATCGGATCGAGGTCGACGATCGAGCGATCTAGGACACTCAGGCGACGCAACCGCCATGAATCGTCGAGGAAATCAAGGCTGCCCGAGAAGCCGCGCGCGTAGTTGAGGACCAGGCCATCGGCCTCGCCGCGCACCAGCGCTCGTCCAGCGTCTTCTGACCAGGGCCCGGTGGCCACCAGCGACCGGCCCTCAGGCGTGTCCTCGAGGATGTATGCAGCGTCGCTCACGGTCGCGAGTAGCCCTCGGGCATCAGATTGAAGCGTTGTGGCCCGATCGGATTGCGCTGGTTGAGCAGGTCGTCGATCCCGTTCGGGAACTCGTCGATCTTCTGCTGCTCGGCGATCTCCCGTGCGGTCTTTCCGCCCGACACGCCGAACCGCTCGGCCGCGTTGAGTTCGTCCTGCGTGAATCGCCCGCCGTTCTCGATCAAGTGCTGCGAAAACCGCTGCACGATGTTGCCTGACTGCCCGACGTACGTTCCACGGGCACTGTTGATCACATAGATGCCCTCGTTCGCTGCGTCTTCTGCGGCGTCCCTCGCTCATGTGGAGCGCTACTCCGCTCGTAAGGGTCCAACGAGAACCAGCTCTGGAGTGTGCAGCACCCAAGTATCAAACGTCGCATCACTCACAATCTGAAGGATGCCACCAGATGCTAGCCGGAACGTAGGATCAAGCCCTAACTCGACGGGTCCGCACCACTTTGCGGCGATTATCGTATCGCCGACGAGCCCCCGCACCCCAGCATCCGTGGGAGAAACCGAAGGACTCACGACCTCTCCGTTCTCCATTACGAACCGCCAAACCGTCGTGACGCTTAGCGACCATGCCTCCCCGGCGACGAGCAACGTGGGTTCCCCGAACTCGGCGCGCGCAATACGCGTCGGCAGAAGCGCGTCAAATGCGCCGGTCGACACCGTCATGGCGTTTGCTCCACGTGGCTCAGCGCCCGGACCCAGCCCCGCATGGTCCACCCTGGTGGCGCCGGTTCCGGAACCTGCTGTCCCGTGAACGGATTGATGGGTTGGCCATCCGCATTCGTGAACGAGGCTCGGAGCGGTGCTTGTCCGGACGGCTGCATAAGCCTCACCTTTGTACCGTCTGGCAGCCCGTACTCCGTGCCGGGAGAGCTTGTCGGAGTACTCGGGAGGCCGGCTTCGTCCAACCCCGACGCCATCCGGCTTTGGCTCACGGGGACCGGTGGTTCGCTCCCACTCGGCCCAGCGATGAAGTCGGCGGACTTACCTGCGTCTTCTGCGGCAACACAGA
>Ga0302326_10006958_pt1 | contig 25279 bp, 24 predicted proteins | sample Palsa_T0_3_FD_202264 | JGI IMG/M metagenome (GOLD analysis project Ga0302326, IMG submission 202264) | Peat permafrost microbial communities from Stordalen Mire near Abisko, Sweden - Palsa_T0_3 | ecosystem: Environmental > Terrestrial > Soil > Palsa > Peat permafrost | place: Sweden: Abisko... | reverse complement strand
TTTGCACCGTGATGCGCTTACCCGCCAGATGCAGGATGGCCGTACCATCCACTTGCCCTTGCCAGACGAACTGGGGCCGCTCTTGAGCGCTGAGGTGGTGCTGCGTCCAAAAAAGTAAAATCAAAGCTATTGTTTTGTAAGGCATATTACAATGATCGAAGGTGAGCACTTTAGAACAAACGGTTTAAGACGTTTACGCTACAATATCTGGGTACTGTGTTAACGTCGGCAGGTCCCCGGCGTCCAACCTTGTTCGTTGCAGGACGTTCGTTGCAGGACCCGTATGGTTATAGCGATCACTCCACCAATCCTACTTTTAGCGACATCGACCACCGATCAACTGGTCCGCTCTCTGTTTGATGACACCTTCAACGGCGTTCATCACTTAGAGCTTTTTGACTGGGCGCTGCTCATTCCTTATTTTGCCATCCTGATCGTCCTTTCATTCTACGGCTGCCACCGCTTGGAGATGATCCGGAAGTATTGGAAGCACCGCCGGGATCCGGCGCCGGACCCCGCCCAGCGCTGGGCCACGCTGCCGCGCGTGACCATCCAGCTTCCGCTGTATAACGAGCGCTATGTGGTGGAGCGGCTGATCGAAGAAGCCAGCCAGATGGAGTATCCGCGCGAGCTGTTGCAGATCCAGGTGCTGGACGATTCCACCGACGCCACGCATCCCTTCACGGAAGCATTGGTCCGCGAGTATCAAGCCGCCGGAGTGCCCATCGAGTATCTGCACCGCAACAATCGAGCCGGCTTCAAAGCAGGCGCTTTACAGGAAGGCATGAAGACCGCCACGGGCGAGCTGATCGCCATCTTCGACGCCGACTTTATTCCGCCGCGCGATTTTCTGGCGCGCACGGTGCATCACTTTACCGATCCGGGCGTAGGCGTGGTGCAGGCGCGCTGGAGCTACCTGAATCGCCATTTCAACGTGCTCACCGAAGTGGAGGCCATGCTGCTGGACGGCCATTTCGTCATCGAGCACGCGGCGCGCTTCGGGAGCGGCCTGTTTTTCAATTTCAACGGAACGGCCGGCGTGTTACGGGCCAAGATGATCGAAGACGCGGGCGGCTGGCAGCACGATACCCTGACCGAAGATTCGGATTTGAGCTATCGCGCGCAGCTGAAAGGGTGGCGGTTCGTGTATGTCCCCGCGGTGGATTGTCCGTCCGAACTGCCGGTGGATACCTACGGGTTTCAAGTCCAGCAGTCGCGCTGGGCCAAAGGGCTGACGCAGGTTGCCATCAAGCTGCTGCCCAGGATTCTGCGGTCCAAAGAACCGTGGCGCGTGAAGCTGGAAGCTTTCTGTCATCTGACGCCGAACCTGTCTTACCCCCTGATGCTGATTATGTCGGCGCTGATGCTGCCGGTGATGATCGTGCGGTTTTACATGGGCGTGTTCCAGATGCTGACGGTGGATCTGCCGCTCATCGTTGCGTCGTTCTGCTCTATTTGGGCGTTTTACCTGATGGCGCAGCGCGAGTTGCACCCCGGGAATTGGAAACGCTCTATCGTTTTGATGCCGGCCCTGATGGCCGCGGGCATCGCGCTCACTTTAATCAATACCAAAGCGGTAATGGAAGCGCTGCTCGGCATCCAGTCCGCATTCGCGCGCACGCCCAAGTATGCGGTGGGCGACCGTAAGGTGAAAATTCAGAACGCCGGTTACCGGCGCCGCAGCGGCTGGCTGCCGTACGCCGAATTGGCGGTGGGCGGATACTTCGCCTACATGGTGGCTTACGCCATTGAGACCTGGAATTTCCTGGCCGTTCCGTTCCTGATGCTGTTTGTGGCGGGTTACTGGTGGGCTGGATTCACGACGCTCTATCAGGAGTATCAAGGCAAGCTGCAGTGGCAGCGCGAACGGGCGCCGGCGCTCGAAAAAGAAGCGGCCTGATTCAGCGCCGGACGGACACCTTCACCTGTCCGGTGGTCCAGCAGCATTGAAATCCGGAGCCGCCTTCGCCGGAATAATCGTTGGCCGTTACCAGCACCACATACTCGCCGGGCTCGCTGAATGTCACTGTGGTGGTGACCGTCACCGCACGATGGTGTTGATCTCGACAGCGGTGAGCGACATGTCGTTCTTGAACTTCTGCACGCCGACAGACGGGTCGATGTGCCAGGGCGGCATCTGGCGCAGAACTACTCGCTGCCGGATGGACTTGGCCCAGGGACGCGTCTCTTCGTAGGTCACCAGCGACATGGGCGCCATAGATCCCGTGTGATGGCATTCCTGGCAACGCGCCTGCAAAATCGGGGCGATGTCTTTGGCAAACGTCACGGGGGCGAACATCACGGGTGCAAACGTCGCGGTGGGAACGGACGGTGCGGAAACGGCCAGTGTAAACCAACCCAGCGTAGCAATCGCAGCGGCCCGAGGTACCTGCATGGCCCACAGTCTATCCGGCCTGATACGCCGTGTTAAAGGTGGCTGGCGCGGCGTCATCCTGTAAGACGGCGGCGGGAGTTTCCAAGGTAAAGTTCGCGGCGCGGGCATCGTTGACGAACATTTTCACAGTATCGAGCGAATACTCGGTAAGGTCGCGGCCGAGCAGCGGGAGCTTCTTCAGCAGCTCGTGGGTGACGGTGATGATGTGGCAGCCCATGGCATCGGCCTGCACGATGTTGAACAACTCGCGCGGGCTGGCCCAGATCAGCTCGATTTGCGGATAAGCGCGAATGCGGGCGAGCGCGCCGGATAAGATGGGAAGGGGATCGTGACCGGCGTCGGCGATGCGGCCGGCGAAAATGGAAATACAGCTGGGCGGGCCATGCTGCAGGCTGGGAACCACGGCGTCTACCTGATCGAGCGTCATGAGCGCGGTGACGTTGAGCTTAACCCCCTGCTGGGCCAGGCGCTTCACTAGAGCCTGGGAACTCCGGCCGCGCGTATCGGTGATGGGGATTTTCACGTAAACGTTGTCGCCCCATCTGGCTATCTGCAAGGCCTGCTGTTCCATCTCGCCGAACTCGTCGGAAAGGACTTCGAAGGAGAACGGGCGCTCCGGGATGGCGCGCGCGAGCGATCTGCCGAAGGATTCGTAGTCGGTGACGCCGGCCTTGCGCATCAGCGTGGGATTGGTGGTAAATCCCCGGATCCAGGGATTGTCGGACAGTTCCAGAATGGACGCGCGGTCGGCGCCGTCGGCGAAGATCTTGACGCGGAACGAAGCGATATCAGGCATGTTGCAGCGTCTCCAAATGAAAACCAGGGCGAGTGGTTCTGAGAATCCATTGGCAGGCTTCGCGCAGCGAGCGGACACCTACAAAGGGACCGTCCGGCCGCTGTTCGGCGTAACCGTAATCGACGAAGATGGGGTGACAACCGGCGCGATGGCCGGCTTCGATGTCGCGCCAACGGTCGCCGACGATGAAACTGGAGTGGAGATCGATGTTCCAGACGCGAGCGGCTTCGAGCAGCAAACCCGGCTGGGGCTTACGGCAGGCACAGCGGGCCGCGTCGTCGTGCGGGCAGACGCCCACGCCGTCCAGCCGCAGAAAGCTCTGCAAGCGGCGGTTCATTTCGGAAACTTGCTGGGCCGAAACCAGTCCCCGGGCGATGTCGGGCTGATTGGTTACCAGGATCAACGCGAATCCGGCTTCGCGCAATCTGTTGCAGGCTTCGCGGACGCCGGGCAGCAGCCGCAGGTCGCTGACGGTGGCGGGCGGATAAGGCTTGCCTTGCCTGAGAACGGCGCGATTCACGACGCCGTCGCGATCCAGGAAAACGGCGCGACGCATGGTTAGAGCCTCCCCAGCCGAGAATCGGCGAGCATGGAATTCAGCGCGAGCGAGAGCGCCTGTCGGGTGTCCCGTTTGCACGCCCAGCCCAGGCCGCGCATGCGATCCGTATTGAGACGGACGATGGGAACGTCGCCTTTCCAGCCGCGGTCGCCGCCCGTATATTCCAGGCGAACTTGATCTTCGGGTAGCCCCGCAACTTGGATGGCCAGCCTGGCGATTTCGGTGACGGTGATGTAGTCGCCGGTGGCGACGTTATACACTTCGAAGGGCTTCCCGGTCACCCCCAGCGACGTACGGTGGGCGAGCAAGACTGCGTCGATAACGTCGTCGACGTGAATGTAGGATTTGCTCTGCCGGCCGTCGCCCAAGATGCGCAGACGATCGGGCTGAACGCGCAGGCGGCGAATAAAGTCGAACCCGACGCCGTGGGTTTGACGAGCGCCAACGACATTGCCGAAGCGGAACGCGCGGGCCCGCAGATCGAACATCGCGCAGTAGGAGGCGATCAATGATTCGCCCGCCAGCTTGCTGGCTCCGTAGGTGGAGACCGGCACCAGAGGCCCGAAATCCTCATGCGCTTCGTAATCTTTCAGATCGCCGTAGACGCCGCTGCCGGAGGCATACAGCAGATTCGGAGTATGGGTCAGCCGCATAGCCTCCACAATCTGCTGCGTAAGAAAAGTTCCTTCGCGGAAATCGATGTCGGGCTCGACGGCGGCGCGCGCGATGTCGGGATTGGAGGCCAGATGAATGACGGTGTCGTGGCCTTCTATGTTGCGTGCGAGCGCGGCCAGATCCTTGACGTCGCCGCAGATCACCCTCAGGCGGCGATCCTGCTCGTGATGGGCGTAGTGCCATTCCCGGCCGCTCGAGAAGTTGTCGTAGAGGGTGACGGTTTCGACGCTTTTGTCGCACAGCAGCCGGTCCGTGAAATGGCTGCCGATAAATCCGGCGCCGCCCGCGATAAAGAAGCGTTTACCGATCGTTTCTGTCATCGGACGGACTCCCATTTGGTGGCGGCGCGCTGCAGCAGCGGATGGCTGACCAGCAAGTGCCAAAGTACGGCGCAGAGGCCCTCGGTGTGCGGCGTGACGCGATCCGGCGCGCGCGCGGGAATCACGATGCACTCTTCGGCGCACTGGCGCGTGAAGCCCCCATTGAGTTCGGAGACGCACCCGACGATGCCGAAAATGTGCGCGCCCGCTTCGGCCGCCGTTTCGAGCGCGCGAACGATATTTACCGATACATTTTTCTCGCGGCTTCCGCCGCCCACTGAAAAGACCAGCACCGCGTCGCGCGAACCGATGCGCGAGCCTGTGAGCCAGGCGGCGAAACAGGTATCCCAGCCTTCGTCGTTGGCCCTGGCGGTAAGCTCTGAGACGTTGTCGGTGGGCGCGTAGGCTTCAAAGCCACACAACTTGCGAAAGTCGTTCACCGCGTGGCCGGCGTGTCCGGCCGAACCGCCGACCCCCAGGATGAACAGGCGGCCGCCGAGATCCCGGACGCGCGCCAGGCCAGAGGCCATGCGCTCAACGCCAGGGACGTCGACGCTTTCCAGAATGGCGATCGACTCGGCAATGAAGGCGGCCGCGAAGCCTGTTGACGGAGTTGCCGCAGGCTGCTTGAGAGCCTCTTGTAAACCGTTGAGACTGGTCACTTTATTTCACGCTCCCCGCGCACCCACTCCTGCTTGTTAATCGGCTAAACTCGTGTTCTTCGTTAGGTTTCGTTTGGGGCTCGCGAAGAAACGGGAGAGGGCCAGACGGAAGATCCGGCGAAAGGTCCAAACGGTGGAGGACCAGCGCTGGAGCGTGGTCTCGCCGATGCGCTCTCCATACGGGATATAGACTTCTCGGAGGCGGAAGCCTTCGAGCGCCGGCTTTAGCAGCAATTCCACGGGCAGGGCGGGCCCGCTGGGGTCGAACTCGACGTCCTGGATGAGGCGACGGCTGTAGGCGCGCATGCCAGAGTGGAGGTCGGTGGACTTGACGCCCACCAATAGCCAGCCGGTAATGGCGAAGAGCCGGTTGGCGAGGTAGTTTGCCAGCGGCATACTGCCGGGACGGCGCTCCAGACGCGATGCGTTGGCCATATCGCATTGACCGGAAAGAACCATGTCGGACAAATGCGGGATTTCCGATGCCGGGTAAGTGCCGTCGCAATCGAGCGTAATCACCACGTCGCCGTGGCACTCCCGAAGCACGCGGCCCATGGCTCTTCCGTAGCCCTGAGGAGGAAATTGCCGTATAACACGTGCGCCTTGACCGGCGGCAATGACGGGGGTGGAGTCCCGACTGCTATCCACGATCACAATCTCGAAGTCGCGGCCATGCAGGGCATCGCGGATGTCCTCAATGACGCGAGCCACCGCCTTTTCTTCATTCATGGTGATCATCGCGACGGAGATCAGATGGCTCATGCCTGCTATTAGCTATTCGGATGTATGGGAGTTTTCAATAGGGGTGGACAGGGATTGGGGGTTGGGGATCAGGGTTCGATCTACTTGGAGGTAAGAGCGCCGAGCGCTACGAGATCGGTGCTTTCTTGCGGGACTGCAGTGGGCGGAGAGATGGCTTTGATTTTCACGGCCACCTGGAAGCGGGCGTAGGCCAGATATTCGTACTGGATCTGGCAGCGCTCCACCAGTTCGGCAAAGGCGCGAAACTCGTGCGCCTGCCAATTGGGGTAGTTGAAGTACTCATCGAAGACGATGACGGTGCCAGGTACGATGCGGTCCTGGAGATGTTCGAACACGCATCGGGCGGGCTCGTACAAATCCGAGTCGATGTGGATGAAAGCCGCGGGTCTCGGGTTCCGCTCGACCCAGCCTGGCAGGACGTCGGCGAAGAGGCCGGGGTGAAGAGTAACGTTTGCGGGCACCTTGGGGAGGCGGCCGTGGAGATCGAAACTGAAACTATCGCCGCTCCAGGCTTCCTGCAGCCCGCGGAAGCTGTCAAAGCCATGCACCGGTTGCGAGGGGCCGACATGATCGGCGATGAAACCGATGGTTCCTCCCTTGTAGACTCCGAACTCCAGATAATCTCCCGGCACGGTGACTTGCCGCAGGGCCGAGGAGAGGACTTCGCGCGAGCTTTCCATCCCCACCGCGGTTCGCATGTGTTTCTGCGCGTACTGCACGCTCTCCTGGAGCGCGAGCCGCTTCATTTCGCGAGCCGGATGCAGACGAGGGAAATCCCAGAAATCCTGCAACGTGAACATCCACTTTTGTATCGCCGTCTTGAGAGCGAAGCTGGCGATGAACATTACAGGGCAACCTCCAGGGCGGGTTGGCCAGCGACGGCCGCCGAGTTCACCCGATCCGCGACTTTGCGGGCGCGCTCGATACATACGTCCATGTTGATGTATTCGAATTCGGCCACTCTACCGCACAGCGGAATGCCGATCTGCTCGAAATAGGATTTGGCCTGTTTCAAGTAACGCCGGCAATCGTCGTTCTGGACCACGTAGCCGTACTTGGTTCTGAGCACGCGGGCGTAGCAGACCTCGGAGCGGCGAACCAGATCCATGGCCTGCATGTCGTCGATTACGTCCGCGAGCAGTTCATCGTCCGACATCTCGTGCGTGCCGTCGCCGGGGTTGGTGGTGATTTCGGCCTGAATGATGGATTGGCCGGGAGGCGCGTTGTGCGGGCTGAAAACGGCGGGGAACGACAGGCGATGGAAGCGGATCGCGGGATCGGGGACGTAGATGGCCGTAAAGGCTGGGATTCGCGCGGCGTCCAGGCCCACCGAGACCGTAACCAGCGAGTTGTAGCGCAGCGCGTTCACCGCCGCCAGAATCGCGGGCGGCGTGCCATCCAGCGCCACGGCGAGTTCCTGAATGGGAATGGTGCATATCAGCGCGTCGTAGCGGCGCGTGGTGTGGCCATTGCTGACGCACCAACCGCTGCCTTCCTGCCAGATGCGCTCCACGGTGAAATCGGGGATGACGTTGTGAACGCGTTCCGCCATGGCGCGGGGCAGCGATTCGATGCCGCCGTGCGCGGGATAATGGAAGTAGAGCTGGTGCGTATAGCCTTCGGTCTCCACGCCGACGGCGGCCTTGATCACGTCCTCCAGCGGAGGCTTGGGGACGCGGCCCTCCACCCATTCCAGGCCGAGCTCTTCGGCGGGAACGTTCCAGATCTTCTCGTTGTAAGGGATGAGATACTTCTCGGCGAGGCCTTTCCCGAAATGATGGTAGATCCACTCCTTGAAATTGGTGCGGGGCGGAGGATAGTCGTTCTTAATGTAGTGATAGAGGCACTCGAAGCGATCCTGCGGCTCCAGATCGAAGAGGCCGTTCTCGAAGGGGTATTTGACGTAGCGGCCCTGGTAGAAAATCTTGTTGTTGCGGCGCGCCCGGTGAACGTTATCGCCCAGAAGCGACACCATGTAGTCCACCATCTCCTGGTTGCGCGAAAAGATGATGTGCGGACCGCCGGCGTCGTAGGTGAAACCGCGCTCCTGGACGGTCTGGCAGTGGCCGCCGCCCCGGCTTTCCTTTTCGAGCACTTCACAATCGTGATCCAGATGCGCGGCGATGGTGAGACCCGCCAGCCCGCCGCCTAAGATGCCGATCGCCACTCGTCCACGCCCTTTCTCATTGACTATTCGGATCTTTGAGCCACGTTCTGTAGTGCCGGGGCCGCGCCGTAGGGCGTAAGGCGCGGCGGCGATTGGTCGGGCTCCAGCAGCCAGACGCTGCGGCCGTGAAAATATTGGATCATCGGCGCGTCTTCGGCGGGGCCCATCTCTCGCGCCCAAACGATACGAGCGGCGTCGATGTCGGCGCGGTTGTAAATCCACTCTTGAAAGACATCGTGGTTGGGAGCGTAGCGCACCAGCACCAGGTGACGGCCGGGCAGCGCTTCCAGCTGGCGCACGACGGTGTGATACGGCTGGGCCATCGGCAGCGCGTACTCGCCGTCGGTAACGAGCTTCCAGACATCGCGGCCGAACTGGACGGGAATGAGCGCGATGAGCAAAACCGCCAGCGCGAGACCCAGGGGTTTGGCGCTGGGCCGCCAGCTTCGCAACCGATCGATGGACGTCAGGAATCGCAGATAGAACAGCGGCATGATCGCGGCGGCATAGTGGTATTGAAATCCGACGACGGGAATCAACGCGAGCAGGCCGCCGGCGAGCAGCAGAACACCGGCGCGTTCTTTAGGAGTTTGGAGCGGATAAGGCCAGATCAGCGCCGGAATGAACAGCGGATAAAAACAAAAGAAGAAGCCGTACATGCTCGCGAGCTTGACCAGATACACCGACAGGAGATGTTCGCGCATGTCCCTGGCTTGTTCAACATTCATTTTGCTCCAGAAAGTTCGCATCACTTGGTGGCGGTAGACCGGCTCGGGATTGTCGCGGGACCAGGCGAAATTGTTGGCTACCGCGTACTGGCGTTCGTGCAGCTGGTAGGGCAGATCGAAGGGATGGCCGGTAACCCGCCAGTTGAAATAGAGCATGAACGCAATGACGGGAATGAGGACTGCTGTGGCTGGCAAAACGGCGCGGGCCATTGACGACGGGGGCGTCGTCCGCAGTCCGCCCCACAGGATGACTGCGCCCGACAGTACTGCGAGCACTGCGCCGTCATAGGGACGTGAGTTCAGCAGGATCGCCAGGCCGATAGCCCAGGTGGCCGCGTGCGCATATTTCCGTTGGAAGGCGATGCGCGGTACGGCGCCCAGCAGGAGAGCTCCACCGATGGCCGGGACGGCGCCGCCCCAGTAGGAATTCATCCAGTAGCTCAAAATGCCGATTCGCAGGGCCACCAGCAGTGCGCCGATGAGCGCGAGCCAAGGAGTGGTCCAACCTTGGAGCATCCAGCAGACCGCGGCGCACATGAGGCCGGCGCTCAGCAAGATTCCAATCCACGGTTGATTAAAGAACCGCTCGCCGAAGGCCAGCGCTAACCCTTGCAGCGGCGGGTATTTCGAGGCATAAGCAGGCTGCTGGATAACGTGAAACGATTCGAAGTGTTGCCAGAAGGGGTGCGGGGGGTTGGCAAGCCGGCCGGCGGCATAAGTGTCGCCTGCCAGGAGATAACTGAATTCGTCGTGCACGGCCGGCATTGGAACGCGCAGGATGGGGAGCAGGGCCGCGCGGATGCCGATGGTGAATAGGAATACGGCCAGACAAGCCAGCAACGGCCTTTGGGCGAGGCGGACTGATAGCGCGTTGGCCGGAGTGGACGCGACGTCCATGCTCTGGGATCGGCAACTAGGGGGTTTACTTTAGGGGCGGTCTGGCCTTGCGCGCGGGATTTAGAAGAGCGTCCTTTTCGGCCAAACGAGCGCGGCAGGCGTCACATCGTACCAGATGCTCGCGGAGCTCAATGACTTCGGGAACCGAGAGCCCTTTGCCCACCGCGTAGAGGGAGAGCGGATCGTCGGCGATGTGCCGCTTCTCGCGACCTGCGGGACGCACCATGCTCTCTATGCGAATGCCGGCGTGGAAGGCGCCGGAGACGGAGCGGCAGTAGCGGACCTCGCCGAGGATGACGTTGTGGCGCAACGTCACCTTCACCTGCGCGCCACGATCGATACGCTGGGCAAAGGCGACCCGCAGTCCGGAACGGGAGAGATCCAGGATGGTTCCATAGACGGGTTCACCGGGACCCGGGAGGATTTCGATCTCGGCGGGGTCTTGGGTGGGGTAGCGGGCCTCGTTGCGCCGCTCGGCCTCCTGCTCGGACGCCACAAGGAACTGTGCGAGAGCAGCCACGGGATGACTGAATTGATTTGCCAACGGAAACCGCTTTCCTGGTTGAAAGACTCCTATTACCTTAGAAAGTTACGACGGCATTCCTCCTAAGTACGTTTTTTAAGCTTGTACTAGGGAGCCACCTGAGACGAATCTAGGGTGATCGGCGATTAAGCGCCGGATTCCCCCGTGAGCCAGTCCTCGGCGCGTTTCTCGAGCGCGATGCGAACCAGCTGGCTGCGGGTGCGGACGCCGGTTTTGTCGAACAGTTGCTGCATTACCGCTTTGATGGATCCCTCGGAAACCTGCAATTGAGCAGCGATTTCTTTATTGGTGAGTCCTTCGAACACGCCTTTCAGAACGAATCGTTCGCGCTGGGTGAGGGCCTGCGAGCTGCGCTGCTCTTCGGATTTTCCGGTGGCTCCGGCAATCAGCGATCGCATGGCGCGAGGATCCAGCCAAGGCTCGCCGGCCACCATCCTTCGGATAGCCTCCACCAATTGGGCCGGAGAGCTGTGCTTGAGGAAGATGCCCTCCGATCCGTTTTCGAGCACGCGCACGGTGGCGGCATCGCTCATTCCGGCGGTGACCATGAGGACTCGTCCCAGGAACCCGTGCTTGCGGATTTCCTCCAGAGCCACGCTGCCCTGCTCTTCGCCCAGATCGTAATCGAGAAGAACGATATCCGGTTGTTCACCGGCGATAATCAGCAGCGCTTCGGCCAGTGTGGCGCAGGAGCCCACTATGCGGAAGCCGGGCTCAGTCTGCAACAACCGGCTGAGGCTGTCCCGGAACAGGCTGTGATCGTCCATCAGCAGTATCCGGATTTCCTGGGACATAGCTCTCTCTTAGATTACCTGCTCCGGGAAGATTACCTGCTCCGGGCAGATTACCTGCTGCCACGGGCGAGAGTTCGACGACAAAAGTGGCGCCGCGAGGCTCGGCTTCATAGCGCAGGTCGCCACGGAAGGATCGCAGCAAGGCGCGTGAGAGATAGACGCCCAGGCCGGTGGATTGCGCTCCGGGCTGGAACGGGCGGAAGAGATGTTCCGGATGCAGAACGCCGCCGCCGGTATCCTGAACGCGCACTGCGACGCGATGACCTTCGGCTCGGGCCACGATCCTGAGCTCGCGGGAAGGCCGGTCCAGCATGGCTCGCTGGCTGTTCTTGGTGAGGTTGAGGAAAACCTGCATTAAGCTTTGCCGGTCGGCCCAAACCGGCGGAAGGCCGGGTTCGATGTCCCATAGCACATCGATCCCCTCTTCGCGCAACGCCAGCTCGATCACGATGCGCAGTTCTTCGAGCAGAGCAGGCAGATCGACGCGAGCGGCGGGATAGGGGGTCTGGCGAAGCTCCAACCCGGCGATTTTCTCGAGCGTTTGAATCAGCGTGCCCAGGGCTTCGAAATCCTTGTTCTGGGCGAGCGAACTATTGCGCGCGAGGTTCTCATGCACCACGGCAATGGCGCCGCAGACGTTGCGAACTTCGTGCGACACCGCGCCCACCAGAATCCGCGAAGCAGCCAGAAGCTGGTGGAGGCTAAATTCTTCGCGATTGCGCAAATCTTCGGACGTGTCCACCACCATGGCGGCCAGCCGCGACCCGACGCTGGTGCGGTAGGTGGAGAACCAGATGTCGGCCAGGAAAGCTTCGCCGTCCTGGCGCTGGCCGCGGCATTGCATAACAGTTCGGAAGGATGGTCCGTCGGGTGCGAGAGCTGGCACGTTGACGAGCGACGGCAGATACTGGCGAATAGACCGACCCGGAAGCGCGCCGGGCGATAGAGCGAACAGGCGATGCGCGGCGTCGTTGGCTTGCAGCACGCTGCCGGAGGCGTCGGCCGTGAAGATGGCTACCGGGCTGCTATCGACCAGCACTTTGAGCTGCTCTTCGGCGGCGCGGCGAGCCTCGCTCTCGGATTCGATTTGACTCAAATGCCGGAGGGCGGCCTGGCGGCTGCGGACCACTTCGTAGACGAAGAGCCCCATGCCGAGGAAGGCCGCGAAGATCAGGATGTCGCGCGGGATGCCGGCGCTAGGGCGCCAGTCGAAGGAGTCGAACACTTCCGCCAGCAAGGTGCAAAGCACGGCCACAATTCCAATCTGCCAGCGCTTCAACACGCTGCCCACCATCAGCATGGGAAACAGGTAGAGAAAACCGAGGGTGACATCCTTGTCGGCGCGCCAGTCGGCAAACGCGATGACAGCGATGAAGACCCCCGCTTTGAGCAGGACAGACTTTGTGCCGCCACGGAGAAAGAAGGAAAGCATGGAGAGGCGCGCCGGTTTAGTCATATTCTAGTCACGCAAGCATTACTCTTCGCAAGACTTACTTAGGCATAATGGTAGAAAGACCGGAGGCGCTGGCCGAAAGATAGGAGCGCGACATAACCGAACGATACTGGACTCGAGTTTAGACAGGCAGCTACCTTTAGTTTAGATCTAGATTCGCGGTTCGTGCCCACGTCCGGCTCCGCTTACTAACGTGCGCGGCTCGGAATCGGGACTCGTTTGAATGAACCAAAAGAGATCGGGATGGTTGCTGCTCATGGCTACGCTGGGATTCAATGCATTCGCGCAGCAGCAGCCCTTTACCTGGGAACAGATTCGCGACCATTTTCAAGCCAGTAATCCGACGCTGAAAGCGGCGCAGCTCAGTATCGATGAGTCCCGCGCGCAGGAGATCACGGCGTATCTGCGCCCCAACCCGGACTTGACGGTTGCGGTGGACCAGATCAATCCGTTCTCGACCCAGACTCCGCCCAATGGAGGTGCGAGCACGTATTCGCCTTTCGCTTACGCGTTCCCCGCGAGTTCGATCAGCTACTTGCACGAGCGGCGGAACAAGCGCGAATTGCGGCGGGAGAGCGCGCAAAAGGAAACCGAGATCACGGCCGCGCAATATGCCGATCAGGAGCGGAACCTATTGTTCAATTTGCGCGCGGCGTTCGTCCAGACGCTCGAGCAGAAGGCGATCCTGGATCTGACGCGGGAGAATCTGGCGTATTACAACCATTTGCTGGATGTGAGCAGCGAACGGCTGAAGGCCGGCGACATCGCGAAAGTGGACTACCAGCGGCTGGAGCTGCAGCGCGTGCAATACGAGACCGACGTGCAGACGGCCACGGTGGGTTTAAGGACGGCGAAGATCCAGTTGTTGGCGCTGCTGAACGATCGGACGCCGGTAGAGCAGTTCGATGTGGCGGGCCCATTCGATTTTTCGAGTGCGATTCGCCCGCTCGAAGAACTGCGGCGCCTGGCGTTGGACAACCGGCCGGATCTGAAAGCCGCGATGGAGGCGGTGGACAAAGCGCAGACCGATCACCGGCTGGCGGTGGCGAATGGGTCCGTCGATCCGACGTTCGGCCTGGATCTGGCTCGCAATCCGCCCATCCCCGTCTATTTCGGGGTGAATGTGACCATCCCGCTGCGAATATTCGACCGCAATCAGGGCGAGAAGCTGAGGACGCAGCAGGACATCACGCGCAACGAACGGCTGCGCGATGCCGCGACGGCGCAGGTGTTCAGCGACGTGGATTCGGCCTACGCCACGATAGAGAGCAATCTGACGCTGCTGCGGCCTTATCGGGACACCTATTTGAAAGAAGCCGTGGAGGTGCGGGATACGGTTTCGTTTGCCTATACACGCGGGGGCGCGTCGCTGCTCGATTTCCTGCAGGCGCAACAGGATTACCGCAGCACGGAACTGAATTACTTAAACCTGGTGGGATCCTACCTTACCGCCGCCGCGCAATTGAACATGGCGGTGGGGCAGGAGGTTATGCGATGAAGAATTCGATGTTCATCGCCGTGGCGGCTTTGGCGGGTTTGGTTGCGAGTCTGGCGCTGTCGGGTTGCGGCGAGAAGGTGGAAGCGAATCCGAAGCTGGGCGCGCCGCCGGCCGCCGACGTGATTCAAGAATCGGATGGCAGCCTGTTCCGCGTGGACCATCCCGAGCAGTTTCCCATTGCCACCGCGGGCCAGCGCGACGCCGCGCCCGAACTGAACACGACGGGCAGCGTCAGCCCGGATGTGTCGCGCAACATTCCGGTGATTTCGCTGGCATCGGGCCGGATCGTGGAGATCGACGCGCGGCTGGGGGACAGCGTAACCAAGGGCCAGTTGCTGCTGAAGGTGCAGAGCCAGGACATCGCCCAGGCGTTCTCCGAATACCGGCAGGCGGTGGCCGACGAAGCACTGGCCAAGGCGCAACTGGAGCGCGCGAAGATCCTGCTCGAAAAAGGCGCGATCGCCAAGAAGGATGAGGAGGTGGCCGAGGACACCGACATCAAGGCTAAGGTCACCACGGAGACTGCGGTGGAACATCTGCACGTGTTGGGCGCCGATATGGAACATCCCAGCACTATCGTCGAGATTCACGCGCCGGTCTCGGGCGTGATCACCGATCAGCAGGTGACCGCCGCGGCGGGCGTGAAGACGCTGGACAATTCTCCGAATCTGTTCACCATCTCGGATCTGTCGAAGGTTTGGATTATTTGCGACGTCTATGAGAACGATATGTCGTTCGTACACTTGGGCGAGTTTGCCGATATTCATCTGGCGGCCTATCCGAACGTGCTTCTCAAAGCGCGCATTGCCAATATTTCTCCCACCCTGGACCCGAGCATCCGGACCGAGAAAGTCCGCCTGGAAGTGGACAATTCCGGGATTTTGCGTTTCGGGATGTTCGTGACCGCGACGTTCCATGGCTCGCAAAAGCAGCTCCGGGCCACGGTACCCGCGACGGCGATTCTGCACCTGCACGATCGCGACTGGGTGTATGCGCCGGCGGGGAACAATCAGTTCCGCCAGATGGAAGTAGTGGGTGGAAACATGTTGCCGGGCGGCCTGCAGGAGATCATCTCGGGAATCCAGCCCGGCCAGCGGGTGGTGTCGAACGCGCTGGTGCTGCAGTCCACAGTGGAGCAGTAGGCCAAGTGCCACAGGCTAAGAGCCAAGAGCCACAGCAATGATTCGCAAGGTAGTCGATTTCGCGCTGAACAACCGCTTCATGGTCCTGGCCATCGCGCTATTGCTGCTGGCGTGGGGCGCGATTTCATTTCACAACCTTCCGGTAGAAGCTTATCCCGACGTGGCGAACAACTACGTCGATGTGATCACGCAATGGCCGGGGATTTCGGCCGAACAGATCGAACAGCAGGTAACCATTCCGCTCGAAATCGCGATGAACGGCATTCCGGACGTGGTGCACTTGCGCTCCTTCTCGCTGTTCGGACTGTCGGACGTGAAGCTGATCTTCGACGATGCATCGGACAACGCGTGGAACCGGGAGCGCGTGCTGGAGCGGCTGGCGCAGGTGACCTTGCCGCCCAACGTCAACCCGCAAATGGGCACCGATTGGAGCCCGGTGGGACAGATTTATTTCTTCACCCTGCGCAGCACCAATCCGAAGTATGACGTGATGGAGCTGAAGTCGCTCGAAGACTGGGTGGTGGAGAAAAACTTCAAGTCGGTGCCCAATGTGGTGGACGTGGCGAGCTTCGGCGGACCGACGCGCGAGTATCAGGTTCGCATCGATCCCGACAAGCTGATCGCTTACGGGCTCAGCATCGGCCAGGTGGAGCAGCAACTGGCGAACAATAACGCGAACGCCGGGGGCAGCTTCATCGAGGCGGGGCTGCAGCAGGTGGATGTCCGGGAAGTGGGCATGGTGAGCACCGTCCGCGACATCGCCGACACCGTGATCAAGACGCAGAATGGAACGCCTCTGCACATCAGCGATATCGCGGCCGTGGCGCAGGGTCCAAAAATACGGCTGGGGCAGTTCGGGCGCGCCATTCGCCGCGAGGACGGAAAGATCGTCGACAACGAAGACGTGGTTTCCGGGATCGTCCTGCTGCGGAAAGGCGCGGATTCCGACGACGTGCTCAAGGGAATTCACGCCAAGGTAGACGAACTCAACAACCTGATTCTGCCCGCGGGCGTGAAGGTGGTTCCGTTCATCGATCGCAGCGAACTGGTGGAATTTACCACCCACACCGTGCTGCACAACCTGACCGAGGGAATCATCCTGGTCATCATCATCCTGTTTCTGTTCCTGGGCAACGCGCGCGCGGCGCTGATTGTCGCGGTAACCATTCCCTTTTCGCTGCTGTTCGCGTCCATTTGTCTCAGCTTGCGCCATATTCCAGCCAATCTGTTGTCGCTGGGCGCGCTGGATTTCGGCATGGTGGTGGATGGCGCGGTGGTGATGATCGAAAACATCGTGCGGCACCTGCACAACCAGCAATCCGGCAATGGCGAGCGCATGTCGGTGGGCGACCAGATACGGACCGCGGCGCACGAAGTGCAGCGGCCGGTGTTCTACGCCATCACCATCATCATCACGGCTTACATCCCGATCTTCACGCTGCAACGGGTGGAGGGACGGCTGTTCAAACCGATGGCGTGGACGGTGGCGTTTGCGTTATTGGGTGCGCTGCTATTTTCGATCATCGTATCGCCCGTGCTGGCCAGCTTCTTTTTCCGGCGCGGAGCGAAGGAGTGGCACAATCCGGTGATGCGGCGCCTCACGGTGCTCTATCGCAAAGCGGTACGCTGGGCCATTCGCGAACGCTGGGCCGTGATCGGAGTGGCGGCGCTGGCGCTGGGCGCCACCGCGTATCTGGCCACCAGCGGAATTATCGGCTCGGAATTTCTTCCGCATTTGGACGAAGGCGCGCTGTGGGTGCGCGGAACTTTCGCGCCCAGCACCGGCCAGACCGAGGGCGTGCGCGTGGCGAATCTGGCCCGCGTGACGCTGGCCGCATTCCCGGAAACCACTATCGTGACCAGCCAGGTGGGACGCCCCGACGATGGCACCGACACTACGGGTTTCTTCAACACCGAATACTGTGTGGATCTGAAGCCGAAAGAGCAGTGGCGGCCGGTGTTTCATCAAAACAAGGAAGCTCTCATCGCCTCCATGAACGCGGATCTGGAGAAGATCCCCGGTGCGATCTGGAATTTTTCGCAACCGATCGCCGACAACATGGAAGAGGCGGTCAGCGGCGTGAAGGGCCAGCTTGCGACCAAGATCTACGGTGACGATTTGCGGACTCTGGAGGACAAAGCGGACCAGGTGGTGAAGGTGATGCGGACCGTGCGGGGCGTCGAGGATCTGGGCGTGTTCCGGCTGCTGGGCCAGCCCAATCTGAACGTGACAGTAGACCGCCAGGCGGCAGCGCGTTTTCAAATCAACGTTGCGGACGTCCAGGACGCCATTCAGACCGCGGTGGGCGGCAATGCGCTGACACAGGTCCTGCAGGGCGAGCAGCGCTACGACCTGGTGGCGCGGTATCAGGCGCCCTATCGCGATACGCGCGAAGCCATCGCGAATATCCGCCTGCTTTCGCCCTCGGGCGAGCGGGTTTCACTCGCGCAATTGTGCAAGATCGAAATGAAGGACGGCGGCTCGGAGATTTATCGCGAGGGCAACCAGCGTTACGTCGCGGTGAAGTATAGCGTGCGCGGGCGCGACCTGGGAAGCACGGTGGAAGAGGCCATCGAAAAAGTTGGCGCGCAGGTCCCACTGACGCGCGGTTACCACATCAGCTGGGAAGGCGAATACGAGAGCGAGAAGCGCGCGGCGGCGCGGCTGTTCATTATCGTCCCGCTCACGGTGCTGATCATCTTCGTGATCCTATACACGATGTTTCAATCGGTGAAATGGGCATCGCTCATTATCGTAAACGTAATGATGACGCCCCTGGGCGGCATGCTGGCGCTTTTGCTGACGCACACCCACTTCAGCGTGTCGTCGGGTATCGGGTTCCTGGCGCTATTCGGGGTTTCGGTGCAAACCGGGGTGATTATGCTGGAGTACATCAATCAACGGCGCGCGCGCGGGCATTCCATCGAGGAAGCGGCGGTGGAGGGAGCCGTTCTGAGGCTGCGGCCGATTATGGTCACCAGCCTGGTAGCCACCTTGGGACTGCTGCCGGCCGCGCTCTCGCACGCCATCGGGTCCGATTCGCAGCGGCCGTTCGCGATTGTCATCGTAGGCGGTTTGATCTCGGGACTGCTGCTGAGCATTTTCCTGCTTCCAACGCTGTACGCATGGGTGGCGCGCGAGGGTGACGTGCTGCCCGCGCCCGAATCTTCAGGCGAATCTCACTGATGGCAGAATCCCGCTCCTTGCGGCGTCTGGAGCCGGGTCCTCGCATAGTGATAAATTGATTTGGGCCAAGTTGCTCGAAGCAACAACGGTCGATTTCGGAGGAGATCGGTGACGCCAGCCGAAGTTCGCGCCAGGATACTGGAAGTGGGGATAATTCCGGCGGTGCGCGTATCCACCCCGGAAGACGCCTGGTTCGCGGCGGAGGCGGTCTCGCGGGGCGGAATTCCGATCGTAGAACTAACCATGACGGTTCCGAAGGCCGCCGAGTTGATAACTCATCTGGTGGAGCAACATCCGGACATGGTGGTGGGCGCGGGGACCGTGCTGGATGTGGAAACAGGGCGCGCCTGTTTGGAAGCCGGGGCCATGTTTCTCACCAGCCCGGGGCTGGATCTTGAGACCGTCAGATTCGCCGTAAAGCAAAATATCGTGGTGATGCCGGGCGTGCTCACGCCCAGCGAGGTAATGGCGGCGGTACACGCGGGGGCGGACTTCGTTAAGATATTTCCCTGCGCCCAGGTGGGAGGCGCGGCCTATCTTCGCGCCTTAAGGTCGCCCTTCCCCCATGTTTCCTTTATTGCCTCCGGGGGGGTGAATCAACAAACCGCGCGGGACTATATCTATGCCGGCGTTGCCGCCGTAGGAGTAGGAACGGACTTGATTCCGCCCCGGGCCATTGAGGCACGTGAGCAAGGCTGGATTGTGGAACTGGCGCGCAGATTCTCGCAACTAGTGAGGAGTGCACGCGCCGAGCTGTCGACAAACCGCTGATTCGCAATAGGGTGGGCTTCAGCGGGCGATGGCTCGCAAATTGCATCGGATCCGAGCGAAGTGCGGATGAAACTTGTTCAAGTGGCCATCCCGGATCCCGAGTATGCGGATTCCATTCGTAATCTGCTGGTGCAGGACGGCGGCCACCGGGTCCAGCTGGTGGAGAGGCCCGATGTCACTTTGGGAGGCGTCATCATAGTAGATGCCGCCAATCTGGACAGCCTGCGGCTGCCGCCAAAGGAACGGGAACGCCTGATTGTGCTGGTCCGCAAAGAGCGCGACGATCTTTTCAAGATCTGGGACGCTGGGGTGCGGCACGTGGTGTTTGACGGAGATCCGCCGCAGACGGCGCGGGTGGTGGTGCTGGGCGTGGAGCTTGGTTTGGCGTTAAATTACTTGGCTCACATGGAAATGGTAGAATACCGCCATGTGGCTCGATATTTCGATTGCTGTTGCTTTGGCAATCCTTACGATTGTCATGGGGTATTTTGGTGTGCATGTAACATTACATCCCACGGACTCTCCGAAGGAAAAACTCTGGTACAAGGGTGGCTTCATAACCTGCGCCGCGTTAGCCGTGTGCCTTGTTGTATGGCAAGGCGTGAGGAACGGACGTTCCCAGAAAGGCTTTCAAAAACAAGTAGAAATGGCCGCGAGCGAATCGCAGAAAGCAAATTTGCGAATAGACCAACTTACACGCGAACAACAATCTGAAATCGCCAGAAGGCAGCAAGCCGAAAAAGACTTGGCGCTGATCGTTCAAACTTCAGGGAGAGCCACTCGAGAAGGCGTGGTATCTGACATCAAAAGCTCTCCGATAAAGGTTGAGGTTAAGGGTGGGAATGAACCGCCTACGCCGATTAGAATTCCGAATATAAATCTCACATGGGACGCTGTGGTATCGGTTCACGATGATGCAAAGTTTTGTAATCGAATGGTCTTTCAGTCTGATATAGCGGTAGACCCGATTGCTCTTATAGTGATGCTATCCGCCGATGCAAAGTATGCGGACGTGCTTTTGACGGATGCTAGATTTGGAGGAGCCGCAATTAGCAAGACTGATGCAAAAAGAATTGAAATAGGGGCGCGCGGAATGGGTATGCCGTTACTTCGTCCAGATAACCCTTTCGTTATGACTGTATGCTCAACAGAATCGTTCAAGCCATTAACGGTTCAAAGGGCGCAAATCAGATGACTATGTTTGAATTCGTCTCTTGAGCGGCGGAGCCTTAATGACCTGCTTTAATATCTTCTCGAAGTTCCGATACCCTGGGGGTTTTTTGAGTTTTGGCTTGGGGCTTTCTTCCTCGACCTTCTCTTTTGGTTTTGGGTCTTGCGACATCACCCCACCTCCTGACTGGTCAAGGTCTTCCACATTAACCGCTTCCCGGCGACCGATCCGAGCACTTTATGGAAGCGTTCTGCGTCCGTGCTTTCCGCTCGTTATAGCGGAATGACTGCTCATCGAGGTATCTGAACAAATGGAACGGCTCAACACTCACATAGGTGCCGCCAATAGTTCTCTTCAAGAGACTCCAAAAGTTCTCCATACGGTTAGTGTGGACCGTGCCGTCAACGTACTTCTCAGCGTGGTTAATCACTTGGTGCGCGTATTCGGAGTCAAGCCCGTCGTAGGAGAGCAATTCATCCGTCATGACTTCAGAACCGCGCCGAACGTGCTTGCGGACGATGCTGGTAAGCTCATGCTTCCGGCGCGTCTCAACGTGCTCCAGGTGGACGCGTCCGGTATTCCTTTCGAGCAGGCCGAACACAATCTGCTTGCCGATAGGACCGCGACCGTGGATCTTGGCTTCCCGCTTGTCTTTGTGCATGAAACGGGCTTCGCCACCTACAAAAGTCTCATCAGCTTCGACCGTGCCGGACATCTTATTGATCGTGCCGTTGTGCTGGGCAAAGCGAATGCGGTGCAGCATAAACCATGCGGTCTTCTGAGTTACCTTAAGAGCCTTGCCGATCTCATAGCTGGACACTCCATTCTTACAGTTGCCGAGCATCCACATAGCAGTGAGCCACTTGTTCAAAGCTACTGGCGAGTCTTCAAAGATCGTACCGACCTTGACAGAGAATTGCTTCCGGCACTCAAGACAAGTCCAAGTAAGGCGAGTCTTGATAAAGGACAATCGTTTGGATTCGCAACGCGGACATTCGGGACCGTTAGGCCATTTGACTTTGGAAACCGCTTCAAGGCAAACCATTGGGTCCGAAAAGTACTGAATTGCTTCCATCAAACCACTCTTAGCGTTGAAGTTAACCGTTTCCATAAACCCATTTTACTACTGGAGTCTGTGTGAGTCAAGTAATTTGTTGCCCTTGGTTTGGGTTGAGCGCCTCAGTATCGATTGCGCCATTTCACGCAATCGTCTTTAGGCGACAGCGCGATGTTCGTCTGCATAATGCGCGAACAGCGCATCCTGAATCGGCCGTTCGGCGCGAAAATCGGCCAGTTCCTCGGGGAACTGCTCAATGAGTTGCGCGGGAGCGAGCCGGCGATCGTCGCCGAGCATTTGCGCGAGCTGAAGCGCGTTCACCACCGACTTGCCGCCCGCGTCATTATTGGCGAAGACGAACGTACTGGCGGCGTGTTGCTGAATCTGGTCGATACGCTGCTTCCATTCCCGCAGTTCTTTCAGCGAATACAAATAGTCGTGCGCGGAGGGGGCCCGGGCAGGCCGGCCGAACTCGCGCTCCCAATGCTGCGGGTTGCGCCCGTGCAGCCGCACGTAACCTGTGCGTGAAGTAAGCGCGGAGGTGGGCGGCATGCCTTTGGTGTAGGGCGCCTGATCGATGTTCGCGAATCCGATGCGATAGTCGATCAGCGTTCCGAGCGCTTCTTCGTGCAGCCAGCTGGAATGCCGCATTTCCGCCACCAGTGAAAACTCATGAAAGGCGCGCCGCAGCGCGATAACAAATGCGCGGTTCTCTTCGGTGTAGCGAAAGGTCCACGGAAACTGCAGGAGCACGCAGCCGAGTTTTCGCACGCGATGGAACGGCCACAGACCTTCCTTGAAGCGCGCAATCTCGGCCGGCGCAAGCGAGCGTTCGTGCGTAAACCGGCGGCCCAATTTCACAGCGAACAGGAACTTGGGGTTGTGCGCCACCTTCTTGACCCACAAGCTAGCCAGTTCCGGCTGGATGGGCTGATAGAAACTGGTGTTGATTTCCACCGCATCGAAATACCTGGACAGATCTTCCAGGGCGTGAAAGCCACGCGGCTTCAGCCTGGGATAAACAATGCCGTTCCAGTGTGGATAAGACCAACCGGAGGGGCCGCAAAAGAGCGTTTGGGGGAGGGACATAGCACTCTTTAGTTCTCCTTTTCTTCGCTACCAGTGTAGGCGAATATAAGGCGAAATGCAAGGGCCTGTTTTGGCAGCCTCTAGAGCGTGGCGTAGCCCGAAAGAGCCAGTGAAAATGCCTAACAAATTTGAGCGCTGGCGTAACGTGGCCCCGGTCGGGAGCGTTATGTAATCAAATCCCCGTTACGACGGCGGACGCTTCACCCCAAACACCCCAAAAGCGTCCGCCACTTCTACTTCTTACCCGATCTCACTTATTCGGAAATTCCCTCGAATAGCGGAGTGCTCAAGTAGCGCTCGCCGGAATCCGGCAACACCACCACCAAGGTCTTGCCCGCCATTTCGGGTTCCTTCGCGATGCGCACGGCGGCTGACAGAGCGGCTCCACTCGAAATCCCGGCCAGAATCCCTTCTTCGCGAGCCAGGCGGCGCGCCATTTCCATGGACTCCTCATTGGTTACCTGCTCGACGCGATCCACTACCGACAGGTCCAGGTTCCCTGGGATGAAGCCCGCTCCAATGCCCTGTATTTTGTGGGGGCCGGGGTGCGGCGGCTGACCCTTGCGCGCCTGCGTGATCACCGGACTGCCGGTTGGCTCCACGGCGACGGAGATAACCCTCTTGTCCTTTTGAACCGATCTTATGAAGCGCGACGCGCCCGAAATGGTTCCGCCGGTTCCCACACCGCACACCAGGACATCCACCGCTCCCTCAGTTTCGTCCCAAATCTCGGGGCCGGTGGTCTTAAAATGGATTTCCGGGTTGGCCGGGTTTTGGAACTGCTGCAGCAGCACGTAGCGATTTGGATCGGAGGCCACTGCCTCTTCAGCTTTGCCGATGGAGCCCTGCATGCCAGCCGCGCCTTCGGTGAGGATCAAGCTGGCGCCGAAAGCGCGCAGCACCTTCTGACGTTCCACCGACATGGTCTCGGGCATCACCAGCGTGATGGGATACCCGCGCGCCGCCGCGACAAACGCCAAAGCGATGCCGGTATTGCCGCTGGTGGGTTCGATCAGTTCCTTGCCCGGAGCCAGCAATCCCCGCTTCTCGGCGTCCCAGATCATGGCAGCGCCGATACGATCCTTTACGGAGTAAGCCGGGTTCCGCCCTTCGATCTTGGCCAATATGGTTACGTCATTTCCCTGCCCGATGCGATTCAACTTCACCAGAGGGGTGCGTCCGATGCTCAGCGAATTGTCCTGATAAAACATCAAATCTCCCAGTTTGGTACGTACTTGGACTGCTGGTCGCGCCAGTTCCGGACCAGTTCGGCAAACGTGGTTTGATCGATCACGTCGGAAACGGCTTGATCTACTTTGCGCCAGGTTTCGGCGAATGGGTCGGCGGCGGTTTGCCTGCGCGTGGGCTTGGTGTTTTTAGCGCCTTCAATGTACCGTACCACTTGTCCCACGGTGATGCTTGCCGGTGCGCGTGCCAGCAGATAGCCCCCTTCGGCGCCGCGCCGGGACTCAACGAAGCCGCCTTGCTTCAGCCCGGCCAGAATGAGCTCCAGGAATTTCTGCGGAATCCTCTGCCGTCTTGCGATGTCCGCTATTTTGATCGGCGCGCCAGACTTCTGCAATGCCAGGTCGAAGATCGCGTGCAAGGCGTATTCGCCCTTGACCGAGATGTTCATATGCGCGCTTAGTAATCTCCTCGGGCCAAGTAGAGATTGTAACCGGCAATCCCGGCGCGGCGCTAGCGATCCGTGCGGGCGACGGTCGTTGCACTCCCCGGTGACGCCGCCGATTATTTGTGATAGCGTGCGCACTGAGGTGCTAACAATGTGGAATTGGCTGTCTGGCTTATTGCACAAGCTTGATCGGTGGCTGCGCCGAGAACCGCTCCCGAACATTCACCAGCGTTCGAACCTGCACGGCCGCCGGCGCTTCTAAGGAACACGCGCAAAACGGAGTGCGGCGCGAAGCAGTTCCTGGCCGGTCTTGTGGTGCGCGCCGCACCCTTGCGCTAGTAATCCGCTGCCACCCGCGAGGACCGCGACCCGCAGCCGGATTATTTCGCGTTGGGGAAGTGCTGCTGGTACCAGCGAATGGAACGATCGAGAAAATCCACGTTGTGCTGCGACTCGCGGACGCCGTGGCCTTCGCGAGGATAGCGCACCATGATCGTCTCCACGCCGACATCCTTGAGCGCGACGTAGAATTGCTCGGCTTCGGCGATCGGCACATCGGGATCGTTTTCGCCGTGGACCAGCATGGTGGGAGTGACGACATTCGCCACGTGCTTCAGCGCGGAACGCTCCCAGAGCACGTCCATCAGGTTGCCCTGATGCGGATAGGCGCCCCATTCCATGGCTTCGTATTGGTTGTAATAGGTCATGTAGTTGTAGCTGATGATGTTGGTGATGGCGGCGTTGGGAATCGCGGCTTTGAACATGTGCGTCTGCGTGATCAGCCAAGCGCTCAACTGGCCGCCGTAGCTGGTGCCTTCAATGCCGAGCCGGTTTGGATCGATCCAGGGATAACGGCGGAGCGCGGCGTTGACGCCGTAGAGTACGTCCATCCCTTCGTTTCCGTTCTGATCGGCGAACACCGCGTCGGTGAAGGCTTGGCCGTAACCGGTGGAACCGCGATAGTTGATCATGATGGTGG
>Ga0302326_10006956_pt1 | contig 25283 bp, 24 predicted proteins | sample Palsa_T0_3_FD_202264 | JGI IMG/M metagenome (GOLD analysis project Ga0302326, IMG submission 202264) | Peat permafrost microbial communities from Stordalen Mire near Abisko, Sweden - Palsa_T0_3 | ecosystem: Environmental > Terrestrial > Soil > Palsa > Peat permafrost | place: Sweden: Abisko... | reverse complement strand
CGTCGGCCGCGTGCAGCGAGCCGACGTGCACGTGGTTGAGCCCGCGCTTGCCGCGCACGAAAATCTCGTAAAGCGGCCACTCGCCCTGCACCGCGTCGTCCGCGTCGTCCGCGCTGTGCTGCTCGGTCACCGGGCTGACTCCTCTCGGCGGGCGAAGGCGGTGGCCGCCGCGCGGACCCAGGCGCCCTCGTCGTCGGCCCGGCGCCGGTGCGCGATGCGCTCCGCGTTGCAGGGCCCGCCGCCCTTGACCACGGCGTAGAACTCGGCCCAGTCCGGCTGCCCGAAGTCGTGCTGGCCGCGCTCGTCGTTCCACCGCAGCTCGGGATCGGGCAGGCTCACCCCGAGCGCATCGGCCTGCGGCACCGTCATGTCCACGAACTTCTGCCGCAGCTCGTCGTTGGTGTCGCGCTTGATGCCCCAGGCCATCGACTGCCGGGTATTGGGCGACTCGTCGTCCGGCGGCCCGAACATCATCAGGGCCGGCCACCAGAACCGGTCGACCGACTCCTGGACCATCGCCCGCTGCTCATCGGTGCCGCCCATCATCGTCATCAGCAGCTCGTAGCCCTGGCGCTGATGGAACGACTCCTCCTTGCAGATCCGGATCATCGCCCGGCCGTAGGGGCCGTAGGAGGTCCGGCACAGCGGCACCTGGTTGCAGATCGCGGCGCCGTCGACCAGCCAGCCGATCGTGCCGACGTCGGCGTAGGACAGGGCCGGGTAGTTGAAGATGGAGGAGTACTTCTGGGTGCCGTTGATCAGCCGGTCGGTCAGCTGGCGGCGCGACACCCCCAGCGTCTCGCAGGCCGAGTAGAGGTACAGCCCGTGGCCGGCCTCGTCCTGCACCTTGGCCAGCAGGATGGCCTTGCGCCGCAGCGACGGCGCCCGGGTGATCCAGTTCCCCTCGGGCTGCATGCCGATGATCTCCGAGTGCGCGTGCTGCGCGATCTGGCGCACGAGGGTGCTGCGGTACTTCTCCGGCATCCAGTCCCGGGGCTCGATCCGGTCGTTGCGCCCGATCGTCGCCTCGAAGTGGTCAAGCAGCTCCTGCTCGGCGTCGGACGACACCGCGGGCGTGGCGGTCATGCGCTCCTCCGAAGACGCTGCTCAAACAATTACAGAACGATCGGTCAGTAATAGTTTGGCACGGCGTCAGGGAAAGCGCAAACGGACAGTCCAGAACCGCCGACGCCCTCCGGCTCAAGCAGCGGCCCATGATCACGAAAGCTTTTTTTATCGCGAAGACTTTTCGTGCGCATAGCACGAATTTCTTTCGTCAAGAAAAAAGTCTTCGCGATCATGGCCGTGCGCCGGGGCGCCCGATGCGATCCGACGTCACGCGAGCGCGCTAATGCACCACGAGCACCCTTACCTAAGTGGCATCGGCTCAGGAGCCCGAGAAGGTCGGCTGCTCCTTGCGCAGGAAGGCGGTCACCGCGTTCTGGTGGTCGCTGGTGAGGCCCAGCCGGTGCTGCGCGGCCGACTCGGCCGCCAGCGCCTCCGCCAGGGTGGCAGACGACGCCGCGTTCAGCAGCGCCTTCGTCTCCGCGAAGGCGCGGGTCGGCCCGGCCGCGAGACCCTCGGCCAGCTCGATCGCCGCCCCGACCGTCTTGGCCGGGTCGGCGATGATCCCGCTGATGCCCCAGCCGACCGCCTCCTCGGCGGTGAAGATCGAGCCGAGCAGCATCAGCTGCGCCGCCCGCGCCTGCCCCACCGCGCCGACCAGGGTCACGGAAAGCCCCGAGTCGCAGGTGAGCCCGATGCCGGAGAACGCGGTCCCGAGCTTGGCGGCCGAGGAGAGCACCCGCAGGTCGCAGGCCAGGGCGAGGCTGAGGCCGGCCCCGACGCAGGTTCCGTTGACGGCCGCCACCACCGGCTTGGGCATGGTCGCGAGCAGCGTGATGACCGGGTTGTAATCCTCGTCCACGGTGTCGAAGGCGGTGGCCGGGTCGGCCGCGAGCGCCTGCGCGTGCTCGCCCAGATCCTGGCCGACGCAGAACGCGGAGCCGGCCCCGGTCAGCACGACCGCCCGGATCGCCTCGTCGCCGGCGGCCTGCCGCAGGCGCTCAAGCAGCAGCGCCTTGGCCGCCGCGTCGAGCGCATTGCGCTGGTCCGGGCGGTTGATGATCACCGTGGCGACGGCGCCCTCGATCTGAAACAGCACCGGTTCAGTCATCAGCAGATCCTTTCGTCAGGCGTGTTCCGGTTAGCGGGCGGGGCGCTTGTCGATCGTGCGCCGCATCTTGCCGGCCGAGCGCTCGACCGTGCCGGGGTCGGCGACCTCGACCGCGACGGTCACGCCGATGGAGTTCTTCACCAGGCGCCGCAGCAGCGCGCCGTCCTCGGCGCCCTGCTCGGGGGTGGCGGCCGGGCGCCGTTCCACCAGCACGGTCAGCGAGTCGAGGACGCCGGTCCGCTCAAGCACGCACTGGAAGTGCGGCGACAGCGACGGCGCGGCCAGGATGAGCTCCTCGATCTGGGCCGGGAACAGGTTCACCCCGCGCAAGATGATCATGTCGTCGGTGCGGCCGGTGATCTTCTCGATCCGCCGCATCGTCCGGGCCGTCCCCGGCAGCAGCCGGGTCAGATCGCGGGTGCGGTAGCGGATCACCGGCATCGCCTGCTTGGTGAGCGAGGTGAAGACCAGCTCGCCTTCCTCCCCGTCGGGCAGGACCGCGCCGGTCTCCGGGTCGATGATCTCGGGGTAGAAGTGGTCCTCCCACACGTGCAGGCCGTCCTTGGTCTCCACGCACTCGCTGGCCACGCCCGGCCCCATCACCTCCGACAGCCCGTAGATGTCGACCGCGTGAATGTCCAGCCGTTGCTCCATCTCCCGGCGCATGTCGTTGGTCCACGGCTCGGCGCCGAAGATGCCCACCTTCAGCGACGTTGACCGCGGGTCGATGCCCTGCCGTTCCATCTCCTCGGTGATCGCGAGCATGTAGGACGGCGTGACCGTGATCAGGTCGGGCCGGAAGTCCTGGATGAGCTGCACCTGCCGCTCGGTCATGCCGCCGGAGACCGGCACCACCGTGCAGCCGAGCTTCTCGGCGCCGTAGTGGACGCCCAGCCCTCCGGTGAACAGGCCGTACCCGTAGGCGTTGTGGATGATGTGGCCGGCCCGGCCGCCCGCGGCCCGGATGCTGCGCGCGGCGACGGTGGCCCAGGTGTCGATGTCATCGCGGGTGTACCCGACCACGGTGGGCTTGCCGGTCGTCCCTGACGAGGCGTGCAGCCGGATGACCTGCTCGCGGGGGACCGCGAACATACCGAACGGGTAGTTCTGGCGCAGGTCGGCCTTGGCCGTGAACGGCAGCTTGGCCAGGTCGGCCAGGTCGGTGACGTCCTCCGGGTGCACGCCGGCGGCGTCGAACGAGGCCCGGTAGTGCGGCACGTTGTCGTAGGCGTGCCGGACCGTCCAGCGCAGCCGCTGGCGCTGGAGCGAGCGGAGCTCGTCGGCCGACGCGGTTTCGATCGGCTCGAGCTCCCCGGGTCGCGGGCTGAGGTCTAGCACGTCCCCTCCGTTGGGTCCCTGGAGTGTCCGCTGCGGGTGGTACCGCAGTCACCCCGCGTCCGTTCGGGCTAAAAGCTTTGATCTAACTTCACGGCCGGTGGCTCTCACCCACCTGGCCGGACTATCACCGCGACTGGACGCCGCGCAAGACGGTGGCCATGAAGTTGTCGAGGATCTCGGCCCTGGCCGCCTTGGAGTACTCGTGGCTGGCGATCAGCATCGCGTACAGCCCCATCATGAAGAACTGCGCGGTCAGGAGCGCGTCCGCGCCGGGATAGACCTCGCCCCGCGCCCGCGCCCGCTCGACGATCTCGATCACGGACGTCATGATCGGGTAGTCCGCCCACTTGTCGGCGCCGGGGAGCACGTCCGGCCGCCGGGACGAGAAGTGCAGCCCGAGCATCTCGCGGAAGAGGGGCTTGCCGACCCGCCGCTCCATCGCCGTGAGCAGCCGGACAACCTCGTTCAGGGCGGCGGTCAGGAACTCCGGCCCGGAAGACGACGGCGGCCCGCACCGGGCCTCCAGCTGCGCCACCGACTTCGCCAGCTGGGCGACCAGCCGCGCCTCCTCGAGCCGCTCGAACTCGGCCAGTACGTGCTCCTTGGTCGGGAAGTGGAAGTAGAACGTGCCCCGCGCCACCCCCGCCGCCGCCGCGATGTCGCGAACGTCGGCGGCGGCCATGCCGGTCCGCTTGAACTCCGCCAGCGCCGCCGCGTACACCCGCTGGCGAGTCTGCAGGCGCTGGGTCTCCCGGCCGCTGACCGCCGCGCCTGGCTTGAGCTTGTCTTCCGCTGACGGCATGGTGCTTCCTTCGTAGGTCTGTTGCTGACACGTGTCAATGACTTATTTCAGTGACAAACGCCGACGAGGGGTTGTCAGCGGGGCCGGCTCGGTCTATACAAGAGAGTAACTGCTTACCTAACGACGGGAAGGCACGCGCCCATGGATTCCGACGCGCTCTACTGGGACCCGTACGACTCACGCTTCGTGGACGACCCGTGGCCGGTCTTCAACCGGATACGCGAGGAGGCCCCGCTCTACTACAACGAGACGCACGACTTCTACGCGCTCAGCCGGTACGCGGACGTGGAGCGGGCGGTGACGGACTGGGAGACATTCTCCTCCTCCCGTGGCGTCATGCTGGAGCTGATCAAGGCGAACATGGAGATGCCGCCGGGCACTCTCATCATGGAGGATCCGCCGGTCCACGACATCCACCGGAAGCTGCTCGCCCGGGTGTTCTCGCCCCGGCGGATCGCCGAGCTTGAGCCGCTGGTCCGGGAGTACTGCGTCCGCTGCCTTGACCCGCTGGTAGGGGAGTCCCGGTTCGATCTGATCGAGAAGCTCGGTCTGGAGATGCCGATGCGCGTCATCGGCATGCTCCTCGGCATCCCCGAAGAGGGCCAGGTGGAGTTCCGCGAGCAGTCCGACGCCCACCTGATCGGCGACGGCGGCAAGCTCGACACCAGCAACGGCCCGGTCCTCACCTTCGACGCGTTCGGCGAGTACATCGACTGGCGGCTGACGCACCCCTCCGACGACGTCATGACCGAGCTGCTCACCACCCGGTTCGAGGACGAGAACGGCGTGACCCGCACGCTGACACCGGACGAGGTCCTGATGTACGTCACCGTCCTGGCGGGGGCGGGCAACGAGACCACCGGCCGGCTGATCGGCTGGATGGGCTCGACCCTGGCCCGGCATCCGGAGCAGCGGGCTGAGATCGCCGCCGACCCGACGCTGATCCCGGGCGCGGTCGAGGAGGTGCTGCGGCTCGAACCGCCCGGTCCGTCCATCGCCCGGTACGTCACCAAGCCGGTGGAGTACTACGGGCGGGTCGTCCCCGAGGGCAGCACGATGCTGCTGTTCGTCGGCGCCGCCAACCGCGACCCGTCGCGGTACGACGACCCGGACAGGTTCGACATCCACCGGAAGAAGAGCCTGCACCTGACGTTCAACATCGGCCCGCACTACTGCCTCGGCTCCGCTCTCGCCCGCCTGGAGGGCCGCATCGCCCTGGAGGAGATCGTGGCGCGCTGGCCGACCTGGGATGTCGACTGGGCTGAGGCCAAGATGCAGCAGACGTCGTCGGTGCGCGGCTGGGAGCGGCTTCCGCTCCTGGTTCCCTAGCACCGGGATGGCCGGGGTGAGCGGAGCCGGCGAAGCCGGCGGCGGGACCGCCGTCGGGGCGGCCCGCTACGCGGGCAGCCGCGTGCACCGCGTCGAGGACGCGCGGCTGCTGACCGGCGCGGGCACCTTCGTCGACGACGTCACCCGCCCCGGCCTGCTGCACGCCTGCTTCGTCCGCAGCCCGCACCCGCGGGCGCGCATCGTCGGAATCGACCCGACGGCCGCGCTCGAGCTGCCCGGGGTGCACGCCGTCTTCACCGCGGCCGATCTCAACGGCGACGTCCGCGAGGCCTGGTACACCGGGACAGGGAACCAGGTGCCGGACACGCCGCGGCCGCCGCTGGCCGACGGCGAGGCCCGGTTCGCGGGCGACCCCGTCGCGCTCGTCGTGGCGGACGACCGCTACCTGGCCGAGGACGCGGCCGAGCTGGTCGAGGTGGACTACGAGCCGCTGCCGGCCGTGGCCGACTACGCCACCGGCGGCGCGTCTGCGGGCCTGGTCCACCAGAACTACCCCGGCAACCTGGCGGGCCAGCTGGCGGGCGCGCCGGCCGAGACGCTGGCGGACGCCTTCGCGGCCGCGGCCCACGTGGTCACGGAGACGATCTGGGAGCAGGCGTACGCCGCGGTGCCGATGGAGACCAGGGGGATCGTCGCCGAGTGGTCGGCCGCCAGCGGCGAGCTGACGATCTGGGCCGCCACCCAGGCGCCGCACGAGGTGCGAATGTTCAGCGCGCGGCTGCTCGGGCTGGCCGAGCACCGGGTCCGGGTGATCACCCGCGACGTCGGCGGCGGCTTCGGTCAGAAGGTCATGCCGCTCCGCGAGGACATGTGCGTGCTGCTGGCGGCCAGGAAGCTCCCGGCCGCGCTGAAGTGGACCGAGGACCGCCAGGAGAACCTGATCGCGGCCGGGCAGGCGCGGCACGAGCACGGCACCGCGCGGCTCGCGTTCGACGACCAGGGGATCATCCTCGCGGCCACCCTGGACCACGTACAGGACGTCGGCGCCTACCCGACGCCGTGGCCGGTCGGCACCGGCGCGTTCGTCGGCATGAACTTCCCCGGCCCGTACCGGGTCACCCGGGGCACGTTCAGCCACGCCTCGATGTTCTCCAACACGGCCGGCCGGGTCGCCTACCGGGGCCCGTGGGCGTTCGAGTCGCTCGCCCGCGAGGTCGTGCTCGACATCGCGGCCCGCCGCATCGGGATCGACCCGGCCGAGCTGCGCCGCCGCAACCTGCTTAGCGTCGACGAGATGCCGTTCACCAACCCCAACGGCATGCCCTACGACCACATGGCGTCGCTGGAGACGCTGGAGCAGGCGCTGGCGATCCTGGACTACGACGGCTTCCGGGCCGAGCAGGCGGCGGCGCGGGCCCAGGGGCGCTACCTCGGCGTCGGCATCTCCTGCTACGCCGAGCCGACGTCGGCCGCCTTCGGCTACTACGCGACCGAGGGCGCGACGATCCGCATCGAGCCGAGCGGCAAGATCAACGTCTACGTGGCGGGCGGGTCCACCGGCAACAGCCTGGAGACGACCGTGGTGCAGCTCGCGGCCGACGCCCTCGGCGCGGACATCAACGACGTGGCGACCATCCAGGGCGACACCGCGGTAACGCCGTTCGGCGCCGGGACCGGCGGCAGCCGCAGCGGGCCGATGACGGCCGGGGCGGTCGGCCAGACCGCCGCGATCTTGCGCGCCAAGCTGACCGCGCTGGCCGCGCACAAGCTGGAGGCGGCCGAGCCCGACATCGAGCTCGCGAACAGCCGGGCGGGCGTGCGCGGCGACCCCGACGCGCCCTCCGTCAGCTTCGCCGAACTGGCCGAGATCGCCTACTTCCAGCCGTACGCGCTGCCGCCGGGCATGAGCGCGGGCCTGGAGGCAAGCGGCCGGTTCGCGCCCGCCTTCCCCATGCTGTGGGCCACCGCCACCCACGTGTGCACCTGCGAGGTCGACGTGACCACGGGCGCGGTGAAGCTGCTGCGCTACGTCGTCGGCGAGGACTGCGGCCACATGATCAACCCGAACGTGGTCGAGGGGCAGATCGCGGGCGGGGTCGTGCAGGGCATCGGCGGCGCGCTGCTCGAGGAGCTGGCCTACGACGGCGACGGCAACCCGGTCGCGACCACGTTCATGGACTACCTGCTGCCGACGGCGGCCGATGTGCCGATGATCGAGTACGGGCACGTCGAGGATGCGCCCGGTTTGGGCGTCGGCGGTTATAAGGGGGTCGGCGAGGGCGGCGCGATCGGGGCGCCGCCCGCGGTTGTCAACGCGGTGGCGGACGCGCTGGCGCCGTTCGGGGTGACGATCACCCGGACCCCGCTGACGCCGGCCTCGATCGTCGCGCTGCTGGCGGAGGCGGGGGCGTGAAGCCCGCGCCGTTTGAGTACCACGCGCCGGCCAGCGCTAAGGAGGCGGTGGAGCTGCTGGCCGAGCTCGGCGACGGTGCCAAGCTGATCGCGGGCGGGCAGAGCCTCGTGCCGCTGCTGGCGCTCCGGCTGGCTGCGTTCGAGCACCTGATAGACCTGCGCAAGGTGTCCAGTCTGCGCGGGATGGAGGATCGGGCCGGCGCCGGCGCCGCCCGGGCGGTCTGGGTTGGCGCGGGCACGACCGAGGCCGCCATCGGGCGGTCGCGGCTGGTGGCGGCCCGCGTCCCGCTGCTGGCGCGGGCAACGCCGCTGATCGGCCACTTCCAGATCCGCAACCGGGGCACGATCGGCGGGTCGCTCGCGCACGCCGACGCGGCCGCCGAGTACCCGGCGGTCGCGCTCGCCCTCGACGCGGTGATCGAGACGCTGTCGCCGCGCGGCCAGCGCGCCATCCCCGCGGGCGAGTTCTTCACCGGTATCTGGAGTACCGCGCTGGAACCGGACGAGCTCCTCACCGGGGTCGCGTTCCAGGTCCCGGGCGGCCCGGCCGGCTTCGCGGTGGAGGAATTCGCCCGCCGGCCGGGCGACTTCGCCGTGGCCGGGGCGGCCGTCGCGATCGAGCTCGATGCTGACCCCGACGGGGGCGCGGGCGGCCCGGATGCCCAGGTCAGCCGGTGCGCGATTGGGCTCTTCGGCCTCGGGACGACGCCGCTGCGTGCCTCGGCGGCGGAAGCTCTCGCCGCCGGCCGCGCCGCAGGCGACCTGAGCACGGACGCCTTCGGGCGGGAAATCGGGCAGGCGGCGATGGCCGATCTTGACTCGGTGCCGTCCGACCGGCACGGTCCGGCCGCCTATCGCAAGCGCGTGGGCGCGGCCATGGTGACCGCGGCCTGGCGTCGCGCGATCAACGAGGCAGTGGGCCAGGTGGTCAGATACGGGCACGGCGAGACGTTCGGCGAGGAGGCGGCCCGTGGCTGACATCGGCATCGGGATCCGGGTCAACGGCAGGCTCCGGCGGGGGAACGTGGAGCCGAGGCTGACCCTGGTCGACTTCCTGCGCGAGCGCTGCCAGCTGACCGGCACCCACGTCGGCTGCGAGCATGGCGTCTGCGGTGCCTGCACGGTCTTGCTTGAGTATCCCGACGATGCGGACGAGAGCGAGCCTGGCCTGCCCGGCGGCGAGGCCGTCCGGTCCTGCCTGGTCTTCGCCGTGCAGGCGGACGGCGGCGAGGTGACCACGATCGAGGGCATCGGCGCGGGCGCGTCGAGCACCGGGGTCCGCGAACTGTCGGCCGTGCAGGCCGCTTTCCGCGAGCACCACGCCCTGCAGTGCGGCTTCTGCACCCCCGGCTTCGTGATCTCGGTGACCGCGTTCCTGCGGGAGCATCCCGACCCGACCGACGGGCAGATCCGCGACGCCCTGTCCGGGAACCTGTGCCGCTGCACTGGCTACCAGGGCATTCTCGCGGCCGTGCGGGCGGCGGCCGACGGCATCTCGACGGCAGCTCAGGAAACCAAGCACACTCAGGAACCGAGGTAGGTCATGCCAGCAAGAGCCGAAGGCAAGGTCGCTTTCATCACCGGCGCCGGACGCGGCCAGGGCCGCAGCCACGCGGTGCGGCTCGCCCAGGAGGGCGCCGACATCATCGCCATCGACATCTGCCATGATGTCGCGGGCGCGCTTCCCATGGCCACCGCCGACGACCTGGCCGAGACCGTAAAGCTGGTGGAGGCGCAAGACCGGCGGATCATCGCCACCCAGGCCGACGTGCGCGACTTCGACGCGGTCAAGGCAGCGGTCGACGACGGCGTGGCGGAGCTTGGCCGGCTGGACATCGTGGTCGCCAACGCCGGCATCGCCAGCATCGGCGGCCCGGTCGAGTCGATGGCGGCCGGCAACTGGAAGGACACCATCGACATCAACCTGACCGGCCTGTGGCACACCGCCCGGGCGGCGATCCCGCACCTGATCGCGGGCGGCCGGGGCGGGTCGATCGTGCTCACCAGCTCGATCGGCGGGATGCACGCGCTCCCGAACATGAGCCACTACGTGTCGGCCAAGCACGGCGTGGTCGGCCTGATGCGGTCGCTGGCGGTGGAACTCGGCCAGCACGGCATCCGGGTGAACTCCGTCCACCCGACCAACGTGAACACCCCCATGTTCATGAACGAGGGGACGTACCGGCTCTTCCGCCCGGACGTGGAGAACCCCGGACCGGACGACGTGGCCCCGATCGCGCAGATGATGCACGTGCTCCCGATCGGCTGGGTCGAGCCGGAGGACATCAGCAACGCGATCGTCTTCCTCACCTCCGACGAGGCCCGCTATATCACCGGCGTCACCCTCCCGGTCGACGGCGGCGCCCTCCTGAAGTAACCCCGCCCGCCCGTCGGCTCGCAAACGCGGGCGGGTTCAGGCGGCCGGGATCGTCAGCCGCTCGTCGGGGATGACGGCGACGCCCAGGATCTCGATCATCGCCTCCGGCTGCCACAGCGCGGTGGTCCCGATCCCGGCCATGGCGGGGTAGACCGGCCCGGCCAGCTCGCGCCAGACCCGCCCGATCTCCCGCCCGTGCGCCTGATAGTCGGGAATATCGGTCAGAAATATCGTGATGCTCACCAGGTCCTCCGGGATCCCGCCCGCCGCCCGCAGCGTGGTGAGGACGTTATCGAACGCCTGCCGGAACTGCTCGACGATGCCGCCGGGAACGATCTTCATCTCCCGGTCGAGGGCCGTCTGGCCGCCCAGGTACAGCGTGTTGCCGGCCAGGGTCCCGTGCGAGTAGCCGCTTGGCGCGGGCAGCGTGGCCGGATTGATCGCGAGCGGGGGAGCGGTGGCCGGCATGGGACGACTCCTTCTGGACGAGGTCGGTAGTCTTCGAACCGTAACATCTATTGACAAAAAATCAACGATCGTGAAGATTGTGTAATAACGAGTAGATCGCGACGATGACGTTCGACGACCTTCCCAGGAGAAGCCACCATGGACATTGACATGAATCGCCCGGCCGGCGCGGGCGACCATGCGGCCCGCGTCACCGACAGCGGGCTCGTCATCCCGGTCGTGACCAGGGCCGGCCGGGAACCGGGCGGCACCGCCCAGTCCGAGGGGGCGACGCGCATCTCCGGCGTCAGCCCGCAGCACACGCCGGCCACCAAGATCTGGTTCGGCAAGGTCCACAACCTGGCCGGCTACCGCTCGGTCCCGCATCACCACGGGGAGGCCGAGACCGGCGGCTACGTGCTCTCCGGGCGGGCCCGGATTTACTTCGGCCCGAAGTTCGAGGACTACACCGACCTGTCCGAGGGCGACTGGGTGTTCGTGCCGCCGTTCATGCCGCACGTCGAGTGCAACCTCGACCGCAACCACCCGCTGACCTGGATGACCACCCGGACGCCTGACAACATCGTGGTCAACCTGCCCGAGGTGCCCGACGCCGACCTGCCGGACTGGGTGACCCGACCGTGACCGGCGCCGCCGTCGATCTGGCGCCCTCGTCGGCGACCTTCGCCGCCGCGGTCACCCTGACCCCGGCCGAGCCGGAGCACTTCGACCTCGCCTTCACCGCGATCACCCAGCCCTGCCCGTGGCCCAAGGCCTACGGCGGCGACATGGTCGCCCAGGCCCTGGCGGCGGCGATGCGGTCGGTTACCGACGGCAAGACGCTGCACTCGACCCACAGCTACTTCCTGCGGCCGGTCGACATCGGCGCCCCGGTCCGCTACGAGGTCGAGCTGCTGCGCGACGGACGCGGCTACAGCACCCGCCAGGTCCGCGGCTACCAGAACGGCAAGCCGGTCTACGTCGCGCTCGCCTCGTTCGCGGCGGGGGAGCCGGGCGCCTCGTTCGCCGCCGCGCTCCCCGAGGACCTCCCGGGTCCCGACCGGCTGCCGAGCTCGGCCGCCTACCTGGGGGGCCTGGCCGACGGGGCCGCGGCCGGGACGACCATGACCGATCGGTCGAGGGCGTACTGGGCCGGCGGTCGCAGCTTCGACCAGCGGCACGTGCCCGGCCCGCTCTACGTCACCGTCGACGGCGAGCGCGTCCCGCACCAGGCGGTCTGGATCAGGCCGTTCGGCGCCCTCGGGGCGGTCGACGGGCTCACCGACGAGCAGCGCGACCTGGCCGCGCTCGCCTACGTGTGCGATTACACGATCCTCGAGCCGGTGCTGCGCGTCCTCGGCCTGCCCTGGGCCAAGCCGGGGCTGGTCACGGCCAGCCTCGACCACGCCCTGTGGTTCCACCGCAGCCCGGCCGGCGCCTTTGACGACTGGGTTCTCTACCTCCAGGAAGCGGTCGCGGCCGAGGACGGCCGCGGCCTCGCCACCGGTCGCTTCTTCACCCCCGACCACCGTCACCTGGCCACCGTCGTCCAGGAAGGAATGATCCGCGCCAGCTGAGCGGCTCGCGGCCTGGCCGGCCAGCCGGGTGCGGAATCGGAAGGACACCTGATGCAGCTCTCGCCTTCTGCCCATCGCGACACCTTCGCCCGTGACCACCTGCCTCCGGCCGGGCAGTGGCCGGTGCTGGAGTTCACGACCGAGGCCCTGCAGTACCCGGACCGCCTCAACGCGGCGACCGAGATCATCGACGTCCCGGTCGCGACCTTCGGCGCTGACCGTCCCGCCCTGCGCACGCCGGACGGCGACGTCTGGACCTACGGCGAGCTCCAGCGCCGCGCGAACCAGATCGCCCAGGTTCTGGTCGACGACCTGGGACTGGTTCCCGGCAACCGGGTGCTGCTGCGCTCGCCCAATAACCCCTGGACGGTCGCCGCCTGGCTCGGGGTGCTGAAGGCAGGCGGCATCGTCGCGACCATGCTCGCGGCGCTCCGCGCGCGGGAACTGGCCCCGATCGTGGAGAAGGCGCGGCCGAGCATCGCGCTGGTCGACCACCGGTACGTCGCGGACGTGGAGCAGGTGCGCGACACCAGCGCTCCCCAGCTGACGATCGTCACGTTCGGCGGGCCGGGCGCGGGCGACCTGATCGCTCGCGCCGAGGGCAAGTCGGGCGAGTTCGCCAACGTGCTCACGGCCGCCGATGACGTAGCCCTGTTCTGCCCGACCTCGGGCAGCACCGGCGTCCCCAAGATCACCACCCACTTCCACCGCGACGTGCTCTCGATCGACAACACCTTCGGCCGCGCCGTCCTCGGGCTCGAACCCGACGACCTCGTCTCCTGCACGGCCCCGTTCGCGTTCACCTTCGGCCTCGGGATGCTCGTCGTCTTCCCGCTCCGGGCCGGCGCCTGCGCGCTGCTGACCGAGGCGGCGCCGCCGGCCGAGCTGGCCGGCATCGTCGCCGAGGCCGGCGTGACCGTGCTGGCGACGGCCCCGACGGCGTACAAGCAGATCCTCAACGCGGGCAAGATCGGCCAGTTGGCCGGGGTCAGGGCGGCCGTCAGCGCGGGGGAGCACATCCCGCTCCAGACCTGGCAGCGGATCTACGACGCGCTCGGCCTCAAGGTCATCGACGGCATCGGCGGCACCGAGCTGCTGCATATCTTCATCGCGGCGGCCGGGGACGACATCCGGCCGGGAGCCACCGGCCGACCCGTGCCGGGCTACCGGGCGGCGATCCTCGGGCCCGACGGCGCGGAGCTCCCGCCCGGCGCCGAGGGGCGGCTCGCGGTCATCGGGCCGGTCGGCTGCCGCTACCTCGACGACGAGCGCCAGCAGCAGTACGTCGTCGGCGGCTGGAACGTCACCGGCGACACCTTCGTCCGCGACGAGGACGGCTACTTCTACTATCAGGCCCGTACCGACAACATGATCGTCAGCTCGGGCTACAACATCGGCGGTCCCGAGGTCGAGGCGGTCATCGACTCCCACCCCGACGTCGTCGAATCGGCCGTCGTCGGGCGGCCGGACGCCGACCGGGGGACCGCCGTGTGCGCGTTCGTCGTGCTCAAGCCGGGCGTGGCCGGCGACGCGGCCAAGGCCAGGCAGCTCCAGGACTACGTCAAACGGCAGCTCGCGCCGTACAAGTACCCGCGCGACATCCGCTTCACCGACGCGCTGCCGCGCAGCGCCACCGGCAAGCTCCAGCACTTCCGGCTGCGGGCGCAGGTCGAGGCCGAGGCGCAGGCGCGGGAGGCTGAAGGAATCCGATGAAGATCGCGATCGCGGGCGGCGGCCCCGGCGGCCTGTATTTCGCCGCCCTGATGAAGCAGCTCGACCGGCGCCACGAGGTGACCGTGTGGGAGCGCAACGCGGCCGAGGACACGTTCGGCTTCGGCGTCGTGTTCTCCGACGAGACCCTCGGCGGGATCGAGAGCGCCGATACGGTCGTCTACGGGCAGATGGAGAGCCGATTCGCCCGCTGGACCGACATCGACATCGAGTTCAACGGCGCCGCGTTCACGGTCGGCGGGCAGGGCTTCGCCGCGCTGAGCCGCAAGCGGCTGCTGCAGATCCTGCAGGCCCGGGCCGAGCAGCTCGGCGTCACGGTGCACTACCGGGCCCAGGCGCCGGATCCGGACGAGCTGCGCGCCCGCCACGATCTGGTGGTGGCCGCCGATGGCCTCAACTCGGCCATCCGCACCAAGTACGCCGACGTGTTCGCGCCGTCCCTGGACGTGCGGAAGAACAAGTACATCTGGCTCGGCACGGACCGGGTCTTCGAGGCGTTCCAGTTCTTCGTCAAGCAGACGGACTGGGGCACGATGCAGATCCACGGCTACCCCTACTCCGACTCGGGCTCGACCTTCATCGTCGAGATGCACGAGGACGTGTGGCGCCGGGCCGGCTTCGACGCGACCGAAGACCGGACCTTCCCCCCGGGCGCGTCCGACGAGCACGCGGTCGCCCGGATCGCGGAGATCTTCGCCGACGAGCTCGGCGGCCGCGCGGTGCTGACCAACAACTCCAAGTGGCTCAACTTCACCACCGTCCGCAACCAGCGCTGGCACGGCGGCAACCTGGTGCTGCTCGGCGACGCCGCCCACACCGCGCACTTCTCGATCGGGTCCGGCACCAAGCTGGCCATGGAGGACGCGCTCGCGCTGGCCGCCTGCCTGCACGAGCAGCCCGACGTGGAGCAGGCGCTGGCGGCCTACGAGACCGAGCGGAAGCCCGTGGTCGAGTCGACCCAGCGCGCGGCCCAGGCCTCGCTGGAGTGGTTCGAGAACATCGGGATGTACGCCGGCCAGGACCCGGCCACGTTCTGCTTCAACCTGATCACCCGCTCCCGCCGGATCACGTTCGAGAACCTCAAGGACCGCGACGCCGCGTTCGCCGCCCGGATGGAGTCCGGGTTCGCCCGATCCCAGGGGCTGGCCGAGGTCGCCCCGGCGATGTTCCAGCCAGTCCGGATCGGCGAGCTGGAGCTGAAGAACCGGATCATCGTCTCCCCGATGGACATGTACTCCGCCACCCACGGCCTGCCGGACGCGTTCCACCTCGTCCACCTCGGGTCCAAGGCGCTCGGCGGGGCCGGCCTGGTCATGACCGAGATGGTCTGCGTCTCACCGGAGGGGCGGATCACGCCGGGCTGCACCGGGCTGTGGACCGACGCCCAGCGTGACGCCTGGGGCGAGGTCACCGAGTTCGTGCACACCCGCTCGACCGGCAAGATCGGCCTGCAGCTGGGCCACTCCGGCCGCAAGGGCTCGACCCGGTTGATGTGGGACGGCATCGACCAGCCGCTCGACGAAGGCAACTGGGAGGTGATCGGGCCCTCCGCCGTGGCCTACGGCGACGGCTGCCATCTGCCCCGCGAGGCCACCCGGGCGGATCTCGACCAGGTGGTGGCCGACTTCGCCGCCGCCGCCGCGCGCGGGGTGGCGGCAGGCTTCGACCTGATCGAGGTTCACGCCGCTCACGGCTACCTGCTCTCGTCCTTCCTCTCCCCGGTCGCGAACAAGCGCACCGACGAGTACGGCGGCTCGCTGGAGAAGCGGCTGCGGTTCCCGCTCGAGGTCTTCGACGCCGTCCGCGCGGCCGTCCCGGCCACGCTGCCGGTGACGGTCCGCATCTCGGCCACCGACTGGGTGCCGGACGGCAACACCGAGACCGACGCGGTCGCGATCGCGCGGGCCTTCGTCGAGCACGGCGCCGCCGCCATCGACGTCTCCTCCGGCCAGGTCACCGCGGCCGAGCAGCCTGCCTTCGGCCGCTCGTACCAGACCCCGTTCGCGGACCTGATCCGCCATCGGGTGGCCGGGCCGGCCGGGGTGAAGGTGATCGCGGTCGGCGCGATCTCCTCCTACGACGACGTGAACTCGATCCTGCTGGCCGGCCGGGCCGACCTGTGCGCACTGGGCCGCACGCACCTCTACAACCCGCAGTGGACCCTGCACGCGGCGGCCGAGCAGGGCTACCGGGGACCGGCCGCGGACTGGCCCGAGCAGTTCGCGGCCGGCCGGCGCAGGCCGCCCGCCTCCCGCACGGACAAGGTCCCCCCGCGGCTGACCCTGCTGCGCGAGTCCGACGCCGCAGACGAGCACGTCCGCTGGCGACCCGCGGCCGTGGCGGCCGAGTCGTGAGCAACGCCCCCGGCGGGCAGTCCGGCCGGGACCAATCCGGCAGAATGGGGCCGGTGACCACAGACCAGACACCGACCAGCGCGGCTGGCCCGCAGCAGTCCCGGACGGTGCTGGTCAGCTTCCTCGGCGCGGTCGTGCGGCGGATGGGCAACTGGATGCCGATCGCCGGCACGATCGAGCTGATGGGGCAGTTCGGGCTCGACGCGCCGAGCGTGCGCACCGCGGTCTTCCGGCTCAAGAAGCGCGGCTGGCTGGCGTCGGAGACCCGCTCCGGCAGCCGCGGCTACGCCCTCACCCCGGTCGCGCTCAAGGCACTGGCGGCCGGCGACGAGATCATCTGGCACGCCCGGCAGCCCGCCGACCTGGCCGACGGCTGGTGCATCGTGAGCTTCTCGGTTCCGGAGTCCGCCCGCGGCAAGCGCGATCAGCTCCGCACCCACCTCGCCTCGCTCGGCTTCGGCAACGTCGGGGCGGCGATGTGGATCGCCCCGGCCCGGATGCGCGCGGCGGCCGACCAGGCCATCGCCGAGCTGGGGCTCACCTCCTACTGCGCCATCTTCGTCGGCGACTACGTCGGCGGCCGGGACCTGCCCGGCCTGCTCCGCGAGAGCTGGGACCTGGTCGAGATCGACCGCCGCTACCGGGAGTTCACGCACCGCTTTGAGGACGAGGCCCGCCAGCTCGGCGCCGACGGCGACCGCGATCCCCAGCGCGCGTTCCTCAGCTACCTCGGGGTCATCGACCAGTGGCGGAAACTCCCCTTCCGCGATCCCGGCCTGCCCCCCGAGATCCTCCCGGCGGACTGGAGCGCTCCCGCCGCGGGCGCGCTCTTCGAAGCCCTCGTGTCCGCCCTCGAGCCCCCCGCCCTCGCCCACGCCGCCAGACACTGGCCCGCGACCGGCAAACCAACCGCCCCCGCCATTTGACCCTGTCACCTACGCCACCGAGCGGCTTCCCTTCCTGTCACCTACGCCATCGACCGCCCCTATCGGTGTCTCTGGCGTAGCCGACAGGTCCCCTTTCAGGTCAATGGCGTAGCCGGCAGCAGCGAAGATCTAAATCTTTTCTCCCGAACGGACCCTTGGCTCTGCCTTTCAGCAACCGCGCTCCTGTCACGGCGGCCGGCGCGAATGAGAGCAGGCGATCCTCCTGGTCCACCGCCTCGATGCGGTTCCGCCAGTCGGCCGGCGGAGCGCTCATCCGGTGGGCGTTGGCCGCGCCCAGCACCGCGAGCCCAGCCTTGCGGACCAGCGCATCCAGGTCGTCCTCGGCCGGGAAGCGGTTGCCCTCCGGCGGGTCGTCAAGCGGCAGCCGGGCGGCCACGTAGACCAGCAGGCCGATCCGTCCGCCCGGGCGGACGATACGGCGCAGTTCGCGCAGCATCGCCAGCTGGGCGTCCCGGCCCGGCAGCGTGCACAGGACGCCCGGGGACCAGGCCGCGTCGGCGCGGCCGTCCGCGACCGGCAGGGCGGTCGCGTCGGCCTGGATGACAGGCAGGCCGAACAGTCCAGCCGCCGCCCGGCAGGCGGCTTGCTCGGGCTCGAGCAGTAGCGGCCGGATGCCGGCCTCGGCCGCCGCGAACGCGTCGGGACCGCCGAGGCCGGCCCCGACATCGACTAGCAGCGCACCGGGGGCCGGGTCCAGCCCTGCCAGCAGCCAGTCGAGGGCGGCCGGCTGTGCGCTGCCGCGGCAGGCGGCCGGGATGGCGTAGTCCGGGCCAAGCTGGGAGGCGACCTCGGCGGTCCATTCGGCCACGATGCCGAACTCAGCCTCCATTGGGTCGGCGTCACCTGGGACGACGGCGGGAATTCCGGCGGCGGCGGCCAGCGCGGTGAGCCGAGGCCCGTCGAGGTCGAAGACCGGGGCCGCGCCCGGGCGGGTGCGAGGCCGGCCGTCGCCGGTCACGCACAAGACGGCGTCCACGTCCAGGTGATGCAGGGCCGCCAGCTCCTGCTCGAGGGCCACCCGATTCCGGTCGCGGCAGGTCAAAGTGACCCAGGGCCGGGCGCCGACGTCTTGCAGGAGCGACGCCAGCAGCGCGGGCGGGAAGTCAGGATGCCGCTGGTGATCCCCGACCAGCACGGCGTCGGAGACCGGCGCCAGCACCGCCGCGACCGACCGGTGCGAGGCGGCCGAGTACGGCTCCGAGGTGAAGTCGGTCAAGATCAGCGGCACCGAGCGGAGCGGGACGGCCGGCACCGGGTCGGCCCATCGCTCGGGGACGGGGAACGCGCACGGTTGCGCCGCGAGCTCGCACTCCCCGTTCGCGCGGACCCCGCCGCACGGCCCCATGACCATGTTCTTGGGGCACCCGCCAGACGGTGCCGGCATCGATCCTCCTTGCGTTTCCGCGCTGGCCGACTGGTCCGTCATTGGCGCTATCCGGGCTTACCGGTTGCCGTCGGGGGTCCCGCGTCCGGAGGCGGCCTGCAGTTGGTCGATCAGCCGGGAAGCGTCCGCCTTGGAGATACCGTCGAGATCCACTTCGCGCCCGGCCTCACGCGCCAGGGTCTGCAGGTACGACTTCTGCGGGCCGGTCATGGGCTCGTCTCCGGTGGTCCAGTCGTCGGGGTCCTTGGCCGGGTTGTCCTGCGGGCTCACATTGCCGCTCATGATTACCTCCCGTTCGATCGTCACGCTCCCTTACCCGGGCTTCAGCGGATCGAACGCGGCGGAGGGCTAGATTGGGCCTATGCGGGTCGCGACGTGGAACGTGAATTCGGTGAAGCAGCGCATGCCGAGGCTGCTGCCGTGGCTGGACCAGCGCAAGCCCGACGTGGTCTGCCTCCAGGAGACCAAGCTGGCCGATGACGCGTTCACCGCGCTGGCCGGCGACGACTTCGCCAGCCGGGGTTACGAGCTCGCCAGGTACGGCGAGGCGCGCTGGAACGGCGTGGCGATCCTGTCGCGAGTCGGGCTGGCCGACGTCGTGACCGGTATCGCGGGCGCGCCCGGCTTCCCGGATCCCGAGGCCCGCGCGGTGGCCGCGACCTGCGGCGGTATCCGGGTGTGGTCGCTGTACGTGCCCAACGGCCGCGAGCCCGACTCCGACCACTACCGCTACAAGCTGGCCTGGCTGGCAGCGCTGCAGAACACGGTCAGCGAGCAGCTCGCCACGGGCGCGGGCGTCCTGCTCTGCGGGGACATGAACATCGCCCCCGCCGACGTCGACGTGTTCGACCCGGCCGCCTACGTCGGCCAGACCCACGTCACCGCGCCCGAGCGGGCCGCGCTGGCCAGCCTGGAGGGGACCGGCCTGCACGACGTCGTGCGGGACCACTGGCCGGACAAGCGCATCTTCACCTACTGGGACTATCGGGCCGGGATGTTCCACCAGGACCTCGGGATGCGCATCGACCTGGCGCTCGCCAGCGAACCGGTGGCCGACCGGGTGCGGGCGGCCTGGGTCGACCGGGAGGCCCGCAAGGGCACCGGGCCGAGCGATCACGCGCCGGTGATCGTCGACCTCGACGACGCGCCCGACGGCGACATCGGCCCCGTGGTCCCGCCGCCCTCCGCCCGCCCGGCCCGGCGCGGCCCGGTCAGGCTGCCGCAGGCACCTGAGGGATGACGGCCAGCCCGGCCGCCTGGCAAAGGCGGCTCGGAACAGCGCAGTAGCCCGAATTACTAATCGTTGATTTGGATCAGTAATCGAATCCGCCCGCTTCGGCGCGCAAGAAAACGTGCCTAACTGGTCTGCGGATACGGGGTAGAATTCGCCAGTGTGTCGATCATCCTGAAGCGGTCGGACGCGGGCGAAACGGTTTTCACCAAAGGCCGCCGAGGCCAGGTGATGTTCGTCCTCTCGTTTGCCATCCCGTTCGTTCCCGGCACGTTTATTTTCTTCCTGTTCCCGCAGAGCGGCGGGGTGACCACTGACATTGTGATGTCCCTTATCTCCGTGGGCACGCTGTCGTTTGTCATCCGCGTCGCGGCGAGCGAAGCGCTGCGGCATCGCAATCGCCTCACGGTGACCAGCGAGGCCGTCACCTTCCTGCGCTGGAGCGACGGCTGGGAGACGACATTGCGCCGCGGGGACGGCGATCGCCTGCTGATCATTCCAAGCAATCTCGGGGCTAAGTTGCCCAGAGACCGCATCCTGACCCAGCTCGGCACCGCCCGATCGATCAGCCTGAATGGCTTTCCCCGCGGCGCCGTCACGCGGGCGTGCGAACGCCGCGGCTGGAGCTTCGACTACGACCCCGACCTCGGCGAGCGGCACCTGAGGCTCTGGCGGGACTGGGGCTCGCGAAACTGGTACTCGCTGGAGCGCGCGGCCAGCCTCGTCGCCGCCCGCGGCCCGGTCAACGTCGCGGCCGAGCCAGACGGGCAGGTGTCGCTGGGAGCGGCGATCTTGGGCGAGTACGCCGCCGGGCACGTCCCACAGAGTGATCAGGATTCTCCCTACTATCGGGAGAGGCAGGCCAAGAGCCAGGCGTACTGGAGGGCGGCCGATGCCTACCGCGCCGCGGCCGACGCCCAGCGGTCATTCGCCGCGCTGGCGAAGTCTCCAGACGAGAACGCCGCCCGCTTGACCGAAGCCGACAAGTTCCAGGCCAAGGCCGAATCATCTAAGGCGCGGCGACGCACGGTCGTCACCCGCTGATCCCCCGTCCGGCAGCCGGTCCGGTGATCTTACGGATGGCCGACGACGATGTCGGGCGCCGCCTGCGGGGCGATGAACGCGCACAGCGCGGCCGCTTCCCCGAGCAGCGCGTCGAGGTCCGTCGCCGGCAGTGACGCGAACGGCTGAATGCGCAGCTGCTGATCCCGGAGCTGCCAGGTCCCCTGCCAGCGGCCGTCGATCAGGAAGGTGCCGCCGGTCGCGCCGTTTCCCGGCGGAAGCGGCACCGGGCGCCGATGCGGGATCAGCCGGGCGCGATCGGCGTGCGACAGCAACAGGTTGTCGTACTCGGGCAGGAACCGAGGCGGCGCAGGCGTGCCCTCGTCCGGCCGCGGTGCCTCCAGCAGGTCATACAGCGCCTGGCCGGCCTGCCCGCGAAACACCCGCACGGACAGCCGCTCGACCACCTCGCGGAGCCGGGTCAGCCCCGACCACGCCTGGACGTCGGCCACGCTGGCGGGCCCGAACGCGCCCAGATAGCGCAGCACCAGCGCGTCGACCACCGCGTCGGCCGGCCCGGCACCAAGCGGCGCGCCCAGCCAGTCCTCCAGCAGCGCCCAGGTGGCGGCGCCGCCCTTGCCCCAGACGCCCCGGGGCGGCACCTGGCAGAGCGCGAGATGAAGCGTGACCGCGTACCCCAGCGCCCGCGGCTCGGCCTGCGGCCAGCGTTCCGCCAGCAGCCTGCCGAGTTCGGCCCGGCTCCGCGGCCGTTCCGCCAGCAGCTGTCCGGCCTGATCAAGGACCACCGAGAGGTCCGCCCTGGCGGTGCCGGCCCGGAAATTGGCGTTGAACTCGGCCGTCCGCAGCGGCGTGAACAGCGCGGCCCAGTCCAGCGCGTCGCGGGCGCGGACCAGGTGCACGGTGTTCCGCATCAGCTGCAGCCGGACCACCTGACGATCCTCGGTCAGCGCCGCCAGCTCGCCCGGCGCGAAGTCCCGCAGCCGGGTCCACAGTCCCACGTAGGGAGCGAGCGGCGCCTGGGACTGCATCCCGGCCAGGTGCCCGATCGCGTCGATCGCCCGCGGCGGCGCGCGCTCGAGCAGGTACTGACGGGCGAGCGTGGCCCGGTTGAGCGCGCGCTCGCTCAGCACGTCGGTCACGAGCGACCGTCGTCCACGCTGGCCTCGTCGTCCACGATGACCTCGCCCTCCACGCTGACTACCTCGTCTACGACGACTTCGCCGTCCACGATTACGCTCCCCGACACCCGCTCCGCCTCCGCCAAAACCGCATCCCGGTACCGGGCCGGAAGCCGCTGAATGCGCGTCCCAACCCGGCACGACGCCACTTCCCCGGGCCCGAACGGCAGCGCGATCCCGGTCAGCGGCAGAATCTGGACGTCCGCGGCGACACCATCGAACCAGGCCAGATAATCCCGGTCGACCGGATTGTCGGCGTCGTCCACCGGCACGCCGATCAGCAGCGCGGTCCCTCCGGCGGCAGTGCCCACGGCCACCCCGAACCCGGCCGCGCCGCTCGCCCGCGCGACCGCCGCCCGGTACCCGGGCCACAGCCCGTTCGCCCGGGTGTCGCCGGCCAGCCGGACCAGCTCGACGTCGCGCGCCGGCCACTTGCGCAGGAAGCGGTCCGCGTTCGCCTGCCCGGTCAGCCGGTTCGCGGCCGCGTCCCGCCGGTGCGGGAGGTGCAGACCGTAGACGTCGGGCCGCAGCACGATGGGGATGCCGCTCGCGCAGACCCGGTATCCCCACTCGAGGTCGTCGTTCCCCCAGCCGCGGAAGCTCTCGTCGAAGGAGAGCCGATCAGAAGCCACGGCGGCGGCGGGCAGCGCGATCAGCCCGGTCCACGCGAACGCCCACGGGATGTTGAGGTCAACCTGGAAACGCGGGTCGGACGGCCAGCCCGGCGCCGACGCCATGTCTCGCAGCGCCGCCAGGTGCTCGTCGTACGGGCGGAGCTCGACCGAGTCGATGTCCCCGTCTTCATTGTTGTCGTACCCGACGACCTGCCCGACCGCGCACACGCGCTGACCGAACGCGAAGCAGGAGTCCCACAGCCGCTGCAGCGCCTCCGGCGCCAGCATCGTGTCCGCGTCGATCTGCACGATGACCTCGCCGGTGGCGCTGCGCATGGCCAGGTTCCTGGCCCTCGGGATGTGGAACTCACGCGAGGAGCACACGGTGACCAGGTTGAGCCGATCGCAGAAGGAAGCGCCCGCGGCGATCAAGTCGGTCGAGTACTCCATCGCGCCGATGATGACCTCGAAGTCGGCCGCGCTCATCGTCTGCCGCGCCAGGGCCTCGAGCGCGATCTTCAGGTTGTCCAAGCGCGCCTTGTACGGAATGCAAACGCTTAGTTTCACCCGCGCCACAATAACCTCAAACGGTCATCGAGTGTTGCCTGCCCGCTGAAGGCTGAGCGTCAGGCGATCTTGCGGGCGACCCCGCCGAGGCTGATGTCCGACGGGTCGGCCGCCGTCGTGCCGGTCTCGGGACGCCACGCGTGCTTGGGCACGAGCCCCGGCTCGACCAGCTCGAAGTCGCCGAAGAAGCCGCGGATCTCCGCCGCGCTGCGCGCCTTGATCGGCTTTCCGGCCTTCTGGTACACGTCCTTCGCGCGCTCCGCGGCCGCCTTGTCGGGCAGCAGCTCCTGGCAGATGGTGGTCAGCACCAGGTAGCTGCCGGGGGCCAGCGCCTCCCGCAGCGAGGCGGCGACCGCGGCCGGATCGTCCTCGTCGGTCACGAAGTGCATGATGGCCAGCAGCAGGACCGCGACCGGGCGGCCGAAGTCGAGGTGCCCGCGGATCACCGGGTTCGCGAGCAGCTCGTCCGGACGGCGGATGTCCGCCTGGACGACGACGCTCTGGTCGGGGGTGGCGAGCAGCGCGTTGCCGTGCGCCACGACGACCGGGTCGTAGTCGACGTAGGCGACGTGCGACCTCGGGTTGATCTCGTGCGCCACCTCGTGGACCGCGCCCTGGGTGGGCAGGCCGACCCCGATGTCGAGGAACTGGTCGATCCCGGCCTCGGCGGTCAGGAACCGGACCGCCCGGCGCAGGAACTGGCGGTTCGCAAGCGCGGACCGGCGTTGCCCCGGCATCTGGGTGAGCACCTTCTCGGCCGCGACCCGGTCCGCCTCGAAGTTGTCCTTGCCGCCCAGCCAGTAGTCGTACATCCGGGCGACGTTGGCCGTGGTCGTGTCGATCTCGGGCGAGATGTGGCCGGGCTCGGCCTTGGTCCACTGCATCCCTGAGGACGTCATGAGCTAAAAGTACTTCTTGCCGGCCATTGCGTCGCGCCCAATGCGCGGCGCGGCACCGCGTCCGGTCCGCGGACCGGACCCGATGCCGCGCTCGCGCTTCCGCCGTTATGACCTGAGGCAGTGGCCAGCGGCGGTGGGAGAAGCAGTGGTCAGAAATAGTGCCGACGGCCGCCGACCGCGTGGCCGACCATGCCGAGGAGCGCGAGGGCCAGGCCGATCAGCAGCACGATGATGCCGATGGTCCAGAGGATCGCGATCTTGACGACGAATCCGATGATGAGAAGAACGATGCCGAGAATAATCACGGGGAGCTCCTGACAGCTTGCGGCGCGAACGCCGGCAAGCGAGAACGTGTCTGCGGGTTAACTGCGCGGGCCGTACGGCCCGGCTACTTCTTCGCGGCGTGCTTGGCCTTCTCGCCCTTGAGCTTGACCTTGCCGGTCAGCTCCTCGACCTTCCCCTTGGCGCGCAGGCTTTTGTCGCCGGTAGCCTTGCCGGCGTTCTTCTTGGTCTTGCCCTTGAGTTCCTTGCCCTTGTCCTTGACCTTCTTGCCCAGACCCATAACCGACTCCTTCACGTGCCGCCAACAACGCCGTCCGCTGGTCCCCTGACCGAACCGCGTTGCACGGTGCGCCTGAAGCAGGGTGCTCAGGCTTCGCCCAACTGCCCCGGCCGCAACGACTCAAACAACGCCGGCGCAGGCGGCGATCAGGCGGCGGCCAGGCGGCGGGGGCGCCGGCCGTCGCCCCGTAGGATGCGTCCCATGCCGACCGCCCAGCCTCGCCCCGAGCCGTTCAACCCGAAGGCCGATGCCGAGGCGCTCGAGGACCTCCGCGCGCGGCTGCGCGCGACGCGCTGGCCGGACGCGCCCGAGGACGCCGGCTGGTCGCTCGGCACCGACCCGGACTACCTGCGTGAGCTGGTCGCGTACTGGGC
>Ga0302326_10006952_pt1 | contig 25288 bp, 24 predicted proteins | sample Palsa_T0_3_FD_202264 | JGI IMG/M metagenome (GOLD analysis project Ga0302326, IMG submission 202264) | Peat permafrost microbial communities from Stordalen Mire near Abisko, Sweden - Palsa_T0_3 | ecosystem: Environmental > Terrestrial > Soil > Palsa > Peat permafrost | place: Sweden: Abisko... | reverse complement strand
CCGACGGGACAGCCGATTCTCGGGGCTGCTGTACGCCGGATTGGCGATCACCTCCAACGGGCCTGAGGTCATCGAATTCAACTGCCGATTCGGCGATCCGGAGACGCAGTCGGTGCTCGCGCTGCTCGAGTCGCCGCTCGGCCAGCTGCTCGATGCGGCGGCGACCGGCACACTGGCCGGTTTCGGCGAGCTGCGCTGGCGCGACGGCTCGGCAGTGACGGTGGTACTGGCAGCAGAAAACTATCCGGGCAGGCCACGGGTTGGCGACGAGGTGGCCGGATCGGAGGCTGTCGGCGTTCTGCACGCCGGAACCACCCGCCGCGACGACGATGCGATTGTGTCGTCGGGTGGCCGGGTCCTCTCGGTGGTGGGTACCGGCCCGGATCTGGCCGCGGCCCGGTCGGCCGCTTACGGCATCATAAGATCAATTCGATTGCCCGGAAGCCACTTTCGCAGCGACATCGGTTTGGCGGCCGCCGAAGGCAAAATCCGCGTCTAGATACCTGCAGCCTGGCCATCGCGACGTGGGTCACTCACCGCGAGATATCCGTCGTCGAGCCGCCAGATCGCCTGGCAACTGCCGAACTGGTTGTAGTCGTCGGTGGTAATCAGCTGATGGCCGCGCCGCTGGAGATCATCCAACGTCGACGGCGGAAAACCTTTCTCGCAGCACACTTGTAGACCCTGTGCCCATCGAAATCGCGGCCCATCGCAGGCCGCCTGCGGATTCTGGCCGTGATCGACGATGCGTGCCACCACCTGAACGTGGCCCTGCGGCTGCATCGGGCCGCCCATCACTCCGAAGCTCATCACCGGGGCGCCGTCCTTGCTGAGAAAGCCCGGGATGATGGTGTGGAAGGGTCGTTTCTTCGGGCCGACCTGATTCGGATGTCCCGGTGTCACAGTGAAATCCGCGCCGCGGTTTTGCAACGCGATCCCGGTGCCCGGCACCACGACGCCGGAGCCGAATCCCATGTAGTTCGATTGGATCATCGACACCATCACGCCGGAATCGTCGGCGGCGGTGAGATACACCGTGCCCCCGCGCGGTGTCCCGGCGGACGCCGCCGTGGCCCGGTCCCGATCGATCGACGTGGCCCGCCGGCGCAGGTACTCCTCATCGAGGAGGTGCTCTGGGCGTACCGCCATGTGCTCGATGTCGGACAAGTAGGCCTCTGCGTCGGCGAACGCGAGCTTCAACGCTTCGATCTGCAGGTGCACGCTATCGGCGGAATCGACTGCGAATGAGGCCATGTCGAAGTGTTCGAGGATGCCGAGGGCGATCAACGCGACGATGCCTTGGCCATTGGGTGGCATCTCGTGCACCGTGTACCCGCGGTAGCCGCCGGAGATGGTGCCGACCCAGTCGGCATGGTGTGCGGCGAGGTCGCTGGCCCGCATGGCCCCGTCGTTGGCCGATGCGTGGGCTTCGAGTTTGGCCGCCAGGTCGCCGCGGTAGAACGCCTCGCCGTTGGTTGCCGCAATGGTCTCGAGCGTGGCCGCGTGGTCGGGGAGGGTGATCATCTCGCCCGGCGTAGGCGCTCGACCGCCGGGCATGAACGCTTCGGCGAATCCGGGCTGGGACTCGAAGAGCGGGACTTGTGCCGCCCATTGCTGCGCGATCACCGGAGAAATCAGAAAGCCGTTGCGCCCGTAGTTGATTGCGGGCTCGAAGAGCCGTTCGAACGGAAGCTTGCCCAACTTGGTGTGCAACTCCACCCATGCTGACACGGCGCCGGGCACGGTGACGGAATTCCAGCCGAGTGCGGGCACCGCGTTACCGCCGAAATACTCTGGCGTCCACGCGGCGGGCGAGCGACCCGATGCGTTCAGCCCGTGCAATTGCCGGCCATCCCAGACAATGGCGAAGGCGTCTGAGCCGATGCCGTTGGAGACCGGCTCCAGCACCGTCAACGCGATCGCGGTGGCAACCGCGGCGTCGACCGCGCTGCCACCGTCAGCGAGCATCCGGAGACCGGCTTGGGCCGCCAGCGGTTGTGACGTGCACACCACGTTCGTCGCCAGAACCGGCTTGCGGGGCCAGGCGTACGGCAGTTCCCATCCGAACGGCTGCATCTGATCAGCCTACGGAGCAGCGGAGCGACGCCCGATATCGTCGGTGCAACGGTAACTGATAAGCTTTACGCTTCTGGCCTCGTTTGTAACCCGCACTCAGCTCAATCGAAGGTTGACATCATGCCAAAGCCTGTCATCGTCAGCGCAGTCCGGACCGCCATCGGAACGTCATTCAAGGGCACGCTGGTCAACACGCCGCCTGAGGTGCTTGCAACGACGATTCTGCAGGAAGCGGTGCGGCGGTCGGGGGTCGAAGCGTCCGACATCGATGACGTGATCTTCGCCGAATCCCACTACGGCGGCGGCGATATGGCGCGTTACGCTGCATCGGCCTCGGGCATGTTCTCGGTCCCGGGTCAGGCGGTCAACAGGCACTGCGCGGGCAGTCTCACCGCGGTTGCCAACGCGGCCGCGCAGATCGGTGCCGGTGCAGAGAAGGTCGTCGTCGGTGGCGGTGTGCAGTCGTTGTCGATGACCCCGCTGATGAACTGGCGCATTCCCGGCCCGACCCTCGAGTTCGAGGAGCGATGGATTCCGCCGACCCACGTGGAAACGCCCGAGTCGCCGGGCCGCGACATGTCCATCACCGTCGGATGGAACACCGCGCAGGCCGTCGGAATCACTCGCGAAGAGATGGATGCGTGGGCATTCCGTTCACACCAGCGTGCCATCGGGGCGATCGACAGCGGCGCCTTCGTCGACGAGATCGTCCCGTTGAAGATCAAGGGCCTCGACGATGCGCTGGTGGAGTTCAGTGTCGACGAACATCCGCGTCGCAACTCCACTCTCGAGAAGCTCGCGTCGTTGAACGTGCTGCACCCGGAGATCGAGGGCTTTTCCATCACCGCCGGCAACAGCAGCGGCACCAATGACGCGGCCGCCGCGTTGACGCTGGCCGACGAGGACTTCGCCCGATCCGCCGGGTTGAAGGTGCTGGGCACGGTCAAGGCTTGGGCTTCGGCCGCTGTCGAACCGAAGGACACCGGTCTGGGTGCGGTGAAGGTGATCGGCAAGGTCTTGGACCGGGCCGGGCTGGCACCCGGCGACGTCACGCTGTGGGAGATCAACGAGGCGTTCGCGTCGGTGCCGATCGCCGCGTGCCGTGAGTACGGGCTCGACGAGGACCTGGTCAACATCTACGGCAGCGGCTGCAGCCTGGGTCACCCGATCGCCGCCAGCGGCGCGCGGATGTTGACCACACTTGTGTACGAGTTGGGCCGGCGTGGCGGCGGGATCGGCGTGGCGGCGATGTGCGCCGGCGGCGGCCAAGGCGGCGCTGTGGTGATCGAGGTCTAGCCCGACGACGGACGACTCGCCTCGATCAGCCGACTGGCGTGATCGAGGATGCAATTCAGGCCGTACTCGAAGTTGATGTCGTCGGCCACGCCGATGCGGTGGCCCTTGTCGGTCAATTGAGCGATCAGCGGCATGGTCTCGGGGTCGATGACCGACGCACCGCTGCGGCGATCGGGCTCGGCTCCGCCCGATTTGTCTTGCAGCCGTTCCAGAACGGCCGCACCTTGGGTGTGAACCGAGATGCTGGCGTAGGTATCGAACGCGTCCTCGGGTGACAGGCCCGCCTCAACCAACGTTGCGACTGCATTCTCGAGCTTGAGGAAGGCCGCTTGGGTCGCCTCCCGACCGAAGGTGCCGCGGATCAGGATCAGATCGCACAGGATCGGGTTACTGCGAAAAGTCTGGCGCATCTTGCGAGCGTGATCACGCAACGAATCCCGCCAGTCCTGGCCTTCGATGAACGGCGTCGCGAAGTCGTATTGGCCCAACGCGCGGTCGGTCATCGCGTTGAGCAGATCGTCCTTTTTCCGGAAGTACCAATAGATGCTTGTCACTCCGACGTCGAGGTGCTTGGCCAACAGCGGCATGCTCAAGCCGTCAACCGAGACTTCCTCGGCTACTTGGAACGCGCCGTTGAGGATTTCGTCGACGCTGATCGATCCGCGTTCACGCCGCTGCCGCTTGTCTGCGACGGCTTGCCTCGCCAATTCGGTTAACCTCCGTGCGCTCGAAGCGCGCTCTGTGGGGCACTATCGTATCAAATATGGTAAGCCTTTTGGTAGGCATTGCGGCCGCACTTGCCGGCGAAGCTACGCAGTCAGCAGCGGTGCCATCCAGGTCAATTCGGCGGGCAACTGCGAACTCCAGAACGATGCGTCGTGGCCGCCAGGGGGAAATCCGCCCGCGGGCGACCTGGGCAGCTGGGCCACGAATTGCTTTGTCGCGCTGTAGAACGGATCGCTGGTGCCGCAATCCACTCGGACCGGGATCGACGCCAGCGCGGGCATCCCGAAGACCGAGTTCGCCGACCAGTCGTCGGCGCCGTCGAAGGCGCCCGGGGCGGTGCCTCCCGAGGACAGCCACAGTGCCGGGCTCACCGCACTGATCGCCGCCGTTCGGGCCGGCCCGAGCCGACCGCCGAGCAACAGCGCGCCGTAACCGCCCATCGACCAGCCGAGAAACCCCACCCGCGAGGTATCGAGTCCCTGGCTGCTCAGCATCGGAATGAGTTCGTTCAACACCATGGCGCCGGAGTCCTCACCGGAAGCCCTTTTGTGCCAATAACTTCCGCCGCCGTCGACGGCTACCACCGCGAAGGGAGGCAGGCCCGCGCTGACGGCTTGAGCCAGGCCTTGTTCGACGCCGCCGTCCATGACCGTCGCTGCGCTGCTCCCTTTGCCGTGCAGTGCGATCACCGGCCGCAGCGGCCTGGTTTGACCCGGCGGCCGTGCAATTGCCCAGTTGGTCGGCACCCCGCCGCGGGCCGCCGACACGAATGAGCCCGTCACCATCGTCGGGGCCGGCGCGGCCGGCTCCAACGGCGGGTGCGGCGCCAGCGGTATACCGGTGCCGGTCATCGCCACCGGCGTCCCGAGCGCGGGTCGCTCGGGCAGCAGCCGTTCCATCGCGTAGACACCGAGCGCTCCGGCCGCTGCACCGCTGCCCAGACGCAGCACGGCGCGACGACTCAGCTCTGGCATGCGGGCCATCATATGGCGCCGCCGCGCGCCCTCTCGCCAGTGCGCTGCTTGGGGGCGATTGTCCGAAAGCGCGATGCGGCGCCAGCCTGACTGGCACCATGACCTAGGTGACTGCAGCCGTCGCTCCCGAGGGAGCCGTCGCTCCCGAGGTGGTCGTGGCCGCCCCCGCAGTTGTCGCCATTAAGCCCGGCGTCGCTCCGAAGGTAGCTGTGACTCCTAAGGGAGCCGTCACGCCCAAGGGCGAACGCCGCCGGTACGCGCTGGTCACTGCCGCCGCCGACCTGTTGTGTGAGGGTGGATTCGAAGCGGTCCGTCATCGTGCCGTCGCGCGCCGCGCGGGCCTTCCGCTGGCGTCGACGACTTACTATTTTTCCAGCCTCGACGACCTGATAGCCAGCGCGGTCGCCCACATCGGGATGGTGGAGATCGCGCAGCTGCGCGCGAGGGTGACCACGCTGTCCCGTCGGCGCCGCGGCTCCGACACTACCGCCGACCTGCTGGTCGACCTGCTCGTCGGCGGCGAATCCGAACCGCGGTTGACCGAGCAGCTGATCTCGCGCTACGAGCGTCACATCGCCTGTGCCCGGCTGCCCGCATTGCGCGAGATCCAACGCCGCAATATGCGCCAGCGGGTTGACGCCATCGGCGACGTCATCGACCGGTCGGGGCGCTCCGCGCGTCCGGAGCTCGTCTCGGCGTTGATCTGCACCGTCGACGGCGCAGTGGTTTCCGCGTTGGTCGACGACCATCAAGATCCGCGTAGCGTCGCGCGGGCGACTGTGATCGATGTCATCGACGCGGTGGCGCCAGTCGACGGACAACCCGTTCAGATCTGATTGCACGCCAGCCGAATCAGCCAGGTACACAGTAGCTTCGAGGCGATTGACGGCTCGGAAAGCTAGCCGTCGAGCTGTCGACCAATCTCGGTCAAACCGCGCTGCGCCTCCTCGAGAAGAGCCGCGACACGTGCGACCTGCTCACGGATGTCCTCGGTATCCGATTGTGCGGCGGGGCGACGACGGGGGCCCGGCGCCATGGTGGGCGGTAGCGTCGGTGTGACGATGTAGCCGGTCGCGAAGTCGCCGTATACGGTCACGTCTTCGGGCCGTTGATACCAATACAGCGCGACATAGGCGCACACAACGGCGTCGACGGGATCCTCGTCCCTGTCGAGTTGCACCGGTCGAGTCGCGGCGGCGATCCGCCTGCGCAATTCCACCCAGGACACGTTGTGGTTCACCCGCAGCCGAGGCGTCGCCTTGTCGAGTCCCTCGATCAGCGTCATCAGCTGCAGCAGCTCATGCTGGCGAACCTCGAAGGAACCCTTCTTGTATTTGAGGGTTTTCTCCAGACCGAACAACGCGATGATCGCCGGGTGTGGGTACACCTCGATCGCCCGCCGTGTCGAGTCCGAGCCGGGATCCATGTCCAGGGTGAGTGCGGTCGCAATCCGGGCGCCCCGGGGATTCCGCAAGGCCGGGTTCGTGGTGTTCGCCGGATGTGCGCCCGCCTCGAACGCCTGGAAATCGCGGTTGAGCGCCGCTTCGCATGGCCGGCATCCGGTTGGATTCCTGACGATCAGGGGCGCGTCGATAGCCACCAGGCAGTTGTTGCTGACGTACGGCTCCACCGCTGCCTCGATGCTTTCGTCGTCGTGCGCGGCGCCGACGTACAGCAGCCGGCCGTCAGAATCGACAACCGCGACACCGGTGTTGTTCTTCTCGCCCCAGGCCAGATCGAGCCCAACGAAGTGCATGGGGCTACTGTGCCTGATCCGCGCCCGGCGCGGCGCCGTTAAGCTGTGTGTTTGTGACAATCCCGAACGTGCTGGCCAACCGTTACGCCAGTGCCGAGATGGTGGCGATCTGGTCGCCGGAAGCCAAGGTCGTCGCCGAGCGGCGGCTCTGGCTGGCGGTGTTGCGGGCGCAGATAGAACTGGGCGTCGAAGGTTCTGTGGTTCCAGAGCAGGCCATCGGTGACTACGAACGGGTGCTCGACGACGTCGACCTGGCCTCCATCGCCGCCCGCGAGCGGGTACTTCGCCACGACGTCAAGGCCCGCATCGAGGAATTCAACGCGCTGGCCGGTCACGAGCAGGTGCACAAGGGCCTGACGAGCCGTGACCTGACCGAGAACGTCGAGCAGCTGCAGGTTCGCCGGTCGCTGGAATTGGTGTTCTCTCATGGGGTGGCGGTAGCGGCCCGACTGGCCGAGCAGGCAGTGACCTATCGCGACCTGGTGATGGCCGGACGCAGCCACAACGTCGCGGCGCAGGCCACCACGTTGGGCAAACGATTCGCATCGGCAGCGCAGGAGACCCTGCTCGGGTTGATCCGGCTGCGGGAACTGATCGACCGCTATCCGCTGCGCGGCATCAAGGGCCCAATGGGAACCGCCCAGGACATGCTCGACCTGCTCGGCGGCGACGCGGCGAAACTGGCCCGATTGGAACGCCTCATCGCTGATTTCCTCGGCTTCTCAACGGTTTTGACCAGCGTCGGGCAGGTGTATCCGCGTTCGCTGGATCACGACGTGGTGTCGGCTCTGGTGCAGCTGGGGGCCGGTCCGTCGTCGCTGGCGCACACCATTCGGCTGATGGCCGGCCATGACCTGGTGACCGAGGGTTTCGCGGCGGGGCAGGTTGGCTCGTCGGCCATGCCGCACAAGATGAACACCCGTAGTTGCGAGCGAATCAACGGTCTGCAGGTCGTACTGCGCGGCTACGCCTCGATGGCCGCCGAGCTGGCCGGGGCACAGTGGAACGAAGGAGACGTTTTCTGCTCGGTGGTGCGCCGGGTTACATTGCCGGACAGCTTTTTTGCTGTCGACGGGCAAATCGAGACGCTACTGACCGTGGTCGATGAGTTTGGCGCCTATCCCGCGGTGATCGAGCGGGAGTTGGACCGTTACCTGCCGTTCCTGGCCACCACCAAGGTGTTGATGGCTGCCGTGCGTGCCGGCGTTGGCCGGGAAGCGGCGCATGAGGTGATCAAGGAGCATGCGGTCGCGGCGGCGCTGGCGATGCGTGAGCAAGGCGCTGAGCCGGATTTGCTGAACCGGTTGGCGGCCGACCCGCGGCTGCCGCTGGATCGGGTTGCCATCGATGCCGCACTGGCCGATCGCGCGGCGTTCATCGGAGCGGCCGGCGATCAGGTCGACGCGGTGGTCGCGGAGGTCGACGCCTTGGTGGCCCGTCATCCCGACGCGGCCAAGTACACGCCGGGCGCCATTTTATGACTCTCGCCGGGGCACTGTCGCAGATCGACCTCACCGATCTGGACAACTTCGCCAACGGCTTTCCACACGAACTGTTCGCCGTCCATCGTCGCGAAGCGCCGGTGTACTGGCACCCTCCCACCGAACACACTCCGGACGGCGAGGGGTTCTGGTCCGTCGCAACCTACGCGGAAACACTTGCTGTGCTGAAAGATCCGGTAAGCTTCTCCTCTGTCACCGGTGGCGATCGACCTTTCGGCGGCACGCTGTTGCAGGATCTGGCCATTGCGGGCCAAGTGCTCAACATGATGGATGATCCGCGGCACTCGCAGATCAGGCGACTCGTCAGCTCCGGGCTCACTCCGCGGATGATCTCCTCTGTCGAAGACGACCTTCGGGTCCGGACCCGCCGGTTGCTGGATGCGGTGAAGCCGGGCGAGCCGTTCGATTTTCTCGTCGACATCGCCACCGAACTTCCGATGCAAATGATCTGCATCCTTCTGGGAGTGCCTGCATCCGAGCGGCATTGGCTCTTCGAGGCCATTGAGCCGCAGTTCGATTTCGGCGGATCGCGCAAGGCGTCACTGGCGCAACTGTCGGCCGAAGAGGCCAGTTCGCGAATGTATACCTACGGCCAGGAATTGATCGCGTCGAAACGCGCCGCGCCGACCGACGACATGTTGTCGGTGGTCGCCAATGCAAAGCCGGACGACTTCGAAGGGGACGCCGCGTCGGCGATGTCAGACCTCGAGTTGTACTTGTTCTTCAGTCTGCTGTTCAGCGCGGGCGCGGAGACCACCCGCAATGCGGTCGCAGGTGGGCTGCTCGCGCTGGCGGACCATCCGGAGCAATTGCGGGCGCTGCGTGAGGATCTGGATGAGCTGCCGAGCGCGGTCGAAGAGATGGTGCGGTGGACGTCGCCGTCGCCGTCCAAGCGGCGCACCGCCACGCGCCCCGTCACGATCGGCGGAGCGTTGATCGAAGCCGGTCAAAAGTTGCAGATCTGGGAAGGCTCGGCCAACCGCGACGCCAATGTGTTCGACGGTGCCGATGAGTTCGACATCGCCCGAAGGCCGAACCCACACTTAGGATTTGGTCAGGGTATCCATTACTGCCTGGGTGCGAATCTGGCGCGCCTGGAGCTGCGGGTGCTGTTCGAAGAACTGTTTTCGCGGTTCGAGACGGTGCGGGTGGTGCGGGATATCGAATGGACTCGTAGCAACCGGCACACCGGTATCCGGCACATGGTCGTGGAAATGCGTTGAGCGCGGCCGCGACTAACGCGACCTGACGGATATCCCGGCTGATCGCAGCTCCAGGGCTGCCAGCCCATGGATGGCGACGGGATCCGCCACCCGCCATGCACTGACCGGATCTGGGCTGACGGCGGTCAGCCGCCGCAACGGCCGAGTGGCCATTGCTCGCAGCGCCAGCAACTGTTCGCCGGCCGGGGTGGCCGCCAGCGTGGTCACGGTCCACTTGCGGCGGAAGAACCGGATGCGCAGCACCAGCCACGGCACCACCATTCCAAGAGTCGGTGGCGCGGCTACCGCCAGCGCCAGCACCACAGCCAGCCAGCTCGCCGTGGTGTCCAAATTGTGGCCGGCGCCGGCGATGTCAAGAGCGGCTTTACCGGCCGCGGTGAGCGGCTTACTCACGGCGTCACCGACGAGCGGAAGGTGTCCGGCGCTGTGGCCGGCTGAATTGAGGCTGTCGGCGACACCGTCCGCGCCTCCCTTCACTTGCCGACCTACCTTGGCGATCGTCGACACCGCGCTGTGAACGGCCACGCCGACGAGCACCCACGCGAATGTCCAGATCACGATGACGATGTCGCTGAACAATTGAGCCAGCAGTCGGCCAGGAGTTGTGGCGTAGGGGATAAACCGCGATTTCATACTCCTGATCCCAGCACAGTGTTGGCTTCTGGGCTGGCCTTCTGGGCCCGTATCGCGGAGCGTCTCGCATGCCACCCGATCAACGGCACGCCGATCGTTTCCCATTAGGCTGTCCCGATGCGTCCCGCGCTGTCCGATTACCGGCATCTGGCCAGTGGCAAAGTCCGCGAGCTGTACCGGATCGACGACGATCATCTGTTGTTCGTCGCGACTGATCGGATTTCAGCGTTCGACTACGTGCTCGACAGCGTGATACCCGACAAAGGCCGCATCCTGACGGCGATGAGCGTGTTCTTCTTCGAGCTCGTTGAGGCACCCAACCACCTGGCCGGTCCGCCGGACGATGCACGTATCCCCGACGAGGTGCTCGGCCGCGCGCTGGTGGTGCGACAACTCGAGATGGTTCCCGTCGAATGCGTCGCCCGCGGGTATCTGACCGGCTCCGGTTTACTGGACTATCAGCGGATCGGCAAAGTCTGTGGCATCACCTTGCCGCCGGGCCTGGTCGAGGCCAGCAGGTTTGCCACCCCGCTGTTCACGCCGGCAACGAAAGCTGAACTGGGACAACATGACGAGAACATTTCGTTCCCCCAGGTGGTCGCGATGGTGGGTGGAGTCCGCGCTAACCAACTGCGCGACCGCACTTTACAGACCTACGTACAGGCTGCCGACCACGCGCTCCGAAAAGGAATCATCATCGCCGACACCAAATTCGAGTTCGGCGTTGACGCCCACAACAACCTGGTGCTGGCCGATGAAGTATTCACCCCCGACTCGTCACGCTACTGGCCCGCAGCCGATTACCGCGTCGGCGAGGTGCAGTCCAGCTTCGACAAACAGTTTGTTCGCAACTGGTTGACCAGTTCCGAGTCTGGCTGGGATCGCGCCGGATCCCAGCCACCACCACCGCTTCCCGACAGCATCATCGACGCCACGCGCGACCGTTACATCGAAGCCTACCAGCGTATTTCGGGATTGAGCTTCGACAACTGGATTGGGCCCGGCGCATGAGCGCCGCCGGCGACGATGCAGAACGAAGTGATGAGGAGGAGCGGCGCATCAGCGAGAGTGCCACGCCGCCGGTCGCCAAACGGGTCGAGACGCGGCGGGAGTTTCACGGCGACGTATTCGTCGACCCGTACGAATGGCTGCGGGACAAGTCCAGTCCCGAGGTGCTCGACCTATTGGAGGCGGAGAACGAGTACGCCGACCAGGTAACCGCCGATCTCGAGCCGTTGCGGCAGCGAATGTTCGACGAGATCAAAGCGCGCACCAAGGAAACGGACCTGTCTGTGCCGGTTCGACGTGGTGACTGGTGGTACTACGCCCGCAGCTTCGAAGGCAAGCAGTACGGTGTCCAATGTCGTTGCGCGGTAGCCGATCCGGCTGACTGGAATCCGCCGGTCTTCGACGAGCACACCGAGATTCCGGGCGAACAGTTGCTGCTCGACGAAAACGTCGAGGCCGAGGGACACGACTTCTTCGCACTGGGTGCCGCCAGTGTCAGCCCGGACGGCAATGTGCTGGCCTATTCGGTCGATGTGGTCGGCGACGAGCGGTATACGTTGCGGTTCAGGGACCTTCGCACCGGAGCGCAGTACCCCGACGAGATCGCCGGCATCGGCGCGGGTGCGACATGGGCCACCGACAACCGAACCGTCTACTACGTCACGCTCGACGCGGCGTGGCGACCCGACACGGTCTGGCGACATCGACTTGCTGCAGGTCTTTCTGCCGAGCAGGTCTATCACGAGGCCGATGAACGGTATTGGCTCGCCGTGGGCCGGACCCGCAGTGATGCCTACGTGCTGATCGTTTCGGGATCTGCGATTACCTCGGAGGTCCGTTATGCCGACGCCGCCGACCCGCAAGGCGAATTCGTCACCGTGCTGCCGCGCCGCGATGGTGTCGAGTATTCGGTGGAGCATGCGATCGTCGATGGGCAGGATCGGTTCTTGATCCTGCACAACGAGAATGCGGTGAATTTCATGTTGGCGGAGGCTCCTGTCGATGACCCCGCCGCGCAGCACACGCTGATCGCTCACCGCGACGATGTCAGGCTGGATGCCGTCGATGCGTTCGCCGGTCACCTGGTGGTCAGTTACCGCGGCGAGGCATTGCCCCGAATCCAGTTGTGGCCCATCCACGGCACCGGATACGGGCGTCCCGAGGAGATTTCTTTCGACTCCGAGCTGATGTCGGCCGGCCTGGGCGCCAACCCGAACTGGGACTCGCCCAAGCTTCGGGTCGGCGCGGGATCCTTCGTCACCCCGGTACGTATTTACGACATGGATCTCGTCACCGGTGAGCGCAGCCTTTTGCGCGAGCAACCTGTGCTCGGGGATTATCGGCGCGAGGATTACATCGAACGCCGCGATTGGGCGACCGCCGCGGACGGGACTCGCATTCCAGTCTCGATAGTGTACCGAGCCGGAATCGAGTTCCCTGCTCCGGCAATGGTGTACGGCTACGGGGCCTACGAGATCTGCGAAGATCCGCGGTTTTCCATCGCGCGGCTGTCGTTACTGGACCGCGGTATGGTTTTTGTCGTCGCCCATGTGCGCGGCGGCGGTGAGTTAGGCCGGCTGTGGTACGAGCACGGCAAGCTGCTTGAGAAGAAGAATACCTTTACCGACTTCATCGCGGCCGCAAGCCATTTGGTGGAGACCGGGCTGACCCGTCCGGAGAAGTTGGTGGCGTTGGGGGGTAGCGCCGGCGGTCTGCTCATGGGCGCGGTGGCCAATATGGCACCCGATCTGTTCGCCGGAATTCTGGCGCAGGTGCCGTTCGTCGATCCGCTGACGACGATCCTGGACCCGTCGTTGCCGCTGACCGTCACCGAGTGGGACGAATGGGGAAACCCGCTGAGCGACAGCACGGTCTACCACTACATGAAATCGTATTCGCCGTACGAGAATGTCGCCGCTCAGAGGTACCCGGCCATCCTTGCGATGACATCGCTGCATGACACCCGGGTTTACTACGTCGAGCCCGCGAAATGGGTAGCGGCGTTGCGGAACATCAAGACCGGCGATAGCCCGGTTCTGCTGAAGACCCAGATGACCGCAGGCCACGGTGGTATCAGCGGGCGTTACGAGCGGTGGAAAGAAGTGGCCTACCAAAACGCCTGGCTGCTAGCTGCCGCCGATCGCGACCACTATGGCAGCGGCCAGGTAGACGATCTCCTCAGCGGTGCGCAGGGGTAGCTGGGTCGTCATCGACTTCGCGGGCTAGTAGACGGGCAGCGGTGTTTCGCGTTTGCCCGCCGGCGGTGGCTTGTTGGGCAGGAACGCGACGGGCACCAGCGCCAACGCGACGACGACAATCGACACCACGATGACGAGCGTGTAGGCGTGCGTGAGGTCGTGCATCAGCCGGACGGTGAAGTCAGCGGAGACCTCGTGGTGGGACGGCACCGGTGCACCGTGCTTCCCGAATCGTCCCTTGAGGATCCCGAGTTTCTCTGCGGTGGAGATGGTTTCGCTGCGGTTGAACTGACTGGTCAAAATCACCGACATCAATGCTGCGCCGACCGAAGTGGCGACATGCTGATTGACGCTGAGCAGTGTTGACCCACGCGCTACCTGGTTGGGCGCCAAGGTTTGAACTGCCGATCCGGCCAGCGGTGTCATGGTGCAGCCGAGGCCTGCGCCGGTGATGACCAGTCCCACCAGCAGGATCGGCAGGTAGTTCGCTTGTATCCAAGCGCCGTAGGCGAATACGGTCAGTCCAGTACCGATCAGCGTGATCCCAACCAGCAGGATATTGCGTGGTCCGCGCTTGTCCATCAAGGTACCCGCGAAGGGCATTGCCAACATCGCGCCGAGTCCCTGGGGGATCAGCTGGAGCCCGGACTGCAGTGGCGTCTCATGCAGCAGCTGTTGCAGATAACTGGGAAGCACCAAAAAGGCGCCGAAGAACCCGACGGAAAACACGAACATTGCCGAGTTGGCGAACGTTACCGCCCGATTCTTGAGCAACCGCAGGTCGATCAGTGGGTGCTCGGCATGGTTCAGCGCGTGTAAAACAAATGCGGTGATCAAGGCGATTCCAATGGCCACCGGTATCCACACATGATTGTCGGTGAACGTGCCGCGCCGTGGAACCGACGAAACCCCGAAGAGCAGTGCTGCCAACCCGGGCGACAGCAACAGCATCCCGACGAAGTCAAACGTCTCCGATGGGCTCGAACGATCTCTCGGAAACACCAACGCCGCGAGAATCAGCACGATCACCCCGAGTGGCAGGTTGATCCGGAAAATCCACTGCCAGCCGTAAGCGCCGATCAGCCAGCCGCCGAGGACGGGTCCGCACATCGGGCCAAGCAGCATCGGGATACCCAGCACCGCCATCAACCGGCCGAGGCGCCGTGGGCCGGCCTCGCGCGTCAAGATGATCAACGTCAACGGCACCAGGATCCCACCGCCGAGTCCCTGTATCACTCGAAAGGCGATGAGCTCGGTGATGTTTGACGCCATCGAACACAACAGCGACGCCAAGGTGAACCACAAGACGGCGCCCAGGAACAACCGCTTGGTGCCGAACCGGTCGGACGCCCAGCCGGCCAGCGGGATCACGGTGGCCTGCGCGAGCGCGTAACCGGTTATGGTCCACGCGACGACGGCCTGAGTAGATCCGAACTCCCCGATGAAGGTGCGTTGCGCCACGCTGACGACCGTGCCGTCCAGGATCGCCATCACCGAGGCGAAAATGCAGACGCCGGCGATGCGCAGCAGGCCTGCATCCAGAGAATCTGGGTAGTCGTGGCTGTCGAGCTCGGTGTTCGCGGCCGGGGGCGCCGCGGGAGAGACCATGAGCGCCAGCTTAACGAGGAACTAGCTAGCTGACCAACATACTTTGCGCTGGCTGAGAGAAGAGTAGCCTGCGCGGTATGACTGTGACCGAGATCGCTTTGACCGCCCTCGATGGCCACCCGACATCGCTTGCCGACTACAACGACCGCGCCGTGTTGGTGGTCAACGTGGCGTCGAAATGCGGCCTGACACCGCAATACGCTGCGCTGGAGCAACTCGCGCGTGATTACGACGGGCGCGGGCTTACCGTCCTGGGAGTCCCGTGCAATCAGTTCATGGGACAGGAACCCGGCACTGCGGAAGAAATCCAGACCTTCTGTTCCACTACGTATGGCGTGACATTTCCCCTGTTAGCCAAGACCGAGGTCAACGGTCCGGACCGGCACCCGCTCTACGCCGAACTGACTAAAACGCCTGACGCCGCCGGCGAGGCCGGTGACGTGACATGGAACTTCGAGAAGTTCTTGATCGCTCCCGGCGGAAAGGTAGTCAACCGCTTCCGGCCGCAGACGGTGCCGGACGCGCCGGAGGTGATTTCGGCCGTCGAGGCTGTGCTGCCGAATTAGCTGATCGTCGGAGCAAAGTGACGCTTGCCGTCCGCGTGTACGTCACCATCTGGACATCTGTCATCGTCAAAATTGTGGTGTGTCTGGGAAGTTGATCGTCTCGGTCTCCGGGATCAGTGAACGCACATTGGACGACGTCGCCGGGTTCTGCGACAAGATGGACGCCCGAGGCGTGCCGGTTTCGTTGCTCGTCGCGCCGCGACTGAAGGGCGGTTACCGGCTCGACCGTGACCCGCGCACAGTCGAGTGGCTCGCCGACCGCCGTTCCGCCGGCGACGCGATCCTGCTGAACGGGTATGACGACGCTGCCACCAAAAAACGCCGTGGCGAGTTCGCAACACTTCCGGCGCACGAGGCGAACTTACGTTTGGTGGCCGCCGACCGGGTGCTCGAACACCTCGGCCTGCGTACCCGACTCTTCGCGCCGCCGCGTTGGACTGTGTCGCCCGGTGCAATTAGTGCACTGCCACACAACGGATTTCGAGTACTGGCCGACCTGCATGGCATCACTGACCTGGTCCGGCGGACGACGGTACGGGCACGGGTGTTGGGCATCGGAGAAGGTTTCCTGGCCGAGCCATGGTGGTGCCGGATGCTGGTGTTGTCGGCCGAGCGCGTGGCCCGCCGTGACGGCGTCGTGCGGGTCGCGGTCGCGGCCAGTCACCTGGGCAAGCCCGGTCCAATGCAAGCGATGCTGGACGCGGTGGATCTGGCATTGCTGCTGGCATGCGAACCCACCGTGTACGGGTGGCGGGCCGATCAGGCCGTTCTCGACGCGGCCTGACCCAACAGGGTCGCTACTGTGTAGCGCCATGAGCGATACCCAAGCTGATGTCATCGTCGTCGGGGCCGGCCTGGCCGGCCTGGTGGCCGCCTGCGAGGTGGTGGATAGCGGCAAGCGGGTGCTGATCGTCGACCAGGAGAACAGCGCCAATCTCGGCGGGCAGGCCTTCTGGTCGTTCGGTGGATTGTTCTTCGTCGACAGCCCCGAGCAGCGCCGGTTGGGTGTCCACGACAGTCACGAACTCGCCCTGCAAGATTGGCTCGGCACGGCGGCGTTCGACCGGGAAGAAGATTACTGGCCGAAGCAATGGGCGCATGCCTACGTCGACTTCGCGGCGGGGGAGAAACGCAACTGGCTGCGCGCCCGGGGCCTGCAGATCTTCCCGCTGGTGGGATGGGCCGAGCGCGGTGGCTACGGCGCGCAGGGTCACGGCAACTCGGTCCCTCGCTTTCACATAACCTGGGGTACCGGGCCGGCCATCGTCGAGATCTTCGCGCGGCGGCTGCGCGATCACCCGAGTGTGCGTTTCGAGCATCGGCATCAGGTTGACGAGCTGATCGTCGAGGGTGACGCGGTGACCGGGGTGCGGGGCAGCGTGCTGGAGCCGTCGACGGAACCGCGGGGCGTCCCGTCGTCGCGAACATCGATCGGGGAGTTCGAGTTTCGTGCTCAAGCGGTGATCGTCACCAGCGGAGGCATCGGCGGCAATCACGATCTGGTGCGGGCGAATTGGCCGAAGCGGATGGGCCGGGTGCCTGAGCAGTTGCTCGCGGGGGTGCCGGCGCACGTGGACGGCCGGATGATCGCGATCACCGAGAAAACCGGCGCGCGGGTGATCAACCGGGACCGGATGTGGCACTACACCGAGGGCATCACCAATTACGACCCGGTCTGGCCGCTGCACGGCATCCGGATCATCCCGGGGCCGTCGTCGCTGTGGCTGGACGCGACGGGCAAGCGGTTACCGGTGCCGCTCTATCCCGGCTTCGACACCCTCGGCACCTTGGAGTACATCGCGAAATCGGGCTACGACTACACGTGGTTTGTGCTGAACGCCAGAATCATTGGCAAAGAATTCGGGCTATCCGGTCAGGAGCAGAACCCCGATCTGACCGGCCGCAGCGTGCGCCAACTGCTGGCGTCGCGTGCGGGCTCGGGTGCGCCGGGCCCGGTGCAGGCCTTTCTCGATCGGGGCGTGGACTTCGTCAGCGCCAACTCGTTGGGTGATTTGGTGTCGGCTATGAACAAGCTGCCCGATGTGGCGGCGCTGGACTATGCGACGGTCGCGGCAGAGGTCACCGCACGCGACCGCGAACTGGATAACCGCTTCACCAAGGACGGCCAGATCACCGCGATCCGCGCCGCGCGCGCTTTTCTGGGCGACCGGCTGGGCCGGGTTGTCGCTCCGCACCGCTTGCTGGATCCGAAGGCCGGCCCGCTGATCGCTGTCAAGTTGCACATCTTGACGCGAAAGACGTTGGGCGGGTTGGAGACCGACCTGGACTCGCGAGCACTCAAGGCTGACGGCACCGCGTTCGACGGGCTGTACGCGGCCGGCGAGGTCGCCGGTTTCGGCGGCGGCGGTGTGCACGGCTACCGGGCGTTGGAGGGAACGTTCCTGGGCGGCTGCATCTTCTCCGGTCGTGCTGCGGGTCGCGGCGCGGCGAGCGACATCGCCTAACCCAGCTCGCGGATTAGAAGGTGACGGCGCTTTCCTCGGGCAGCACCTGGAAATCGGTGCTGGTCATCTCGCTGAGCCGGCCGTAGTAAATGCCGCGGGCATCCGGGGCGATGACCGCCTGGTGGATGGGCACCGCCCGGGCCGGCGCCACGGCCCGCAGATAATCGACCGCCTCGGAGATCTTCATCCAGGGCGCCGCCGCCGGCGTGGCCAGGACGTCCACCGGCTCATCCGGAACGAACAGCGCGTCGCCGGGATGCATGAAGCGTGCGGGATGCTCCCCGTCACCGATGAGGTAGGAGATGTTGTCTATCACTGGAATTTCCGGATGGATGACGGCGTGTCGACCGCCCAGTGCGCGGATGGTCAGCTGGCCAACCGTTAGCTCGTCGCCCACGTGCACCGACTGGCACGGCACGTCGAGCTGGGCGGTGGTCTGCGGGTCGGCGTAGAGCGTGGCGCCGGGGTTGGCGTCAATCAGCGCGGGCAGTCGCTCCTGATCTACGTGGTCGGGATGCTGATGGGTGATCACGATCGCGGATAGGCCGGTGATGCCCTCGAAGCCGTGCGAGAAATTTCCGGGGTCGAACAGCACGGTGGTGTGGCCGAAGTCCGCGAGTACGCAGGAGTGACCGAAATGCGTGAGTTGCATGTCTACGATTGTGCGCTCATGGGGTGCGCGGCCCACGTCGGGTCGTGCTGACACGCCGGTGAGGATGTCGACCGGTAGAGTTGGCGCCGAGCAGCCGAACCAGTAGGAGGAGCGCGGGTGGCCCGGGTGGTTGTGCATGTGATGCCCAAGGCTGAGATTCTCGACCCGCAGGGTCAAGCGATCGTCGGCGCATTAGGTCGGCTTGGACATGCTGGTATCTCGAATGTGCGGCAGGGCAAGCGGTTCGAGCTCGACGTAGACGACAGTATCGACGACTCGGCGCTTGCTGAGATCGCCGAGTCGCTGTTGGCCAACACCGTGATCGAAGACTGGACCGTGAGCCGAGAGCCACAGTGACGGCGCGGATCGGCGTCATCACCTTCCCCGGGACGCTCGACGACATCGACGCTGCCCGCGCGGCGCGTGCGGTCGGGGCTGACGCCGTGAGCTTGTGGCACGCCGACGCCGACCTCAAGGGTGTCGACGCGGTGGTGGTGCCCGGCGGCTTCTCCTACGGCGACTACCTGCGCTGCGGTGCCATCGCGAAATTCGCTCCGGTGATGGGCGAGGTTATCGCGGCAGCCAACCAGGGTCTGCCAGTCTTGGGCATCTGCAACGGTTTTCAGGTGCTTTGTGAGGCCGGGCTGCTGCCCGGCGCGCTCACCCGGAATGCCGGACTGCATTTCATCTGCCGCGATGTGTGGCTGCGGGTGGCGGCGACATCGACGGCGTGGACGTCACGCTACGATTCCGACGCCGACCTGCTGATCCCGTTGAAGTCCGGTGAAGGTCGCTATGTCGCCTCCGCCGAGGTGCTCGACGAGTTGGAAGGCGAAGGGCGCGTGGTGTTCCGCTACCTCGACAATCCCAACGGCTCACTGCGCGACATCGCCGGCATCAGCTCAGCCAACGGTCGCGTCGTCGGGCTCATGCCGCACCCCGAGCACGCGACCGAGGCCTTGACCGGGCCGTCCGACGACGGGCTGGGTCTGTTCTACTCGGCGTTGGACGCTGTTCTGGCCGCCTGAGACGGTCAACGCAAACGCGTGCTCTACCACCACGTCATCGGTGCTGGCTTGCGCGGAAAGTCCAGCAGCACTGCGCAATTCGCTGAAGGCCGCAGTGATCGCCACCTTCAGCGTGTGCATGTGTAGGTTCGGCGTCTCGCTGTAGAGCAGCATGGCGTCCATACCGTTGAGTCTTTTCACGCACCGCCTCGCATCGCTCAGCCCAGAATGGGGAAGCGCCGTTGGCGCGCAAGACGCGTGAGTGCGGTCTGCATCACCGAGCGCACATGCGCGTCGACCTCTTCGACGTCCGGGTCGTCGCCGAAGCGGGCGGTAATGTCGATCGGCTCCAGCACCTCGGTGACGATCTTGGCCGGCAGCGGCACGTTCGGCGGGAAGATCACGCTCAACCCGAACGGGAAACCGAAGGTCACCGGCAGGATATCCATCCGCGCCTTGGTCAGCCCCAGCGTGCGGGCCAGCCAATTGCCTCGCGTCAAGAACAGTTGGGTTTCCTGCCCGCCGATCGAGACGGTCGGCACGATAGGCACGCCGGCTTCGATGGCGGTCCTGACGTAACCGGTGCGGCCGTTGAAGTCGATGGTGTTCTCGCTGAGCGTGGGGCGGTAGGAGTCGTAATCGCCGCCCGGGAAGACCAACACCACCGCGCCCGAGTGCAATGCCTTGGCAGCATTCTTCCGGTTGGCCTCGATCACTCCGGCGCGGCGTAACCACCCGTCCATCGGGCCGAGGAACACGCCGTAGTGAGCCAGGGTGTACATCGGTCGGTGGTAGCCGAAGGTGTCGTAGAAAGCCGAGGCGAAGATGAACACGTCCGGCGTCGTTATTCCGCCGGAATGGTTGGACACCACTAACGCGCCGCCGGCTTGCGGGATGTTGGGCATGCCCCGCACGTCTGCGCGAAACCACCGGTTGACCACCGGTGCGACCACATCCCTGAGCTGTTTGGTGAACGACGGATCCCACTTGGCGATCTCGTGATTAGCCGGCGCCCTGTTGCTCATGTTCCCCGCTGCTGCGTTGATGCGATGGATAGCAGGCAGGTTACCCGCGACCGGTCGGCGCCAACCAGCGTATATAGCACTCTCTTTTTTAGAGAATAGTATTTCCATGCCCAGGCCGGTGATGGCGCAGTTGCCGCGCCAACTCGCGCAGATCAGGCACGACGATGTCGGGCTGGGGCAAGTCGGGGATGGGCAGTGGCGGACGGAGCGGCGGTCATCGTCGCATCATCCACCGCGAGTTTTGCGGGGCTTGGGCGTCGGTGCGAAAGACCCCACGTATTCGACAGCGGCGTTGAGCGCTGTGTGCAGCGGTTCCGGGTCATCGGTGGCGTAGGTGACGACGGCGCCACCTTGATGTGCGGCGACCAGCGAGACCGCGAGATGTCGCGGGTCGGCATCGGGGCGCAGTTCGCCGCGGCGGCGCATCGCCGTGAGTCCGGCCCGCAACAGATCGAGCCAATTGTTGTAGCCCGCGGCCAGATCGTCGTGAATGTCGGAGTCGCCCTCGGTCAGCTCTCCCGCCAGCGAGCCATAGACGCAGCCACCTTGTCGGTAGACGGCGTCGACGTCGGCCATATTGGCATCGACCCAGGCGCGCAGTGCCTTCAGACTATCGAGTGCGCCCAGTTCCGGTTGGGTATGAAGGTCCTGAACGTCGTTGCGGCGCAAGGCGATGACGTGGCGGACCAGATCGCGCTTATCGTGAAAATAATGCGAGATCTGTGATCCGCTGACGGTCGCCGCAGTCCGTACGTCGTCGACGCTGGTGTCGGCGACGCCACGCTGGAAGATGAGCGTGGCAGCGACGTCGACGATGCGGGCGCGCGTCGCGCGGCCCTTGCGGGTAAGCCGCGAAGTGGCGTCATCGGAGATGTTGCCTGCACTTGCCGCAGAAGGATGGGCAGAGCGGCGTCGGCCGGCGGGGCGGCGCGCTGGCCGCGGAACGCGGTCGGCGGCATCGGCGGCGAACATACGTAGGTAGTTGACCGCGAAGCGCACCGCGTGGGCGTGCGGCCACTCCTGTTGATAGGCAGAGCTCAACGTGGCGCCGCCTTGGTGAGCTGTGACGATGACCAGCGCCAGCCGTCGGGAATCAGCGCCTTTAAGCAGCACTCCGTGCTGTTTCATCCGTTGAATGGCCTGCTCCAACAAGTCGATCCACTGTCGGTAACCCACCGCGAGGATCTCGCGTGTTGCGTCGTCGGACTTGGCCAATTGGGCGCTGAGCCCGTGGTAGGTGGGTGTACCGGAGTAGCCGATACGCCGGAGGTAGCGGAGGTTCAGATCGATCCAGCGCTCGAAGTCGTCAAACGTGTCCAGTGCCCGAAGATTTGGCTGGCGGTGAAAGTCGAGCACCACCTGGATCTGGCGCTCGACAACCGCCCGAAGTAAGTCCTGCTTGTCGGTGAAGTAATGCGTCAGTTGCGAGCCGCTAATGGAAGCTACCTTGCGTAGGGCGTCCATGTTCAACGCCGAAAGACCGTCGCTGACGATGAGTTCGGCGGCGACTTTCACGATCCGATCGCGGGTGACGCGACCCTTGGCGGTCAAGCGCCGGTCGTTCTTCCGATCGGCATGGACCATGGCGCCAGGTTAACCCGCCTGCCGTGCGATTTATGGGACGTTCAACCCATAGGTTTGGGACGCTAGGCAGCTGTGTGCGCTTTGGCGAGGAAGGAGCGGACCAGCCGGACCGCATCGTCCAGTGCCGACTCCAACAGGAAGTGGCCTCCGTCAAGCAGATGGATTTCGGCATCAGGTAAGTCATCCGCGAAAGCCGCTGCGCCGGCCGGACCGAAGATCTCGTCGCCGCGGCCCCACGCCGCTAACAGCGGCACCTGGGTCTTGCGGAAGTAATCGTGCACGCGCGGGTAGAGCGGTGAGTTGCTGGCATAGTCGCGGAACAGTTTGAGTTGCACTTCGTCGTTGCCGGGCCGGGATATCAGTGCATAGTCGTGGTACCAGGATTCGGGATTGACCAGAGTCTCGTCGGGTACCCCGGTGACGTATTGCCAACGGGTGGCTTCCAATGTGAGGAATTGCCTTACAGCGGAATCGGTTTCGATGGTCTGTTCAGTCTGATAGGCGATGACCGTCTTCCAGAAGCTCGCCACGAAACCGGCGTCGTAGGCATTGCCGCTTTGACTGATGATTGCCGTGATCGCGGCTGGATCGGCAAGGGCCAGCCGCCAGCCAATCGGGGCACCGTAATCCTGCACATAAATCGCGTATCGATCGACTTTCAACGCGCGCAAGAGGCCTTGCGTCAAGGCGGTGAGCGCGTCGAATGTGTAGTCGAACTGCTCCACCGACGGCGCGTCAGAAAGGCCGAACCCCAGGTGATCCGGCGCGATCACGTGGTAGCGGTCCGCGAGTGCGGGCACCAGGTCACGGAACATGTATGAGCTGGTCGGAAAGCCATGCAAGAGGATCACCGCGGGCGCGTCTGGGTCGCCGGCTTCGCGGAAGAACAGCCGGTGGCCATCGACGGTCAAGTAGCGATGCTGAACAGCCGGCATGGGTGATCCTCCTGGGGCGACGCGCAATTCATGCATCGACGTTATGGGTTATTCATCCCAGTATGCGCGTGACGCATGCCCCGCACAAGGGCCTGATCTCGATGCCATTCGTTGACCCGGATCGCCGCTCCCGATATTATGGGCCAGACAACCCATTAATCTGGAGGCCGTGCGTCAGCAAGGGGAGGAGCTACTGGGGCGGCTACGGGCTGAGTGCCACCGACGCTTCGGCGGTGTAATTCAGGAACGTCAGGGTCTCCTGCAGATACAGCTGGACAATGTCGGCGTCGTGAGACAGGTACCCGATCGACACGTCGGTACCCAGCTGCAAGTCGAAGTCGCCACCACGGGTGGTCAGCACGAACGCGCCGTCGATGGCGGGCGCCCAGATGATGTCCCCGTTGACCAGCCGGTTGATGTGCTCGAGGATCGGATATCCGTGTTCGGTCGCTTCGCTCACTTTGGTGTAGGCGTCAGCCGACAGCAGCACCGAATACGGGCCTTCGACGCCGACCAACCGCAGTTCGGTCAGCGCCTGGGTGATGATGTCGGGGATTCCGCGCGGGTCGTCGGGCAGTTTGAGCGCTGGGTTGCTGCTGGAGCTGCGGATTCCCTCGATCGATGCGGCGGCGTAGCCCTCGAAGATGGCCCGGTCTTCCACGAAGGCCAGCTTCTTGGCGGCCGCCTTGACCGGGTCCCAGTCGGAGTCCTGCGACCCGCGTTCCACGTCGTCGATTTCGGAACGCGATAGTGTGAACGGAACCCGAAGCCGCACAAGCGGTTTCGCGGCACGCAGATGGGCGATCACCCCGTCGCCGGGTGCCGCGACGTCGAGCAGCCGCCCAGTGCTGATTGCCGCCGTCACCGGTCCGCCGGGCTCGCTGACGTCGACCACACGGCGGCCGGCGATGTGGCGCTTGAAGGTTCGCGTCGCCTCCAATTCGATTTCTTCCCAAGCTTCTTCGGTGACCGGCGCAAGGTCGCGGTAGAGGTTGTTCATTGCGGGATTCCTTTCAAACTGCCGATCGCGAGCGAGCCATCTGAGGACACGGTAACTACCGTCGGGGTCGCTTCCGGTGAACGCGGCAGCGCCGGCGGATCGTCGAGGAAGTCGACGGTGGGGGAGAAGAACAGTCCGCCGGTCACCGCGGTGGAGAACTCCAAGATCCGGTCGGTGTTACCCGGCGGGTCCCCGAGGAACATGTTGCGCAGCATCTGTTCGGTCACTTCAGGAGTTCGCGAATAGCCGATGAAATACGTGCCGAATTCGCCTTTGCCCAGCTCGCCGAACGGCATGTTGTGCCGCACGATCTTGAGCTCGGTGCCGTCCTCGTCGGTGATGACGTTGAGCGCGATATGCGAGTTGGCCGGTTTCACGTCGTCATCGAGTTCGAGGTCTTCCAGCTTGGTGCGGCCGATCACGCTTTCCTGCTCGGTGACCGACAGCGAATCCCACGCGCCGATGTCGTGCAGATACTTCTGCACGTGCACGTAGCACGAGCCGGCGAAATCCGGATCCTCGTCGCCGACGGTGGTGGACGAGACCGCCAGCGCGCCATCAGGATTCTCGGTCCCGTCGACAAACCCGAGCAGGTCGCGGTTGTCGAAGAACCGGAAACCGTGCACTTCGTCGACCACGGTCACCGCGTCGTCCATCGACCGCAGAATGTGATTGGCCAACTCGAAGCACACATCCAGCGTCTCGGCCCGAACATGGAACAACAAGTCGCCGGGTGTGGCCGGCGCCTCGTGCTGTGGGCCGTCCAGCTCGACGAACGGATGCAGCTCAGCCGGTCGCGGTCCCTGGAAGAGCCGGTCCCAGGCGTGCGAGCCGATCGACGTGATCACCGACAACCTCTTGGTGGGGTCACGGAATCCCGTCGCCCGCACCAGCCCGGAAATGTCGGGCAGCGCGTCATGCACGACCTCTTCGCCGCCTTGGTCAATGGTGACCACCAGAAAGATCGCGGCCGGCGTCAGCGGCGCGAGCACCGGTTGGGGTTGCGGGGCGGGCACGGATTCGACCCTAACGTCTCAGGTCAGCCCGTGATGAA
>Ga0302326_10006951_pt1 | contig 25288 bp, 21 predicted proteins | sample Palsa_T0_3_FD_202264 | JGI IMG/M metagenome (GOLD analysis project Ga0302326, IMG submission 202264) | Peat permafrost microbial communities from Stordalen Mire near Abisko, Sweden - Palsa_T0_3 | ecosystem: Environmental > Terrestrial > Soil > Palsa > Peat permafrost | place: Sweden: Abisko... | reverse complement strand
TTGGAGGAGCAAACTTACACCGCCTTCGCGGCTTCCCGCAGCTTGAATTTTTGCAGCTTGCCGGTCGAGGTTTTCGGGATCTCCGCGAACACGACGTAGCGCGGGCATTTGTAGGCGGCGAGGTTTTTTCGGCACCAGGCGATCAGTTCCTCCGCGGTCGCGTCGGTCCCGGGTTTTAGCTCGACGAAGGCGCACGGCGTCTCGCCCCATTTGTCGTCAGGCTTCGCCACTACGGCGACGGCGGACACCGCCGGATGCTTGTAGAGCGCGTCTTCCACTTCGATGGAGGAAATATTCTCGCCGCCGGAAATGATGATGTCCTTGGAGCGGTCCTTGAGCTGGATATAGCCGTCGGGGTGAATCACGCCGAGATCGCCGGAATGAAACCAGCCGCCGGCGAAGGCGGCGTCGCTCGACGCTTTGTTCTTCAGATAGCCCTTCATCACCACGTTGCCGCGAAACATCACCTCGCCCAACGTCTCGCCATCGCGCGGCACGCGCGCCATGGTTTCCGGGTCGAGCACGTCGAGCCCTTCGAGCACCGGATAGGCGACACCCTGGCGCGCCTTCTTCACCGCTTGCTCGGTGACCGGCAGCGCCTCCCATTCGCGATGCCAGTCGTTGATGGCGGCGGGCCCGTAAGTTTCGGTCAGCCCGTAAAGATGCGTGACGTTGAAGCCGGCGTCCTTCATTGCCGCGAGTACCGACTCGGGTGGCGGCGCCGCCGCGGTCATGAACTCGACGCCATGCGGCAAGGGCTTTCGCTCGCCCGCCGGCGCGTTGAGCAGCGTCGACATTACAATCGGCGCGCCGCAAAGATGCGTGACGTTATGGGTGGCGATGGCCTCGAAGATCGGCGCGGCGCGTACCGCGCGCAGGCACACATGCGTGCCGGCGACGATCGACAGCGTCCAGGTAAAGCACCAGCCGTTGCAATGGAACATCGGCAGCGTCCACAAATAAACCGGATGCTTGCCCATGCCGCAGGTGACGACGTTGCCGAGCGCGAGCAGATAAGCGCCGCGATGGTGATAGACCACGCCTTTAGGATCGCCGGTGGTTCCCGACGTATAGTTGAGCGAGATCGCGTCCCATTCATCGCCGGGCATCTCCCAGGCAAAAGCTTCATCGCCTTCGCGCAGCAAATCCTCGTATTCGAGATCGCCGAGGCGCTCGCCGGCGCCGGTAAATTCCGGGTCGTCGTAATCGATGATGAGCGGTTTCACCGTGGCTGTGCCGAGCGCTTCCTTCATCACCTTGGAAAATTCGCGATCGACAATAAGCACTTTCGTTTCGGCGTGATCGAGCGTGAAGCCGAGAATGCCGCCGTCGAGCCGCGTATTAAGCGTATTGAGCACGGCGCCCGCCATCGGCACCCCGTAATGCGCCTCGATCATGGCCGGCGTGTTGGCCAGCATCACCGAGACGGTGTCGCCGGGTTTGACGCCGCGTCGGACCAACGCCGAGCCCAGTTTGCGCGCGCGGGCATAAAACTGCCGGTAATTCCAGGAACGCTTGCCATGGACGATTGCGGTCACGTCCGGATAGACGGCCGCGGCGCGCGCCAAAAACGACAACGGCGTGAGCGGCTGAAAATTCGCCGCGTTGCGGTCGAGGTCGGTGTCGTAAGCAGTCACCATCCTGTCGCCTCCGGCAACCGGCAAGCCTAGCTGAATCGGGACATTAGCGAAAAACTGCGCGGCCGCGAATAGGCAATCGCGCCGGCGGGCGGCTCGTGAATTTGCCGCCACTTAAAAATTTAAGATGTTTGTTTTTCCCGCACTTGGATCAAGAACGTCGACCGTCCGGTCCGAACTTGCGGAGAGCCGATCAGCGGTAAAAAAAAGACCGCCTAAAGGCGGCCCCTTTTCTCGCCCCGTGCTGTGACCGTCTGAGTTACCGGTCCATCCACTTGTCGCCGTTCCAGTAACCGCGGCCTTCGTGCTCGCGCCAGCTATGGTGCTCCTGCGCACCCAGCGCCAATCGTCGGGATGGACGACCACACCGGCTGTCGGCGCATAATCATAGGCCTCGTGCGTGTGCCAGCAGACGGACCCGCGCAGGAGATACCCGATCGCAGGGAGCTTTGGGCAGAACCGTCCCGCTCGCTTGCGGTTGCTCCGCGGGGTCGTTAGAATCTCCGTCACTCCGTCACATCGAAACAACAAATAAATACGGGAGGACTGTCATGCTGGAGGTCTATCTCGATCCGGCCACCATCAACAGCCGCAAAGTGCTGGCGGGCTTGGAGTTGGTCGGCATGCCTTATCATGTCAACCACGTGAATTATTTCGCCGGCGCGCACAAGCAGTCGCCGTATACCGATCTCAATCCGAACGGCGTGCTGCCGGCGGCGAAGGACGGCGAGTTCACGCTCTGGGAATCCGACGCGATCCTGCAATACGCGGCCGACATGAGCGGCACCGACAAGCATTATCCAAGGGACTTGAAGAAGCGCGTCGATATCAACCGCTGGCTTCTGTGGGAAGCCGCGCATTGGCAGCCGAGCTGCTACGTCTTCTTCATCGAGAACGCCGTCAAGCCGGTGATCAAGGCGCCGACCGACACGGCCCTGCTGGACAAAGAGACGCCGAACTGGCGGCGGCTGGCCAGCGTGCTGGACGGGCGGCTGGCAAAATCGAAATGGGTCGCCGGCGACACCGTGACCATCGCCGATATCGCCGTGGCAGCGCCGATGCACGTGCACAAGAAGCAGGCTTTGCCGCTCGATGATTTCCCGAATATCCGGCGCTGGATGGCGGAGGTCGAAAAGCTGCCATGCTGGCAGAAAACCCAGGGGGCGGTCGAGGCGGCGCTGCAACCGCACTGACTGATCGGCACAGATGACAGCACAGATCGACGTCAGTTCCACATTCAACTACACGCGCGACACCGGCGTGGCGCCGGAGGTCTATTTCTATGAGCCACCGCCCGGCACCCAATGGCGCACGTCGGGGGACGACCCGCACGAAATCACGGTGCACGACGGGTGGAGCCGTGCGAAGTCCTTCTCGCTGGACCGCGAAGGCTTTGCCTTCCGCGAATTCCACTCTCCGTTCGCCCAATGGGACGACGATGCGGCGATCCGTGCCCAGCTCTACGGCGACGTCGAGCAATTCGTTAAGCGCGAGACTGGCGCCCGGCGTGTGATCATCTTCGATCATACGATCCGCTCGCAAGCTAATCTGGCGCAGACGCGTTCCGAGCACGCGACCTCGCGGCGCGCGCCGGTCATGAACGTGCATTGCGATTACACCTCGAATTCCGGGCCGCTGCGCGTGCGCCAGCTCTTGCCGAAGGAAGCCGACGAGCTGTTGCAACGCCGGGTCGCGTTCTACAATTTCTGGAAGCCACTGCGGCGCGCGGTGGAGGAGCGGCCACTGGCGATGTGCGACGTTACCTCTTCGACCGAGGAAGATTTCATCACCATGAAGCTGCGCTATCGTGAGCGCGACGGCGAGATCTTCGTTATGCGATATTCTCCCCGGCATCATTGGTGGTACTTTCCGCGCATGACGCCAGAGTACGCGATCATGCTCAAGACTTATGATTCCGCGACCGACGGGCGTGCGCGCTTCATCGGCCATAGCGCGTTCATCGATCCCAATTCGCGCCCCGATGCACCGATGCGCGAGAGTATCGAAATTCGCACCATGGCGTTTTTCTAGAGGGCTTTAATTGCGCATCCTTTTCGGTTTCTGATCCATCAGATGGAAACCCGCTGCAGGACGCATCACCGATGATGCTCAACACCATCCTGATCATCAACGCGGTCAAGATAGCCCGAAAGCGGACATTCCTCGGTGCGATTTAAACGTTAGCGTGATTTGCGCGTCCCCTTGGCACCAATTGGAGACGGGTCCGGATCGCGCCGATAGGTCCCAGCGAGTAGAAAACTCGACGCGAACTGCACGTCGATTCTCGCTCGGACGGTCTAGTCGAGCTATCGTTCAGCAAACGACTTTATGAGGCGCAGTTTTTCTTCCGGTGCGCTGGCCGGTGAGGGCAATGCGTGCCTCGCCTGAAAATCTTTGAGAATATGCGCGCTCACCTCTGAGCTGGGGACCGGGCGGCCGAAGAAATAGCCTTGCGCTTGGTCGCCGCCGATTTTGTCGAGAAAGGCCGCCTGCGCGGCTGTTTCGACGCCTTCGACGGTCACCCGCATATTCAGCTCGCGTCCGAGCGCGATCAGGGTTTTCACCACAGTGCCGGCATTGCGGCTGTGGCCATCGAAGCCTTGCATGAAACTGCGGTCGATCTTGATCTTATCGAACGGAAATTGCCACAGATAGCTCAAGCTCGAATAGCCGGTGCCAAAATCGTCCATCACGATCGCCACTCCCATCGCCTTGAGCGCGTGCAACTCGGCCATGATGACCTGCGAATTGCCGAGCAGCAGAGTTTCGGTGATCTCAAGCTCCAGCCGGTTTGCAGTGAGGCCGGTTTCATTGAGCGCGGCGGCCACCTCGCCGCTGAACCCCGCCGAGAATTGCGCGGGCGAGAGATTCACCGCAACGCTCAGGGTGTCCGGCCAGGTTGCCGCGGTCCGGCAAGCCTCCCGCAATACCCAGGCGCCGATCTTGCCTATCAGCCCCAAGTCCTCGGCGACAGGGATAAACTCCAGCGGTGGGATGACCATGCCATCCCCGGTCGGCAGGCGTATCAGTGCCTCGAAGCCGATCAGGCGGCGGTCTGACATTTCGAACAGCGGCTGGTAGTGCAGTTCGAACCGATCATGCATCACCGCGTCGCGAATGATCTGCTCGAGCTTGCATCGCGCCTGCATCTCGGCGTCCATTTCGGGCCGGAAGAAGCGGATGCAATTGCGGCCCTCGGCCTTCGCCCGGTACAGCGCCAGATCGGCACTTTTTAACAGCCGCTCGGGGTTTAGCCCGTCAGCGGGCGCCAGCGCGATGCCGACACTTACTGTTGCGATGATCGTCTGCTCTTTCAGTTCAATCGGCGCTGTCGTTATATCGATGAGACGTTGCGCCAAACTCTCGGCCTGATCTTTATTTTCGACGCCGATCTGGACGATGACAAACTCGTCGCCCCCGAGCCGGGCGACGACGTCGCCGGCGCGGATTATCCCCCGCAAGCGTTCGGCGACCGTCTTGAGCAGGGAATCTCCGCCATCGTGCCCAAGGGTGTCATTGACTCTCTTGAAGCGATCGAGGTCGATGAAATGCACAGCGACGCCGTCATGCTTCGACCCTGCGCTGGCAAGCGCTTCGTTCAACTTTTCGATTAGTTGAGTGCGATTGGCGAGGCCGGTGAGGGCATCGTGGTGCGCCATGAACGCGATCCGGTCCTGCGCCTCTCGCCACTCGGTAATGTCGTCGAAGGTCGAGACCCAGCCGCCGCCCTCTTGTATCGGCTGGTCGTTGACACGAAGGGTTCGCCCTGCCGAAGTCTTCATGACCTTGGTACTCGGTCTGCCCTCGCGCGCATCCGCGAGCACGCGCCCAAAAATTTGTTCCGCATCGCTGGCGTCCTCTCCGACCGAATTGCGGTATTTGATCAGCAGATCGAGCAGCGACAAGCCCTTGAGCGAGGGCGTCGATAAACCCATCATCGTGGCATAGCGGTCGTTGCACAGCATGATGCGGCCGCTAGCGTCGAACATGCAAAGCCCCTGCGACATGGTTTCGAGCGCATTGTCGAGCAGTATTTTCTGTTGCCGCAACTTCATCTTCGATCGCCGCCCGATCAACGCCTCGACGAAGACCGCGCTTGCCAATAAACAGACGACGCCGGCCAACGCGACGAGCCGCCAATCGTGATCGGCCGTTAAGTAGGTGTGTATTAGTAACATCGGGCCTTATTAGGCTGCCTCCGGCCCGAATTCTGCGACTGGCCTCTTATCTCTCCGATAAACGACGTATTGTTCCACTGATCATGGGTAACAAATTGCGCGTTGAATGATTTAAATTCGTGAGACCATTCGCTTCCCGGACACTCAGGCGCTTGCTATCGTCCACTTCACTCCAGAATTAATTTGTCGGATGTCGGTTCATGGCACGCATCGGCCAGATTATCTCGACTGCGCGCTATTTGCCGGAACGTGTTGTCACCAATGCAGAACTAACGACACGTTTCACGACGCTGGGTAAACCAACGGTCGTCGACAAGCTTGCTGCCAGTTCGGGCATCACCCAGCGTTTCTATGTCCCCGACGACTGGGCTACGTCGGACCTTGCCCTGCCGGCAGCCAAAGAGGCGCTCAAACGCGCAGGACGCAAACCCGAAAATGTCGACCTGATCATCGTCGGCACGACTTCGCCTGACTACATCACGCCCGACACCTCGGTGGTTATTCAATATAAGCTCGGCGCGAAGAATGCCGGCACGTTCGACGTGGGCTGCGCCTGCGCGTCGTTTCCACCATTGATCGCCATCGGTTCCGGACTGATAGCCACCAATCCTGCGATAAAGACGGTTCTGGTGATCGGTGTAGACATGATTCATCGACTCAGCGATCCCGACGATCCCGGCTGTTTCCTATGGAGCGACGGAGCCGGCGCCGCTGTCCTGGAAGGCGGCGACCAGGCAGGCTTCATCGGCGCGGCCTTCCAGGCCGACGGAGAGTATGCATCCGGTTGGGGCATTGCAGCCGGAGGCACTTCTGAACCGGCGAGCGTGGAAGCCGTGAAGGTCGGGCGAACCCAGATGCGTCGCGAAAAGGGTAATTATCCGGCCACGGTCAACGAAGACGGTTGGCCACGTCTATTCAAGCGCCTGGCCGCCGAAAACGGCTTCACGGCAAACGACGTCGATCAGTTGCTGTTCACCCAGATCAGCAAGCGCACGATTGCGATTGCAGCCGAGCGATGCGGCGTGCCAATGGAAAAATGCCATACCATCATGGAGAAGTACGGTTACACCGGCTCCGCTTGCATTCCGATGGCATTGGACGACGCAATCGAACTCGGCAAGGTCAAACGCGGTGACCTTGTCGTCATGATCAGTTCAGGGCTTGGATACAACCAAGCCGCGGCGGCGGTCCGTATGACCGTTTGACGCCGTCGCCCCCGCAACAACAACTGCCATCCATAACGGTTACGGGTCAGACGGTCGGCCAAGGGCCATCAGCGGAAGTCGCATTAGGATCGTAAAGCGCCAAACTGGCGGTCATTAGAACGGTGGGGTCGGGCTCTCGTGCATTGCAATTCAGTGGTCGTAGGCAATATCAATGTCGGCCGGGAAGGCGCATAGTCAGTCTATGGACGCTGCTGACGCTGTTGTCCCCTATGCCTTTTGGGCGCTCCTATTCGTAGCTGTCATTGGGCTCGCGGTTGCCATATTGGTTTGGTGACTTGAACTGTGCCTAAACGAGATCGCATCGATTTCTGAGTCAAGGTGAAGCACAGCTTTCGGCGCTCGCCTATTCCCCGAAAGGAGCCGCCGATGGCCAATTTGAAAGATAGCCGAGCCCAATCGCGCTTGGAGAAGGCTGCTCGGGAAAGGGGGAATGCCGGGGTCCATTATGAGGTAGAAGCTAAAGCTATCCGTGAAAAGACCGCTCGGTTGAGAGCTCTTCGAATTGCCAAAGAGACGGCGGACAAAAGTGCAGCGGTTGGCGAGGGTGCGGTGTTGAAGAAGCCGGTCACAAAGAGGTCTGTCAAATCAATCGGGGAGTCCGCGCCACCGGCGTCGCCGGTAGATCAATCAAAAGGTGGGTTGCCCGACTAACGGCTCGTCTGACCGGGCCGCGACCCCGACTGGCGTGCTAAATTGGTTTCTTAAGCCCGGTGGACGCACTCATGCCGCAGACAGTACCGCCACTCCTTCTGCAGCTTTCGCTAATTCTCGTGACTGCTGTCGTGACGCATTTGGTCATGTCATTTGGGCAGACCTTGATACATTACAAGGTTGCCCACCATCCAATGGGCGGTAAGATTTTTCGCAACCACATCAACTTCCATCACACCCATTATTCCGGCGCTCATCTTGTCTCTCGGACGTACCTCGGTGACGAAGGCAACACTACGCCGTACTTCTTTATTCCTGTATTTCTAGTTGGAGCGTGCGCTTATTTCCTATTGCCGCTAAATTATTTTGTGGTGATGATATTCGCAAGCGCGGCATCGTTTTACGCGCACGTCTTTTTCGACAAGGAATATCACTTAGAGGGATCACGGCTTCAAAGGTTTGCGTGGTTCAGACGTCACCAGGAACTACACTTTGTTCATCACCGTCACGCGAATAGTAATTTTGGTGTAATCCACTTCTTCTGGGACAAGATTCTTGGCACTTATCGAAGTCCCGATGGCGGTGCATAAAATCAGACGCATGGCGGATGGAGCTTGAATTCCGACGTTTCCGCCATTACTTCTCGGAGCAACAATCCCCGAAGGCGGAACGTTCCCAATTGCTGCAGCACCTTCGGGGCAACCGTGAAAAGGTTGCGTTGCGGCTCGGCATTCAAATGTTTTGCATGGGCTCTCAGAACTCGGGGCACAGACCAACAATCAGCGGCGGATTGATTTTATCGACTTCAGTGCCGAGAAAGATACTTGACCGCACTGATCAGGTATTATCCAAAATATCTAATGAACCCATCCGGGTTCGGGTTGCTGCAGTGCGGACCTGAAATCTCATGCGAATCCGCGTCGGTTACGAGCTCCGCTTCGAATTTCCGCAAACGACGCCCATGATTGTCATGTTGAACGTGCACTTCTCGCGCACCTCCCAACTGGAGAGTCCAGATTATTTGATAACGAACCCTCCGGTTCCCATTGAAGGCTACCGCGACAGCTTCGGAAATTGGTGCAATCGCCTCGTTGCGCCCGGTGGGCATTTCAGCCTCGGCACGGACGCGGTTATTCGCGACTCGGGCATGTCGGACCCGATCGATCTGAACGCTCTACAGCACCAAGTCCAGCAGTTGCCGGCGGAACTTATATTGTTTCTGCTTGGCAGCCGTTACTGTGAAACCGATCGTCTATCCGACGAGGCTTGGCGCCTCTTCGGAAACACGCCGCTTGGTTGGCCGCGAGTGCGGGCTATCTGCGACTTCGTACATAGACACATTGCATTCGGTTACGAGCATTCACGTCCAACCAGAACGGCGTTTGAAACATACACAGAGCGCAAGGGAGTGTGCCGCGACTACGCTCATCTTGCCGTCACTTTTTGCCGCTGCTTGAATATCCCGGCACGCTATTGCACCGGCTACCTCACCGATGTAGGCGTTCCGCCGCCTTACCCGCCTAATGATTTTGCGGCGTGGATCGAAGTCTATCTCGGCGGCCGTTGGCACACCTTCGACCCGCGCAACAATACCGCCCGGATCGGGCGCATCCTCATCGCGCAGGGCCGCGACGCCGCCGACGTACCTCTCACCCATACCTTTGGTCCAGGAACTTTGTCGGTGTTCCGAGTCTGGGCAGATGAAGTGCCGCCCGAATAATGATCTGCCTTCAAACGAATTTCATCCCGACTGATCCGCTTTTATCGTACATATCAATACCCGCCGCCACTTCGATCACGCGCTTTAGAAAGTCTTCCTTCCGTCGCGGGACCGCTCGTGGGGCCGCCGCACTCGTCGCGGGCAGCGCTCATCGACCTATACCGGTGTCGGCATTTGCCCCCGCGATCACCCGGACCGCGACTTTCATGGCGAGATGATCCGATGCAGCTCCGACCCACGTGCCTTGCAAGGGAATCGCCTTGCGCGGCTCGTGCGCGACCGCGACGCGCACGAGATCCTGATTCCCCACCCTGCCGCTCGAAGGATCGAAGTCGACCCAACCCGGGCCGGGAACGTAGACCTGGACCCAGGCATGAGTGTTGCCGCCGGTGACAAGAGCATCGCCGTTATCGGCAAGGTGCAGATATCCGGAAACAAACCGCGCACCGAATCTAAGCGAGCGGAGCGCCGCGATCATGAGCATTGCAAAATCCCGACAACTCCCGCTCATGAGTCGGAGGGTCTCGACTGGGTCCTGGATTCCTTTGTCGTGTCGCGGCACGTGCTTGAAGGTTCGGTTGATGGTCTGCGTCATGTCGACGAGAAGGTCGCGAGTGTCCGCCGATCCGTCCGGACGGAGGAAGCTTGCGGCCCAGTGATCGACCGCCGGACAGGGGGACAGCGGCGCAACGAAGCGCACGAGGCCGGCCCTTTCATCTGCCTCGTAAGCAAACGGATAGATCCGGGCAAACTCCTCGATGTCGGCGTCGCCGAAGTCGGTCGCCGTGTGGTCGAGACGAATAGTGCTTTCGAAGCGAAGCTCCGAAGCTCGGTTTTCGAAACGGGCGGTCGTGACGTGATTGCCGAAGACATCCCGCGTCCAGGAGAGTTCGCTCGGCTCGGGCCTGATTTCGAGTTCGGATTCGAGTACCTTCTGGTCCTTATCGTCCCGCGGACGCAGCATCATGCGGTGCTCACCGAAAGCGACCGGACGCTTATAATGATATGTCGTGACATGCCTTACGGTGAAGATCGACATTGTAATCCCACAAACTTGCCAGTCTCGATATGTGCATTTTTCGCGCCAACACGAGCCTCCGGCGTACCGTCTTCGTTTCCAAGAGCAAGACGGCTGATGAACGAGATGCCGGATAGCTTGTTGGCGGCGGATGAGCCGGCGCCGGTCACAATTTACAAGGCCGGCCGCCGATCCTGATCTTTGCCGATTCGCGCGGGCATTTCTATGCCGCGCCTTGGCGCCGTCAACTGCCAATCCACGGCGGATTACGAATTAGACGAGGCCGCGCGCTCCTTGCCAGAGAAGCGCAATCGCAATCAGCGCCATCAACAGATAAGCGATGCGGTAGAAAGCTTCGGTCGGTGTTCTGCGCACCAGCCAAAAGCCGAGGAAGTTTGTGGCCACCGCGAGCGGCAATAAAACCGCGGACGTGGCGAGGTTGCGCGGCGAAAATTGTCCGAGCGCCATATACGGAATGACTTTCATCCAATTCAGCACGGCAAAGAAAATGACCGTGGTGCCGACCAGCGTCAGCTTGTCGAGACGCTGCGGCAGCATGTGGATCTGAAACGGCGGCGAGCCGACCTGGACCAGCGTCGAAGTAAAGCCGGATAGCGCGCCCCAGACGATGCCCATCGCCGCCGGCGGACGGCGCGGCTTTGCCGGCGGCTCGCCGCGATAAGCCCGTCGCCACGATCCGATCCAAGTATGGAGCACGAAGACAAGCGCGATCGAACCTATGGTGAGCTCGATCACGGCATTGGAAAAATAAATGGCGAACAGCCAGCCGCCGCCGACGCCGAGCACCGAGCCCGGCAGGAGCACTTTGAGGTTCCAGGCGCTCCAGGCGCGGTGATAGTTCCACACCGAAATAATGTCCTGCACGATCAGGATCGGCAGCAGAATGGCCGCGCCCTCGAGCGGCGGAACGACCAGCGCCAAAAGCGGCGTCGAGATCATGCCGAGCCCGGCAAAGCCGCCCTTGGCGAGCCCGACCAAGGTCACGGCCGGAATGGCAAGCAGATAAAACAGCGGGTCAGTGATCACGGTTTGAAACGGTAAGTGGTGAGCGGCATTAAGCGAATAGGGCAAATAATGATCGCCATGAAGAGGCGTTTTCGCCGTCGCGCCATTCGCTAATCGCTACTCGTTCTTCGCCGTCGGCTGCTATAGTGAGATCTGGAAACGCCATGGACGCCCGTTCGAGCCGCTATCACGAGGTCTACGCGCGCTGGCAGCGCGATCCCGAGGGATTTTGGGGCGAAGCCGCCGCCGAGATCGATTGGTTCGAGCACCCGAAGGCCGTATTCGACCCGAAGGCCGGCATTTACGGCCGCTGGTTTCCGGGCGGCGTCACCAACACGTGCTTTAACGCCGTCGATCGGCAGGTCAATGCCGGGCGCGGCGACCAGGCCGCGATCATTTATGATTCGCCGCTCGCCGGCGCGAAGCGTGTCCTCACGTATCACCGGCTCCTGACCGAGACGCAGGTCCTGGCCTCGATGCTGCGCGACCTCGGCGTCGCAAAGGGCGATCGCGTCATTCTTTATATGCCGATGGTGCCGGAAGCGGTGATCGCCATGCTCGCCTGCGCGCGCATCGGTGCCATTCATTCGGTGGTGTTCGGCGGTTTCGCCGCGCGCGAATTGGCCACCCGCATCGACGACGCCAAGCCGAAGGTCGTCCTTTCGGCAAGTTGCGGGATCGAGCCGGGCCGTATTGTCCACTACAAGCCCTTGCTCGACGAGGCGATTTCCATCGCGGCGCACAAGCCCGACGCTTGTTTGATCCTGCAACGGCCGCAAGCCGAAGCCGCGCTCACGCCCGGCCGCGATCACGATTGGGCCGCCATGCGCGAGCACTCGCTGATTCATGCCCGCTCGGTTTACGAGTGCGTGCCGGTCGCGGCGACCGACCCGCTCTATATTCTCTATACGTCGGGTACGACCGGCCAGCCGAAAGGCGTGGTGCGCGACAATGGCGGCCACATGGTCGCGCTCAAATGGTCGATGAAATATCTTTACGGCGTCGAGCCGGGCGAAACCTGGTGGGCGGCTTCCGACATCGGCTGGGTGGTCGGCCATAGCTACATTGTTTACGGGCCGCTGTTTCACGGCGCCACCGCGATCCTCTACGAAGGTAAGCCGGTCGGCACGCCGGACGCCGGCGCCTATTGGCGAGTGATTTCCGAGCACAACGTCGTCGCCATGTTCACCGCGCCGACGGCATTTCGCGCCATCAAAAAAGAAGACCCGCAAGGAAAATTCCTCGCCAAGTACGACCTGACGAAATTCCGCACGCTGTTTCTCGCCGGCGAGCGCGCCGATCCCGACACGCTGGTGTGGGCGGAAAAGCTTCTCAGCATCCCGGTGATCGATCACTGGTGGCAGACCGAAACCGGCTGGTGCATCGCCGGCAATCCGGTCGGCTTGGGCCAATTGCCGGTCAAGCACGGTTCGCCGACGGTGCCGATGCCCGGCTATGACGTGCGCGTGGTCGATGAAGCGTCGCGGGAACTCGCCGCCAACACCATGGGCTCGATCGTGATCAAGCTGCCGCTGCCGCCCGCGTCGCTGCCGACGCTGTGGCACGCCGACGACCGCTTCCGCGAGAGCTATCTCGACGAATTTCCCGGCTATTACAAAACCGCTGACGCCGGCTACAAGGACGAGGACGGCTACATCTTCGTCATGGGCCGCACCGACGACATCATCAATGTCGCCGGCCACCGGCTTTCGACCGGCGGCATGGAAGAAGTGCTCGCCTCGCATCAGGACGTCGCCGAATGCGCGGTGCTCGGCATCAAGGACGAGCTCAAGGGCGAGGTGCCGTGCGGCTTCATTGTGCTCAAGAGCGGCGTCAACCGGCCGCCCGCGGAGATCGAGCAGGAATGCGTCGCGCTGATCCGTGAAAAAATCGGCCCGGTCGCGGCGTTCAAGCGCGCCATCACCGTCGCCCGCCTGCCGAAGACGCGCTCAGGAAAAATCTTACGCGGCACCATGAAGAAGATCGTCGACGGCGAAAGCTGGCAAATGCCGGCGACCATCGAGGATCCGAAAGCGCTCGACGAGGTCGGCGCGGCGCTGAAGGATAAGGGCGCTCTTTCTTAAAGTTTGAAGCGCTCGGCACTGCCACGCGTTTGACGCGTTGAACCGCAATGGCACGTTTCGCTTCGATCATGCTCGCGTGTGCGCTCGCGCTTGTCAGCTCGCGCGCCAACGCGCAGGCCGGCGCGACGCCGCCGGCGGCGGAGCAGCACGCTGCGCGAAATCCTCCCACTCCTGACGACATCTGCCGCGCGGTCGAGGAGGATGCGGCGGAGAACGGCCTGCCGGTCGAGTTTTTCGCGCGCGTCATCTGGCAGGAGAGCCGCTTCAACGCGCTTGCCGTGAGCCGCAAGGGCGCCGAAGGCATCGCACAATTCATGCCCCGCACCGCGGATTGGCACGGACTTGCCGATCCGTTCAATCCGATCGAGGCGCTCAAGCATTCGGCGAGCTATCTGGGCGAACTGCGCGACCGCTTCGGCAACCTTGGTCTCGCTGCCGCCGGTTACAATGCCGGGCCCGGCCGCGTCAGCGAATGGCTCGCGGGCACGCGCGCGCTGCCGGGCGAGACCCGTAACTACGTCGCCGTCATCACCGGCTGGACCGCGGACGAATGGGCCTCGCCGTCGCCGCCAGCGAACGCCGACACCACCATCCCGCAGGGCGTGCCGTGCGCGCGGCTCGCCAATCTCATTCTGGCGCCGAAGGAGAAAGCGCAGAGCATCGCCGCCTACGTGCCGCGCTGGGGCGTCGAGATTGCCGCGCATCTGTCCGAGAGCAAGGCGTGGGAAATCTACCGCGATGTACAGAAGCGCTATGCCGCATTAATCGGCGATCGTGAGCCGATTGTGCTGCACAAGATGATACCGGGCATGGGCCGGGCGCGGCGTTACATCATCACCATTGCCGACGACGACCGCGCCCCGCTCGACAAATTGTGCGCCAGGCTCACCGCCGCCGGCGGCGCCTGCGTCGTGTTGCGCAATTCGCGGGGCTGATGGCATTACCGCGCTCTGGCGGCCTCGGCGCAGACCGTTTATGACCAGCGCGCGCGAAACAGCGCGGCGAATGGGAGGAGTCATGCGCACCATCACGCTCGAAGAACACTTTGCCACTCCGGCGTTTCTCGACGGTCCGGGGCGCGATCTCAAGGAGCAGGCGGAAAAGTTCAACAACGCCCGCGCCAAGAAACTGATCCCCGAATTGTGCGACCTCGGCGACAAGCGTATCGCCGCCATGGACGCGGCCGGCATCGACATGCAGATCGTCTCGCTGACCGCGCCGGGCGTCGAGCAATTGGAGAAGGCCGACGCGCTCGCAATCGTCCGCGACACCAACGATTTCCTCGCCGCCGCCATCAAGAAAAATCCAAAGCGCATCGGCGGCTTTGCCGTGCTGCCGACCGGCGAGCCGGACAAGGCCGCGCAGGAGCTCGAGCGGCGCGTGCGCGAGCAAAAATTCGCCGGCGCCGTGATCAACGGCCACCACCGCGGGCGCTATCTCGACGACAAGTTCTTTTGGCCGATCCTCGAATCCGCGGAAAAGCTCGGCGTGCCGATTTATCTGCACCCGACCAAGCCGCCGCAGCCGGTGATCGATGCGTCGTTTGGCGGCTTCTCGCCGCTGGTGACGGAAATGTTCTCAGGCCCCGGCTGGGGCTGGCACATCGAAACCGCCGTGCATCTGATCCGCCTCATTCTCGGCGGCGCGTTCGACCGCTATCCGAACCTGCAAATCATTATCGGCCATCTCGGCGAGGGGCTCGCCGCCATGTTCCGCCGCGTCGACATCATGGCGCCGGAGGTGACCAAGCTGAAGCGCCCGATCAGCGCGTATCTGCGCGACAACGTGCACTACACCATCAGCGGTTTTAATTTTCCGGCGACGTTCCTCGCGCTGCTGCTCGAGCTCGGCGGCGTCGAGCGCATCATGTTCTCAGCCGACCATCCCTATCAGGCGATGGCGGACGCGCGTGCCTTTCTCATGCAATTGCCGGTCAGCGCCGCCGACCGCGAGCGCATCGCCCACGGCAATGCGGAGAAGTTGTTCGCGTTATAAAGCGACGACCACATCTTCCGGAGAGAGGTGTTTCCGCCGTATCGCATCACCGCCGCCGCGCCGCGCCGGCGCGCAGCGAACGTTTCGGCCGTGCCACCTCCCACAGCGCCCCGCCGAGCTGGCGGGCGGCAAGCGCATTGAGCGGAAATTCGAGCACGACGTGAAGCAGGCTGAACGCCAGCAGCACGGCGAAGCCGATGGTGTAATCGTAGAAATAAAGCGCGGTCGATGCCGCGCTGGCGCCCGCGACCAGCGCCAGCCGGCTGCGCGGGATGTTGGCCCAGCGGATGACCTCGGCTTTGATGAACCAATTCAGGTAGTGATAAGTGTAGACGAAAGCCAACAGGCCGGTCAGCCGCCCGTCGAGCGTCATGCCGCGAACGCGGAAGACGTGGCTTAGCGCCGGCGCGACGTTGCCGAAATAGGTTTTCGCTGCGGTGGCAAATATCGGGATGGCGGTCGCCGCCGACGGTGGCGCAAGGACGATAAGCAGGATCGCCGCGATATAAACGGCGATCAGCGCGCCCTGAAAGGCGCTGCGCGATCGCAGCGCGCCCAACGCCATGAAAATCAGCGTGAACAGCGAGACGTGGATCAAGGTTGGCAGCAGAATGCCGATCACGCCGAGCCACGGCGCATTGAGATACATAATAAAAGTCAGCGCTGCGGCGCCGGCCAGCAGCAACATCACCTGCACGCCGCTTTTGGCGATCACGATCAGCGCGCAGACGACCAGCGTGCTCCAGATGATGAAGCCGGACCACGACGCGCTGTCGATGAATGCGATCAGGATCGCGACCGCGGCGAGCGCCAGCGCCACCGCGTGATGCGGCACGAAATATTTTCGGTCATGCAGCCAGGAAATCTCGGTGGCGTAGTGCGCCGGACCGAGCACGACATAGGCGAACAGCAACAGCTCGAATGGGACGACGTAAGCCAGCGTCAGCGCCAGCAGCATCAGTGCAAGATGAGCGGCATCGAGAGCGCGCATGGCTTTCAGGATATCGCCGCGGCCCGCGGCTTGCCATGTCAATCTTCGTCGCCGCCCGCCAAGACTATGATCACCTCTCCCCGCACGCGGGGCGAGGTGTAAGAAAAAATCATCGCGTCTCCCGGCGATTAGGCTGGCAAAGCCCGTTGGCTCGCGCCGCCGATGGCGAATTGCGCCACCATCCAGCGCGTGTACCAGTGGAAGGTCCACGGGATCGGCACAATGAAAATGCACGCCAGCGTAAACAGCACCGAGCGCCACAACAGTCCCCAGCCGCTGGCGGTGAACTGCAACGCGTGCGCGCCGCCCTCGACCCGGCGGCATATCCAGCGCGTCCATGCCGTGCATACCCAGGCCCAGCCGATGATGCTGAACACGGAGACAATCACGAGCAGGTACCATCCGAGCAGCGGCCAATACGTCCCAGCGAAGCGGAGCGGCGCGGCCTGACCGTCCCAAATCAGATTGCGCACAAACCAGCGCGTGATGATGAAGAGAAAGAGCGGCGCCAGCACAATGCTCACGAGCGGCAGATAGGAGTTGATAACGCCGGCGTAGCCCAACAGCGCGTTGAGCATGAAAATGTACCAGATGTCTTCGGGCTTGCCGGCAAAGGCGACGCGCGGGTGTTCGGGCACGTGCAGGTGCTCGAGGAACCAGCGATAAAAACTGGTGATCGCCCACGGCGCCGGTACGATCAACAACTGCGCGAGCGCGACCACGATGATGCGGCCAAGGAGCGGCCACACCCGCACGTCAGTTGCGAAGGCTTGGGTCGCCAAAGCTTGGGTTGCAAAGTGTTGCACGGCGCCCGGCGGCGGGGGCGCGGCGGCAGACGAGGGGATCGGCGGCGGCCGCTGCCCGCTGCCGATCAGGCCGGGTATCGCGCCCGCCTTGGTCCAGTTTTCCATGCCGGTCGACCACACCAGCGTGTCGGCGTCGACCCGGCCGCCGGCGATGAGCGCGCGCAGTTGCTCGTCCGAATACGGGCCGTCCTGCCGGCCGGCATTCGCGATGTACCATTTCCGATCCGCCATGATTGCCCCCCATATCGGTCCGCTCGGCGAAACGGCCGCTGCGGTTTGTAGCACGGCGAAGTGTAGCGGTACGCCGGTTAAGGCGCGGGGAGGGAAAAGTCGCAAATGCGCCGTCTGACTCAGCGGGGCGATGCCGGCTTTCCGAAAGGATTAGGCTTGAAGAAGTTCAGTCCGCGGCGAAGGCGAGTGTATAGCGCCGATCAGGAGGCGCGCGCTGTTTTGGCCTCGACCCGACCGGTGCCGTTGCACGCCTTGCAGGTGATCTTGCTGCCGCGCTCGCGCGCCCAGCCGATGCCGCGGCAGCGCGGGCAAGCCTCTTTGCTCGCCGGCGTCCGGACGGGCGCGTGAATGGAGGTGCGTGTTCCGAAATTCATTGCGAAGGGCCTTTAGTTTGTTTGTTCTGCGCCGTTGCGGAAGGCAAGCGCGACATTATCGACGGTGCGTTAACGGCCCGGCAGAAAATTGGATAAAATTGAATGTAACGCGGCCCCGTCGGCCGAGGCTGCGCTCGGCAATACCTTCGTCATTGCCGGACAAAAGGCGCAAAGCGCCGTCTTCACGTAAAATGATCCGGCAATCCATGCGGCCGTCCTGTTTGCACAGACTTATGGTGAGGCTGTCGCGAGTTGCGGTTCGGCATGGATACGCGGGTCAAGCCCGCGTATGACGATGTGCCACGCCAATGCGCTACGATCATCATCGAAAGCGGTAGGACGAGACGGGAGGACCCGGTGACGCGAATTGCCAAAGACGCCGTCTGGCCCGAACTGCCCTTGGCCGCCTGGCAGGACAGTTACGCCACGCTGCGGCTGTGGACCCAGATCATCGGCAAGGTGCGCTTTGAGCTCAAGCCCTTCCTCAATCATTCCTGGAGCGTCACGCTCTATGTCACGGTGCGCGGGCTCGGCACCGGGCCGATCCCGCTCGACGGCCGCGATCTCTCCATCGACTTCGACTTTCTCGACCACGTGCTGTGGCTGCGCACCAGCGACGGCCATGTCCGCCAGATCATGCTGCGGCCGGTGTCGGTCGCCGAATTCTACGGCGAGGTGATGGAAGCGCTGGCTGCGCTCGGCGTTACGGTGCGCATCGATCAAATGCCGAACGAGATCGAGAACGCCGTGCCGTTTTCGCAAGACCGCGCCAACGCGTCTTACGACCGCGACTTCGCCACCCGGCATTTCCGCATCCTCGCCGCGAACGCGCGCGTCTTCGCCCATTTCCGCACCGGCTTTCTCGGCAAGGCGAGCCCGGTGCATTTCTTCTGGGGCAGTTTCGATCTCGCGGTGACGCGGTTTTCCGGCCGGCCGGCGCCACTGCTCACCACCAGCGCCACGCCCGGCCTGTCGCTTGCGGTCGCGCGCGAAGCCTATTCGCACGAAGTTTCCAGTGTGGGCTTCTGGCCGGGCGGCGGGCCGATCGATTATCCGGCCTATTATTCCTACGCCTATCCGGAGCCTGCAGGTTTTGCCGCGGCCAAAGTGCGTCCCGCCGCGGCGTTTTATTTCGACGGCTTCGGCCAGTTCATTCTGCCCTACGACGCGGTGCGCCAAGCGGCCGATCCGCAATCCGTGCTGATGGAGTTTTTGCAATCGACCTACGACGCGGCGGCCGATTTGGGAAAATGGGACCGCGCCGCGCTCGACTGCGCGCTCGGCGAGAAAGGCAAAGTGCGGGTAGTGTGATGGCTTCCACCGCGGGTCATTCGGTAAGAAATCAGGAGACACCACATGCAGCAACATCTTCTCCCATTGACTGCGGCATCGATGCTGTCGCTCGCTGTTGTTTCAGCAGCGCTGGCGGCCCCAGTGAGCTCGGCGGATTTGTCCGGAAGGAGCATTTGCTGGGACAACGGGTCCGTCAGCTCGTACGGCGCCGGGGGCACATACTCGAACAATATGAGCGGGCACGGCACCTGGTCGATGACCGGCGGCGGTGTCCACATTCACACCGATCGCTACGACTATGTGGCGAGTGTTCAAAAACTGCCGGATGGGACGTTCCATGCCGTAGTCCCCGCAGCAGGCATCAACGCCACCGGAAAATACTGCAAATAGCAGCGGGGCAAGGGAGCCTCGCGGTTCATCGCCGATTACGTCGAGGCGGGGCGGGATAACAAAGCCGCCCTTTCGTCATGGCCGGACAAAAGGCGCGGAGCTCGTCTTGACGTAAAATGATCCGGCCATCCACGTCTTTCTTGTGATCAATAACGGCAGACGTGGATGCCCGCGACATAGGCGAGCGAAGCGACGCCGTTCTTCGAACGGCTATGCGCGGGCATGACGGCTAAGCTCAGTCACACTTGCGGAACAGTGCTGCATTGCCGAATCTCAGCATGGATACGCGGGTCAAGCCCGCGTATGACGGTGCAAAGGAGCCGTAACACCATGAACGCCCCGCTCACCGAACACCCGACGCCGCCATACAAGCACACGCCGCTGTTTCCGCTCGGTGAGGACGAGACGCCGTACCGGAAAATTTCCATTGATAGTAGTGCTGGCGGCGCTTTGGGCGTGCGGGTCGAGAAAGTCTTGGGCGAGGAGGTTTTGGTGGTGCCGCGCGAGGCGATCCGCGCGCTGGCGGAGGCCGCTTTTACCGACATCAATCATCTGCTGCGCCCCGCGCATCTTGCGAGCCTCAAACACATCGTCGAGGACCCGGAAGCCTCGGACAACGACAAGTTCGTCGCCTACGATTTCCTCAAGAACGCCAACATCGCCGCCGGCGGCGTGTTGCCGATGTGCCAGGACACCGGCACCGCCATCATCATGGGCAAGAAAGGCCGGCTGATTTGGACCGACGGCGCCGACGAGGCGGCGCTCGCCGAAGGCGCGCGGGATGCGTATTTGAAGCGCAACTTGCGCTATTCGCAGGTCGCGCCGCTCTCCATGTTCGAGGAGAAGAACACCCGCACCAACATGCCGGCGCAGGTCGAGATTTACGCCGAGGGCCACAATGCCGAGCATGCCGATTACGACGCGGTGTACAAGTTTTTGTTCATCGCCAAAGGCGGCGGCTCGGCCAACAAATCGTTTCTGTTTCAGGCGACGCCGTCGATCCTGTCGCGCGAAAGATTGCTGCCGTTCATCAAAGAGAAAGTGCTGACGCTCGGCACCGCGGCGTGTCCGCCCTATCACCTCGCCATTGTCATCGGCGGCACTTCCGCCGAGCTGACCATGAAAACGGTCAAGCTCGCCTCCTGCAAATATTACGACACCCTGCCGGAGCACGGCTCCGAGGACGGGCATGCGTTCCGCGACAAGGAGATGGAGCGCGAAATCCACAAGATGACGCAGGCGCTCGGCGTCGGCGCGCAGTTCGGCGGCAAATATTTCTGCCATGACGTGCGCGTGATCCGGCTGCCGCGCCACGGCGCCTCGCTGCCGATCGGGCTCGGCGTGTCGTGCTCGGCCGACCGCCAGGCACTGGGAAAAATCACCCGCGACGGCGTGTTCCTGGAAGAGCTCGAGCACAATCCGGCGAAATATCTGCCGCAAGTCGACGAAACAAAACTCGGCGGCGAGGTGAAACAGATCGACCTCAACCGGCCGATGCCGGAAATTCTCAAAGAGCTCGCCAAATATCCAATCAAGACCCGGCTGTCGTTGTCCGGCCCAATGATCGTGGCGCGCGACGCCGCGCACGGCAAGCTGCGCGAGCGGCTGGAGCGCGGCGAGCCGTTGCCGGATTATTTCAAGAACCATCCGGTTTATTACGCCGGGCCGGCGAAGACGCCCGAAGGTTATGCCTCCGGCGCGTTCGGGCCGACCACGGCGGGCCGGATGGATTCGTTTGTCGCCGATTTCCAGGCTGCCGGCGGTTCGATGGTGATGCTGGCCAAAGGCAACCGCTCGCCGGCGGTGCGCGAGGCTTGCAAAAAATACGGCGGCTTCTATCTCGCCTCGATCGGTGGCGCGGCGGCGAATCTCGCCGAGCATTGCATCAAGAAGGTCGAATGCCTGGAATATGCCGAACTCGGCATGGAGGCGATCTGGCGCATCGAGGTGGAAAATTTCCCGGCCTTCATTGTCATCGACGACAAGGGCAACGACTTTTTCAAGGAGCTGAATTTGGGGTAATGATCCTGCCCCGCGAAGCGGGGAAGGGGGACCGCGTGTAGCGCGGTGGAAGGGGCGTCCCTTCCTCTCGTATGCCCCCTCCACCATGCTTCGCATGGTCCCCCTCCCCCGCTGCGCTTCGCGGGGCGGATAGCAGAAGAAGACGGAAGGAAAAATGCAGCAAGTCGCAACTAAACGCGGGCCGCTGGTGTGGCGCGATTTCGACCAGGAGGCGCTCGATGACGCCTATGATCAACTGGTCTACGCGCCGAACCGCGACATCATCCTCGGGCGGATGCGCGCCGCGAGCGAGCGCACGCGCGAACGCCTTGGCAAGCCCGAGCGCCTCCCTTACGGCGCGAGCGAGTACGAGTGGTTCGATCTGTTCCGCGCCAAGACTTCCGCGCCGGCCGGCCGCGGGCTTGCGCCGATCAACGTGTTCATCCACGGCGGCGGCTGGCGCGTGGGTGGCGCCGCCGAAAGCGCGCTCAACGCCGAGCCGATCGTGAATGCCGGGGCGCATGCCTTCATCCTCGACTTCATTAATGTCGATCAAGCCGGCGGCGACCTTGTGTCGATGCACCGGCAGGTGAGCGGCGCGCTCGCCTTTATCTGGAATAACGCCGCAGGCTTCGGCGGCGATCGTAGCCGCTTCTACGTGTCGGCTGCCTCGTCCGGCGCCCATCTTGCGGCTTGTGCGCTTTCAACCGGCTGGCGCGAACAAAAACTGCCGGCCGATTTCTGCAAGGGCGCGGTGCTGGTCAGCGGCATGTATGACCTCGCGCCAGTGCGGCTGTCGAAACGCTCGGCTTACGTGAAGTTCACCGACCCGATGGAGCGCGACTTAAGCCCCGAGCGCCACATCGACCAAATAAACACGCCGATTGTTCTGGTTTACGGCAGCGGCGACACGCCGGAGTTCCAGCGTCAGACCCGGGATTTTTTGGGGGCGCTGCGAAACGCGCAAAAGCCGGCCGAAGCCGTTTTCGCCGAAGGCTACAATCATTTCGAGCTAATCGAGACCATCGCCAATCCGTATGGCGTCGCCGGCCACGCACGGCTCCAACAGATGGGGCTTGTCTGAGGTTGCGACCGCCTTAGGCGGCGCGGGCGTTCTTGGTCCGCATCGGCGCGGTCTGACACACGGTGGTGCGGATCAGTTCGGTGCCGCATTGCCGGCAGGCGTAGACGGTGTCTTCGACTTCGGCGGTGATGGGGCGGCAGATTTTGTAGACCATGCGGCCGGCGCAAACCGGGCAGGGCATCATCAGGGAGGGCAGACTTGACGGTGTTACGACCGTGGGGTGGCCCATATGGGAACTGCCAATCTTCACAATTTGGTAATGTTCCGAGTCCGCGACGCCTTGTCAATGATTATTGTGCGTTGCACACAACGCACCGTTGCGCTGCCGTAAGTCGAGCCCCAGCAACGGCTTTTTTGAGCTTTCCAGGGCCGATCGGCGCCCAAGCCGCGGCCAAACCGGACAGACAGTTAACGCCCAGCTCGGCAAGAGTTTCCCGCGTTGCGGCAGCCGATCCGCCCTGCTTTTATTTGGAACCGCGGTCAGGAGGTTGGCGCGAGCTTTTCCTTGATGCGGCGATCGACATCCGCGGCCAGCGCGTCAAGTTCGCCGGCGACTTCGACCGGATAAATCGCCGCCGGCAGCACCGCGCGCAACGCTTCGGGCACGCGCTCGAGTTGTTGCTTGGCGTGGCGCCTGATGGCATCGAGCGTCGGCGCTGCCTTTATCCGCCGGCCGCTTCGCATCATGGGTTCGAGGAGCGGCTCGCCGTCGTGGTTATCGCCGTCGCGGGCGACAACATCGCCGGCCATCCGGCCGTCGGCGCCGTAGCGCCGCCACACCTGCTTTCGTCCCGGCCAGGTGGCTTTCTTTTCCGAGCGCTTGCGTCGCGGCAAGCCGGCATATTCCTGCAGCTTGTAGACGCAGTCGAGCGTCGGCACGTCCGACGACGTCGTCAGGCTTGTGCCGACGCCAAATCCGTCGATCGGCGCCTGATCTTTTGTCAGCGCCGCAAGCCGATCTTCGTCGAGGCCGCCGCTGACGAAGATGGTGACGTCGTTGAGCCCGCCGGCGTCGAGAATGCGGCGGACTTTGCGCGACAGCATGGCGAGATCGCCGGAATCGAGCCGCACACCGCGGATCGTTATTCCCTTCGCCTTGAGCCGCGGCGCCAGCGCCACGACTTTATGCGCCGCCGCTTCGATGTCGTAGGTGTCGATGAGCAAAACCAGATTGTCCGGCCGCGATTGCGCGAAGGCGGCAAACGCCGCCGTCTCGTCGTCGAAGGCCTCGACGAACGAATGCGCCATGGTGCCGAAAATCGGAATGCCGAATTCCTTGCCGGCGAGCACGGTTGCCGTGCCGGCGAAACCGGCGATGTAGCTTGCGCGCGCCGCCATCACGCCCGCTTCCGCGCCGTGCGCGCGGCGCATGCCGAAATCGACAATGGTCTTGCCGGGCGCGGCAAACATCATACGCGCCGCCTTCGAGGCGATCAGCGTCTGAAAATGCAGAATGTTGATCAGCCGCGATTCGGCGAGCTGCGCTTGCGGCATCGGCGCGGTGACGCGCACGATCGGCTCGTTGGCGAAGAACACTGTGCCTTCGGGCATGGCATGGATGTCGCCGGAGAAACGAAAGCCGGTGAGATAGTCGAGCAAGTCTTTGCCGAAGCGGCCGGTGTCTTTCAGCCACGCGATCTCTTCGGCGCTAAAGCGCAAGTTCTCGAGAAAGTCGAGCGTCTGCTCAAGCCCGGCGGCGAGCAGAAAGCCGCGCCGCGCTGGCAGATTGCGCACGAAAAACTCGAACACCGCGGTCGCGGTCTCGCCATGCTCCAGATAGGCCTGGTCCATGTTGAGTTGGTAGAGATCCGTCAGCAGCGCGCTCGGACGCTTCGTCACCATCACTCGTCTCCGCGATCGCTTCCCATCATATCGACGATGCGCAGCCGCGGCCGCGCGCCAATTCAGTATGCCAGACCCGTGAATTTTCGCGAAAGCGCCACCCGCGATCCAGGGTTTTTGCGCGCGCCGCCGACGGATCGGTTATTGCAAGCCGTAGCGCGCGAATTGCTCGGCGATTTTTTGATCGCCGCGCTTGGCCGCCGCGATGTCGGCTCGGCCGGCGGCTTGACTGCCGGTCTTCAGCCGCGCCAGGCCGCGCCCATAAAGCGCGCTCGGCAGGTCGTGGTCGAGCCGCAGTGCGGCGTTGTAGTCGGCGATGGCCAAATCCCAGTGGCCCAGTTTCATGTGCGTGAGCCCGCGCGAATCGAATCCGGCGGCGAGGTTCGGCTCGAGCCGGATCGCTTCGTTGCAGTCGGTCAGCGCGCCTTGCAATTCGCCGGTCACCGCACGCACCCAGCAGCGCTCGTTCCAGACGACGCCAAGGTCCGGCGCGAGCTTCAGCGCCGCGTCGAAATCCTTCAACGCGCGCGGGTAATCTCCTTGCTTGAGAAAAACTTCGCCGCGATTGGCAATAGCGCTGGGATAGTTCGGCTCGACGTTGATCGCCGCCTCGAAATCCTTCATCGCGAGATCGAAGTCGCCTTTCTTCTGGTAGGCGACGCCGCGATTGTTGAGCGGTTTGGCATAACTCGGGTTGAGTTTGATCGATTCCGAATAATCGCGAATGGCGAGCTCGTATTC
>Ga0302326_10006950_pt1 | contig 25289 bp, 17 predicted proteins | sample Palsa_T0_3_FD_202264 | JGI IMG/M metagenome (GOLD analysis project Ga0302326, IMG submission 202264) | Peat permafrost microbial communities from Stordalen Mire near Abisko, Sweden - Palsa_T0_3 | ecosystem: Environmental > Terrestrial > Soil > Palsa > Peat permafrost | place: Sweden: Abisko... | reverse complement strand
TAAAAATGTTCTATATGGGGTAATACAGAAATTGATAGCTCCGATTCGGATCAACTCTCGTACACAGAATGACTTAGGTTCGGCCGTCGCTCAGGGGATTCTAACGTTCCGAGTAAACTCCCGCTAGCCGCGAGCGGGCGGCGGCCTCGCGGAAAACGATTGCTCGCTCCGCGGCGGGGAGTAGGGCGAATTGATCCATGTTTGGACTCGCCCTGATGTTAAGCGGTAACCGCGTCTATTGCAGAAGCCATCCATTGTGGCGCATGATGGGCAAGCCTCTTCAGCCCAGTCTTTGCTTTTGATGGCAGGCTTCGCCGAAGCTGCTTGATAACGTCTTCGGTGAGGTGGTCTGGCCCGAACGCACGAATCGCCTGAAGAGCCACCCCCTCGGGAGTACCCGCTCCCAATAAGGTCCGTGGGCCAGCGTGCTTGAAATGGATGATCTGGTTTCCAACTTTGATCTTCCGCGAACCGCCGTCGATCAAATATATGACCTGCGCGGGAACCTGCGAGGAGAGACCGAGCGCGTTCGCGGCCCGAGCCGGAGTCGGTTGCAGCCGATAACCTGACTGATCCGCAATCGCCCTCGCCACGGCATCGGGGTCCGGCGAGAGCGGACCGAACGTGGGATGGATCTTAGGGACGTCGTAGACACCTCGAGAGATTCGCCTGATCTTGCCAGCTCTGGCCAATCGACTCAGCGCTTGATCCACGGCATCGCGGTTGCCCAAATCAGCGAACGCCTTGGCCGTGAGTGCTGATCCCGGATCCACTGTTTTGGCGCGCTTTAAAACCCTCGTCGTGAGGTCTCTCATGTCAGAAATATCATAGCATATTCCTGACAACGGAGAAAATGTCACGCGGTCGGTCCCTTCGCAGCGGTTGCCTAAACCTCGGCTGGAGCGGCTGCTTGCAGGTGATTTATCGCCGCGATTACAACCTCTTGAGAATCCCGTTCAGCCGAAACTCCGCTTGCTGCGAATTCCATTCCAAGCAAAGAATGCTGCGCGGCTTTTGGCTCGAAGCCTCCCCAATCTCCCGGACCTGAAACGGCAGATCCTTCATCCGGGGAGTACATATGATCGACCTGCGGTCGCGACCCGATTCCCGAACGGCACGTCCGTGCTCAACTCGACGTACCGGCACAGAACGTTCGCCAATTCCATTTGCCTTGGTGTCCTGCAATCAGGCGAGAAAAGCCGGGCATTGCCCACAACAATGCAAGCACATCGCGCACGGGAGGTGGCAACATTAAAGCGATTCGCATTATAGAGGAACTCCATTCCTCTGGGCGCGTCTTCTGGCGTCGAAGTAGTCATGGAATATATGACGACGGCCGCTTGCTGTCCCTGAAACTTGTCAACCGTTCCGACCTTTCCGCCCACGATGCGCTCTTTAAGCCCGTTTACCTGATCGTTGTACGGCGCGACGATGAGAACATCATCCAGGCTCAACGGATGCGAAATGCCGTCACCGTCAATCCAAGTGGTTCCAGGCCGCGTGAGGTACTCAACGATGGCGGCGACGCAGTCGATCTCTTCCGTTGAATGGCTCTGATTTCCATCATGAGTGACGGGGACGAACCAGAGGCCCGCTCCCGAAAAATCGTCGGCCGTTCGAATACGCTGCTCTTCAAGGCCCCCGCGTGAAACCAGCCGTCCTTCGTAGAACAGTTCCGACGTGAATTCACATATAGTCGGGTGGAGGCGCCAAGTGGTCCCCAAGAAAAGACCCCGATCCGGCTCGATAGTCTTCCGCCGATTCAGCAGATGGGCCAGCGCAGATATGTCTGACCCTTCCGGGTGACTTCCTTTCTGCGGTTGTTCCAACTGTTGGGGGTCGCCCAGAAGGACGAGGCTATTCCCAGCGGGTGCACAAGCTAGCACGTTTGCCAGCGACATCTGACCGGCCTCGTCCACGAAGAGGACGTCTATTGATTCCCTGAACTCCTCTCGCGCCCACATGAACGACGTCCCGCCGAGTACATTGACCTCACCGGATTGCAGTAATTGAAGAGCTTCTTCGTTCGTTCCGATCGCTCGAACACCATCGTCGTCAACGCCGTCGCCCTCGTTCTTGTGCCCGCAAGCGATGGATTGCAGGGCTGTTTTCTTGGCGGCATCGACGACCTCTTCGAGCAGATGGTGAATTACCTTGTGACCGACAGCGGTAACCCCAACTCTTTTTCCCTGGCGGACCAGTTCACAGATCATTCGCGCGCCTGTAAAGGTCTTGCCGGCACCCGGCGGTCCCTGAATCGGCAGCACGGAGTAGTCTAGAGAACCAACAACTCGACACGCCGTCCGCACGAAGTCCTCGCCTGCGGTTGGGAACAGTGATTGATTATTGGAGAGCCGCGGAGGATTTCTAAACAGAAGATCACGAGCCGCCCGATAATCGCCGGCGTCGTTGATGCCATTGGCGACGACCCAATCGCCAATGCGGAGAATAGAATCGCGTTGCTCGTCAGCCCCATAGCGAGAGTGGGCGAAGACGGCCGGAGGGTGCAGCGCATCGAGCTTGATTGGCTTCTTAACGTCGAGTGTTCGAGCAACCGGGTCAACGGCTAATACTTTGCCAAATTTCTTCTCGTCCAGAGTGTGGAGATCATCGCCGGCTTTGATCGAGCATTCCTGCAAGGGGTAATGATATTGATCTATTGGTGCCCTCTCCCTCGGGCTCCTGTTCGGAAGCCGCTGGCGAAACACCAACCCCGCGACAGCCGTTTTCTCATCGAAGAGATCTTCTTCCGACAGATCTTTCATTCGGTAGAACTCCCACCACTTCACCTTTTCCTCGCGACCATGCCAGTCAAGAGCATGGGCGAGTAACCAGCGAGCCGACTGTTCGGCGCTACGTTCACTCGGCTCTGCTGGGACGTCGAGAGTTAGCGATTCGAACAAGGCCGCGATCCGCGCCTGTTGGGCGGTGACCTGCGCACTCGCGGTCGTGTCCTTCGGTTCCGGGCGGGCGAACGCCTGCCCTCCTGCAACGACGGAAGCACGAAGCCCCTCCAGCCACCGTCGGAGAGCCTCCGTTGCAAGGCAATCGTCCTGGTTGTAGCCTTCCACTATCGCGCACACGTCCGCCGTCAGCCCCTTCGCCTCGTTCATTTCCAGCTGATGCTCAACGAAGTGGCGGGCCTGGCTTGCGTCAGAGAGCTGCACACTACGTTTAAAGTCGCAAAACTTTTCCAGGTCTTTGAGCGAATATTGTTCAACGCTCGCCCGCACGCTCTGTTTCGCGATAGCGTGGAGATCGACGAAGATCTCGCCGCGCAACAGTCGGTCGATCTCCTCTTGTTTCGTCGCGTACCGGAGCATCAAGCGTTTCACTGCACCCGGCTCGTATGCTCCGAAATGATACACATGCAAGTCCGGGTAACGCGTCATTCGCTCGAACGTAAAATCAACCAACCATTCGAATGCCGCGCGCTCCTGATCGCGGTCTAATGCCCATCGGCTCAGGTAACGCAGTGTCCCGTTGTCCTCGGCCACAGCAATGCCAAATAGATACTCTCGACCGCCGTCTGCTACGAAGGGATCGCCCTCGAAATCCAGAAAGATATCGCCGTCGGACGGAGAAGGTAACCGGTAGTAGCCGCTTCCTGGCTCGCATTGGAGCAGCTCGGATTTCAGAGTTCCCTCGGTCCGAGCCTCGCTTTGAATTCGCGCTTGCTCGCGAATACGGGTGTAGCCCTCCTTCGCGCCCCTCGTCGGGCTAAAGGGAATCGGCAGTGGGAGCGTCGCCAAGGCTTCAAGCGTGGACACGCCATGAAGATTCAACTCCTTCCGCTGGAGCTTAGATGCGCCGGCTACGAAGGACAAATGATCATCGGCGCGCCGCCGCCGGTCGCATGTTTTCCACCATCGACAAACGTCGCAGTGATCTACCGGTTCGGGGTAGACACCATCCCCTCCAGCTTGTACGGCGTCCTTCAGCGAGTTCTTGACGAATCGATAGTAGGCGGCGAACAGAGAGAAACGGTAGGATTCCGGTTCGAAGTCTACGTCCGGTCGGATGACGTGAAAGAGTTCGGGCGCTATCTCCTGTAGCTCCGTAAGCAGTTCGCTGTAGAGGCATAGCTGCAGCACGCTTTCAGCCTTGGTTTCACTTGCCAGCTTGCAGTCCACTACCTCGTAGGACCACGCACCGAAGCGACTCGTGCGATCGAGATGATCGACCCTCAGCAGAACGTCTGTGCGGCCTCGCCAGGCTCCGCTCGCAAGGACACCCTGATAAATGACCTGGGCACCAGCTTCCATGCCGGTTCGAGTCAGTTCCTGTGATATTGTCTCCTGCTCATCGGAGAGATCGAGCACTGAAAGTCCCCGGCTGCGAAGACTCTCAATATATGCCTTCTCGTGTTCCAGCCCGCGCTGCTGCAATACAACGAGGTGCGGGTTTTCCCATGCAGGTTCTGCGATTTCGCCTCGGGCGAGGCGGAGATCGAGCTTTGTCAAGTGAGCGCAAGAAAGGTGATTGGCCACATCCGTTGCAGAGAGAGTGATCCTGCCGCTGCGCACTCTCATATCGCATCCTTGGCTAATGCCATGACTTGCATATTCAGCAAGAGTATAAGCTCTTTTCAGAAAACCGTTCCTGGAATGTGAATGACAATTCCGGACCGAACTGAACTGTCATTCATTTCCCCCGGGGATTCTCTATTCACCCGTCCGGGAATATGCAGTAATTGCTTTCCGCAGGAGGTTTGCTCCTTTAGAACGCGGCTACCATCCCTCCGACAATCGCTCAACTACGTCGCGTCGCGAGAGGACCTTTTCGCAAAGCTCCCACCCGGGACCTTCTGGCATGACCGTTTTCCCGTAGCGCAAATCGAAGGCGTTCGCCCGGCGTTTCTTCTGCGTGAACTGGGAAAAGTATTCCTCAAGATTTCCGATGTCTTCTATCCAGCCGTCCTGGATTGTGTCGGGCAGTGAGCCGAACAGGTCATAGCGGTCCTTCATACGCTGGGATAGCACCTGGTAGACCTTCTCGTCGTTGGTTCCCGCGTACACGAGGTTCAACATGTCTACGCGGTCCCGAATCTGGCCGTAGCGTTTGATGCGTCCGATGCGCTGTTCCAGCCGGGATGGATTCCACGGGAGATCCACATTGATCAGCGTGCCGAGAGTTTGCAGGTTAAGACCCTCGCAAGCGGCATCTGTCGCAACCAGCAGGCGGATCTTACGTTCTTTGACGGCGGTCTTAATTTCCTCGCGCTCTACGCTCCGCCATTCACGATCGAAGAACAGACCCGACTTCCCGGCTCCCGCATAAAGGGCGACACTCTCGCCGGGCAGCCGAGCGGTGAGGCATTGGGCAATCCAATGCGCCGTGTCGTAATACTGGCTGAAAATAATGCAGCCGAGATCGATCCAGTGTTTATCCAGAAGAAAGTACAGGACCGCGTCGAGTTTGGGATCAGTGGGGCGGCGGCTCAACGCCATCACGATCCGTTCCAGGTAAAATCGTTCGGTTTCGAGAAGTTCCGGCAGGTTTTCGACTTCGGTCGTGTCCGCCGCTTCGTCTTCACCTTCCACCGCCAACGGGCCGCGCTTTTCGAGAAGGCGGGTAGCGGTAGCGATTCCGCTGGCAATGCTGGAGCAAATCCGCTGCTCCATCATGGACTGCATGAAACCCGCAGACCTTGCCCTTTGCCGCAGAGCGGCAATGAAGTCCTTGGCGGCCGCGTAGGCAGCATCGAATTCCGGCGCGGTGTGGAGCGCAAGGCCCTCAAACATGGGCAATCGCTCATTTTCGCTGGGCCAGATATCGACGGCAATGCGGTCGAGCAATCCCATCTCTTCCAGAGTTGCCCGTTTTCGGAGCACGGTGTGCCGAAGGATCGGATTGTGCCGCTGCATGAACGACAGGCCGTCTACTCGCCCGGCGATGGCATCCTGTAGTTCCGTTCTGGTGAAACCATCGAGGTCCGTGACCGGCTTGTCGGTGTAGAAGCGGTCTGGCTTCAGGGCCAAATCCTGTCGGATCATGTCGAAGATCGGATCGTCTCTTTTTGCAGGGAGGGGATTGCGCAGCCAGTTCCAGGCTTCGTGTTCATCTCCGATATCCTTTTCGCCTGTGAGCACTGGGATGGTGGCGCCAGGGCGCCGCCAATAGCTGCCAGGCCGGCCGAGAACATGATCAGCGCCATTGTTGAGGATTTCAAGCAAGTCCCAAAGCTCTTCGACGTCGGTCTGGACGGGCGTAGCAGTTCCCAAAATGACGTGCTTCGATTTCTGAGCCGCCTTCAGCATGAACTCCATCAGCCGGTTCGGATCGTCACTGCCGGTGATGCCTCTCGACTTGCGGGCGCGGTGAGCTTCATCGAGTACGAGAGTACCCAAACGGCATTCGAGGAGCGCCCGCGACTCCACCGTGCCCTGTACGATCAGCCCGGTGGAGACAATTCCGATCTGAAAGGGACACCGGCGGATATCTTCTGCGCCTCGCGTCTTTATGATGTGGCCGTTTGCATCCTGCCAGACTTTGCCGCTGGAGAGCCAGACAGCGGAAGGCAGACCCAGCTTATCTTTCAACTCGACTTGCCACTGTTGGCACAAAGTGGCGGGCGCGAGGATCAGGGCTGGGCCATCGCCCAGAAGGCAGCCGACCATGGCGGCGGTCGCAAGCGAAAGTGTCTTTCCAACCCCGACTTCATCGGCGAGGACGAAACGCGCCGCGCCGTAACTTTCTCGATGCTCAAGGAACAGGCCGACAAATGCGCGCTGCCACGGCTTGAGTTCTTCGCCTTTCCGGTAGAGAGGCGCTTCGACGAGCGCGCCAGCCGCCACATCGGCGGGCTGCAGGTCTTTTAGTTCGACTTCGAGCTTGCGAGAAAGTCGCCCGATTTCCTCGACAATGGCATCCGGCAGCGGGACGCTGCGGTTCCAGAGATACCGGAATTCTTCTTCGACCCAAGCGACGCCTTCGGGGGAGCGATCCTCCCAGACGATCTCGTAATGCTCCTGCCAGCCTTCGCGGGTTTCGTTTAGGCTGCCGATGAAAGAAGTCTTCGCGCCATCGCGGGCTTCAATGACGCCCGCTTTGCCGTGTAGAAACGGCGCGTCTTTGGCGGAGACGACTTGGACCTTCACTTTGCCGCTCCGGAGCAGATCGTAGAGCCGCTGATAGCGCGGCCGGTACAACATGCTGTCGATCTGGTCGAAGCCCTCGTTCCACTTTTCTTTCAGCGCTGTCTCGCGGGCCAGGCGGGAAGCGGTTATGTCTCTGGGATCGAGATCGCTGTTGCAGACGATTTCAATCAGGTCGATGCCTTCGATCTCTTCGTCGACGAGTTCGAATATGGAGGAACGAAAATAGCCGGCGATGCGGCGGTACGAGCGAGCGCCTTTGAGTCGATCCTTGAGGAACACGTGGCTGAGACGCCCGGATCGCGAGCTGAAGCGGCGAAGCAAATCATCGGGCGAACTCATCCGAGCCGCTCATTCCTGATACGGCTCAGGAGAATGCGTGCTGCCTGCGCTTCCTCCGGAAGTTTGCCTTCACGTTTGGCGGCGATTACAGAGGCAAGCGCCATCAGGTCTTCGCGCTTGGCGAGATACCCTGGAATCAAATCGCGAAGGTGGCTGGTGACCTCGTCGATATCCACTTCGATCTGGAGTTCATATAGCGCGAAGAGTACGGCGCGCAGCGGGCTCTTGCCAAACTCGCTTTCAAATTCGGTGCGCTTCAGGTCGAGCGCTGTTTTCAGGCGCGCGTCGTTGGCTTTAGTCGAGGCCATGACGGCGTTGTAATCACCATATCGGAACGCCTTCGCGAAGTTCTGGTAGTTGTCGATCTTCCTGAGGCCAGCCGCTTCAATATCGAGCATTTTGATGTAGAAGCGCTCGGGACCGCTGAGTCTTTCCCAAAGAGCGGACGGGATTCCGTCGGGAACGAGATGTTCGTTAGCGACTTGGACGGCGAAGTCGATGATATCCTTCACGATGTCGGGACCACCCTTTTGGTGAGGACGTAGGGCTTCGGCGGCCATGTCCTGGCCGTCGATTCGGCTATAGCCAGTCAGGACCCGGAGGGCCGCTGCGTAGCCGGCCATCTGGAGATCAGCGTCTTCGAACAGATTCTCGGATCGTCCGGCGCCTTTGGTGGATTGGTTGAGACCCGTCATTGTTTCGATCTGGCGGGCCACTTCGGTGCGGACTTCCTGGACGAGTTCGTCGCGGTAAACGCTTTCGCCCTCGACGCGCTTGCGCAGGATCAAGAGGACGGTTCCTTGGACGTAACCGCCCTGTTTGAGTTCAGAGGTCGTTTCGGTCGCAATGTACCAGGCGGCGCTAACTTGCAAACCAGCCCCCCAGACGATGGCGGCCATGTCAGCCCAGACCGAGGCGTCCTGATGAGTGAACATGACGATTTGGAGGCCGGCGTCAGGCATGTTCCGAGTCATGGCACCGTAAGCGGCTGTCATCTCCCGTCTAAACGCTTCGCCCGTGCCTTTAATCGCTAGAGGGCGGCGGCTGTCCCACACCCACTTGTCGAATGGCTCAGGGGGATTCTTGCGCAGCCAAGCAATGAAATATTCCGTAATTTCTTCGTATCGAACGGCGTCCGCGTAGGGGGGGTCGGTGATCCAATAATGGCACTCTTCGTTAACCGCTCTCGCGGCACTCGTTGCAACGGTGCCTCCGCGGGTCAAGGGGAACTGGGCCGTCTCGATGGTCAATATTTCACGAGCGTACTGCCAGCTTCGAACGCCATAGTTAACAAGAGTGTTGAAGGCCTGATTGTAGAATGTCGCTTGAATAGTCGGGTCGCGATGTGCCGCGACATTTCGGGCATCCCAACGGCAGCATTTACTCATCCTGTCGATCAGCTTGGCGAGTGCGTTCGCACTCCCCCGTAGTTTGTGGCTTATGCGGATCGCCGTACTCAATAGAAGAAGCTGCCTTGGGGTAAACAGGTGATGCCAATAGGTCCAGCCGCGAGTTCGAATAGGCTCGTCGGTTTTAGCGCCAGGCTCTATCATCATGTCTGGCACAAGGCCAGCCAGTTGCCAGTGCTTCAAGTTCTCACAAACCAGCTTCTCGACCTTCAATTCGCGCTGCAGGTCTCCCTCGGTCACTCCAGCAAAAAAAGTGACCTGCCGAGACTTGTTAAGGCTGTCTCGGGTAATCCACTGAATACAGTAGAGCCGCTCCTGCAAGATATCGCCCGGGCGCGGCATGAAATCAGTCTGCTCCCATCGGCGCAACTTGTTTTCTGTGGTCCCGTCTGAGCGTCGAGAATCACCCCGAATCGTTTTGAATTTTGTCCGATAAGTCTCTCCGTCGAGGGTGTAGACGACATCCCCGTCCTGCAGCGTGCCCTTAGAGGCTTCCGCTATCTCCTCTGACGAAGCGCCAGAGACAATCTGGATCTCAAATCGCCGAAGCGTGTGGTCCGGAACTAGCCGGGCGATCGTGTTCTGATTTGTGCTGATCACCCAGCCTGGAGACAGCGGGATCACCCACCCTGTCTGCGGGCAGCGAACTTCGAGACAATAGAGGTACGCTTTTGCACGGTTCCCGTCGGAGTCATGCTCTATTCCTAGCTCTGTGATCTCACGGTCCACTGCAACGGCGACCGCCAGTTGGGCTTCGTCGAACTCTTTGCGGGCTTCGGACGACGCTCCGATGATGTTGAGCGCACCCCAAGTCAGCATGCAGGCAATGGGGTTGAGGTCGCTCGCATAGACGTCGCAGCCGAGACGCGCAGCCTCAAACGGAATGGAGCCACCGCCGCAAAACGTGTCGCCTACCTTCGGACGATGGCCGAATCTCAGAATGCCAAGCTGTTCCATGAGTTCCGGCATGCTGGCCGCGCAGGTGCCCAAGTGCCGGTTTACTTCAACCCAAACTAGTTCGAATAACTCGTCCTGATCCAGCTCTTCGGGGCGTTTGGCGGAGGAGACGCGATCCAGATAGCCGAAACTCTGAACCCAAAGCAGTTGCCACTTGCGGCGCTCGCACTCCATCACAGAATCCTGCCAGATCAAATGGCTGGACTTGAGGGATTCAAGGTCCGCTATTCGGAAGGGCAACGTTTCCCATATAGACTTCCCCTCTTTTTGAGCCCGGCGCCGAATTTCGAACAGTGCCTCCGCTTCTTGAGTCCGCATTTCACCGCGGGCATGCAGGCGTTTGACGAGATCCAAACAGGAAGGCCGGAACTCGCGGCGAAGAAAAGCCTCGTCGTCGATGGCCATCAATTTTTCGAAGACGGCGAGATCTGTTTCGAGGTCATCCGTCGCGGGGAGAAGAGCGCCTAGGACGCAGGCCTTTACCAGAATCAAGGGTTTGCGCCCTTTCCAATAACTGCCCAGGGCTGTGAGAGTTTGGCCAGCTCCGGCCTTGCGCTCCTTCTGTGCTTCGGCGGAGATCTTCTGCGCGGGGAGAACTCGTTCAATAAGGCTGGGCCTAGCCCGCCATGCGAAGGGGACGACACTCATTTCCGGCTTCCCGCACCTGCCGATGTAGCACCTGGAGAAGCGTCGAGGAAGGGAGACGGCTCGTCGGGACTCTCGGTGAGGAGAAGCAACTGGTTTGTTTCGCCGTCGGTATCGCGGCTGCCGTTCCGAGAAGACGCTCTACGCTTTTGAGCTTTCGCAGCGTTCGCGACAGAGTCATCCCGGACTTGTTCGACTAGCGGATTCTCCGTCAGGGCGAAACGCAGAGCCTTGCGCCAGCCGACACCAGAGTGTTCCGGAAATCCAGTGGCTGCAGCTGTGATATTGAATAGCCACCAACGCTCCTCGGGGCGGAGCCCGATCCAATTACGAATAGCGTTCGGCACCGTTTCCGGCAAGGCCTCTTCTACGGCCCAGGCGAGCACAAGCAATTCCTTGCCGAGCAGACGCTCGACCTTGTTCACGCCCACGATCCAGCGGCTGGCGGCGAGCTTCCTCGCGCGCAATCGTTCGTTGAATTCCCGCTTCACGTCCTCGGCAATGAGGGACCAAATGGGCCGTGCCAAGAGGCAGCGTTCAGCAACTTCGGGTAAACCGCCGATGCCCGCCTTGATGCCGTAGCACTCGACGATGGAAACAGCTCCGGTGCGCCCCGGAGGGATGTCGACTTCAAAACGGTGAGGGTCAGTCGTCTCGGGGCAACCGAAACCGATTGTTGAGATTTGGGGATTCACGGTTCGAGATTTTTCGTGTTCCATATGCTACTGCTCTATTTCGCCGGACCCAGCGTCGAGCCTGTGTTTTTCCAAGAAAGTTTCGAGGTCATGGCCGCTTTGGAACCGCAGATCTTCGACGCGCAGAACCACGTCCGCCGTGGGATTCTGTAGCGCCTCGCGGCCCGCATCTATGAAGCGGCGCAGATCGGCCGCGCGAATCGCGGCGTCGGAGCCGAAGCGTGTAGTGATGGCGGCGGAGCCTTCGCCAACAGAGAGCGACACACCGTTGGCGAGGGTGACCTGTAGGGCGTCGAACTCGACGAGAGCCACGAACGCGTCAGTACTACCACGGAAATCGAGCTTTCTACGGAGACGGGCAGGGCGGGATTTGTCAATTGAGGGCCCGACCTGATCGGCGCGTGGAATTGCAAAGCTACGGGCGGCGCCGACTCCGGAGTCCCCAGCGTACGCGTAAATGGTAACCTCCGAGTCGCCTGGCAGTTCGATAGGGCCGGAATAAATCGTTCCCTCCTTGGGATTAGCACCGGTGGTGTTCCAACGAATGACGCCACGGGGCTTGACGGTCAGTTCGACGCGTCGCTTGCCACCCGGCAGCGTGATGCGCTCATGGGTGAGCGTGAGTTTGTTTTCCCACCGGAGTGGTTCGCCGGTTTCGTGCGCGGCGTCGGGGTCGATGGCTAGGAACCAGAGCACCGTCTCGCTGGTTTCGAAGATAGTGTCTTGTACTGCGGGACTATCCGCCGAAACGGCAGGTTTAGCGGCATAGTGCACGCGGCCGTGAGGGCCAGCATCTTTCGCGAAGATTTCGAGGACCGCCGTGCCGGTCTCTTCTTTGTAGTCGCGTTCGGCGACGAGCACGCGGGTTCGGGGCTTTGGGAAGGGGCCTTTCTCGATTTAGCCTTCGTCGGAATATTTCCAGCGACCCGAGCCTTCCGCAAGCTTGCGGAGTGCCTCAAGACCTTTCTGTGGAAGCCACGGCCACCGTTCGTTCGTGAGCGAACGGCTGGTCACGTCCCGCCAGAGAACGCGTCTTTCGCCGCCTGCCGGCCAGAGCATTTCTTCAGCGCGGGCGATCAGCATCTCGGAATTGCCGTCGAGGGTGCGGTAGAGCTTGGACGCCCCGACGTCGGAGAGCGCCTTTTCGATCTGCTCTTCGGCGCGGAACTGGTTGCCAGTAAAGGTCATGCCCAGTTTCGCAGGAGTCAGCTGGCCTTTGGTAGGGTAATAGACGCGATTAAAGAGGCTGACGACGGTGGAATTGAATTCGTGCTCGGCCTGCTCGGCCTCTTCTTCTAGTTCGGACTTGTGCGGGGATTTTTCACCGCCCGTTTCTTCGAGGACACGGGCGATTGCCCAGATGCGGCGTGTCTTGTCTTCAAGGCTACCCAGGCTGGATTCGCCACCAGTGACGACACAGAAGTTGTTCTTTTCGGTGACGGATTGCCAGAACGCTTGTGCCTCGGCCGGAGGGACTTTGCTGTCGGGACTCAGGACCAGACAAACGCGAGGGCCATTGAGGCGGATCTCGTCGATCCGCGGGAGCGCGTGGACCGTTTGGTAGGCGGTCCCGATCTCCGGACGAAAGATTGCTTCGAGACGCCGGCGCATTTCCTGATCGATCTTCGGTTGCGGAGCGGTGTCGGCACGGTTGTCGATGCGCTTGGTGAGGTTCTCGATGTTGGAAAAATAGAAAGCGTCATTATCTTTGCGATGGAGATACCACGATTCGCCACGAAGTGCTTCGAAGGCGTCCTGAAACTCGATTGCGGTTCTATTGGGCGCAATGAGGTATTCGAGCATCTGCGTTTTGGTGAAGCCTTTCACGGCATCGACCGATTCGGAAAGGGATCCGGTTAGCAAGAGGGCGGCGCACTGGCTGGCGGCGTCGCTGCTGTTGTGGGCGTCTACACGCTCGGCGGCGGCATCGTTTGTGCCGGAGGCGATATCGTGAGCGATGGCGCCCTGCAGGTTGCCGATTTTGTTTATCTCCTCGCGGACATCCATGAGCCTCAGGTCGAGGTGTTGGCAGCCTACGAGATAGACGTTGGGACGGTTCCAGGCCGATTTGAGGATTTTGGAAACGAACTGCATGAGGCCGCGGGTCTGGCGGTAGCTCTCGTTTTCCTTGAAGAGCGCGACAACATGTTTCACTGAGGGATGGAACGGATAAGAGCCGTGGATTTCTTCGGCGATCTGTTCGGCGCTCTTTGCGATGGACTTCGAGCGGGCAGCCTCGGATAGCGCCGCCGCGTAGGCTGAGGCGACTGAGTCGATCACCGATTTGTCGGGAAGCTTGCGGAAAAGTCGCTTCCGAAGGATTTCGTAGATTTCCTGGCTGGCGAGCTCCACTGGGGTGATGGCGCGGGCCTGCCGGTTGGCCTCCTGCTCAAAGTTCCTGATCGCCTGCCGCAGTTGCCTGGTGGCACCTTCGTAGCTGCCGGAAAGATTGGAGAGCACGACGCAGCAACGCTTCAGTTTGAGAGAGGCCGAGAGCAGGTTCGACAAGGCGTAGGTCGTCACCTGCGCGAGGTTGCCGTTGCCGACGATACGAGTCACGGCGTAATCGAAATACGGCGGTAGTTCGTCGAGAAGTATGAGAGTGGGATCTTCACCGATCAGGCCGATCCAGTCGGTTTCGGAAGGCGCTTTGGCTCCATCGCGCCAGAATTTCGAAAACTCGGCCGCTTTTCCGAGCTGGCTGGCGATTTCCCCCCAAAGGAACGTTTCTTCGAAACCGAGGCGGCCGTTGACAGCGACGATTCGGGCGTTGTCGAAGCCCGAGGCGCGGGCGATCTCCGGGACGACTTCACCCCGGAGGGTCGAATCGCGAGCCAGCAAGCCCAGGGCTATCATGGAATGGGTTTTGCCGCCGCCCATGGCTTGTTTGAGTTCAAAGACGGCCTGATCGGACTTGCCACCGAGCCGCTGGAGGCCCTGGCTCAGGAGAGTTTCCATGCCTTTGGTGATGTAATTCTTATCGAAGAACGCACGCGCGAGCGGTGCGCTTGAACTGATGACGTCCGAGAGATTTTCTACCTGTTCGCTCATCGAATACTCGAGAGCCATTGGGTGAAATTCGCAAGCGTCCTTAACGGTGAGAAGCATGGATAGCTATCAGTGTAGAAGAACACACGCTGATCAGGTTAACCGTAGGCGAGTCAGCGCGTTTCTGGGGCTGACGGATTTCCGCAGCTTTCATTGAGCAGCGAACTCAGACTCGGCTCAAGTTGTGGCTGGGCTATGATTTAGGTGCTTCTGCCCCGTCCTCGGCACATCCTCCGAACCGCCGGTGAACGGAAACCGACCGTCACCCTGTTGGTTTTTCCGTTGTAGACGACACTCTCGATCAGAGCGCAGACGATTCGCACCTGCTCGTGGGAGTTGAGTAATTTCCACAGGGGATCGAATTCAGCGAGTACGACCCGAACATCGGCTTCCTCCACCGATTCGCCTTCGAGACCCCTGAGTTCCCGAAGTATCTCCATCGACCTGCGCTCGGTTTGATCGATACGCTTATGGAGATCCGCCATTTGTTCCGAAATTGTCTGCTCGTCACAACCTACATTTGGAAGCAATTCGTGTAGTTTGGTTCCCATCCTCGCCAATTCCCGCTGTGCGACCTGATGCTCAAGAGTCAGGTCAGCCACTGTGCCTCGCCTATTTTCGTTAGCCTTTGCGATGACGGCCGCCGCGATGCGCGGGTCGGAACCGATTCTGCGAATCTGTCGGGTGACAAATGCCTTGATCGAGCTTTCAGCGACCGGTTTGCCGTCGCAATTGCCCTGACCTCTTTGCTGCGCCCCAGCGCAGGTGTAATGCGGGGAGCGGTGCGAATTCTTCGTCGCGTAAGTTCGGGTCATTGCGGCCTGGCAGGAAGCACAACGCAGTAGCCCCTGTAGGAGAGCGCTGTATGTGCTGCGGACTTCGACTCCTCCATTAAGGCTATTCCGTTGCAGGATGCGTTGCGTCTCCTCCCATATCGAGGCATTGACGATTGCGTCATGTTCCCCTTCATAGGTCTCGTTCTTGAAATCGATTTTGCCGACGTATATCGGGTTCGTCAACAATCGGAAGAGCCGGCCTTTGGTGAATGGTTTGCCTCCTTCCATCACACCTCTCCTTGTAACCCACTCCTTGGTGCGCCAGCCTCGGCGGTCCATCTCCCGGACTCCCGCCAGCAGAGAATTGTACTCGATGTAGAGTCGGAACATCATCCGTACCTGGAAAGCCTCGTCGCTATTGATGATCAAGCGCCTGCTGCGCGGGTCAATGTCGTAGCCCAACATCGGTCGCCCTCCGATCCATTTGCCCTTGCGCCTTGCCGCCGAAATCTTGTCGCGCGTTCGCTCAGCGATGATCTCCCTCTCGAACTGGGCGAAGGATAGCAGGATATTGAGCGTGAGCCGGCCGAGGGAATTGGTGGTATTGAACTGCTGCGTTACCGAAACGAAGCTGACTTTGTATTTGTCGAAGATCTCGATAATCCGGGCGAAGTCGATCAGCGACCGGCTCAACCGATCGACCTTGTAGACGACTACGCACTCGATAGCGCCGCCGCGAATGTCGGCCAAGAGCCGTTCCAGAGCGGGCCGGTCTAGGCTGCCACCACTGAAGCCTCCATCGTCGTAGCGCTCCGGCAAGGCAACAAGCCCCTCGCCGCGTTGGCTGCGGATGAAAGCTTCAGCGGCCTCGCGTTGCGCGTCTAGGGAATTGAAGTCCTGATCGAGTCCTTCGTCGGTGGACTTGCGCGTGTAGATGGCGCACCGGATCTGGCTGGTGGTCGTGCTTTGGACGTCACTTTTCATCTGGAGCCCCATTCAACGTTGGTCTCGTTTCTCGCATAGCGTTCCTTGTTATGAAGTATTGGCACCATGCGTACTGTCAACTCGTTCTCCGATCGCATGGGCTGGCGGCACGGCAGACTCAGCCAGGCGCCGTGCCTTGCACAAGCGAAGATATCCAGTCGCCAGAATCGCTGCGATCTCCTCGATGACGGAATCAAGTGGGTCTTCACGAAGGTCCATAAACATCTCCCATAAAGGCTGAGGTCGATCAGGTGGGTGAAGGAAAGAAGTGGCGAATCCGGGTCCGCGCGGCCGCGACGGGTCAACCGGCGACCAAGTGGTCCTACACAGGGCAACGAACAGGCCCGGCAGCAAGAAACGATGCTATGCTGGCCGCGTTGACATTCGAATTCTATCGACTTCGCTTTCGGTTTCGAGCTGCAGGCGAGCTGTATTTCCCGCGGTACAAATCAGGCAACATCGTGCGGGGTGCATTCGGCAGCATCTTTCGTAAGCTCGTCTGCACGCCGAGCTGCCGGGAGGCAAAGACTTGTGAGGTGCATAGCGCTTGCCCATATGCACTTGTGTTCGAACCGCAAGCCGCCCGCGGCGAGGGTCCGAGCGGTCTAGCAGACTGGCCGCGTCCCTTCGTGTTCCGGGCCGCCCACCTTGATGGAAGCACTGTCCGGCAAGGTGAGGCTTTCCACTTCGACATACACATCTTCGATGTACGGAACCCAGCGCTTGCGTACTTTGTGTTGTCCTTTGCCCAACTCGCGAGAGAGGGTCTCGGGCCCGGAAGGGGGCGCGCCGAGTTGGGGGCGGTGGATCAATTGAACTTGGATGGAGTGACAGTAGCGCCGATCTATGATGGTGAGCGGTTCCAAATGCGAGAATTGGGTGCGCCAAGCGTATTAGACCTGAGCGATTCACCCGACGCGGTACAGCGGGTGAGAATTCGATTCGTGACACCCACGGAACTCAAGAGCGGGCACCAAGTCGCGGAGCGTCCGGAATTCGGCATTCTGTTCGGACGTTTGCGCGACCGCATCAGCACGCTTCGGACGCTTTACGGTGTCGGCCCGCTTGAGATTGATTTCCGCGCCATGGGGGAGCGCGCGGCGGCAGTCAAAATGACGCAATACGAGTTGCAGAAAACGGAGGCGAACCGGCTGTCGTCGCGCACTGGGCAACGCCATTCCTTGGGCGGGTTCGTGGGCGAAGTCGAGTATGAAGGGAATCTGGGCGAGTTCTTGCCGTATTTGCGATTGGGAAAGTGGGTAGGAGTCGGACGGCAGACGGTCTGGGGAAAGGGCGAGATCGAGGTCGTTTGCGGGTAAAAAGCACGAAGATCCTTATTGAATGCGATAGTAATTGACTTTGGATCTCACTTCGGACTACTCTAGCATCAGGTCGAGACGCCAAGTCAGTGCACTCGGTCTCCAAAACCGGAATTTCGACTTGGCGTCTCCAGCTGATACTATTCTGCACGTCAACCCCGATTCGAAGGGGACTGAAATTATTGAATGCGATAGTGGGTCGCGAAAGTCTTCCCCTTAGCGAAGGGGGCTGTGTAAACTGAAGGGCAGGTATTTGTGCAGAACGGCTTCCAGTTCTCCGGAAACCCGTTTGTCGACAGCGGCCTCGCTGTAATGACACATTTGGCAGGGAAAAAAGAGATCGCTGATCTCACCCTAGCCGATATCAAGAAACTCGTGAGCGACGGGAGCGCCCTGACTCGCGATAACTTGCGGCTCAAGTCATTCACGATGGTGTTCGGCACGAATGGAGTGCTGACCCAGCACGCATATAAAAAGATCGGCAAGAACGAGGTCATCTACAAGGCGATCGTTAAACGGCTGGTCAACGCCACCGAAAACGATGGAAAAGAAGGCGTCCCCTGCGAACTTACCGGCATTCGCTCGAAGTTTAACTTCCAGGAGATGTGCGCCTCAGCTCTCAAGGAAGCTGGTCAGAAAGAGCCAGAACGAAAATGGATCGGGCGAGATTGGGTACCTCTGGCCGGAAGCCTTGGCAACGATGCCCAAGCCCTACCTGCAGCTTCGCGCCCCCTTCACGTCAGCGCAACGGCACTTCTGGCACTTCAATACCTGCCGCTAGGACTGTTTCTTCATCAAGGCCGCTTAGCTTGTTACCAGTGCACCCACCAGCCGTTAATGCAGGAACTGACCGCGGATATCGTTGAACTAAATCGGGTTCGCATGCACGCTGGCGATGGTGAGATTCTGGGCAAGGGAGAAGGTTCGACCGTTCTGCTCAACAGTCTACTCGAACGATTTGGACAGTTGCAGCAAGCCAAGGCCGACTACCGGTTGCCAGCAAGTACTGCCTTGTTCCTCTGGCTCTTCGACAACTCTGGAACGGCAGCGTCCCGCACAAAACCAAATTGCGAAATCCTCGAAATCCCTGACCGGGTGCTTCATTTCCTGTGGGACGCCAGCGTGAAAGGATTCTCAACGGAAATCCGGCGGCTTGTTGCCGGTCAGTCAAAGGATCCAAGGCAGCAGTTCTTTACGGCGATTCGCGAACAAAGAGATTATTCTAACCTCCACGCATTCAAGAAGTGGCCGGGAACGTCGCAGGAATTCTACGAGTTCTATCAAAACCGCATTTGCGGATGGAGTGGCAAGGCTCTTGGTGTGGCGAGACGCGTGACGAAATTGATTGTCGAGGGGGCCGAACCTAAGCGCCTTAAGGAATTTCAAAAACCAGACGCTTTCAAGAAGGCCTTCGCGGCGCAAAACGCGGTCCGCCGAATCATTTCAAACGACCTTAGCCTCAGCGACTACGACTTCCTTTTTCCAAGCGAGTACCACCCAATACGTGTCAAACGAGAGGGATGGGATTTAATCCGTTTCTATCTTGCGCAAGCCCAGATTCAAAATCTTCCACTGCCGGAGAGTTCAGCGATGCCAACCACTCACAAGAAAATCGAACTTATTGCCGGCGAATATTTTCGCAGTCGAGGGTTAAGTAAGGTGAAGGGGCTCCTGGATCGTCTAAGCCGGGGCAAAGTCGGCACTCCTTGGCTGCGTGAAATCTTCTGCAGGATGGCGGAACTGCATCCAGAGTTTGAACTCGGCGATTGGGATGAATTTGTTTGTGATGAAAACGGAAAGGCTATGCCGTATGAGGCACTTTTCCAAATCCGGTTGCGGCTGGCCAACCTTTACCGCCAGTCGACAGAGAGCAAGGAGCAAGTAGCATGAGCATTCCGACGCACGTTGCAGGAACATTCGTCATTCACGCCGACGCCAGCTTTCTAAATGGCGCTGGTTTGGGTGATGGAGAAGACCGTAACGTAACCATTCCAAAAACGTTGCAAGATGGTCGAAACCGCGTTCCCTACGTGTCTTCGCAGGCGTGGAAGCGTTGGCTTCGCTCCACGCTCATCGCGGAAACGGGCTGGCCCGCAAGCGAACTCCGGTCGATAAAGGAGAGCGAAAAGAAAACCACGTCCAAAATCTCCGGCGAACTAAATCCCGTTGAATTTGCGGAGGACGACCTTTTCGGCTACATGCGCGCCCAGGAAGGCCAAGGCAAACAGAAAAAATCTGAAGAACTTGACACCGACGAGGACGAAAGCGAAGCAAAGGCAAAGCCGGGCGCAAAGACGAAATCCCTCATGCGGTCATCGCCGTTTTCAGCCTCTCTGCTGGTTTCCGTTCGAAAAAACGGATGGAAAGGACGCGACGAAGGATTCGTTCATTTGAAGGAGGGGACTCCACTTCCCTACACCACGGAATTTTACACGACCCACCTGCAAGGGATCTTCTGCCTGGATCACTATCGGGTGGGGCTGTTCCGCAACGAAGGCGACCGCATTGAGCTAGATGAGGTGCTCGCTAAGCGCTGCCTCGCCGAGGGGTTGGTTTCGCAGGTTACGAATGGATTCGAAATGGCTAACGCAGAGGCATCGCGAAGGCTCCGTTCGTCCGAGCTCTTGAAGGCACTTAGCGTGCTTCGTGGTGGCGCGAAGCAAGCCGCTTTCGGTACCGATGTCGCGCCCAAATGCATAATTGCCGCAGGCCTCCGCTGTGGCAATCCTATCTTCAATCACCTCTTCGCGGACGACCATGAAAGAGGCCTTTGCCTGAAAGTAGAGGTTTTGCGAGAGGTTCTGGCGGATTACGCGGACCGTATCATCACGCCCGTCGCTATCGGCATTCGTTCGTCCTATCTTGCAAACGAAGAAGAGGTACGTAGCATGCAAGGTGTTCATGAGACTCCGCGCGGCAAAGTTGAAGTAATTGTAAGAACGCCGCGCGAGGCCGCGGAACTGATTGCATCAACCCTCTAAAGCTTATGAAAGGCATCCACGTCCGACTGGAGGCGCTTAGCGCCGCATATCCTTACCCATTTCTTAAAAGCGGGACCATTCTGACGTTGCCTGCTCCGCCTTTTTCGAATGTTCTGGGGAACCTTAGCGCGTGTGCTGGGCGCCCTGTCGGCCCGGAGGAAACCCGGATTGGACTTGAATTTGAGTCTATTTCCAAGGCTCTAGATCTGGAGCGCACACGCCGTCTACAAATGAACAACAAGTCCGGACGATTGTCTGCCAATCGGGAACAGGGTTTAGCGTTGCGCCAATTTCACGTCAATCCTCGCCTTGATTTGTACCTGACCAACCTCGATTTCGAGCGGAGTTTTTACGCGCCTGCGACAGCGCCGTGCTTGGGGCGATCCCAGGATATCGGATGGATCTCTTTCGTACGGCAAATCGAACTGGTGCCGGTGGCGGAAGGCAAACTGGGGCCAACGCTGGTACGGTTCCCGAATCTTCAAACCGGGGGCCAAATTCTGCCGCCGCTGGCGGACTATTTTCTAAATGACCGGCCGGGCAGGGTCCGCACAATTGGCCGTTTGTCACGTTATCAATTCGTGCCGAGGGATTCTCCCGTTCAGTCCTCGAACGATTTTGATCTATTCCACCCTGACGATTCGGAACGGACCGATCACGTAGTCGTCATGCACCGTCTTACATCATGACGTTTCTTGCAAAAAGCGCAGACAAGAATGGGCATGCTGAGACCCTCCTAGCACATACGCTTACGGTGGTACAGATGGCTCACGGACTCTGTGATCGGCTGCCTCTTCCTGTGGAAGCCCGCGATAGTCTGCGGAGTAAGTTAGAACTAGCCGCGGCGCTCCACGATATCGGTAAGGCTTCGCCCGGCTTTCAGAGAGTTTTGGCGGGAACGCAAAAAGATTGGAATGGCTGGCGACACGAAGTGCTTTCGGCTGGCTTCGCATCTGCCCTGAAGTCTGGTGTGCCAGAAGAAGTACTCTTTGCTGTTCTTTTCCACCACAAAGAGATCCCTGGAACCAAGAATGGGATAAGCTTTTTCAACAACCTGCCGGAGGGGTGGCCACGCATGTTGCGAGAATGGCAGGAGTCCGAGCCACTCGTTCACGCGTTCTGGTCGGAGGTCTGCGCTAATATCGAGCGCATGGAATGCGGGGGCGTCGCGCCAGTTTGTGGAATTAATCTCGCGCCCGGATGGCTAAATGATTCCCAAACCCACGGACAGCGCCAGAAGATCGAAGCCAATCGCCGATTTGAGGCTTCGCGCTTGCGGGGCCTACTCATCAGTGCCGACCACCTAGCTTCGGGGCACCGGCGATTACCCGCAATGGTCGCGGCGCGTGAGTTTGAAATGAAACATGGGGCGCGGCCATTTCAAAAGAAAGCCGCGGCCACCGTTGGCAATGCTATTCTCCGCGCGCCAACTGGTAGCGGCAAGACTGAAGCGGCTTTGCTTTGGGCTGGGGTTAATGAAATTGAAAATGGGCGTCTGTTTTACGTCCTACCCTTTACGGCAGCAATCAACGCCATGCATACGAGGCTTGGCGATAGCTTTCCAGGCAAGAGAGAATCTATCGGAGTGCTTCACGGCCGGGCAACTCACCATCTGTATTCGCAAATGTTGCAGGACTATCCTTCCGACCGCCTTCGTGCTCAGAAGGAGGCAGGAGCTCGCGCGAAGTTGGCCCATGAGATGTACCACCCGATCCGTGTATGCACCCCTCATCAACTACTCCGTCATTCTCTCCATGGACGAGGATGGGAACAAATGTTGACCGAATTCCCTGGTTCTTGTGTGGTGTTTGATGAAATTCACAGCTACGATCCGTCTCTGGCTGGACTCACTCTCGGCACTGCCAGGCTCTTGGCTAAGCGGTTTGGTGCAAAAATTCTTTTCGGCTCGGCCACGTTTCCAAGCTTTTTACAACGCCTTATCCAGGACCTTATTCCCTGCACTGTTATTGAGCCCGATCCAATGGCCCAAGGGGACCGTGAAGTAATCGAGCGAAAGCGTCATAACCTCCGCATAGCGGACGGAAACGCCTTGGCTGCGCTAGAAACTATCTGCGCGGATGCTCTCGACGGCAAATCCGTGCTCGTAGTTTGCAATCACGTACGGACAGCTCAGGATCTCTATCAAGCCTTGATCGCCAAGATGCCTTCTGATGAAATCGTCCTCTTCCATAGCCGCTTTAACATGGAGGATCGCAGCCGAATCGAAAGAACGCTGAGCACAAAGACGTTACCCAAAGTCTTAGTTGCAACACAGGTTGTCGAGGTGAGTCTAGATATCGATTTTGATTGCGGCTACCTTGAACCTGCCCCCATGGACGCGCTGGTACAGCGCATGGGGAGAGTAAACCGCAAAGGCATAAGGCCTCCCGCACCGATTGTCGTCTTCCGGGAGTCCTTCAGCAAGTATGCCATCTATGACTCGGCCCTTGTGCAAAGAACGATCGAGGAACTCGCAACGTTGCGCAACCCTATTGGCGAAAACGATTTGGTGGAAGCTTGTGATCGTGTATACCGGGACGGCTACACGGCGGAACAGCGACTTGTCTTTGACGAACGATTGAATCATCCGTACTTGGTTGAATTCAACCAACGGCTGATGGCCGGGCGGAGCGAACCGTGGGTAGATAAGGTTATGGATGAAGTGGAGGGGCGCGCGGATGTGTTGCCGCGCTGCCTGCTCTCGCGCCATCAGGCACTTTCGAATGACAAGCTTTGGCTGGAAGCCGATGCACTCCTGGTCAATGTCCGCACAAGGCCCTACCATGGCCGCATAGATTGGAAGCACGATCCACCACTGGTTGACGCAAAGTATACAAAGGAAGGGCTCCAGCCTTAGCATGGCTAAGGCTTTGCAAGAAATCCGTCGACAGTTGGACAACACGCCCATGGCCGCCATACCGTTTTCACTCCCGGACTCCGATCTCCGCAAGCCCCCGGCTTCGGAAGGGCAGTACAACTGGATCACTGGCGCAGTCGATGTTGTGCCGGAGCAGATGGTATTGCCCCTTCCGCCGGTGGATGACGCCGTGCTGCCGGACGACCGGAGCGTCATACTTCTCGCCACCGAAAACGGATCGCAGTTGTTCGTCTCCGGATTTGGGCTATTCATCGGAAAGAAGAGCGAGCGAGTTGTCGTAAAACAAGGGAAAACTGTCTGCGCGCAGGTTCCGTTTATGCGGCTCCAGGAGATTGTAATTGCCTCGCGGGGAATCAGCCTGTCATCGGATCTGATCGAGGAACTGTGTGAGCGCGGCATCCGAATCGCATTTCTAAATTCCAGCGGGAAGCCGATGGCGTTAGTCACGTCGCCCATGCTGACGGCTACGGTCGAGACGCGGCGCGCTCAATTCTCCGCATGCCAAAATGACCGGGGCGCGGACCTCTGCCGTTGGATTGTCGCTGGCAAGCTGCACAATCAGGAAAAGCTGCTCCGCTACTTCGCAAAGAGCCGGGACGGAGAAAGGAAGACTGCACTCGAAGACTGCGCCGTCACCTTGCGCCGGTTACGACGTTCCGCGTTGGCAGTTGAGGGCGTCACTGCCGACGAAGTGCGTCCTTCGCTGATGGGCTTGGAAGGCACTGGCGGGCGCGTCTACTGGAAGCAGATCGGGAACATGCTCCCGGACGGGCTAGGCTTTGCAGGCCGGTCTCACCAAGGAGCTACCGATGCCGTTAACGCCGCCCTGAATTACGGTTACGGCATTCTGACCGCACACGTTTGGGGAGCCGTGATGAACGCCGGACTCGAACCGTTCGCCGGCTTTCTCCATGTAGACCGGAGCGGCAAACCGTCGCTGGTTCTAGATCTGATGGAGGAGTTTCGCCAACCCGTTGTGGATCGCCCTATCTTCTCTTGGCTCAACAAAGGCGGACAACTGACGCTTCAAAAGGGAATGCTCGACGCGGCGTCCAAGGAGAATGTTGCCTCCCGTGTGCTGATGCGCCTGGTGGCTGAGGAACAGCACCGCGGCAAGCAGCATCAGGTGCGGTCCATTATCCAGATGCAGGCCCGCTTGGCCGCAAGCGCCGTGCGGGGCTCGCGACCGTACCGATCATTCTCCTTCAAATGGTGAACTGTGGCGCACAAGAATCGATATACTGGCGTGCTGAAACCGTTGCTCCAGGGCAAGGGGGCTCCAGAGGTGTCGGTAGTGCTCCTCTACGATATCGAGGAGGATCGGCTCCGCGCGCGCATCGCGGACGTATGCATCGATTACGGACTAGAGCGGATTCAGTTCAGCGCGTTCTTCGGAAAGCTGAATCGAAATCGGCGCCAGGAACTCGCCCTGAAACTGCAGAATGAACTGGGTGACGAGTCCGGCCGGATCCGTATTATTCCGGTTTGCGAGCAGGATCTCAAAGACATGTGGGTGCTGGATCAGTATCGCCGCGATGCCGATCGGCTGAAGGCCGAAGCCGAGGCGCGCGATCGCCCGAAACCGCGCTTGAAGGTACTGGGAGTCGAGGGAGATCTATGATGCGCCGCGTGACGGACCTGAAACAATGGGCTTATTGCCCCCGTATCGTGTATTTCCAGCAGCGAATGCCGGGGGTAGGAAAGCAGACCTACAAGATGGGAGAAGGCAAAGCGGCGCAAGACATGGTCGAGCAACTCGAGATGAGGCGGACGCTACGAGAGTACGGATTGGAGGGCGCCGTTCGTAAATTCGGAGTTTGGCTGGAGAACGATGACCTGGGGTTGGCGGGCAAGCTGGATCTACTGTTGGAGATGGCTACTGAGGCCGCGATCGTCGAATTCAAGCTCACTTCTGGAGAGGTCGGACGGAACCACCGGCTCCAGCTCGGGGGCTATTCCTTGCTGGTAGAAGCGGAGACGGGTAAAGTGGTGAAGAGCGGGTTCGTCTACCGGATTCCGGACGGGCGCGTATTTCCGGTTCCCATTGATGAAACCCTGCGGGGCGAGGTGCGGCAGGCCATGGATGATATGCGGAAAATGATCTCAGCCGGGTGGCTGCCGGAGCCTACAGACGTGAGGAAGCGGTGCGAGGAATGCG
>Ga0302326_10006948_pt1 | contig 25294 bp, 23 predicted proteins | sample Palsa_T0_3_FD_202264 | JGI IMG/M metagenome (GOLD analysis project Ga0302326, IMG submission 202264) | Peat permafrost microbial communities from Stordalen Mire near Abisko, Sweden - Palsa_T0_3 | ecosystem: Environmental > Terrestrial > Soil > Palsa > Peat permafrost | place: Sweden: Abisko... | reverse complement strand
CTCGCTGGCGGCGAACGCGAGACCGCCGTAGGCTTCTCCCAGCTCCGGCTTGAGCTTTACCGCCGTGATGAACTCCTCCTGGGCTTGCGGGAATCTCTTTTCCCGCAGCAGAGCTTCCCCTAGCTGCCGATGAAGCTCTGCCTCGTTGGGATGAGCGGAAAGCAATCCGCGGTAGGCTTCTTCGGCGAGATTGTTTTTTCCGGCCGTTAGATACAGCTCGGCAACTTCGCGGCGCGCCGCATCGTCAGCCGGATCGATGTTGATTCCAGCCTGAAGTTCCGCGATCGCCGCATCATTTTTTCCCTGGGCCGCCAGAATGCGCCCCAACTGAATGTGCGCCGCGCCGGAGTCCGTCTGTATGGCCAGCAGCTTGCGCAGGTAATCTTCCGCCTCGGGAAAACGGCGGCCTCTCATGTAGATGTTAGCCAGGCCAATGACCGCATCGGTGGATCGCGCATCGAGTCCCAGCGCTCGCCGGTATTCCTGCTCGGCCTCGGCGAACTTATTCTGCCCCTCGAGCAGCAGGCCGGCGGAAAGATGCGGCTCGGCTTGTTTGGGCTGCAACGCCCCCGCTTGCCGGTAGGCGAGGAGCGCCTCTTCGGGCTTTGATTTCTCGAGCGTGTGGCCGAGCGCCAGCCATGCGCGAAACCCGCCTTCCGCAGCGTGATCGGCGGGCTTCAGCTGGGTTGCGGCTCGCAGGAATTCCTCTGCGTCAGGCTGGCCGGTCTTCGCGAGTTGCAAGCCGAGATTCAGGTTCGATTCGAAAACATCGGGCTTGGCCGCAACCGACTTGCGATAAGCCGTGATCGATTCATCAACTCTTCCCAAAGCGTTGTCCACAAAGCCCAGATCGAACCACGCCACGTAGCTTTTAGGATCACGCTCAACCAACTTGCGAAGCAGCGGCTCGGCGGCTGCGTAGTTTCGCTTTTCAATCGCTGCTTCCGCCGCGGTGAGTTCGCCCGGCTCAGCATCGTCGTCCGAGACTTGAATCGTGTGGACCCGCCGATGAGAATCAACCGGCGCGGACTGCGCCGGCTTCGCCGAAGAAGACGCGGCCGAGGAATCCGACGATGAACCTTCCGAGGATTTCGCAGGATGATCTGCGTCCTGCGCCAACCCGCATGGATTGGCCGCCAGCAGCAGCAACCATGAAGCTAGGAGTTTACTTGCTCGCATTCGAACGCGACGCTCCGTTACTGCCTTTCCCGTTCAGCAGCCGGGCCAGATACTTGCCCGTGTACGAGCCGGGCAGCTGGGCGATGGCCTCGGGCGGCCCGACTCCAACGATGTTGCCGCCCCTTGCGCCGCCCTCCGGCCCCAGGTCGATGACCCAGTCCGCCGTTTTGATCACTTCCAGATTGTGCTCGATCACCAGGATCGAGCCGCCTGCTTCAATAAGACGTCGAAACGCCGATAGCAGTTTGCTGACGTCGTCAAAGTGCAGCCCGGTCGTGGGTTCATCGAAAATGTAAAGCAGACGTCGGCGGCGTCGAGCTCCTTCCGGCGGTGTCGAACTCGGACGTCCGATCTCCCGGCCTGCGGGTTGCAGATGCGCCGCCAGTTTCATGCGCTGCGCTTCGCCCCCGGAAAGTGTGGTCGCCGATTGTCCCAGCCGCAGATATCCCAACCCCACTTCGTCCAGCACGCGCAGCTTCTCGGTCAACTTGGGCACTTCGGCAAAGAACCTGAGAGCTTCCTTTACCGTGAGGTTCAAGACTTCGTGAATATTCTTGCCGCGATAGCGGACTTCGAGCACTTGCGGCTTGTAGCGCGTGCCTTTGCACTCCTCGCAGATTAGTTCCACATCGGCCAGGAATTGCATCTCCACCGTAACCGTGCCATCGCCCTGGCAGGTTTCGCAGCGGCCGCCCGGAATATTGAAAGAAAAATGCCCGGACGAAAAGCCGCGCTTCTTGGCCTCCGGCAGGGAGGCAAACAGCTCGCGGATCACATCGAAGGCCTTGATATAGGTCACCGGATTCGATCGCGGCGTCCGGCCTATGGGAGATTGATCGACCAGCACCACCTCGTCAATAAACTCGGCGCCTTCCAGAGTCTCCCACATGGCCGAACCACGGGCTGAGCCGGCGGCCTGCTGATGCTTGGCTTGCCCCAGCGCCTGGTAGAGAACTTGATGCAGCAGAGTGGACTTGCCTGAACCCGACACTCCTGTGATCGCTACCAGCATATCCAGCGGAATGCAGATGTCGATGCCCTTCAGGTTGTTGGCGCGCACCCCGGCAATCCTGATTCGGCGCGCTCCCGGCTGGCGACGTACAACCGGCACTTGAATGCGCAGGTCGTCCGCAAGGTAGCGGCCGGTGAGCGAAGCCGGATTCCTAAGAATCTCCTCGTACGTTCCCGCCGCCACCAGGGTACCGCCATTCTCGCCCGCGCCCGGACCGAGATCGAGGATGCGGTCCGCGGTGCGCATCACATCCGGATCGTGTTCGACGACCAGGATCGTGTTGCCCAAATCGCGCAAGTCGTGCAGGATCTTAATCAGCCGCTGCGTGTCGCGGCTATGCAGTCCGATGGAGGGCTCGTCCAGCACATAAAGCGTGCCCACCAGCCGCGACCCCAGCGAAGTCGCCAGCTGAATGCGCTGCGCCTCGCCTCCGGAGAGTGTAGATGCCAATCGGTCCAGCGTCAGGTATTCCAGGCCAACGTCATTGAGAAAACGCAGGCGCTCCCGGATCTCCTCGAGCAACCGGTCGGCAATCTCGGCCTCCTCGGCACTGAGTTGGACTCCGGCAAAGAATTTCGAAACATCCTCAACCGTCATCCCGCAGATTTCGCAAATGTTCTTTCCGTTGATCTTGACCTGACGAGCCTCCAGCCGCAGCCGGGTTCCCTGGCAGGAAGAACAACTGGAATATCCGCGATAGCGGCTCAGAAAGACGCGAATGTGCAGCTTGTATTTCTTCCGCTCCAGATACTGAAAAAAACCACGCACTCCCAGGAATTGACCTTCTCCGTTCAGAATAAGTTCCCGCTGATCGGGCTCCAACTCCGCCCACGGCACATCGAGTGGAATCCCGGACTGCTTGGCGAAACGCTTCATCTCGGTGAACACAGGCCGGTACTTGGGTTTGTTCCAGGGGTCGATCGCACCTTCGCCGAGCGATTTGATCTTATCCGGAATGACCAGGTCCAGATCGAAATCGATCGTGTTTCCGAATCCCTGGCAGCGGGGACAAGCCCCATACGGATTGTTGAACGAGAACAGCCGGGGCTCCGGCTCTTCATACCGCAGATTGCAATTCTTGCACTCGAAGCGCTGAGCAAAGCGCAACTGCCGTGCGGGTTGCTGGTTGTGGGCGGGCAAATCGAAAATTACCTCGCCCGATTCGCGATACGCAGTTTCAATCGCATCCACAATCCGCGAACGCGATTCCGCGGAAACCGTCAACCGATCCACCAGAACGAAGACCGGCTGGTCGAAACGAAGGTCCAGCAGCGATTCCGGGGTGGAGAACTCAACCACCTGGCCGGCCTGATACAGGCGATTGAAGCCCGCCTTGCGAAGTTCGAACAGCCGAGTCTTCAGATGGTCAGTCAGCCCTGCCTCCGGGGCTGATACCTTCTTGCTCGACTTACGGGCGCGAGGCGCTTTCTTCCCCGGCTCCTCAGGCGCAGCGACCGCGCGCTGCAGCGGGAAAACAACTTGCACCCGCGTTTCCGGATCAAGCCCCAGAAGCGTATCCGCAATTTCGTCCACCGTGTCTTTTCTTACTTCGGCGCCGCAATTCGCGCAATAGGTGCGACCCACGCGGGCAAACAACAATCGCAGATAATCGTAGATCTCAGTTGCCGTAGCCACGGTCGAACGCGGATTTCGGGTGGTGTTTTTCTGTCGGATCGCGACCGCCGGCGCAATGCCATCGATTGAATCGGCATCCGGTTTTTCGATTCGCTCCAGAAATTGTCGGGCGTAGGCGGAGAGCGATTCAACGTACCGCCGTTGGCCTTCCGCATAAATCGTATCGAAGGCAAGCGATGACTTGCCTGAACCGGAAACCCCAGTCACCACCGTCAGCGCGTTATGACCAACCTCAAAATCGATATTCTTGAGGTTATGCACGCGCGCGCCGCGAACAATTATGCTTTCCGTGGGTAGCAGGTCAGACATCGGGTCAACGAGGCGACAGTCGGCAATTGTGGACGCGGGGACCTTCCCAGCGACCTCAAAGAGCGCTGCCGAATCTTCTATTATAGCTTTGATTACGATCCCTCAGTAATTCAGGAAGTTTGCGATTGCCACGATGCTGTAGAACGCCCCAAATCGCGGTGATTTTATGCGCGGGTGAGACACGGGAAGGGAAGCGGGGAGTTGGCGCGAACGCAAATTCTCCCAACCTTGGAACGCCCGATTCGGAATTCCAGGGAATTCTGGGGAATCCTCCGAAGATGCAATAAAACCGGCTGGCAGTTCGTCGATATTCCAACGCGAAAGCCCGGCAGCACAACTCGCTGCACAGCTCTTACGACATCCACTCGCGCAAATTCCCAAACAGTGCTGGATCACAATTCTGGTGCCGAATGAGTCTGGAGTTCCCAGAGATTGTGTCGTGTTGGAGAATCGCATCTTCCTCCTACTCCCGGCTCTTCCTACCGGATCGCTGGCCTTCGCCTACCGAATATGCCGGATACCCGCGGCGGCATTCTGCGTTCAGACTTAGACAATGGATTCCTTACACCCGCGGGTACGGCCGCTGGCAAAGGGATCGCCAGAAAATTCAAGGCTGGAGGCCTCATGATGTCACCAAGAAAACTCACACTGCTGTCCGTGCTTCTGTTCTGCGCGACCTGGATGGTGGCGCAGTCGGCGCCTGGCGGAGGGGCAGCGCCGGGTGGTTCCGGAACTCCGGGGCAGGCGTCGCCGTCTACACCCCCAACGGGAAACACCGGTCAGCCTCCGACGGGCAGCACGGCTCCGCCGCCCACAGGAAGCACGACGCCGGGAAGTAGCGCAACCCCGGGTTCGAATCCCACGAATCCGAATGGAAGTCCTTCGACGCCGGGATCTCCATCAAACCCCGGCGCGCAGCCCGATGGCGGGACAACCAATCCAGACACGAGCAATCCAGGTTCGACTCCCGGAAGCTCAAACCCCGGCGGTTCGAACCCCGGCTCGGCGAATCCGGGGGGAACTCCTCCCGGCCGCTAGGCATTTAAATCATTTCGCGTAATTCCGAATCTGCGGGCCCTTACGCAAGGGCCCGCGTTCTTCTGTTTGTCGGAGATGAAGGAAAGCTTTACTCCCTGCGTTTCGTGCCTTCTCCGGCAACGAGCCTTTTTTCAGGCAGAAAGTAAGTCGCGGGGACCAACGCGAAGATAAAGAACGAGACATAGATCGACGCGTAGGCCAGCGGAACCGAAATCAGGTAGAGAAACCCGGAGAATGCGTTCTTGCGCTGCACTCTTTCGTGATATTCGATCAGGGAGTGATCATCCCGGCTCTGCCGAATCAGCTCCGTTCGCAGTAAATAAAATCCACTCGAACACAACAGCAGGTCCAGCCCGTACAGCGCCACCGCCATGGGTTCGCGGTAGTTCTTTCCCATGTAGTCGGTGACAAAGGGAACGAGCGACATCCAGAACAGCAGATAGAGATTCGACCACATAAGGCGCGCCGTAACCGACCGCACGGCGTGAATCAGATGATGATGATTTACCCACATGATCGCCGCCAACAGAAAACTGAGCGCGTAGCTGAGAAATATCGGGGATACTTTAGCCAGAGCCGCCAGCGTTGGTTGCGCGGGGGCTCGCAACTCGAGCACCATGATCGTAATAATGATGGCGATCACGCCGTCGCTAAATGCTTCCAGGCGGCTTGTGGTCATCTCGGGCATTGAGCGATCGGCTTTCTAGCGCAAAGCGGGCTGCTGCTGGGTCATGCAATGCATGGTGCCGAGTCCCCAGATCAGGTCACCGGAATAGATCGGCACGACCTCTCGCGCGGGAAAAAGTTCCGCCAGCGTATTCAAAGCGATGCGATCGTTGGGATCATTGAAGACCGGCACCAGCACGATCCCGTTCGCGATGTAGAAATTCGCGTAGCTTGCAGGCAGCCTCCGCTTTTCAAAGACGACTGGATCCGGCATGGGAAGTTCGACAATAGTCAGCCGCCGGCCCGCCTGATCTTGCGCCGCCCGTAGACGTCTCAGATTATCGCGTAGCGGCTGGTGATTCACGTCTTTTCGATTTCCCTCGACCATGGTCACGACCGTATCTGCTGCGACGAAGCGAGCGAGGTCATCGACGTGGCCGTGGGTATCGTCTCCATAGATGCCTTTGCCGAGCCAGATCACGTGCGGTGCACCCAGACATTCGGCGAAAACTCTCTCGTAATCTTTGCGCGACATTCCCGGATTGCGCTCCTGCACTTGGCTGAGCAGGCACTCTTCCGTGGTGAGCAGTGTTCCGTCTCCGTTGACGTCAATCGATCCGCCCTCCAGCACGACGCGCTTCCCGCTATTTTGCGGGCGGATTTCCTCCGCCGCGGCGGCGCGAGCCATCAGGCTGCCGATCTTTTCGTCATGTTTCCAGTTGGAATACTTGGCCCACGCATTGAAACGGAACTTGATCGCGAGTGGCCGAGATTCCTCTGGGGACGGCCGCCCTCGCTTGCCCTGGGCGAAGTCGAAGGGGCTGTCCGGCGGGGCGAAGCCCGGCTGTTTGGGCCCTGCGAAAATGCAGCCGGAGTCGCGCATCCACACCCGGTTCGTGGGCCAGCGGTGGAAGCGGATGTTGGCCAATGGCGCGTCTGCTCTGTCGAGAAGTTTGCGGACTTGGCGTTCTGCGGCAGCATCGTTGACGATCAACTCCACCCGCTCGCACCGTGCCAGATTGCGGATGATTTCGGTGTAAACCCACGGAATGGGCTCAAACCTTCCCGGCCAATCGCCGTGGTAGTGCGGCCAGGCCAGCCAGGTTGCGGCGTGCGGCTCCCACTCGGCGGGCATGCGGTAAGCAGGAGTTGCCGGGGAGACACTTAAAGTATTACTTGAATGAGCGGAGCGGGCCATGGAGGTAGTTTATTGCACGGGAAGACAAATCGTGCATTGAATCCTGAGCCTGACATTGATCTTGACGACATGATCTTGACGAACAATTCTTGCTCAATGCGCCTTTCATACTGCGTGTGTGGGGATCTCACGACAATTGAAAAACTCCGGCGATTCGTAGGAGCGTAATATGTTTGGCAAGGAACCGGACAATCGGATGGCGCACAGAGTGATATCTTTTCCAGTGGACAACGTTATACCTGCCACAAAGCCCATTTGGACTGAGAACCTGGCAAAAAGTCTTGATCGGCGTTTCCAGAGGCAAATGGTTTCCTTCCCGAACCGACCTTGCCCGTTGTCAACAACCCTTACGAATCGCTTTCCAAAATGTTGCCCGGGAAGAACCTGTTTCCCGGGAAGATCCTTGACCAAGTCGGCAGCCGGTGTCATTCACTGATCGAAGCTGTGCAAATCGCTTTCAGCCAACATCGTCCGTTGCTCCTCTCGCCGGATTCGATCTGGCTCGCGATTGCACAAGGGTTCAGTCATCACCTTACGGCCAACGCTGAGGTTCTCCGCGATCGAGTTGTTCGTTGCCAAGGCAAGCAGGAATTGACCGAAGACTTCACAGCCTTGAACGAGGAGAGTGTTAAAGCAGCGATTGCGGGCTTTTCGGCGCAAATCCGAGCGGCATCGGACCCAACGCTGCACAGTACTCTGATTTGTGATTTTTCCACGACCACTCCGGATATTCGTACCGCCAGCGAAGTGGTATTGATGGACACCTACAGTAGCTATTTCAGGTACAGGATGAGATGTGTGTGCGGCATACCTTCTATCACTGTTACGGGCTGTGCGGCAGACTGGGAGCGAATCAGAGAGCGCGTCGAGGTGCTGGCGAGCTATCAATTGGATTGGTGGGTTGAGCGTTTACGGTTGATCCTCGATGAATTCGTACATACCACCCAGGGCCGGCCAAATCGCGACTTCTGGCAGGCTATTTACAAACCAAAGAAAACCTACGCCACGGAATCCGTCACGGGCTGGATCACGGACCTGTTTCCTTACCTTGGTGATCCCCCCGAGCGCAAGCGCAGTCACGCGTTTGCGGGGGTCCGTGAAAATTGGGTTCTCGTCTCGAGCACCCCTCAAAACATTTTGGGAATCGGAACGAATGCTTTCCCTTCCGGACTCTCCAGCGCCCCTTTGCAGATCAAATTTCCGGATGGTTCAATTCGCGAGGTCGATTTGGTCGCAGGGTTCTTTGGAGTCGAGCAGAACCCTGAGGACCTTGCCCTGGCTCCAGTGATCAGCTGGTGCTTGGCGGCGGTGTCCCTCCGCAAACACCAGTCTTTGTCAACCGGTGCTGAGGCGAGCGGTCACGGTGCGGGATCTTACGCCAACCACTCCCGCCAACCATAATTCCCGCCGTGGCCAGACCCGCTAAAACAGAGCCTTTGCTGCAACCTTTCAAGGGGTTGGGACTTCTGCGTGGACGCAAATCCGATGACGATTTGGTTTCCGGTTGAATGCCGGACCTACCACGACGAAAAAGGTAAACTGAGATCCTTCGCCTCCGTGCGAAAGGAAGACGGAAGCGACAGGCGTTGCGGACCGTGCGGGCAGTGACACTGGCGCACGAGAGCAGCCACAAGCGGCGGAGGGTGGAAAGGGGCGAAACGGCGGAGTGAGCAGAAAGGTTGCTGGCGAAATGGCGATACTTCGACAGTTACTTTCATTCGGTTTCTAAGCGAACACGACTGTCTTGTTCTGGTAGACCAAGATGCGGTTTTCCAGATGCCAGCGTACGGCGCGCGAAAGCACGACCTTCTCCAAGTCCCGACCTTTGCCTACCATGTCTTCGACCGAATCGCGATGGGAAACTCGCACCACGTCTTGCTCGATGATCGGTCCTTCATCTAGGGTAGCGGTGACGTAATGGCTGGTGGCCCCGATCAGCTTCACGCCGCGCTCGAAAGCTTGATGATACGGTTTCGCACCGATGAAAGCGGGAAGAAAAGAATGGTGGATATTGATCGTACGCAACAGGTATTGGGCGACGAAATCCGGTCCCAGGATTTGCATGTAGCGCGCGAGCACGATCAGGTCTACGTCCTGCCCGAGTAGCTCAAGCACTTCCCGCTCAGACTCGCGCTTGTCCTTGGGGTTGGTTAGCAGATGGAAGGGGACGTGATGAAAATCGGCTATCGGCCTGGCGGTCGGGTGGTTGCTGATAATCATGACGATGTCGCACGCCAGCTCGCCAGTTCTGTGCCGGTACAGCAGGTCGGCAAGACAGTGGTCATAGGCGGAAACCAGGATGGCGATCTTGGGGCGGTAATTTGTCAATGCCAGGTTGTACTTGATCTGGAAACGTTCGGCCATCGGCTTGAAGTAGTGCTCGAAATCGGAGATTGGAATATCGAACCCGTCCAGATCCCATTCCAGCCTCGACAGAAACAAGTCGCGGCCGCTGTCCAGATGATCGTCGCTGTGCAAGACGCTACCGTTGTGTCCAATCAGGAATTGGGAGATTTCCGCCACAACGCCTTTGCGAGCAAGCGGCATAGGAGTACTTAAGAGCAAGACGGCTGTGTTCTTCATTTTCCGTTCATCATACTCCACGGATTAGGGCTCGAATTACGGAGAGAGGGGGATGACTCATCAGGCGACGGCTGCCCTCATACTGTCAGTCAATCCGACGATGGTCGATGAGCACGACGATATCGCGGACCGTGCTGGGTCAGGCGATTGCACTCCTCGACCCGATTTTACCGTCCATCGAGCAGACGATTGCTGATCGGCGCGTAGGCGTCGATTCTTCGGTCGCGCAAAAAAGGCCAGTTGCGCCGGATGTCCTCGAGCGCCTTCAAATCGACATCGCCCATCAGGATTTCTTCGCGGTCGTTCGAAGCCTCGGCCAGAACTCGACCGAAGGGATCGCAGAAAAACGACCCGCCCCAGAATTCCAATCCGTGTCCGGGCGTGGATTTGCCACGAATGTTGCCGGTCTCGAAGCCGACGCGGTTGACGGCCGCGACATAGACTCCGTTGGCGATGGCGTGTGCGCGCTGAATGGTTCGCCAGGCGTCAAGCTGCGCCGCGCCAAACTCGGCTCTCTCCGCAGGATGCCAGCCGATTGCGGTGGGATAGAACAGCACCGGAGCGCCCTGCAGCGCAGTCAGGCGCGCCCCTTCAGGGAACCATTGATCCCAGCAGACAAGGGTTCCCACGCGGCCCACGCTGGTATCGAGCGCGCGAAATCCGAGATCGCCGGGGGTGAAGTAGAACTTCTCGTAATACAGCGGGTCGTCGGGGATGTGCATCTTGCGGTAAAGCCCGCGCAAAGAACCGTCAGAATCGAAAGTGGCGGCAGTGTTGTGATAAATGCCCGGCGCGCGCTTCTCAAACAAAGACGCGATCAGCACGATGCCATGCTGGCGAGCGGCGGCGGCCAGCGTGTGGCTGGCGGGACCGGGAATCGGCTCGGCCAGGTCGAATAGAGAATGATCTTCACGCTGGCAAAAATATTGGGTCTGAAAAAGCTCGGGAAGGCAGACCACCTGAGCGCCCCGTCCCGCGGCGTCGGCCACGCGTTCCAAAGCTTTCCCCAGATTCTGTTCGGGCTCCGGTCCGCACGACATCTGCACCAGCGCCACGCGAAATTTGTCAGGGGGCACGGGTTCACTCCTCGACGATCAATATATAGCATTCGCCGGACCGCTATCAGCTTTCAGTTCCCGGCCGTCAGCAACCAATTCTTCCTAAGCGTGCCGCCGGTGCGTGGCATCCTTTCACGGTGTTCCTGTAAAGTAATTGATCGGGTCACTCACGAGAGTGCTTGGAGGTGTCACTTTGAAACCGGGCAATCATAGCGGCGGCCATGCCGGGGGAAAATCTCACGATCATGCCGGACACGCCGGTGACGGCGTCGACCGGCGTCTGCACAATCCTATCGAAGACCGGCTGATTCCTCTGGAGCCGCTCGATCTGAGCCGGGTGAAGTCGATCGACGACTTGGTCCGAGCGATGTCGAAGACCGCCTTTACCGGACGCCAGCTGGGCGAAGCCGCCGACGTCCTCGAAGCCATGGCGCGCGACGAAGAATGTTTCGTGGTGATGACTCTTTCCGGCGCAATGACGATCGCCAAGCAGGGACTCATCGTAACCGAGCTGATCGATCGCGGCATCGTCAATGCCGTGGTCTCGACCGGCGCGCTGATGGCTCACGGACTGGTGGAGGCCACGGGTCGCGCCCATTTCCGCTACAACCCTGAAGTCTCCGACGAGGAACTCTATCAGCAGGGTTACAACCGGGTTTACGACACGCTCGAACCCGAGCAGAATCTGGACGACGTGGAAGAGGTAATGTCAGCCGTGCTCGAGGGCTGGGACCACAACGAAGTGATGTGCTCCTACAAGTTGAATCATGCCATCGGAGCGTATCTGGCGAAGCACTCCGGCGAGCAGCGGGGGATTCTGAAGTCAGCCCATGAAAAAGGGGTGCCGGTATTTGTTCCGGCATTCAGCGATTCCGAGATGGGGCTCGACACCGCTCTGAACAACCGTCTACGGGAATCGACCGGCAGGCACAAGATACGCTTCGATCCCTTCGAAGATCTGGAGCACTTTGCCGCGACCCTGCTCCGCCAGAAAAAACTTGGCATCCTGACCATCGGCGGAGGCGTGCCGCGCAACTGGTCGCAGCAGTTCGGTCCGTTCTGCGAATTGCGTCACCGCCGCCTCGGCGAGAATATTCCCCTGAAGCGCTATCACTACGGCCTGCGGATTTGTCCCGAGCCGGTTTTTTGGGGCGGATTATCGGGCAGCCCATACAGCGAGGCTATTTCTTGGGGCAAGTTCGTGCCTCCGGCCGAGGGCGGCAGATTCGGGGAGGTCTTTGTCGACGCCACGGTCGGGCTGCCGCTGATCGTTGCCGCGGTTTTGGAGCGCTTGGAGAAGAAGGGAAGCAGGGCGGGCAAGGCGAAGAACGCGGTCGCGAGGAAGTAATTCTGGTTTGTGGAATTGTGCTTCTGAGGCCGGGCTAGTCCGCCCCGGCCTCTGAGCTACCCGAATCGTTTCCCGCGAACTGCGGGTTCGAGTTTTCGAATTCTGAATCGCTGGTCTCCGTGCGGCTCTTTCGATAGAGCGGCTCCAGGATGTTATTTTCGAGCACTCGCGACTCCGCCTCCACCCAATCCTGCAGGGCAAGGCCTTCGGTCTGGCCGCGCTCGTCGTAAAGACGCTGCGCATGCCGCCGAATCTTCCTTTCTAGCAACTCGGTCATGAGTGCTTGCTGCTTCTGTCTGCGTGTTTCGTGGTCCACAACTACTCCTTGGGCCTAAGTGGAGGCTTTCCCATACAGTTCTTATGATACGGGGAGACTGTTAACGGAAGGTTACACTTGGCAGGTAAAAAGATTACTTAAGTACCATCATACCACAAGCGGGAGGCGGGATAGTAAGACTAACCAAAACAATCACTAATACCATTTATTTTTATTGCAATGACAGATAAAACCTAATCTTAAGGGTTAGCTTACGCATTGAGGCCGGCGCTGTGCTTCTAATCGAAAATCAGCACGGCCGACGCGATCACCGTGGTCCACAGTCCGCGCTTGTCTCCCACCGCGGATTGGGTCACATTCGCCGTCCGCACGATCTTGTTCGACAGGCGGTAGATCTGCTTTTTCTCGTCCCAGGAGCGGTCGGGATCGAATTCCACATTCAGCGTAGTCGCCAGCATTTCGGCGGCGAGTTCTTCGGCATATTCTCCCGCAGCGTCTTCGGTCTCGCCAAAGGAATGATGCTCGCTCAGATATCCGTAGGTATTCTTGTCGGATGGAATCGCCACCCCGATCGAGGAGGCCAGCAGCCGGTGGGCTTCGTGAGTTGAGTTCTCCGCCACCACGGCAAAGACAACTTCGCCGGGACTCAGATACTTCACGCCTTCTTTGCGAGCCAGCATCTTGCAATTCGGAGGAAAGATGGAAGAGACCCGCACCAGGTTTTGCGCCGCGATGCCGGCATCGCGCAGCGCCAGCTCGAACGAGGTCAACCGCTCGCGATGTTTGCCCACTCCCTTGGTAAAGAACATCCGGTTGGGGACCATGTTTTTACCCAATGCGGTAGCCTCCGGCACAAAAAATAATGAGCGTGAGAATGCACAATTTAACACAATGGTTGGTAAAGAAAGTGTGAATTTCGTGGCAACGGGAGTGAAAATGCGGGAACCCGCTGGCGCGGATCCCCGCTCTAGCGCCCGGTCATTTTTGGGGGAGGGCCCCGGGCAAAACCGCCTCACTTTACCACAATCCTCGACGCGCTGCAGCAGGCGAGGTTCAATTTTTCCATTTTCCGAACAACAACCAGCAACCTCACCGGACCCAGGCAAGCGTGCTTGCGGGGAGCGATTACTTGGCCGCGACCGAACTCACGTCGATGGTGTCCCCATTCAAAACTCCGGTCACGGACGCATTCTTTCCCGCTTGCTTATCCAGCGCAGCCAAGGCCGCCTTATCGGTGGTTTGCAAGGTGTAGACCTTGTCTCCCACGATCAGCGCGTAGTTCGAACCGTGGGCCACGCAGGCGCGTGTGCACTCCGCCGCACTCTCACCCTCCATATGCTTCTTGCCGCACATGGAGTCCCCGATCTCCCCGGTGAAAGTCTGCTTGCTCCCCGCCGCTTGAAGACTAAGAAATGCCGTCGCTGAAAACACAACCACGACCACCACCATCCACCATCGCGACCCACCAGTCATGCGAAATTCTCCTTGTTGGAAGCCGAGTCCCGTTGCCATCGCCGAAAAACCACTCGAGCCCCGTCTCTAGATATTACTTTACTCAACCAGCAGACGATCGAGAATTCAGGAAGTGACGCAGGACGAAGGCTCGTGCGCCGGAGTCATCCGTGCTAATGCGGCGCCTTGGCCATATACTGCAGATCCACATCGATGGTTTTGTCGCGTACCAGCGCGGTCACGTGAGTTGAAACCTCCCAATCCACGCTTGCGGGCAGCAACTTCCGAGCCTGCGGCAGATATTGCTTGAGATAGGAGGCGTCATAAACTTCCCCCGTGCGGATTTTCCACGCGGCGCGCAGCTTGGCCTCCAGATTGTTGTCGATGCCGCGAAAGGCGAGCTCGCCCATACGATAGACGGGACCTTCATTGACCTCCAGCCGGAAAGCCACGGCTCCGGCAGCGTCGTCGAAGTCCGCGATCGCCTTAATCGTTGCGGTCACGTAGCCCCGCGACCCGTAAAGTTCCTGCACCGAACGCAAGTCCCGATCCAGTTGAACCGTATCTGCCGGCTGCCCGTTCTTGTTACGCAACATCGCCTGCAGCGTTTCGACTGGAATCTCCTTGTTGCCAGACCAACTCCACCCGCTCACCCGGTAACGGCTGCCCGAGGTGACCCCCAGCGTGACGTCCACCCGTGTGATCTCGCGTTTGTCCTCACCCGGCTCTGACGCCGTCGAGGGTTCTGGCTTTACCACTTTCGTCTGCGGCGGAGCGCAGGAAGCCTTGAGATATCCCCGCTCATGGTAGAGCGGCAGCACCCCGTGCTCGATGAAAGAAGCCAGCAAAGCGCGGGAGTATTCGCGCCCCGAGAACTTCTCCGCGGCGGCCTGCAGGATAGGTAACTCCTCCTCCTCTACTCCCGTGAACTCGACGTTGCGCACTCGGATCGTCACCCCGGAGACGCTGTAGTCGATCGAGTCGAGGTGCTCGCTCTTGCCCGCGTTGCGCAGGTACTCGACGTGCCCTGGAATTCCGTTCTCCACCAGCAGCGCCTGCAGCACGTCGGAAACCTGGTCCGGCAGCCGCCCCGTGGCTGGCAAATCTCCGCTAAACAGCGGCACCCGTTCGTGCACCTTCTTCAAAAGCTCCCGCTCTCCGAACCAGACGAAGTCAGCAAAGCGTGCTGGAACAAACTTGTCGGCGTCGCTCACTTGAAACGCCAGCTTGATGCCGGCTGACGAGTACGCGTAGGTGAAGGCGATCTCGCGGAAGGCTCCACTCTCGCCCAACTGCCGGGCCGCCTTTTTGAAGTCCTCCTCGCCAACCATCGCGCCCAGGGGCAGCCCGCAGGCCGCCGCCACTTCCTCCTGTGTAAAGCGCTTGCTGCCCGTCACCTTGATCTCGACTAACTTGTGGCTGGTTGCACTGGCTGAAACCGCGAGGCCCGCACCAACAAAGCCACATCCACAAATACAAATAAGGACGAACAGCAGGGAAGTCATCGGGAAGCGAATCCGGGCGTCGAGAACTAGCATCTTCATCTACTTCGCGCGGGAGAGGGTTGCGTTACTGGATTTGCGTTTTACCGCGATGTCGATAAAAGCCAGTGCGGCGCGACTCAGAGCCTTATCTTTCCGAAAGACCAGCGCAAGATCCCGCCGCAGTTGCGCATCGGCCATGGAAATGGCGGCCAGCACTCCGGCTCGAACGTCCTCCTGGACGTTGGAGCGGGAGATGAATCCCACCCCCACGCCGGCCGCTACAAAGCGTTTCAGCAATTCGCTCGAATCCAGTTCCATACTGTAGTTCGGCTTGAGTCGCCGCTCGCGAAACAAGTCGTCAAGCCCATCCCGCGTGTGTCCGGACTTGGGGAGAACCAGCGGATACTTCGCCAAATCTCCCACCAGCACCGACTTCATCTTGCCGAGCGGGTGGTTCGGCGGCGCGATGATCACCAGCTCATCCTGATGGATGAGCACCACGGTGAGCCGGTTGTCTTTCACCGGCAGGGAAACCACGCCGAAGTCCACCGAGTTGTCCGTCACCGACTCCAGAACATTGGCGTAATCGGCTCGTTTGATATTCACCGAAACGTCGGGATAACGCTTCTTGAATTCGGCGAAAACCTCGGGAAGAATATGCAGACACGTGCCTTCATTTGCACCCACGGTAATTGCACCGCGTGGGACGTGTTCCATCTCAGCCAGAGAGCTGAGCATCGACTTGCGCGCGTCCAGCGCTTCCTGCACATACTTCTCAAAAACTTTTCCCGCCGCCGTCAGGCAGACCCTGCCACCCGAGCGGTCGAACAGCTTCGCTCCCACTTCATCTTCCAAAGCGCGGATTTGCGACGAGATGGCGGGCTGGGTCCGGAAGCGTTTCTCCGCCGCCCGCGAGAACGAAGCATGGCGTGCCACTTCGAGAAACGATTGCAGTTGGTCGAAGTCCATGAATCAGTCGCCAGCGCTAGAGGTTGCCATTGAAACGACGGGCCGGAATCTCCAGAAGATTGATTTGTTCTGTCGTGATGTGCCCCGATTGTAGCAGGGCGCCATCCTGATTTTAGCGCCGGCAATCAGGTTGGAAGAGACAGCCAACGCAGGACGTGCCCAGGAAGACGGAGGGGGACTCGCGCGGGGTCCGTCGAGCGAAGCTCGACTGCCTATTCTGTTCAACAGACTCTACTGCCTCAACTGCTTCTCAATCGCCGAGACGACTTCAGGGGAATCCGGCGTGACCGCGGATTCGAAGCGCTGCACCACGTTTCCCTGGCGATCCACCAGAAACTTGGTGAAGTTCCACTTGATGTCACCCGCGATACCCGCTCCCGTGTCTTTCGTGAGGTAGGTGTAAAGCGGCGCCTGGTCCTCGCCTTTCACCGAAATCTTGGCATACATGGGGAAGCTTACGCTGTACTTGCGGCTGCAGAATGTCTTGATTTCTTCGTTGGTGCCGGGCTCCTGGGCCCCGAAATTGTTGGCCGGGAAGCCGAGAATGACGAAGCCCTGATCTTTATATTTCTCATACGTCGACTCCAGCGCGCTATATTGTGGCGTGTAGCCGCAGCGGCTGGCGACGTTCACCAGCAGAACCACTTTTCCGCGGTAGTCCGCCAGAGGTGCGGGTTTGCCGTCGATGGAATTGAGGGTGAAACTGTAGACTCCCGAAGCCGCCGGCAGCGATCCAGCCATCATCAGCAACGCTCCCGTCAAAAAATAGCCACGAACCCGGCAGAAAAACCGAAGACTGACGAACCGAAGACTGACAGACCTGAGAGAAGATAGCATCGTCGCTCCTGAAGGGCTCCCCACGAAGTAATGAAGGTCCCGGTCGAGGGGACACCGCTATCGAGAATACCGGTCTCGCCCCCAGGGCGGCAAGCGCTCGATTTGCAAAATTTCCGTCTCTTGCGGTTTTTTTGGGGGGTGTCGGCGGAAGACCACCAGGATTCCCAATCGCGACACGCGGTTCGCACTGCGGCCGAAGGCCATTCGAGATTGAATGCTGGAGAATGAAACTTCAAATCGTGCTGTTGAGCACGGCGTGCTTGCCGTTCTGCTTCACGATTCTGCCAACCAGTTTCAGCGCCCGGGCCGACTCCGAGGGGCGCTGCACCTCATGGTCGCTCACCATCATCAGCCCTTCCTCGATCGAATCAAGCGCAGAGTACGAGCGCTCCAGCACGATAAGGAGATACTTCCGAGCGATCGGCCGGTCGGCCGGATGGATCAGCTCCCACCAGCGACGAATCGATTCCTGAACTTCCAGTTCTGATTTTTCGCCTACCACGAGGGCGTCGATCAGCCGGTACACCTTGCTCTTGACAGCCTGATACGAGACGGACACTTCTTGGGGCATGGATTGGCGCCTTCTAGTTCTAAAGGATTAGCAATCCTCCAGCCAAACCGTAGGTCCTTGCCCTGTAAGTCCTTTAGGGGAAGTCAACTAGCCGAGCAATTCTACGAATGGAATATATCAGAATTTCAAATATGGATTCTGGAAGAGGTCAGACTGTAGTCGCTCTTCTCCACGCGCTACAGCCTCGCACCTCCTCAGTAAACACTTCTGGTGACACGACCGCGGGTCACACGGCCTCAGGTTACAATGTTCCGCCCTTTCGCTCGTTGCCTATCCAACATCCGTACCGTAGCGATCGTATCAGCGCGATCGCTACACAGCGTGTGCGAGGAGAATTTGAGCGCATCGTGCGTCCATCTTTTCCGCAGGGCACAAATCGTGGGAGGCTGAATGAAAACCTGGGTCCGGATTCTTGCACTGCTGCCATTAATCTCTCTTGTCGCCAGAGCCCAAAACGCGCCCTCTGCAACCTTGCAAAATGGGGACACCCCGCAACGCATGTTTTTCCCCCGCGATATGTTCTGGGGATGGGCCCAGTTCGATCTGGCTCCTCCGCACAACGAAATCGATCCCAACATCTGCGCCGGCAACGCCGGCCAGTATGGCGGCGTGAACGCACCCTGCAGCATGTTCGCCCGCTACATGCTCTCCGGAATGCTCGAAGTTCGTCCCTTCGGCCAGGGCCAGTTGCGCCGCTTCATGGTTTTTGGCGCTCCCTCGTTTCTCTTCGGCAAGACCATTCCCAAGACGCTTTACACCTGGTCGCCCGACGCCATCGGGATCGAGCACTCCTGGGGCGTAGGCATCTTCATCGCCAAGGGCTTTGAGTTTCGCGTCACCCAGCACTTTCTCTTCGACCGCCTGGGCGCGCGCGACACCAATCTGGGCCCTGCCGACCAGGGCAACAACGGCCCCTGGGGCCGCTACGCCACCGTGGGCGTCCGCAAGTACTTCGGCACCAGACGCTGGTGATCGAAGCCCCGGGGAACTAAACCTGATTTCAATTCGTCCCGGGTTCGAGACTTAAAAGAGGAGGAACGAAAGAGGAGGAACGAATGACAAACGCGGCTCGTCTGCCGGATCTCTCCGCCAGGCCCTTTCGATTGACCACCGAGAGCGCGATGTCAGTATCGCCCGAAGTCCTGTTCCGAGCGTGGACCGAGCACTTCGAGCGCTGGTTTGCTGCGCCGGGAACGCTCTTGATGAAGGGAGAGGTCAACCAGGTCTTTTTCTTCGAGACCCACTTCGAAGGAGCGCGTCACCCCCACTACGGACGATTCCTGCGTCTGGAGCGCGATCGACTGGTGGAGATGACCTGGGTTACCGCGCACACAAAAGGAGTGGAGACCGTCGTGACGGTTGAACTAGACCCGATCGAGGGCGGGACACGCCTTCGGCTTACCCACGCCGGCTTTCCCGACGAAGGGTCGAGGAAACGTCATGCCGATGCTTGGCCCAAGGTGCTCGCCCATCTTGATGCGCAAATGACAACGCAGGCCTGAACCCCATCATTGAAGGTCGTCACAGCGCGGAAGGAAATTAAGCCGTATAATTGGCAGTTTCAAAAATCGAGGTTGAATCTCTTCACGAAAACTCTATCGATGAGGTGACCGATGGCAAGCTCTTATAACGGTGTCACTGTACCGTCCAAAGGAAAAAGGATCGGCTATGCAAACGGAACATACGACGTGCCAGATCATCCGATTGTTCCCTTTATCGAAGGCGACGGCACCGGACGCGATATCTGGAAAGCCTCACTCCGGGTCTTCGACGCGGCCGTAGAGAGAGCCTACAAGGGAAAGCGGGGGGTCGCGTGGTACGAGGTCTTCGCCGGTGAAAAGGCCAAGGCCAAGTTTGACACCTGGCTGCCCGATGACACAGTTGAGGCCATCCGCGAATTCCGCTGCGCCATCAAAGGTCCGCTCACGACTCCCGTCGGCGGCGGCATTCGCTCGCTCAACGTCGCGCTGCGCCAGGTTCTCGACCTCTATGGCTGCGTCCGCCCGGTGAAATATTACCAGGGCGTGCCTTCGCCGGTGAAACATCCCGAACGCATGGACATCGTCATCTTCCGCGAGAACACCGAGGATGTTTACATCGGCATCGAGTGGGAGCAGGGAACTGCCGAGTGCGCGAAGCTCATCGAGTTCCTCAACAAGGACATGCTCAAGGGCGGTAAGAAGCAAATCCGCCTCGACTCCGGCGTCGGCATCAAACCAATTTCGGTGACCGGCACCAAGCGTTTGGTTCGCATGGCCATTCGCCACGCCCTAGAAACCGGCCGCAAGAGCGTGACCCTCGTCCACAAGGGCAACATCCAGAAATTTACCGAAGGCGCATTTCGCAAGTGGGGATACGAACTTGCCACCGAAGAATTTCGCAGCCAGGTCGTCACCGAGCGCGAGAGCTGGATCCTCGACAACAAGGACAAGAATTCCAACCTGACAGTCGCGCAGAACGCCGAACTCGTCGAGCCTGGCATGGAATTCGCCCCCCCCGCTTTTCGCAAAGAGGTGGAACAGGAGGTAAAAGAGGTTCTCGATCGCATTTACTCGACTCATGGCAACAGCCAGTGGAAAAAGAAAATCATGATCAACGACCGCATCGCCGATTCCATCTTCCAGCAGATCGTCACCCGCCCGGAGGAATATTCCGTGCTGGCGACGCCGAATTTGAACGGCGATTATATTTCTGACGCCTCGGCCGCTCAGGTCGGTGGCCTCGGCATCGCTCCCGGCGCCAACATCGGCGACGGCTATGCCATCTTCGAAGCCACCCACGGCACCGCCCCGAAGTATGCCGACAAAGATGTGATCAATCCCGGCTCCGTGATGCTCTCCGGCGTGATGATGTTCCGCTTCCTCGGATGGAATGAGGCCGCCGACTTGATCGAGCAAGGCCTCGAGCGCACCATCTTGCAAAAGAAAGTTACCTATGATTTCGAGCGCCTCATGGAAGGCGCGACCAAAGTAAAGACCAGCCAGTTTGCCGACGCCATCATCGAAAACATGGGCGCGGCCGTGCTCGTGTAAGAGCAATTGGCAGCTGGCGATTTGCTTATGTCGGGCCCTCGGCTGTCCGCCGGGCGCAGCCCGGCAACTTCAGCTAACTGTTCATTGCCAAATGACCAACTGCTTTCCCTGAAAGGACTCATCCATGCGCAAGAAAGTAACCATCGTAGGTTCCGGCAACGTAGGCGCCACCGCGGCCCACTGGATCGCCTCGAAAGAACTCGCCGATGTCGTCCTCATCGACATCATCGAAGGTGTCCCGCAAGGCAAAGGCCTCGATCTGCTCGAAGCCATGCCGATCGAGAAGCGCGATTCCTACATCACCGGCACCAACGACTACAAGGACACAGCCAACTCCGACATCGTGGTCATCACCGCCGGAATTCCCCGCAAGCCCGGCATGAGCCGTGACGATCTGCTTAACACAAATTACGGCATCATGAAGGCGGTGGTCGGCGAAGTTGTCAAACATTCGCCGAACTGCATACTGATTATTGTCTCGAATCCCCTCGATGCCATGGCCCAGGCCGCTTTCAAACTCAGCGGATTCCCTCGCGAGCGAGTGGTCGGCATGGCCGGCGTGCTCGACTCCGCCCGCTTCCGCGCCTTCATCGCCGACGAACTGAAGGTCAGCGTCGAGAACGTAACCGCCTTCGTGCTCGGCGGCCACGGCGATACCATGGTCCCTCTCCCCCGCTATTCCACCGTCGCCGGTATTCCGATCACGGAGTTGATCGAGAAATCGAAGCTGGAAGCCTTGGTCCAGCGCACCCGCGACGGCGGCGCTGAAATCGTGAAGCACCTGAAAACCGGCAGCGCCTATTACGCCCCCTCGGCCGCCGCGACGGAAATGGTCGAGGCGATCCTGAAGGACAAGAAGAAAATCCTGCCCTGCGCTGCCTACTTGCAAGGCGAGTACGGAATCAACGGCTTATACGTAGGCGTCCCCGTGAAGCTGGGCGCGAAGGGAATCGAGCAGATTATCGAAATCAAACTCACTCCCGAAGAAAAAACAGGCCTCGATAAGAGCGCTGCTGCGGTGAAGGAGTTGGTGGGAGTGATCGGAGTGTAGGCATAGGCCCGACCGCTATGCAATCGGATAAGTCTATCCTCCTACGCGCAGTTAGCCTGTGCAATGAGGCCTGCTTCGCAGTTGATCTTCAGCATCGCCGCCTACGATCCACTGAGCCCGAGGACGACACCTTACGTCTTTCGATGGTGGACGGCGCACTCGGCGAATTCGATGAGGCGGTCCCCGGGCCGGGAGCCTCTAAAACATCGAGACCGCCCGCGACGCTGCTGAGAAGCTCCTCCAAGCCGTTAAGGGGTGTTCTCCCCTGATTTTTTAGCCCTGTTCAGCTTAGACAGGCCCCGATCGTGGACTCCCTCGCGCGAAAGATACCGGCCATCGGTCTTCAGAAACGGCTTGCGCGCGAGCGAACGCCGCATGGCAGCCTCATAGCTGTCCTCGCGCCGCAATTGTTCCTTTGTAAGCTTGCGCAGCTTCTTCCTCATAGTAAGAATATAGATTCAATAAAAGAAATCGTCTTTTCTGAGTTTAGGGTTAAATGCTCGACGATCATTGAGCAGGTGTGCAGGACGCGCCAGCCGATTCGAGTGACCCGATTGGGCAAGCCACTGGCTGAAATCGTGCCGCCGTCGCCGACGAAGAACCGGCCGGGCGCGAAGAGGTCGCGGAAAAAATCGTCGCGCCTGTCAAGAGTTCACCTCGGGCGCTAAAGCGCGAGTACGTTTCCACAGCTCAACGGCACGACTGAACGTCGTGCCCTTCCCGATCGTGTGCCGTTCCCCATCTCATCGGCTTCAGTTGAGCGCCTGCCTACACCTTCTCCACCGTGACCTTCTTCACCACGACATCCTTGTTCGGCTTGTCTTGCCGGCTGCGCGGCACTTCCGAAATCTTCTTAACCACATCCTGCCCCTCCACTACCTCACCAAAAATCGTATGCTTGCCCGTCAGCCAGGTCGTGGGCGCGACTGTGATAAAAAACTGCGAGCCATTCGTGTTCGGCCCGGCATTGGCCATCGCCAGCAACCCTGCTTTGTCGAGTTTGTGCGGGGACCCTTTCGTCTCGTCTTCAAACTGATACCCCGGACCACCCATTCCCGTGCCCTGGGGATCGCCCCCCTGAATCATGAAGTCCGGAATCACGCGATGAAAAACCGTTCCATCGTAAAGCCGGTCTTTCGATTTCTTCCGCGTCGAAGGATGCGTCCACTCCCGCTTGCCCTCCGCAAGCTCCACAAAATTCGCCACCGTCTTGGGCGCATCTTTTTCAAAGAGGCGGCACACGATGTTGCCTTCGCTGGTTTCAAACGTCGCATAAAGTCCGGGTTGCCGAGTCATGGAATCCTTTCAAGTTGTTAGTCGTTAAAAAGCTCACGTTATAAAACGATGATTGATTTCTGTGGGGACAGCCGCCCTCGGCTGTCCGCCTGGCGAAGCCAGGCGATTTGCACTCAAGTCTGGCGCTAGTTCGGATTCGCCGTCGCCTTCGGTGCCGCCGCGGCAGGCGTCTTGGTTGTGCCGGTCGCCGGCTTAGCCGCCGCCGCTCCCCGCACAATCGAAACATGAATAATCTTTACCGGACGAAATGGCCGATCGTTGCTGGGATCCGTAGCCATATGCGTAATCTGTTTCACCAGCGCCACGCTGGCGTCATCGCACTGCCCGAAAATCGTATGGTGCCCGTTCAAATGAGGCGTAGGAACTTCCGTGATGAAAAACTGCGAACCGTTCGTGCCGGGTCCGGAGTTCGCCATGGCCAGCCTTCCCGGACGATCGAAGGTCAGCGTCGACACGATCTCATCTTTGAACGTATAGCCCGGATCGCCCGTGCCGTCGCCCCTGGGATCGCCGCCTTGAATCATAAAGCCCGGAATCACGCGATGGAAAATCGTGCCGTCATACAGCGGCGTGTTGTGTTTCGTGGCGTGGCTCACGGGATTCGTCCAGTCCTTCGCTCCGGTCGCAAGGTCGATAAAATTCTTCACCGTGATCGGAGTCTCCTTCTCAAACAGCGTGCACCGAAGCTTGCCCACCGTTGTGTCGAACACCGCGGTCGGCTCAACCGATGCCGGCGAATGCGTGGCTTGATTACCCGTGGCATGAACAGGCGGTTTTGCCGCGGGCTTGGCCGGAGTTGCCAGCGGAGTGGCTGCGTCCTGCCCCCAGGCCGCGACCGCGGCCGGCAAAAGCAGAACCGCCGCCGTCAATATTCTCCGAATGAACGTTCCGCGCATGAATCTCGGGCGCATAAGTGCTCCTTGCCTCGAATCAACCTCAGTTTGAACGTGGACTCGATATTGTACGATACGCGAACCCGAACCGCTCTCGAATCCCCACGACGGTCCCAGATCCTGTCAAAACCCAAACCGCAGCTGTTTCGCTTAACTCATTGATTTGCCGCAAGATGTAATTCCCCAACCTGAGGCACCGTTTACTCCTTGCTGCCGCGCGCCATCGGATCCGGATCAGAGCACGACTTGAGTCGTCCGCAAGCTGCGCCAGGGTGGGGCAGCGCTTCAGCGCGATGAGAACGACCAAGGGTTATACTCAAAGCCATGTCTGGTGACAAAACCTTCTATCTTGAAACCTTCGGCTGCCAGATGAATGTCCATGACTCTGAAAAAGTCATCGGCACGCTGGTCCACGAAGGATACAAACAGGTGGAAACGGTCGAGCAGGCCGACTTGATTCTCTACAACACTTGTTCCATCCGCGATAAGGCGGAGCAGAAGGTCTTCCATCGTCTGGCCGACTACAAGAAGCTTCTCTCGCAAGGCAAGAAGTTCGGAGTTCTCGGCTGCGTGGCGCAGCAGGAGGGCGAAAAGATTTTCGAACGCGCCCCGCACGTGTCTTTAGTTTGCGGCTCGGCCAGCTATCGCAACCTGCCGCAAATGCTGGTCCAACTGGAAAACTCAACGCCGGAAGCCAGAAGCCGGAAGCCGCCAGTCGAAAGCCTGGTCCGAATCACCGGCCTCGACGACCGCCAAACCGACGAATGCTTCGAGACCGAATTCACCGCTCGCAGCAATCCTCATCGTGGATACATCACCATCATCGAAGGCTGCGATAAGTTTTGCTCTTACTGCGTGGTGCCGTTCACCCGCGGCAAAGAACGCAGCCGCACTTCCGACTCCGTCCTCGTCGAGGCCCGCCAGATGGCCGATCTCGGCTACACGGAGATTCAGTTGCTGGGCCAGAACGTGAATTCCTATAAGGACTCAACCGGGAAGAAGTCTTTCGCGGAATTGCTGGCTGCGGTAGGCGAGGTCCCCGGCATCAAGCGTGTCCGCTTCACCACCTCACACCCCCGCGACTTTGGACACGACATCATCGACGCCATCGACGCCGTCCCCGCGCTTTGCGACCACGTCCACTTGCCCGTACAGAGCGGATCGGACCGTGTGCTCGATGCCATGCAACGCCTCTACACTCGCGAGCAATATCTCGAACGCATCGCGTGGATGAAGTCGGCGAAACGCGAGATCAGCATCACCAGCGATGTCATCGTGGGCTTTCCCGGCGAAACTGAGGACGACTTCGCCGCGACCTTGAACCTGCTCGATGAGGTGGGCTACGACGCCGTCTTCACCTTCAAGTATTCCCCGCGTCCGAATACCCCCTCACTGGCGCTCGAAGA
>Ga0302326_10006947_pt1 | contig 25295 bp, 22 predicted proteins | sample Palsa_T0_3_FD_202264 | JGI IMG/M metagenome (GOLD analysis project Ga0302326, IMG submission 202264) | Peat permafrost microbial communities from Stordalen Mire near Abisko, Sweden - Palsa_T0_3 | ecosystem: Environmental > Terrestrial > Soil > Palsa > Peat permafrost | place: Sweden: Abisko... | reverse complement strand
GATTACATCGTAATTGGCGGCGCTGCCGCCGCGCAGCTTGGCCACTAACTCATCGCTCGATCCCATGTACGAAGCGCTGACTTTGCAGTTGTACTGGGACTCAAATCCCTTAATGAAAGAGGGATCGGCGTACCCTTCCCAGACAAGCAGGCCGAGGGTCGCTGGTGCGCGATGGCAGCCAGTCAGCAGAAGCAGGAGCAGTGCCGGGATGGCTTTCGTCACGCTGCCTCCAGCGCAGACTCCATGATAGCGAACGCCTCGCTCATCTGATCGTCCGTCACCACCAGCGGCATCAGGATGCGCACCACGTTGCCGTAAGTCCCCGCGGTAACCAGAATCAAACCGTGTTCGTAGCAATACTTCGTCAGGCTCTTGGTGGATTGCGCCTCCGCTAGTTCGAAGGCTTGCATGGCTCCCAAGCCGCGCACGTCCCGGATAGCCGGGAAGCGCCTCTGCCAGGCCTGCGCTCGTTGGCGGAACTGATCGCCCAATTGCACGGCCCGTTCGCAGAGCTGACACTCTTCGATCGCCTGGATCGCCGCCAACGCCGCCACGCAGGCCATGGGGTTGCCTCCAAACGTACCGCCCAGGGCGCCTGGACCGGTGTGATCCATGATCTCGGCTTTGCCGGTCACCGCCCCCAATGGCAATCCGCCGCCCAAGCTCTTGGCGGTTACCATCAGATCCGGCTCAATGCCTTCGTGCTCGATGGCGAACATCTTGCCGGTGCGCGCGAACCCGGTTTGCACTTCATCGGCGATCAGCAGGATGCCGTGCTTGCGGCAAACCTCGTGTACTGCGGCCAGCCATCCGGCCGGCGGCACGATGAAACCGCCTTCGCCCTGCACCGGTTCCGCGATGAGGGCCGCCACCGACTCCGCGGCCACCACGCGCTGGAACGCATCCTCGAGTTGCTCGGCAGGCTGGCCGTAGGGGACGCGATAGATGTCGCCGGGGAACGGCTCGAAGCCCGCCTTATAAGGATGTGTTTTGCTGGTGAGCGCCAGCGTCAGCAGCGTGCGGCCGTGGAAGGCGTCTTCGAAGCAGATCACCGCCGGGCGCCGCGTGTAGGCGCGCGCGATCTTGATGGCGTTTTCGACAGCCTCCGCGCCGCTGTTCAGCAGCAGTGTCTTCTTGGGCGAGCGTCCAGGCGCCAGCGCGTTCAGCTTTTCGGCGAGCGCCACATAGCTCTCGTAGGGCGTCACCATGAAGCAGGTGTGCAGAAAGCGATCGGCTTGGGCATGCAGCGCGGCGACCACCCCCGGCGCGCGATGCCCGGCGTTCAGGCAACCAATGCCGCCCGCGAAATCCAGATACCGGTTGCCGTCCACATCTTCGATGACGGCGCCTTCCGAGCGTGCCACGAAAACAGGCGTCAGTTGCGATACGCCGCGCGGCACGGCTTCGCTGCGGCGGGCGGCCAGCGCCTGGGAGCGAGGTCCGGGAATGTTGGTTTTCAAATGGATCGAGGGCATCGGCGGCACCTGGACGATCTATGCATCGTAGCACTGGCAGGTGGCCAATGTTCAGGCACAAATTGTGGGGCAGGCCCTCGGCCTGCGGCGGCCTCTCAGGCCGCCATCTTCTATGGGAAAGGCCCGATTTCGGAGCAAGCCTTCAGCGGCAGCGCGGGCTCACTTTTGCTGTGCCCTCGGACGCGGGCCAGGCTCGTTCACCGCGTTGCCATGAACTCTCCAATGGAAACTGATTATCCCTTTTCCTCCCTAACGCCCAGCGACGTGGCCTGAGAGTAAAGCGCGGGCGTCGCCACTAATCCTCGGAAATCGGCCACCGGCCCTATGATCGCCCCCCGCGCCCTGAATCCGACGAAAAGCGACAGAATGCGACACTTTCCACAATTTTGCAACCGCGACCGCCGCAGACCGTACAATCCCGCCGAAGCCTAGCGTAAGTCATTTACTCAAAATAGCTTAGCCCGTTCGACCAGTTCGTTTGTAACAGTCTTGGCGCCTAAACAAGATGCACAAATCCGCACAAAAACGCACAACCGAACTGAAATTTCCGCCCGGCTCAGGCGTTCCCGCCGGAAACTGTGCCACGACCCGTCCCGGCCCGCTTTCGCCGGCGCTCAGCCCGGCAGAGCCGGCACACGCGGCAATAGCTGACCTTCACGCCATCCGGCGAGCGCCTCACCCGCGCATGAAAAAACTCGCGGGCGGCGTACCATTTGCCGCCGCAGGCCTGGCATGCGCGCGCCGGCGGAGGGTCGCGGCGTTGCGCCATCTCCTGCTTCAGTTTTTCCCATTCCAGCCGCTTCCGCGCGCGCCACTGCTTCCATCGCGCGCGCGTGTGTGCCACGAACGCCGCCGCCCGCTCGCGCTGCTGCTGCTGGAATTCATCCGACGAACGAGCCTCCCGCCACGAGAGCCGGATCCCGAGCCGGCGCCGGTACGCGGTCACCGTCTTCTGCGCCAGACCCCATTGCCGTGCCACCGCCATGCTCGGCAGCCAGCGCCCTTCGCCCGTCAGGAAGCCCTCGAATTCGGCCCGCCGTGCCGGATCGAAGCGCCTCGCCTGCCGCGCCCGCTCCTTAATCGTGGGATCGCCCAGGCCGTGCCGCCCCATCATCTTGCTGATGGAATCCTTCGTGCGTCCAGGCAGCAGGTGCATTTGCGCGATGAATGCTGCGCTGAACCCGTATTCCTGGGTGAAGGCGGTCAGCCGTTTCAATTCCGGGAACGTCCAGGGCTTCACTTCACGGCCCGGAAACGAGCCGTTCAGAACGCCGGCCAGTTGCAGGCGTTTGCGTTGGTTGTTAATCGCCGCGCGCGTTTTGCCGGGGATCTCGATCTCCGGCAGCGGCTTTTTCAGGTGGACGATTTGATCGACAAGCCATTCAATCTGCGGCGCGCTCCAGCGGCTTCCGGGCATCCCTTTGATTTCAGGGTAAGGCCCGGCCGCCCGGATGCATATACTGGCGAGCGTGTATTTTCAGTGGCGCGCCGCCACCAGCACGTCCTGCGCGGCCAACTGTATCAGGTTGCCCGTGGAATCGAATTCGATCTCCTGCGCCGGCGTGACGATCTCCAGCGTCGGGTTGCGCTCGATCTGCGGCCGCAGATTCTCGCTCATCGCCAGCGAAGAAAGTTCCAGCGTGTTGCGAATCCATCCGATAGTCACTGCGCGCGGATCGAACTTGCCCACCGTCGGAATAATGGCCTCCAGGCACTCCCGGTCCGTCGGATAATGGATCGGCGTGCGAATGGCGGCGGGCGTCGAGGCGGTCAGCGAATTCACCCGCGTGGGCGTCCAATCGATGCGATTCACCAGGCGGTCCGTCACCACGTCGGCCATGCCCACGCCCACTGCGTTGTTGTACGTCAGGTCGCTCAGGTCGCGCACGAAGATGCGCTCGATGCGCGGCGTATCCGGCCACGGATTGTAGTCGCCCAGCACGCTGCGGTTCACCACTTTGCTGTCCATCCCCGCGCCGCTGACGTTTTTGCCGATCTCGTCCACGACCAGAATATCGAGGTCCATCGGGATGCGGCCCATCCACGATTTGGCCAGCGCCAGCAGCTCTTCTTCGCGCTGCTCCATGCCTTCCACCGGCACGGCCTCCAGCTTGGCCGTGTTGTGGTGGGCGTCTTCCAGAATGGCCAGGCCGCCCAGAATCTTGCCGGATTCGAGCACCGTGCGGCCGATCGCGCGGATGGTGTTTTCCAGCCCCAGCTTGTAGGCATAGGTATGGTAGTGTTGCGCGCCGGCGAACTTTCCCAGCCCGATGGCGATCATTTTGAAAAGGCCGCTTTCGATCTTGCCCATGAAATCGGTATGCCACTTCACGCGGCCCACCGGCATCACGCCGTCGCTTTCGTAGGCGTTGCGGTCCATATAGGTCTGGATGCCTTGCGCTGTTTTTCCCAGCGGCGCCACTTCGAGCGAACTGAGCACCGGGCAGCCCATGGTGGCTTCGATGATGCCGTAATGCGCCAGCACGTCGGCTTGCCCTTCCGCGGTGGCCGCTCCGTGGCTGCCCATGGCCGGGAAGATGAACGGGTGCATGCCCTGCGATTTCCAGAAGTCCACCGCGGCGTGCGTGATGGTGGCGATGTTGGTAATGCCGCGGCTGCCCACGCCGATGGCCACCCGCGATCCGGGCTTCAGACGCGCTGCGAACCCGGAATCGCCAAGCTGCCGCCGGACTTCGGCGGCCACATCCGGAATGCGCCGGTCGGGAAAATTTTGGCGGACGAGAAAAAGACGGGGAAATTGCATGCTTTTATCCTAACAAAGCAATTCTTTGACCGTGGGGCGGGCAATCATTCCCGCAGCCGGCCCCTGGAGTTTGGACTTCTGCCACCGTGACGTGGCGCACGCACTCATGCGGCGAGCGAAGCTCGCCTCTGGAGTTTGGCCATTTAAGGCCACGGTGCGATCGGCGACGTGGCGCACGCACTCATGCGTGCCGCGACGACACTCCTGTCGTCGCGCCGGGCGTAGCCCAGCTTCGGCGAGCGAAGCTCGCCTACCAGACGTGGTTTAAGAATAGGCCGGAGGGCCGGACTATGCCGCCTTTCGTGAAGCAGTCTATAACGGCCGGTTGCTCAGCACCACCTTCCCCCCGCTAGCCGCCACCGGATACAACCCCGCCTTGCCCACCAACTTCTCAAACCGCGGCACCGCAAAGTCGCTGGCCACCACATAACATCGCTCCGTCCCCATCCACATACTCTTCCACTGCGCGTCGTCGATAAACACATCCGGAGCGCCCGGCGCATACGACCCATATACTAAGTTGTTGAATCGGCCGTTCAACAATAGCGCCGGCCGGTCGGTATAAAAGAACACCGACGAGAACGTGTAATAGTGGTGATCCACGATCAGCTTGCCTGCGGGCGAACGCAACAGCGCCTCGGCCAACGGGCGCGACGACAGGTAGGGGTCGAAGGTCACCATAGCCACCCGCGCCGCGTGGAAGAATAGCACCATCATCACTGCCGCGGCCAAAAACGCGCGCTGTCCCGTGACGCGCAGCGTGCCGATCGCGCCCGCCAGGAACGCGACCGCCGCCATCGCCAGCGGCAGCCGCAGATATGCGAACGACGACAGAGTGAGATCTTCCATGTGGCTGAGTGACAGCGTGTAAGTGCCCGGACGCTGTGAAAGAGCGCTCGAGATATCGCCCGGCGCGGGAACCTTCCACACCAGCACCAAAATCGCGATCAGCGCCACCGCCGCGCACGCCGCAATCACACCAATCACGCGCGTGCCCCACCGCACCCAAGCACCGCCCATCGCCATGGCCGACCCCAGCAGCAGCGCCAGCGCCGGATAGCACGGCATGGTGTAGTATTCCTGCGTGGTCGAGAAAGTGAAGAACACCAGCATGAATCCGGTCCAGCAGAGCGCCAGCAAACGCGTGCGTCCCGCGCGGTCGGCGGGCTTGAACGATAATTTCGCCACTGCCGGGAAATACACGCTCCAGGGGAACAGCCAAAGCAGGTGGAAAAGCCAGAAATACAGGCGCGGCACCGTGTTGTAATCGCGCGGATAGCGCAGGTTCAAAAAGCGCAGCACCTGCTCGTTCATGAAATAGAACCACAGAAATCCGTGATATTCGCCGGGCAGGCTGCGCAAGCTGAACGAGAAGTACGGCGGATTGCGCAGCGTAGCCAACACATGCCACGGCGCCGCGATCAGTATCACGATCGACAGGCCGCTGAACGGCCGCAGCCGCTTCCACGTTCTGGCCGCGAACAATTGCCGCGTCAGGGCCAGGTAGATGATTCCCGCCGCCGCCGGGAATAGCAGCGCCACCGTGCTCTTCAGCAGCAGCCCCACGCCCAAGCTGGCCGCCAGCACGAAAGCCCAGAAGCGCGGGCGCGGCTCTTCGTCGTCGAGCGCGCGCAGCAATGCCCACATCGCCAGCGCGATGGTGAGCGTCAGCATCACGTCGGGAATCAGTACGCGCGTGAACAGGAACAGGCCGATGCACGTGGCCATAATCACGCCCGCGTAAAATCCGGCGCGGTGTCCGAAGGCCCACATGCCAAATGCGGCGGTCAGCCAGCAAAGCCCCATCGCCGAAAGCGCGACCGGAATGCGCGCCGCCCAGTCATGCACGCCGAAGACCTGGTAACTGACGGCGATCGTCCAATAGATCAGCGGAGACTTCTCCAAATAAGGTACGCCGTCCAGGCGCGCGGTCACCCAGTCGCCGGACGTGAGCATGTTGCGCGCGATCTGCGCCTGCACCGCATCCACATCGTCCATCAGCGATGGAGGGGAAACTATGCAGCCCAGATACACGGCGCCCGCCAGGATCAGGACGCCTAGATAGAAGTAGAAATGCTGGCGGCCTGCCGCTCCGGCGCGCTGGCCGGCGTCGTTTGAATTTGCCATCTCTTCATCCACAAGAACAGGATCATCAGTCCCCACAGATGATACCCGAGATTGGCGCGGCGGTCGAGATGCCGGCGCATACAGGCGTCGATGGCAGCCGGCCGGAACACCTCCGGATGCGCCGCCGCGCCGCTCCGCAGCGTGTCCTGCATCAACTCCCGCAGCGGTCCGCGCAGCCAATGGTGGGCGGGGATATCGAACCCGACTTTCTTCCGCTGCAAGATCGCGGGCGGCAGCTTGCCCTTCATCAGATCTTTCAGAATCACTTTCTGTCGTGAGCCGCGGATCTTGAATCGCGGGGGCAGGGAAGCCGCGAATTCCACGATGCGGTGGTCCAGAAACGGCGGCCGCACTTCAATGGAGTGCGCCATGCTCATGCGGTCCACCTTCATCAGAATGTCGTCGGGCAGATAGTACCTTTGGTCGAACCAAAGATATGCCGCCAGATCCTCGCCCGCCTGCGTCAACTCTGCCAGGATGGCGGCCAGTGCGCCGGGGTTAGGAGCGCATACGATCGCGCGTTTCTCGGCGTCCGAAAACGTTCCGTTCCAATACACATGCGCGCGTGCCGCCGGCAGCCGGCAGCCTTCCAGAAAACGCTTCAGCATATACTCGAAGCTGATCTTGTCGTCGGACACCGGCCAGCGCCGCGCGGCCTCGAGCGCCAGTTGCAGCACGCCCGCCGGCAAGCGCCGCATCCAGCGCGCGTAGCGATCCGCACGGTAAGTCAAGTAGCCGCCGAACAATTCGTCCGCGCCTTCGCCGCTGAGCGCCACAGTCACTTTCTGCCGGGTCATCTTGGAGAGATACCAGACCGGCAGCGCGCCCGCGTCCGCGTTCGGTTCATCGAAGTAGTGGGCGAATTCCTCGATGGCGTCCGCCAGCCCCACCTCCGGGTTCACGTCGAACTCTTCATGATCGGTGCCGTACTGCGTGGCCACCGCGCGCATGTAGGCCGTCTCGTCGAAGCTGCGCCCGCGGAAGGAAATCGAAAACGTCTTCAGCCGTTTGGCCGAAGCCGTCGCGGCGTAGTGCAGCACCGTCGAGGAATCGATGCCGCCGCTCAGCCACACGCCCAGCGGCACATCCGAGAGCAGATGTTCACTCACCGATTGCCGCAGCAGCGAGTCGAGTTCCGCCTGCGCGGCCGCCTCGCTCCAATCCCGCCGCGGGCCGCGCGGCAATCGCCAATAAGCCTCCGCGCGGACCTCGCCATTGCGCCACTCGCACCAATATCCGGGCCGCAGTTTCTCAATACCTTCCACCAGCGTCCACGGGCACGGCACATAGTTGAGCGAAAGATAGCAATCCAGACCCTCCAAACTGAGCCGCCGCTCAAACTCCGGATGCACGAAAATGGTCTTCAGCTCCGAGCCGAACAACAGGTCCGCGCCGTGGCGTGCGATGTACAGCGGCTTGATGCCCATGCGGTCGCGCGCCAGCACCAGGCGCTTGCGCGATTCGGTCCACAACGCGATCGCGAACATGCCGCGCAGCCGCGCAAAGCAATCCGTGTCCCATTCGAGAAACGCCGCCAGCACGGTCTCGGTGTCCGTGCGCGTGCGAAACTGGTGGCCGCGCTGTTCCAGTTCGGCCCGCAGTTCCGGATGATTGTAGATCTCGCCGTTGAAGGCGATCACCGTGTCGCGGTCTTCGGAAAAGATGGGCTGATCGCCGGAAGCGAGGTCGATGATTTTGAGCCGCGCGGCGCCCAGCGCGACGCCACTCGATTCAAAAGTGCCTTGTTGATCGGGCCCGCGGTGAATCAGGGAATCGATGGCGCTGCGGATGCGCCCGGGGCCTGGCGAGAATGTAATCTTAGTGAAACCGGCGACGCCACACAAGCCATTAATGTAGCATAAGACTGTGACAGCCCTTTTCCTTGCGGTGGCGGGGATTCCCTTCATTTATTACCTGATCGCGTTGTATAGCACCTGGGCATACTTTCGCGCCGCGCGCCACTCGGATCTCCGCAGCGCTAGCTTCACCCCGCCGGTCAGTAACCTGAAACCGATCCGCGGCCTGGACCCCGGAGCTTATGAGAACTTCGCCAGTTTCTGCCGCCAGGATTATCCGGACTACGAGCTTGTTTTTTGCGTGGGAGACCGGGACGATCCCGTGTTGCCGGCCATCGACAAGCTGATGCGCGAATTTCCCGAACGCCGCATTCGCGTGCTGTTCGGCTCGGGCCGGACCGCGACCAACGACAAAGTGGCCAAGCTGGTCCGCATGGTCGGCGAAGCTGCCCACGAAGTGGTAGTCATCAGCGACAGTGATGTGCGCGTGGAGCCCGACTATCTGCGCAGCGTGGTGGCGCCGCTCGCCGATCCTAACGTGGGCGCAGTGACATGCTTCTACGTGCCGGCCGATGAGCGCACCTTCGCCGACAGCCTGCAATCCATGGGGATGTTCTCCGATTTTTACGCCGGCATCCTGGTCGCCTGGCAGTTGGATGGCGTGAAGTTCGCGCTGGGCCCCACCATCGCGACCACGCGCACCCGCCTGGCCGAATTTGGCGGCTATGAGGCGCTCGAAAACGGTCCTGCCGACGACCTGCTGGTGGGCCGCCTGATCGCCGAGCATGGCCACGAGGTGAAACTGCTCGACTACACCGTGCTGGCCGTAGCCGACTATCAATCGATGCGCGACCTCGTTCACAAGCGCCTGCGCTGGATCGTAGTGATGCGGCACATGCGCCCGTGGGGCCACCTGGGACTGCTATTAACGCAAGGGCTGCCCTGGTCGCTGGCGGCCATCGCGATTCACCCGTCGCTCGGCGTGGCGGCCGGCTATCTGGGCACCTATCTCGTTCTACGATGCGCCATGACCTGGCAGATCGGTGTCTGGGGGTTGAAGCAGAAAGGCCTGTGGCGCAAGATGCCGGTGATTCCACTGTGGGATGCCCTGGCATTCTGCATCTGGCTGGCGAGCTTCGCGCGCCGCAGCATCCGCTGGCGCGGCAGCGATTACTTGTTGCGCGATGGCCGGCTGGTCCCTGTCGCTTCGGGTTCGGGTGAAGAGTGACGTTGGCTAGGGCTTGCCGTCTTGCCTGCGCAGGATCTCGCCGATGGCGCTGACGAGGTTATCGATTCGCTCGCCCACCAGACGGAAACGCTCGTCCGTGTCCCGGAAACGTTGCGCCACCTCTTTGAAGCGCTCATCCGTCTCCTGGAAGCGCTCCTCAGTCTCCTGGAAACGCTGCTCAGTCCTAATCTGTGCCTCTGTGAGGAGCACCAGGACATCATCCAGCCTCGCCTGCTTCTCGGCCAGTACACCGACCAGCCCTTCCAGCCGCGTTACGCGTTTCGTCAGGGTCTCCGCCATTTCTTCCATTGTACCCGCTACCGTGCCAGCAGAATCACCCCGCCCAGCACCAGCACAGCCCCCGCCGCCCGCCGCGGACCTACATCTTCCTTCAACACCACCTTCGCCAGCACTGTCTCCAGAATAAAACTCGCCGCCGATGCCGGCACGGCGAAACTCAGCGGAGTAGCTTGCACCAAAGCCATAAACGCGAAGAAAGAAACCGCCAGGCACCCGATCGAAAGGATCAATTCCCGGCGCCTGGCAATCGTTTTCAGCAAGCGTGCCAAGCCGCGGGCGCCCACCGATTGTTCGCCGGCCCGCTTCATCTCGTGACTCTGCAGTAAGTCGCTCAGCGCGGTGGCAGTAACTACAATACTCAGCAGGATCCACTTCATTGCAACTCCTCCGCGATCTGCGTGGTGTTTTGAGAGGTGCTGCCCACCAGCCCCGTGCCCAGGAAGATCAGCACGCTTCCCATCCACTGCTGCGCGCTGACGGCTTCATGCAGAAACACCTTGCCGAACAGCGTGGCCAGCACATACCCGATGGCTGTCACGGGCAGCACAAAGCTTAAGTCGGCCAGGCTCAATAGCGCCAAGCGGGTCAACAGCGACAGGATCAGCATCCCGATCCCCAGCGCCACGAAGGGATCCGCCATGGCCCGCAGGTAGACCACCGGATTCAACGACAATACCTGCGGAAAATGTTTGGTGCCCCAGGCCATCGACAGGTTGCCCAGCGGCCTCAGGAAGACAAACAGCGCCAGCAGAGAGTAAGTGCGAAAGCGCATCCCGCGGATGGCGGTCATCGCGCCTCTTCCAGTTTGTGTTCCAGGCCTTTGGCGGTCACCGTCCAATGCACTTTATCGTCGGAGAACTCCTGCCGGTATTCGATGCTGCCGGGCGTGGTGAACACGTTCACCACCCGGAAATGAAAAATCTTGCCATCCTCCTCGCGATCCCAGGGAAAAGTCCAGACGTTGCCGTTGATGAGCAGCTTGCCGGATCCACCCTCGCCGCCGCCGGCCGGCACCGAATAGCTGTGGTACGAGTCTTCCTTTGGATCATAAGTGAACACCATCAAGTCTTTGGATTCCCCGTTCACGAACTGATCGCAGACGAAGTAACCCGCACTCCGCCAGCAGTCGTTGCGCAACGTGCTGGATTCCTTCTCCGCCTTGCTGAAGCGCGTGGCGAAGTGCTCGGTTTCAATTTTCCACGTTCCCTGGTAGGCCAGAATCCTCTCGATGCCCGTCGGTTCTGCCGCGCGTGCAAGCAGCGCCAACACCGCGGCTGCCGCCAATTTCATCATGGATTTCCCTCATGTGGCATAATAGCGCGCAGAGGGGGTTCGATGCCTTTCGCACTCATATTCGGCGTCCTCATATCCATCTTCGCCGCCAGCCAGATCTACTGGTTTGTGCGGGCGCGCGCCTTGGTGAAGCGGCTCGCCGTAACCAGGAGGACGCGTCTCCTCCTGTCGCTCGCGGCCGTGGCCGTGTATCTGGCCCTCTTCGCCCTCAATTTCGGCCTGTCTGGGCGGCGCTACAGCCCCACGCGGATGACCTGGTATGACGCCCTGGTGACGGCGCCTTTCGCCTGGTGGGTAGCCAGTTCGCTGGTGGCATTTCTGCTCGCCGCGCTGCTATGGCCCGTGCGCCGCGTGGCGAGATCCACCAAGGCGCTGGCTTCGCCCGCCAGAAGGCAATTCCTGGAACGCGGCGCCAGCGCGGTCGTCGCCGCGCCATTCGTGGCCGGCGCCTATGCACTGCTCTACGGCCGCCTCAATCTCGAAATCACGCAGCAGCGCATCCGTCTGGCGCGGCTCCCGAAAGCGTTCGCCGGCTTCCGCATCGCGCAGCTTTCCGACATCCACATCGGCCCGTTCATGAATGAAGACGAGATCCGCAAGTATGTGCGAATCACGAATGACTTGAAGCCCGACCTGATCGCCCTAACCGGAGACTTCGTCACTTGGGACCCGTCCACGCAACGTGCCGTCGTGGCCGCGCTCACCGGCCTGCGCGCGCCGTTCGGGATCTTCGGCTGCCTGGGAAACCACGAGGCCTGGTCGCGCACCGAAGATTCCATCACCGCCATGTTCCGGCAGGTGGGCATCCCCATCCTGCGGCAGGCATGCGTGCCGATCACAAGCGGGGGCGAATCCTTCAATCTGATGGGCGTCGATTTCCAAACCCGCTATCACATGGGCCCCAGTAACGATAAGTTCGTGCGTCGGTTTCTCGTGGGCGTGGAGACTCTGGTGTCGCCCGCGACCGCGAACATCCTGATGAGTCACAACCCCGACACCTTCGATCGCGCCGCCGAACTGGGCATCGACCTGAGCCTTGCCGGCCACACGCACGGCGGACAAGTGGCGCTCGAATTCGTCAGTCCCGAGATAGCGCCTAGCCGCCTGGTCACGCCCTACGTCGCCGGATGGTTCCAAAAGCCCGGCGGCCAGCTTTACGTGAACCGCGGCATCGGCACCATCGGCGTACCCATGCGCATCGGCGCGCCGCCGGAGATCACCGTCTATGAATTGGTGAAGGAAGCATAGTTCTGGAGCGGCAGGGCATAGAGATCTCCAGAAAACGTGGGGCAGGCCCTCGGCCTGCGGCGGCCTCCCAGGCCGCCATGCTTTCTCCTACCCGAGATGGTCACGTCGGGGACCGCCCTTCGCTCATAGGAATGTAACTTCGTCCTCGATGTGCATTCCTACACGCTGGATGATGCCGGCAACAACGTGAATGGCGTGCCCTACGCGAGTGAACATCCCACCGGAAGGGGCTCCATCCACGGCTATCCAGTTCGTTGCGTCTGCCCGGAATGGCTCGTAAAGTTCCACACAGGCTACGAACCCGATGAGAACGATTACCGCGATGTTCGGGCATTATGCGAGCGATTCGCCATCCCGCTACCGGATCTGTATCTGCGTTTTGCTTGATTCCCGCCGCTCAGAAGGCGCCCTTCAGCTCTCCCAGATTCCTCAGAACACCACTACGGCCCGCCCCAGGATTTCCCCACGGCGCATCTTTTCCAGCAATTCCGGCGCCTGGTCGAGTGCGTGCCGCTCGACGTGCGGCTTCCCCACGCCGGCCTGCGCGAGCCGGAAAACCTCCTCCAGGTCCGCGCGCGTGCCAAGAAAACTGCCACGGATCGAAATTCCCTTCAGCACCGTATCCACCATAGGCAGCTCATATTGGTTCGTCGAGAGGCCGGAAGTAATCAACGTACCGGTGCGCTTGAGAGAGCGGAAGGCCTGCTGGATGGCCACCGGAGAACCGGTCAGGACAATGGCGGCATCCGCGCCGCCCCATTGCTTTTGCAGCGTACGGCCGGCGCTTTCGGCCGGCAGCGCCAGATCGGCGCCCAGCGCGCGCGCCATCTCCAGCTTGCTCTCGGAAACATCCACCGCCGCCACCCGCAGGCCCAGATGCCGCGCATACTGTATGGCCAAATGCCCCAGCCCGCCCATGCCGAACAGCGCCACGCATTCTCCCGCACGAAGGCAGGCTTCCCGTAGCGCGCCGTAGGCCGTCCAGCCCGCGCAGCACAGCGGCGCCGCTTCGTCCGCCGGCAGCGCATCCGGCACATGGAACAACAACTGCACGGGCGCTATCGCGTAACCCGCCAGCGCGCCGTTCACCGTGTAGCCGAAATTGAGCTGCCGCGGGCAGAAGCGCTCGCGGCCCGTAGTGCACAGTGCGCAGGTTCCGCAAGTGGACGCCAGAAATGTGACGCCGGCGCGATCGCCGGCTACCCATCCGCTGACACCTGCTCCCACACTCTCGATGCGGCCTATGCCTTCGTGCCCAAGCGTGAGCGGCGCCAGCGGCAGCTTCTCCAGCGAGGCCACGAACAGGTCCGAATGGCACAACCCGCAAGCTTCCATCCGGATGAGCACCTCGCCCCTGCCCGGTTCGGCCACCGGCATGGAGGTTACCGCGACGGATCCGCGCGCCGCTCCCAGGCGCACGGCCGCGGTGTGCGCCGGATAGCTCATGCGACTACAGCCTGCGCCACGGGCAAGTTCGCTGCCTTCCAGGCATCGAAACCGCCGGTCACATTCATGACCTGGCGAAAGCCCGCGCGCAGCAGCAGGCTGGAGGCGATGGAACTGCGATAGCCGCCCTTGCAGTGCACTGCGATAGGGCGCGCCGGGTCCAGTTTATCCACCATTTTCGCCGCCTGGTTCAGTGGCGCCAGCACGGCGCCCTCAATGTGGCCCTCCTCCCATTCGGCCGGCCGCCGCACATCGGCCACTTGCAAGTCGGCCCGTTCCCGCAGCAGCCGGTTGAGGTCCCGTACGCCGATCTGCGTCAACTGTTCGCAGCTTTCGCGCGGCCACGATTCCATGCCGCCCGCCAGGTATCCGGCCACCCGCTCGATGCCCACGCGCGCCAGTCGCATGCGAGCTTCCGCGGCGCGCTCCGGATTCTCAGCCACCAGCAGCAAATCGGTCTCAAGCCCCAGCAGCGCCCCGGCCCACGCCGCGAACTGGCCGGAGAGCGGGATATTCACCGCGGCGGGAACGTGGCCTGCCCCAAACTGAGTCTCCGGCCGCGTATCCAACACCACGGCCCCTCCCGACTGCGACGCACGCACCGCCTCTGCATCCAGCGCCGCCATGGGCGCCATCTCCGCTAACGACCCCGCGCCCGTGCGGTTGATCTCGGCGTCCTGCGCGAAATAGCCTGGCCGCTCGGGCAGCGCATCCGTGAGCATGCGGACAAATTCGTCGCGGCTGCGGGACTGCAGCGCGTAATTCCGAATGCGCTGCTCGCCGATGGTGGAAGAACGCTCCGCGCCAATCTGCCGGCCGCACAGTGAACCGGCGCCGTGTGCCGGATACACCTGCAAATCGTCCGGCAGGCTCAGTAGCTTTTGATGCAGGCTGTCGTACAGCAACCCGGCGAGCTGCTGGGGTGTATGATCCGGCGAGAGATCCGGCCGGCCCACATCGCCGATGAACAGCGTATCGCCGGTGAGCACCGCGAAAGGCTCCGCTGAGCGGTCCAGGTCCGTCACCAGCACGCACAGGCTTTCCAGCGTATGGCCGGGGGTTTCCAGAAAACGCAAGCGGCACTGCCCGAAGCGGATCTCATCGCCCTGCCGGACGGCCACATGCGGAAACTGCGCACCCGCCCGCGCGCCCACGTAGATTTCGGCGCCGGTGCGCGCGGCCAGTTCGCGGTGTCCGGAAACAAAGTCGGCGTGCAGATGCGTCTCGATCACGTACGCGATGCGCAGGCTGTGCTTGCAAGCTTCTTCCAGATAGATTTCAACGTCGCGCTGCGGATCGATTACCGCCGCCACGCCTTCCGAACCAACCAAATACGAGGCGTGCGCCAGGCAGCCGAGATAGAACTGTTCAAAATACATGCGGGCCTCCAAGGCCTTCGAACCGATTATAGACCCGTTTGGAGGGCGCTTGGCGCAAGGCCCGGATAACACAGTCAAGTACTCCGATGGTCTATCTATCGCACATTGTTTATCCCAAATAAGATACTTTATAATCAATAGTTTGATTAGTCGTGTATCTCTAGCCATAAAGCGTACAGCGCTTGACAGAAGCGCTCGGTATGTCCTAAACTCGACAAGATCGGCCCGGCAAAAAAAATGCACACTTGCGTAGTTGACACACCCAACCCAACCACTCTTCCGGACTCCCCGCCGATTCCCAGGACGCTGCTCGAAGCGGTCAGCTTCTATGCCGATCCGGATGTAGCCACCAGGACGCTCTCGGCAGTTCGATGGGGAAATGCGGCCGAATGCCAGCATTGCCATGCCCGGGACCGGCACTCCTACATCTCGACGCGGCGCATCTGGAAGTGCCGCGCCTGCCGGAAGCAGTTTTCCCCCAAGGCCGGCACCATCTTCGAAGACTCGCCGATTGGTCTGGACAGGTGGCTGATCGCCATTTGGATGGTGGCCAATAGCGACCAGCGGATCAGTTCTTACAGGCTGCACCGGCTGCTGGGAGTCACGCAGACCACCGCCCAGTTCATGCTCCGCCGCATCCGCTTGGCGATCGACGTTATGGAGCTTAGCCACGAGGGGAGCGCGGCGGCCGCGGCTCAATCGCAATGAGGGACCGCGCGGAGGCCAAGCCGGAAGAACCGCATCACGAGAAGTACGCGAGATTCATCCGCCTGTTGACCGCCATCGTGGCGGTCCCCAAGGCGGCTATTTACGAGCTGGATCCGCGGCTGCGGCCGAAGTCCCATTCGAGCCCCCAGGAAAATAAAGACGCTTAGCGCCGCGCTGGCCGGGCCCCACACCGTTTCCACTAGCGTTGCGATGAGATAGAGTTATCGGTGATGAGCGAACACACTATCACCGAGACATCGCGGCGCCGCTTTCTGGCTTCGGCCCTAGCAGGCGTGGCGCTTCCGGCCGTGCACGCGGCGGAGAACAACACCATCCAACTGGCCCTGATCGGTTGCGGCGGGCGGGGCACGGGAGCGGCGGAAAACGCGCTCTCGGTGACCGAAGGTCCTTACAAACTGGTGGCCATGGCCGACGTGTTCCCCGAGAAGCTGAACAACAGCTACGACCATCTGAAAACCAAATTCTCCGGACACGTGGATGTGCCGGCGGATCGCAAGTTCATCGGTTTCGATGCCTATAGCCGGGCGATGGAATCGCTGAAGAAGGGGGACGTGGCGATCCTGGCGACGCCTCCGGCCTTCCGTTGGGTGCACTTCGGGCTAGCCATCGACAAAGGGCTAAACGTCTTCATGGAGAAGCCGGTCACCGTGGACGGTCCCACCACGCGCCGGATGCTGAAGCTCGCCGACCTGGCGGCCCAGAAGAATCTGAAAGTCGGCGTTGGGCTTATGGTGCGGCACTGCAGGGCTCGCCAGGAACTGCTCAGCCGCATCCGCGACGGCCAGATCGGCGACATTATTGCGCTGCGCGCCTATCGCATGGGCGGCAACGGCGGCTTCACCGGCCCCAAGCCGGACGGCACCGCCGAATTGCTGTATCAGATACAGAAATTCCACTCGTTCCTGTGGGCCAGCGGCGGCGTCTTCAGCGACTACTTCATCCACCAGATCGACGAGTGTTCGTGGATGAAAGGAAGCTGGCCGGTTTCGGCGCATGCGCTGGGGGGCCGGCATTACCGCGGCGACAACGTGGACCAGAACTTCGACACCTACTCGGTGCAATATGTTTACGCGGATGGCACGCGGCTCTATTACGACGGGCGGTGTATGCCCGGGTGCCACGACGAGTTTGCCAGTTACGCGCACGGTTCCAAGGGGTCGGCGGCGATTTCCAGCGCGGCCCATACGCCGGGCCGGACGCGGATTTACAAAGGCCAAATTGTTCCGGGCCTGAAGGGCAACGAGCCGCTGCCGGCCAACGATCCGAACTTGGTTTGGGCGTTTCCGCAACCGGAACGCAGTCCCTATCAATGGGAGTGGGACGATCTGACGGAAGCCATCCGCCAGGACAAGCCGTACAACGAAGTGAAGCGCGGCGCGGAGGCTAGCCTGGTGGCTTCGATGGGCCGGATGGCCGCCCACACGGGTCAGATTGTAACTTTCGAGCAGGTGCTCAATAGCGATCATGAGTTCGCGCCGGGCGTGGATAAATTGACCATGGATGGACCGGCGCCGCTAGTGGCCGATGCGGCTGGCAAGTATCCCGTGCCGCAGCCGGGGGTGGTCACGACGCGGGAATATTGACGTGGCGCACGCACTAATTGTGGGGCAGGCCCTTGGCCTGCGGCGGCCTCCCAGGCCGCCAGAGCCGGCTGAAAAGCCGGCTGCGGGCAGAATTGCCCGCCCCACGGTGCATGAGTGCCTGCGCCACGCCGGAATGGTATTATTCTCAGCATGCGGGAAGCTGTAATCGTCGATGCGGTTCGTACGCCGGTGGGAAAACGGGAAGGCGCCCTCAAGGGGTGGCATCCCGTGGATCTGCTGGGCCACACTCTGAAGACAATTGTCCAAAGGAACCGGCTGGATCCGGCGCTCATTGACGACGTCATTGCCGGATGCGTGGGACAAGCCGGGGAACAGGCGTTCAACGTAGCCCGCAATGCCGTGCTGGCCGCCGGGTTTCCGGAATCCGTGCCCGGCACCACGGTGGACCGGCAGTGCGGCTCCAGCCAGCAGGCCGCGCATTTCGCGGCGCAGGGCGTGATCGCCGGCAGTTACGATATCGCCATTGCGTGCGGCGTCGAATCCATGACCCGCGTGCCGATGGGGTCGAGCGGCGCCGGTCCCGGCCAGCCGTTCGGCCCGCAGGTGATGCGCCGCTACCACAACGTGCCCTTCCACCAGGGCATCGGCGCGGAGACGATCGCGGAGCGGTGGAAGATCAGCCGCGCGGAGTTGGACGCTTTCAGCCTGGAGAGCCATCGCCGCGCCGCGCGGGCCACCCAGGAAGGCCGCTTCTGCAACGAGATCGCGCCGGTGCCGGTGGAGACCGCCGACGGCCCCAAACAGATGACCCGCGACGAAGGCATCCGGGCGGACAGCAGCATCGAGAAGATGGCGACGCTGAAACCGGCGTTCAAGCCTGACGGCGTCATCACCGCGGCAAACTCATCGCAGATCAGCGACGGCGCCGCGGCGGTGCTCATCATGGAACGCGCTACCGCCGAGCGTCTGGGCCTGCGGCCCCTGGCGCGCTTCGTGGCATTCGCGCTGGCGGGCGACGATCCCGTGATCATGCTGACCGCCCCGATTCCGGCCACCCGCAAGGTGCTGCAGCGTGCGGGACTGACGATTGCGGACATCGACCGGGTGGAGATCAACGAAGCTTTCGCCAGCGTGGTGCTGGCCTGGCAGCGTGAAACCGGCGCCGATCTTTCCAGGGTGAATGTGAACGGCGGCGCGGTGGCGCTGGGCCATCCGCTGGGGGCCAGCGGCGCACGCTTGATGACCACGCTGGTGCATGAACTGCAGCGGTCGGGCGGGCGTTATGGGCTACAGACGATGTGCGAGGGCGGGGGACTGGCGAACGCCACCATTATCGAGAGGCTCTAATTCAGTTCCAACAGATATCCCTGCTTTCCCACATTCATCGCCTGGGTCTTGCCAATCGCCGCGCGCACCCCGCCCGCTTCATGGATGTGTCCGCAGAAGAAATACTCCGGCTGCTCGCGCACCAGGAAATCGCGCACCGCCGTGGAACCTCCATGCAACCCCATCCGGATCTGGTCGAGCGCCGATCCGCGCGGCGGACAATGGCAGATGAGCACCAGCGGCGCGAGTCCCGCAAATCGCTCCAGCTTCTGCGCGAGTTGCGCCTCTGTGTATTCGCCGGGGGTGTTGAACGGCGTCGGATTGGAATAGCCTAGTCCCGCCACGTGGTAGCCGCCCCACTCCACGTGCCGCTCGTGAAAATCGTGCAGGCCGAAATCGCGGCACAGGCCTGCGATCTGCGCCGCCGTTTCGTGGTTGCCGGGCAACACGTACATGCGATCCGCACGCCGCCGCAGGATCTCGCCGCAACGCTCCAGTCCGCGCCCGAAGTTCACCAGGTCGCCGGCCGCCACGTAGTAGTCGGCTTCAGTGTCCATCAGCCGCGACAGCGCGCCCAGGTCGCCGTGAATGTCGGAAAAAATCATGAGCTTCACAACGAGGCCTCCATGGCCGCGCGCCTGGATTCGTCCCGGCGCGCCATATCCGCCGCGATGGTGCGCGATCCGGCATAGAGCACCAGCGCCAGACCCGCCGAGAAAAGCGGGATCACGTACATAGCTTGATGCAACCCGATGGCCCGGTACGCTTCTCCGACTGCCGCTGAGCCCGCAGCTTCGGCCGCGCGGTGCGCCAGGTAATCGCTGAGCCGCCCGGTGATCAGCGGCCCGAAGGAAGCGCCGCACAGATACATGGCCAGGAAATAAACCGACATGGTGGTGCCCCGCAGCGCCGGCGGCACCAGGTCCTGAATCGCTGCGTACACCGGCCCGTAGTACATGTTCAAAAGACCGTATGCCGTCATGATCAGGATAATGGATGCCGCAGCGGCGCCAGCCTGTTGCCGGATCCCCGCCAGCACCACGGGCGCGGCCAGAAGCGCGGCGAAGGCGGCCGAAAGCATGCGCCCGTCCTGCCGCTTGCGGATCACCCGATCGCCCAACGCACCGGCGGCCACGCCGCCCAGCACTCCGGCCACACCATATCCGACGCCCGCCCAAAAACCCGCCGCGCCTACCGACAGCCGGTGATACCGCACCAGGAACGCCGGAAAAAATGTCGCCAGCGCGTACAGATTGAAATTCACCAGCGCGCCCGAAGCGATGATCCACCACATGGTCGGGATACGCAGAATCGACCACGGGGATGCATCGGCCTGCCGCCGCGCCTCGCTGGCTCCACGGGCCGGCTCCGACAGGCTCAACAGTGCCGGAATCAGCAGCAGGGCCGGCAGCGCGGCGGTAACCAGCGCCGTGCGCCAGCCCCAAGCCTGCGCCGATGGACCGCCGATGATATGGCTGAGCGCGGCGCCCAGCGGCACGCCCAGCATAAACACCGCCAGCGCCCATGACCGCCGCTCGGCGGGAAACAGATCGCCGATCCAACTGGTAGCCGTGGGTGCGCAGGCCGCCTCGCCCACATATACGCCCAAGCGCGAAACCATGAGCATCCAGTAGGCTTTCACCAGGCCGCCCGCGCCAGTGAGCGATGCCCAGACCGCCACGCCCACCGCCAGCAACCGCTTGCGATTCCCCGAATCCGCCAACCGGCCGAGCGGCAGCCCCACCAGCGCGTACAGCACGATGGGTAGCGTTCCCAGCGCGCCTAATTGCGTGTCGGAGAGGTGAAACTCTTTGCGAATAGGCTCCAGCAGCGCGCCCAGCACCTGCCGGTCGTAGAAGTTGAGAATGTTAATGGCGAACAGGACCGCCAGCGAGCGCTGCAGGTTCTTGGAGTGCACTGGCTGAGAATAGTAACACAACCTATCCCACTGGCGGCGCTATCGGTGTGCCGGAAATGTTCCTGCCTGCCATGCGTCGGCCACGACCCGATCTATTTATGCAGACCCGTCACTGAACATATCGGCTACCGGGGCGCTGGGCCTCGCTGGAAGGCCACTAGATGCGGACCTACATCCTGATGTTCGGCGGATTCACCTGGGTATTTGCACTGGCTCCGTCCTCGGACCTCGCAACTAACCCTGATTTGACCGGATTGTTCTCAATGTATCCAGCGCCTGAAGCGTCGCCAGGAGTGGCGACGGGCACGCACGAGTGCGTACGCCACGACGGCCAAGTCCTTAAGTTAGCGCTTATGCCAACGGCACGACTACCAGGGAGGTGTTCAATACCCGAGAGGCTCTCCGATCGCAGACGTTGGTCTCCATCGCCATCACGGACACGGGCCGCGCGGACTTTCAGCGATTCAGTACCCCCAGTTTTGCCCCAGCGAGTTAAGATGAACAGTCTCGAACGCTCCGCTCAGGTCCGGGATGGCTTTACCGTAACCTGGCAGGGCGGCAAGGACGTGCAAATGATCGCTAAGTTCACCGCCATCCTGGTTCTGTTGGCAGCACCCGTTATGGAAGCCCAGGAGCCCTTTCCAGTTATCTCGAAGCTGGATGCGGCTACCATCGCGGGCCGGCCTGTCCAACTGGATGCCGATGGCAAGCTATTGCCGTGGCCCATGCCCGACGACACTGGTTACTCGTATAGCTCCCATTTCCTGACCCAGTGGAGCATTCTCTGGGATCAGTACAATCGGCAGCGCTACTACTACTTCTTTTGCTGCTTCGATTTCGACCGGGTATCTTTTGAGTTACAGCCGGATTGGCATTGGGCCAACTCTACGGCATATCTTCGCGCCATGATGCAGGGCTTCATCGAGCGGCTGTACCCGTATACAGGCGATCCCAATACGCTGGTTTTCCTGCAGGATTTGGTCGATTACGAGCTCGAAAACGGGCTGACGCCGGAGAACTATGTGTGGGGCGGCGTGCCGTACACGTCGGCCAACCCCGGTGCCCGCCGCTACACCGGATGGAGCCATCATGGGGAGGATTACCTCGAGCCGCACGTGGTCGGCGAGGACGGCTACGCCTATCTCCGCCTTTATGAGATGACCGGCAACACAAGATATCTCAAAGCTGCGATTCGCTGCGCGGACGCACTGGCCAAAAACTACCGAACGGGCGACGCGGACAAATCGCCCTGGCCCGTGCGCTGCTATGCCCGGGACGGAAAGGTCGAAGGGCGGGGAATGGGTCCTTACTCCGCCAATGTCGTCGAGCCGATCGTGCTTTTTGACGAGTTGATCCGGCTCGACCAGGGTGATGTGGCGCGCTACCGGCAGGTTCGCCAGTCGGCCTGGGAATGGCTGCAGCAGTATCCGATGAAGAACAACATCTGGGTTGGATATTTCGAGGATGTGACGCCCAACATGGCAAACATGAACCAGGTTATTCCGTTGGAGTACGCCCGCTATGTTCTCCTGAATCCGGAGAAGGACCTGGAATGGCGCGACCACGCCCGCAAGTTGATCGAATGGGTCAAAACCACGCCGAAGTGGCCCAAGTATATACTTCACGGCGCCACCTTTACGAACGAGCAGGGCGATGGGAAGAGTTTCTGCTGCAACGAGCCGAACCAGTGCTGCGATAGCCACACGTCTCGCCTGGCCGCTGTGGAAGCCTTTTACTACGCGAAGACCGGCGACACAACATATAAGGAGGAAGCGTTCCGGTCCTATAACTGGGTGACTTATTTTCAGGGCAGACCGGAGGGCGCACATACGCCCTTTGGCAACCAATGGTGGTTCACGGATGAGTTTTCAGATGGCCCGCGCCGCCTGATGGACGCCTTTTGGGCTGTCCCGGAGTGGGCTCCGGCGGATGAAACGCATCTCGTGGGCTCGCACTCGGTCGTCACTAAGATCGCGTACGGTAAAGGGTCCGTTACCTATTCTACGTTCGATCCGTCTTCCACCGACGTCTTACGGCTCAACTTTGTTCCGGACTCTGTTTCGGCGGGCGGCCGCGGTCTAGCCCGCCGCGGCGATCTGAAGCAGGAAGGTTATACGTTCGACGATACGAGCCATGTGCTTCGCATAAGGCACGATCGCGCGCGGGATGTCGATATCCAGGGTACCGCCGCGCAGCCGGTTCCACTGATCGTGGATTTCGACAATCCGCACGTGGACGCCGATGTCGCGTTGCGGGGGCAGTATCCTTCCGGGGTGATTGATTGGGGAGAGGGGCAGTGGAAAGTGTACGCTCCGTCCGGACGCATGAGCACGTTCTCGGTGGGCGCGGCCGAGGGTAACGCGCAGAAGGCAAACTTCCGTTTTTTTCACCCGCGTATCTTGATTTACCTGGACGTATACAACCCTCTTGCCCAGGAGGTAAAGCTAACGCTGCGCGCACCGGAAATGCGCGAGGTCGCATTTACCCTGAAGCCCGGCCAACTTCAACGCATCAAAACCGGGTGGATGAACCGCGCGTCGATGGTTTCCGTCGAGTCCGAAAACCTGCGCGCCCTTCGCTTTGACAACCTGGCTTATTCGCCATACCTGTGGGCGAGGATCGATTAGGAGCGCTGTTTGCCAATTATCGTCAATAGGTTCGATTCAAACCGCCGTTTTTTGAACGGACAGGTCCTTCCCGGACTGTTTCGATTCTCGCTCGATTGGGCGCCAGTGGCCGGTGAGGGTGGCGGAGCGATTTTCCGGGCAATCTCAGCAGCAGCTTCGGCTGCAACTGACTCTCGCCGCGGTCCCGTCAAAGCGATCGTGATCGACAAAGCTGAATCGCGGCAAACGGCGCGCGGTAACCCATGAACGTCGCCGGACACGGTTGTCACCGCGGCGCCGCCGCTGTCGCACAAGGAAGATATCTTTGTATAACTAGGTAGTGCGTATCCCTATTGTTTTCGGAGTCCGAACTGTTAGGATCGTTTGGAACGGCTCGTGCAATTAAGCGCGTGGGAGTGAAAACACGATGACGAATTTTCTGCGCAACTTATGGATGGACGATCAAGGCCAAGACCTGATCGAGTATACGCTGCTCATGGCTTTTGTGGCCCTGGCTTCGGCTGCCCTGTTTATCAGTTCGGGCACCAGCGTAAGCAAAATCTGGAGCACCACCAACAGTCAGTTGGCCGCCGCCGCATCTACGGCTGCGAGCTAAACACCGAACCGGAGTGCCGGATACCCTGCACTCCGAACCACCACCCGCAACCTTGTTCCGGAAGAGCGTACGGTGCGGGGGCATGGTTAAAAGAGGGGGTACTGAATGGACATTGCGAAGGTTCTAGCGGAATTGCGCCAAGAGCGCCAGCAGATTGAGGAGGCGATTCTGAGTCTCGAACGACTGGCCGGGAGCAGAAGTCGGAGACTTGGCCGGCCGCCAGCCTGGATGACCGAGGTCCCGGCCAAGCGGCGGGGCCGGCCGCCCGGCAGCAAGAACAAAATCCGGAATATTTGCAAGCCTTACAAATCCGCTACTTTCGATTCTATCCAGTAAAAGCAAGCCGGCCGCTGGGCCGCGACGGGAAAGCTGGCGCCCCAATGTTCCAGTCCCTCGCGCCAGTTGGCTCGGCGCCGCCGGGAAGGCGCCGGCACGCCCGCGTTAGCCGGGCGGTTTGTCTGCGTGCGCAAACCGCAATTATCCGACTCGGCGTCATACCGCCATCATCTTCGACACGGCCTTATCGATCGCTAGGGGGCATTGTCTCTCCTTCATTTTCAATGCCGCCCACCATCTAAGCAACGGCCATTTTCGTGTCCAAATTTTGGGGTCCATTACACCGAAGCTCTCAATCTCTTTTGCGCGAGCAGATTGAATGCACCACAGCCCTGCCTGTGACGCCTCTACTGTTCCGTGGCTTCGTTTCGGCGCCGGTCACAATCGAAGTATGGTTTCTGCACCACTGTGCGGCCATCTGAACTGCTCTGATCCATCGCGTCGATCCAAACTAGCATCATGCCCTATTGCATCCACGACGTTCCGCGGGGCGGCCAGGGGTCTCGGGGATGCGAGGCTGCGCGGTGCTTTGCGTATCCCATTTTTGGACTACGTTCCGGAATGCGTGGGCTGATTCGTGCCTTCCGCCATAGGTAGAGTTTGCCGATCCCCACTTGCAGCGCTTGGCCTCGCCACCATCCGCCAGCCGGCATCGGGCAGAACCGCCGCTTGAATTCGAGGGCGCGCGATCCCTGCTCCGTTTCCTTAGAAGCGCAAAGGGGCACGCTTTCATGCGCCGCCCCGCGCCGCGGCGAGTCTTTTTCTTATATACTCATACCTCGCAACCTGGAGCGATCTCATGGACCTGAACCCGACGCCGCAAGAGCGGCAATTTCGAGATGAACTGCGCGCCTGGCTGGAAGCGCGTTGGCCCAAATAATATGGCGGGCGCGACGGCACCCTCATGGAAGGCTATCTTCACCGAGAAGCGGCGCTATCTGCCGAAGATTCTCAGCGGCGAAGAGAGGGCCGGGCCGGCAGGTGGAACTTTGGCCGGATTAGTACCGGGAAGTCGGCTTGGCGACGGCTAATGCGCGCCGAATCGTAGCAACTTGGGCGTATAACGCACTACCCCTTGAGTTGCCACCCTGCCACCAAGATCCGCTCAATCGGAGAAGAGGTCCATATGAAACGACCCAGCAGGCAAACCCTTGCGTCGGCGTG
>Ga0302326_10006946_pt1 | contig 25296 bp, 22 predicted proteins | sample Palsa_T0_3_FD_202264 | JGI IMG/M metagenome (GOLD analysis project Ga0302326, IMG submission 202264) | Peat permafrost microbial communities from Stordalen Mire near Abisko, Sweden - Palsa_T0_3 | ecosystem: Environmental > Terrestrial > Soil > Palsa > Peat permafrost | place: Sweden: Abisko... | reverse complement strand
ATAGTGGAACAGGCCGGCGTCCATGTAGCGGACGGAGCGCATTTTGAATTCGGCGGCGACCAGACGTTCGACCAGGGCGTCCTCGACCTCATCGAAGGGTTGCAAACGGTTGCGAAACTGGTCGAGGAGCTGGAAGAATTCCTGGGGATCGGCATCGGGCGGGAGGAACTTGCCGGAGGTCATGCCGTGGACCAGGCTGTTGCGGCTGGAGATGGTTTTGCCTTCGGGAGTCCGGGGTCCGGTGCTTTTCTTCGCGTTTTCCCGGTTCGCGTTGGTTTGCGCTGCGGTTGCCATGATAAGGGCTCCTTTGCGTAACATTGCGTTACATGCTGTAACGGGACGGGCGATTTGGATCGGCGATAGGAGACCGGAGATCCTTGCCTGTCGATTCTATTGTGGACCCTGAGGTTGGGGAATTTGGGGGTGAAGGCTGCAAGTGGTTGATAGAGTGAGGATAACTTTGTGGCTAGGGGCGTGACCGCTTTGGCAGTCGAAGAGCGGGTCGTGCCTAAAGGATGGAGGACCCGCCCAGGCCTGGAGGCCCGCCCCACACTAGATCGCAGCGCCAGCAGCTCCGGACGCGTTGCGGCCGAGGGCGGTGCGAGGCGCGAGGATGCGGACGCTGTCCCCCGGTTTCGACGTGGCGGGCCGACGCCAGCGCGGGATCGCATCGAGCGCATCGGCTGGGACTGTAACTCACCGAATATAGATCCGGCCTATTAGAAGAAGGACAAAGCGCTCAGATGGTGCGATCAAGCCTCAGACGTTTTCGGGCACAACGAACGGCTTGCGGTACTCGCGCCGGAACATGCGGTTGGCTTCCGCATCGCCCTGGCAGGAGTAGCTGACGGGGTCGAAATGCAGACTCCGGCCCAGACGGTACGAGATGTTCGCCAGGTGAACCAGCGCGGTGGAGGTCGCGCCTTCGTCGATGGGCGCGAACAGGTCCGCCTGCTTGCGGCTGCGCATGACATCGATGAAGTTGGCCCAGTTGTTGCCGAGGTCGGCGCCGGATGGTCCCGGCTTCTGCTCGCGTCCGAGCCAGGTCTGGTATTTGCCGGAATCCTCGCTCCAGACCGCCATGTAACCCTTGGAGCCGTAGAAAATCACGCCGACGTTTTGCGGGCTGGGCGCCTCGATGCCGGCTTCATGGTTGGTGATCCAATGGCGGACTTCAAAGGTCATGATCTTCTTTTTGCCGCTGTCGTCAAATTCAAAACTGGCGCTGAGGGTGTTGGGCGTCTCCTGATCGTCGTCGAACATGAAGTGCCCGCCAATGGCGCTTACTTTGGTTGGATAGTTCACGCCCAGTCCCCAGCGAGCCATATCCACCTGGTGAACGCCCTGGTTGCCCAGGTCGCCGTTGCCGTAGTCCCAGAACCAGTGCCAGTTATAGTGAAAGCGATTCTGGGTGAAGGCGTGCTCCGGCGCCGGACCGAGCCACAGGTCGTAATGCACACCGGCGGGCACCGGCGCTTCCGGCTTGCGGCCGATGGTGTCGCGGCGTTTGTAACACATGCCGCGGGCCATGTAGACATCGCCAATGAGACCCGCGCGGAGCTGCTCAACCACCGCACGTCCGGCGCCCGAGCGTTGCTGGGTGCCGTGCGCGACAATGCGGTTGTACTTCTGCGCGGCGGCTACGATCTGACGGGCCTCGAACATATCGTGTGAACAGGGCTTCTCTACATAGACATCCTTGCCGGCCTGGCAGGCCCAAATGGTCTGCAGGGTATGCTGGTGGTTGGGCGTGGCGATGGAGACAGCATCGATAGACTTGTCTTCGAGCAGCTTGCGCAGGTCGGTGAACGCCATGGGACGCTTCCCTTTGGCTTTTTCGACCGCGGCCACCGCGGCGTTGAGCACGGACTCGTCGACATCGCAAACTGCAGCAATTTCGACGTTGGCCATCTGGTTATAGGCACTCATGTGGTCGCGGCCGCGGCCGCGCACACCCACACAAGCCACCCGAATGGTGTCGTTGGGGCTGCCGAGAGCGCTAGAGCGAAGCATGGCTCCTGCCGTAATGGCGGAACCCAGAAAATGTCGTCGGTCCATGGCATGTAGTTTACGCCCGACGGGCAGTGGTGCGCAAGGAGCGATGCCTGAGCGATGCCTGGCTTATAATAGCCGAGGGTAATGCCTTCAAAACCGCGTCTGACAAATGGCGGGCGCCGGGAAGTCGGAGCTGTTTCCGCAGTCTCTCGAAGGAGGAGATTGGTATGAATGTGGCTCGCTATGGTCCTTTTGCAGCGACCGTTTGCATCTATTCGGCCGTTTTGATCGGTGGAACGGTTGAGTTAAAGCGCGCTCAGTATCAGATTGACATCAATATCGAGGGGAAGCCCTTCACTACCTACTATTTCGATCCCGAGGTGGCCAAACCGTACCTGATGCCCCTGCGAACAGCATCCGGCGACATCGTCACACGAGGATTCCCAATCCGGAACGACGCTTCCGCGGGTAACCCGAAAGCCGGCTCGTTCGAACCGCACCAGCGGCCGCTGTACTTCGGCCATGGGGACATAGACGGCCTGGACTTCTGGCAGGAGCCGGTCTTCGACAAATACTACTCGGATCATGGGTATCAGGCATACGGCCACATGGTCCTGAAGAGCATAGAAGAGTCTCGCGAGGAGCAGGAAACCGCCATAATCCGGGCGCGCTTCACGCTGGACGATCCGAGCAATCGCGTCATCGGCGAGGAGACCCAGTCTTTTTCCTTTCATGGCGACGCGCATACGCGCGCGATCGACTGCGTATTCGTCCTTTATGCGACTGCCGGTCCGCTCGATATGGGCGACACCAAGGAGGGCACTTTCGGTATCCGGTTGGCTCCCGCGCTGAGCGCACCGCTGGGCCACATGGTCAACTCCAGCGGCGCGGAAGGGGAACGGGCCATCTGGGGCAAGCCGGCCGACTGGGTCGATTACTCCGGAACCATCTCGGGAAGGCCGGTTGGTGTGGCCGTACTCGATCACCCGAAAAGCTTTCGCCACCCGACCACGTGGCACGCGCGCGCGTACGGTTTATTCGCCGCCAATCCCTTCGGCCTACGCGAGTTCACACGCGACCAGAACAAGGACGGCGCCTGGACGATCCCGGAAGGAAAGTCGCTTACGTTCCGCTATCGCGTGTTGATCCATGAGGGCGACTTTTCCCCTGCCCGCATCCAGGACGAATATCAACGCTACGCAGCGGAGAACTGAGTTCAGCGGGGTTCGATCTTCTTACCAGGATAAAAGGCTTTGCGCGAAAGCCGGTAGACAATGACGCTGAAGAAGACCCGGCATTTATCCGCGCGCCGTTGCGCTCCCTTCATCCTGGCGCTGTTGTTCGGTTGTGGAAAGGCGCCGCTGCGATTTCCCTTGGAAAGGACACCGGCCCGCCTGGAGCGCGGCAAATATCTGGCGAATACGGTGGCGATTTGTTTCCACTGCCATTCCGAGCGCGATTGGGAAAGTTCGCCAGGCGGTCTGCCGGCGGCCGGCCGGTTAGGCGCCGGCAGGGTGCTCTATCCGGGGTTTCGCCTCACCTTTCCCAATATCACTCCCGATCGCGAAACGGGAAGCGGAACGTGGTCCGACGAGGACTTCTACCGGGCTCTGACCCAGGGCATCGGACACGACGGCCGCACTCTGTACATCGAGATGCCTTATCGTCAATTCTCACAGCTTTCCGACGAGGACCTGGCAGCCATCATCGTTTACGTGCGCTCGCTCCCGCCACTGCGCAATGCGTTGCCCAAGTCCGAAATTCCGAAAGCGTTGCTGGCCCGGATCAAGCCATTGCCGCCGCGGCCTCGTAATTTTGCTCCCGACCTGGCGACGCCGCAGAAGCGCGGCGCTTACCTGGCAGCGGCAGCGGCATGCACGTATTGCCACACGGCGCGTCACGACGAAGAAGATCTGCGCGGTATGTATTTCGCCGGCGGCATGCCGTTCCAGGGAGCTTGGGGGAATGTGGCCAGCGCCAATCTGACACCAGATCCTTCGGGTATTCCCTATTATGACGAGCACATGTTCCTGGAGGTCATGCGCACCGGACGGAACGATGCCAGGAAGATCAACCCGGTGATGCCATGGCCGTATTTTCGGGGGATGGCGGAGGACGATTTACGGGCGATTTTCGCTTATTTGAGGACACTCGCCCCCGTAAAGCACCGCGTCGACAACACGGAAGCGTTCTCGTCGTGCCGGAAGTGCGGATACAGGCATGGCCTGGGAGGGATGAATTAAGGCATCCAGCCCGTTGGCATCCTTGACACAAACGCCCGATTTGGGGTATTCGTAGTCTCTTCAACGGGAGCTTGTTTCAAGGGGGGATTCATGGTGGGGAGAAGACTTGGGAGAAGTGTCTTAGCGGCCTGTTGGCTGACGGCATGCGCGGCGCCCGCCTGGGGCCAGGCGGTAGCGAGCGCACAGATCTCGGGCGTGGTTGTAGATTCCACCGGCGCAGCGGTTCCTGGCGCAAAGATCGTCGCTACACAGACAGCCACGCGGCAGGTCCGGACGACGCTCACCGGTTCGGATGGCGCGTATGTCCTGCCGAATCTGCCGGTGGGGCCTTACCAGCTCGAGGTACAAGCCGACGGTTTCAACAATTTCCGCGAGACTGGAATTCATCTGGAGGTCAGCAACGACGTTACCTTAAACGTCACGCTGACTGTTGGACAGATCAAGCAGGAAGTCGCGGTGACGGCGAATGCCACCATGGTGGAGACACAGACAACCGCCATTGCGCAGGTAATCGACCAACGGAACGTGGTCGACCTGCCGCTGAATGGCCGCCTGGCCACGCAACTGGTGATGCTGTCGGGTGGCGCGAATGACATCGGCCCAGCGAATGGCATGAGTGATTTGACCGGCAGCAAAAACTATTTCAGCGCGGACAGCATTTCGGTTGCCGGCGGACAGGCTAATGGAACGAATTACCTGTTGGACGGCGGCGAGCATATGGACACGTTCTCCAATGTCAATCTTCCATTCCCTTTTCCGGACGCGATTCAGGAGTTCAGCGTGCAGACCAGCAGCCTTACGGCGCAATATGGGCTGCACGCGGGGGCTGTGGTTAATGTGGTGACCAAGTCGGGAACCAATGAATTTCATGGCGATGTGTTCGAATTCGTGCGCAACGGCGACTTCGATGCGCGCGACTTCTTTGCGGCCTCCACGGACACGTTAAAGAGGAATCAGTTTGGCGGCACGATTGGAGCGCCGATTAAGAAGGACAAAATCTTTGGCTTCTTTGGGTACCAGGGAATGTACATACGAACCGCCCCGCCCTCATCGATCGGCCACGTGCCTACCCAGGCGGTGCTGAATGGCGACTTCAGCCAATTGGAATCCGCCGCGTGCCAGTCGAGCGGCACCGCTCGTACGATTATCGATCCGGCTACTGGAATACCGTTCCCGAACAACATGATCCCCACCTCCCGGCTCAACCAGCAGGCTCTGAAACTGGCCTCGTACCTGCCGGTCTCATCCAATCCGTGCGGCGAAGTGACCTATGCCATTCCGGAACCGCAGCACGAATCCCAATATATCGGCAGAGTGGATTGGAACCAAAGCTCCAAGCACAGTCTGTTCGGGCGCTATTTCTTCGCCGACTACAGCAGTCCGGCAGCCTTCGACAACGACCTGCTGCTTACTACCCAGCGCGGAGTGGCGGACCGCAGCCAATCGGTCACAGTGGGCGATACTTATTCGATCAATGCCACTACGGTCAATTCCCTGCACGCCACATGGACAAGGCTTGCCATCACGCGCGGACCAGCCTCGGACTTCATTAATCTCACCGACGTCGGCGTGAATATGTTCTCCGCCGCGCCGAACTATATGGATATCGCGGTCAACGGCTATTTCGGGGGAGGCTGCGGCAGTTGCGCGCCCGCCATACTCAACCAGGATTCCTATCAAGTTGCGAATGACTTGGATATGGTTCGCGGCCGGCATCACATCTCATTGGGCGTGGACTTGATCCATTATCAGTTTAATTACAGAAATTACGTCATAGCCAATGGTTCGGTGACGTTCAATGGAGGGGCGTCCGGCGACGCGCTGGCCGATTTCATGCTCGGGTTGCCCAGCTATTTTGAGCAGGGAAACCTCCAACCGTTCGATGGCCGGCAGAGCTACATTGGCGCCTACGTCCACGATAATATCCGGCTCAGTAAGCGGCTCAACGTGCAGCTTGGCCTGCGCTGGGAGCCTTACCTGCCCGAGCGCGAAAAGTACAACCGGATGCAACATTTCGACGCGGCGGCATTCGCCGCGGGCACCCAGACAAACCAGTATGTCAATGCTCCGCCGGGCTTATTTTTCCCAGGCGATCCGGGGATGCCGAGTGCCTCCGCTTTTCCAAGATATGCGATCTTCGAGCCCCGTGTGGGCCTGGCTTGGGACCCGACCGGCAGCGGGCGCCAGACTATTCGCGTGGGCTACGGCCTCTTTTACGACACCATGGAAACCGCTTACCAGGAGGACCAGACCGGAGACTCACCGTGGGCCAGCACCATCGATTTGCCGAGCCCGACGGGAGGCCTGACGAATCCCTTCCAGGGATACCCGGGCGGCAACCCGTTCCCGTCGCCTTCCCCACCCATCAAGAATCAGATTTTTCCCCCGGAGGGCCAGTATTATAACTATCCTTTGCATGCTCACCCTACTTCGGTGGAGCAGTGGAACATTAGTTATGAGCGCCAGTTAGCCGACAATTGGCTGTTATCCGCGACTTATATCGGCAACAAGAGCTCGCATATCTGGACCGGGGAGGATGTGGATCCGGGCGTTTATATCCCGGGAAACTGCAATGGGTCACCCTGCTCCACGACTTCAAATACCAATCAGAGAAGGGTACTTTATCTCGAAAACCCTGTCGCCGGCTCGTTGATTTCGGACATTTATCAGGCGGATGACGGGGCCAATGCCGAGTATCAAGGTCTTCTGCTTAAGGCGGAGCATCGTTTCAGCAACCACTACTCGATCCTGGCGAATTACACGTGGGCACACTGCATCAGTGAGGCGGATGCGGAGGGTGATCTGGGCGGTCCGCAGACGCAGAATCCATACAATCGAAATGGCGAGCGGGGGAATTGCGGATTCGATCTGCGAGGCACCTTCAATCTGACATTTGTTCTGCAATCGCCCCACTTTGCCAATGCGTGGGCGAACCGGCTGCTAGGCGACTGGCAGCTCGCCCCCATCTTCTCGATTCACACGGGGACATGGTTCTCCGTTTTTACCGGAGTGGATAATTCTCTGACAGGTATTGGGCTCGATCGGCCGAATGTAGTCGGAAATCCTTATGTAAGAAACCTGAGTACCCAACAATGGCTGAACCCCAGCGCTTTCGTCCCGAACGCATTGGGTACATTTGGCGATGCGGGTTCGGACTCGCTGTTGGGGCCCGCTTTTTTTGATATCGACGCGGCCGTCAGCAAGCGTTTCAATATCAAGGAAAAGCAACAACTTGAGTTGCGGTTTGAGTTCTTCAACGTCACGAACCATGTGAATTTCAACGTTCCCAATCTGGACACCAACATACAGGACCCAACGTTTGGCCAACTCCTGGGCGACGTGGCTCCGCGCATCCTGCAGTTTGCAGTCAAATATACGTTTTGACGCGCGGTGCACGCGTTGGCGGCCTGCGAGGCCGCTCCAGGCTGCGAGCCTGCCCCACGGGGCGTTTGAGGCAGGGTTTTCGAACGAAGTAAGGTACCACTCGCGAAGTTTGGCTAGTAAGTCATCGCCGTCAATCCGCCGGAAATCAAGGCGTTGCGGCGCCCGTAAGAGAAGGAGCACGTACAAATGACCGCATGGTCCAAAGAAGAACTGCAGAAGATCGCAAAGGCGGATGACTTGCATATTGCTCCATTCCGCGACGACGGTCAAAACCTATGGCACGCAGACGTGGATTTGGTCCGTCGCAGTTGGCGACGCGCTTTACGTCCGCGCCTACAGTGGAATCGCGTCTGGCTGGTATCAGGCCGCGGTGAAGCAGAAAGCTGGCCGGATCATCGCCGCCGACATGACGAAGGAAGTGACCTTCGAGCCGGTCGAAGGCCAGATCAACGACAGCATTGATGACGCCTACCGGGCAAAGTACCACGCGCGTGAGTACCTGAGCCCTGTGATCAGCGCCCGCGCCCGCTCGGCGACTATGAAAGTCATGCCGCGCGGCGTAACGCAGGATTGAGGATAGGAGTCGTTGTCGATGCACAGAGCCGAAGCGGAGTGTCTGCCGATATATGCCGGAACCAGTGAGGAGCCGCTGGCGGCGCGTCTCGTGGTCGCAAAGCTGTCGCTGGTCGTGGGTGCGGTCTTGAAAGTAGACAAACAATTCGAACCAACAGCAATGGAGGTTATTCATGGACATTAAGAGATGTGGTTCGCGACCCTCGGAAAAGGACCACCGGAGTATTTCACGGGAACGGTCCGGGTCGATCCGCTATTCGAGACGGCCGATCCAGCGCGTGCTCGGGGTGCGAGCGTCACCTTCGAACCCGGCGCCCGAACGGCGTGGCATACGCATCCGCTTGGGCAGACGCTGCTCGTTACATCCGGTGTTGGCCTGGTCCAGCGATGGGCCGGCCTGGTCGAAGAAATCAGGCCGGGCGATGTCGTCTGGTTCGAGCCGGGAGAGAAGCATTGGCACGGCGCAAGCCCGACTGTGGCGATGACGCACATCGCGATTCAGGAGGCTCTCAACGGGAAAGTTGTCGACTGGATGGAACAGGTCAGCGACGACCAATACGGGAAGCAATTCTAAAAGCTTTTGCAGCGCGCCTCCGAGGGAGCACGCGACCCGGAAAGCTCCGGGCAACAAGGCCACGGCAAAATGGGGCGCCCAAACTACCACCATTACGGAACAGCGCATGGCCCGTTACCCGGCATTTTCCGGCACCTGTGCACGATTCAAGGCGTCAAGTAGGCGTCTAGCAGGATGAAACGAGCCCGGGGCTGTGGTAGAGTGGCATCGAAGACCCGGACGCGGCCATGTCCCAAATAGCGGCAATCGCCTGGCAGCCGAATACCGCCTCCCAGCGCAGCACTGTTCCCTGGTACATCTGGGCGTGCGCGCTGGCGGTAACTTCAGCTTCGTTCGGCGGGGTCTGGGACATTTCCTGGCATGAGAGTATCGGCCGCGATACGTTCTGGACGGCGCCCCACTTATTCATCCACTTTGGCGGTATCCTGGCTGGAGCGGCTTCGGCGTGGTTGATCTTCCACCTGACCTTCAGCGGTTCGCCCGCCGAGTGCGCCGGAGCGGTGCGCATCTGGGGATTTTATGGGCCGCTGGGAGCTTTTCTGTGCTGTTGGGGAGGGGTGGCCATGCTCACCTCCGCGCCGTTCGACAACTGGTGGCACGCCGCTTACGGGCTGGATGTCAAGATCCTGAGCCCGCCGCATGTGGTGCTGATTTTCGGGCTGATGGCGATTCGCTTTGGCGCGGTGGTACTGATCCTGGGGCAGATGAACCGCACCGCAGGAGTCTTACGCCTAAAGCTGGAGGCGTTGCTTCTCTACATGGTCACATACCTGTTGGGCATGGCCATTGCCGTCTTCCAGGAATACACGTTCACCGACTCCATGCACAGCGCGCTTTTTTACCTGCTGATGTCGCTGTTCGCGCCCATGTTCCTGGTGGCGGTGGCGCAGATTTCCGAATTTCGCTGGGCGAGCACCGCGATCGCGGGCACCTTTACCATGCTCAACCTGATGTTCCTGTGGCTCCTGCCGCTGTTTCCCGCCGAGCCGAAACTGGGGCCGGTGTATCATCATGTGACTAGCTTCGTCCCTCCGCCTTTCCCGTTACTGATTGTGGTCCCGGCTATAGCGCTCGACCTATTGCGCCCCAAGCTGCGGACCTGGAACCGCTGGCGCCGCTCCACCGCATTCGGCGCGGTGTTCCTGGGAACTTTCGTGGCGGTGCAGTGGCCGTTCGCGAATTTTCTGCAGTCGCCGGCCGCACGCAACTGGTTCTTCGGAACGCAATACTTTCCCTTCTTCGTGCCGCTAGACGATGAATGGGTGCGATACGTATTTACCCAGGTGGAAAGCAGCGCCGCGGAGTTCTGGTTTCGGATGGCGCTGGCCCTGGCGGTCGCCATCCTCAGCGCGCGGGCCGGCCTGACGCTGGGCGGGTGGATGCGCCGCGTGCGGCGTTAGCGTCAATCGCGGACACATAGCGCGTGCGGGACGCCTGTTGAGAGGCCTTGCAATCGGCGCTGCGCCGTGATACTCCTTTCATCGGAGGCATATCCATCACAGATATGGGACCGATATGGCTAACCGAAATGTGGCCCTCTGGGGCCTTATTGCAGCTAATCTAATCCTTTTATCCTGTTCCGGCGGCAATGCGCCGCAGCCCGGTACGCCCGCGTTCTATTGGGCCGCCGCAAAGGAAACCTATGCCGCGGGCGACTACCAGAAGACCGTCGAGCATCTGGGCAACATTCTGTCAAGCCAAAACGATTACGCCGCGCGCGCTCAGCCGTGGATGTTGGTTTTGACCTCCGGCATGGCCCAAGGCTACACCGACCTGGCAGAATCGTTCGACGCCGGCGGGCACGCCAATCGCACGCAGACCGCGAATTTTCGCCGGCAGGTGAACACCTATCGGGGCGCCGCCAACACGTTAGCGCTGCAGTTTGCGGATACCTACGCGAAGTTCCAGAGCAACGACGAATACGTCACTCTGGCGTTTGCGTATCCTACCGGTAGCCCCACTGAAGTCCTGTTGCTAAACAAGGTTGCGGGGGGCGCCTGGCTGCCCGACGCCGAGATCGAAACTGCCCAAAAACGCGCCATTGGGCGCGCGGTGCTGTTGGCCACCTGCCGGGCGGCGGGCGCGCAAAACGACCCTGCTAAGGCCCAGGATCTGCTCAAGACCGGCGAGGCCAAGGTTCCCCGAGCTGCCTTCGTCGAGGCCATGGCCGCCGCGTTATTCGACGATTCCAAGATGTACGCGCACAACAAACTGGATCAGCCGGATAAGATGAAGGTCTTTTGCGACCGCGCGCAGCAGGCTCTGAAGACGGTACCGGCCTCCAAGGAGAGCCAGGATCTGGACAAGAAGATCCAGGCGGCCGTAAAGAAGGCCAAAGCGTAAACGGACGGCTTTCACCCGCGGCCGGCTGACAACCGGATGCAAATCAGGTGACCGCTCTCCGCCAGCACCTGGTGGCTCAGGTGCCCCGCCACTTCCGCGCGGTAGCTATCCTTGTCCAGCACGAAAACGCGCGCCGGGCTGCCTTGCAACGCCTCCATTAGTTCCGCGCGGCTGAATAACCGGATGAGGAAGCGGTCGCCATACCACTGCATCTGGTTGTCTTCGTCGAAGCGGGGCTGGCCGGCGTCATAAAACGCGACGCGCTCGCCCGGAGCCGTGGCGGCGGTGGCGGCTCTGGCGACGGGCCGGATTTCGGCGGCTTCGAAGTGCGTTCGCGGGAATGCCGACACGGCCACCACGGCCAGAGCCATTACGGGCGTCGCCACGCGCAGACCCGCGCGCAGGTACCGGTCGGGTACGAATTTTCTGAGGCCCACCGCCGCAAGTATGGCAAATGCCGGATAGGCCGGGAGCATGTAGCGCAGCACTCGGCTGCGCGCGGCCGCACATAGCGCAAAGACCACCGCTACCCATGGAACCAGCAGCCACAATTTGCGGTCCCGCCCGCGGACGACCACGGCCAAGCCGGCCAGCATCGGCGGCAGCCATGGCCAGTACGACTTTGCCAGCATCCACGCATACTCGAAAGCGCCGGTGTACCGCCGCCATGCGGGAGACAATCCCCCGTAAACCTCGTTCCGCAGCCAATTGGAATGCACTTCGACGAACCACGCGCCGAACAGGTGAACCAGATAGGCATACCACGCGGCCAGCGGCAGATACGCCATCACCAGAGCGGGAATGGCGTAGCGCCACACGGGCCGGCGGCGGGTGACGATCAGGTGAAGGACGAATACGGCCGGCAGCGCCAGCCCCATCATGCTGCGCGTCATCTGGGCGAGCGCGGTGCAAGCGCCCACCGCCAGGTACCAGCGCGGATCGTCATCGGTGCGGGACCACGCGCAAACCGCGCACAAGACGAAAAAGGTGAACGGCACATCGGTCATGCCGCGCGCGGTGTACTTCAGAAAATAGAGGCTGGTCGCCATCGCGAACATGGCCAGCACGGCGGTCAAAGGGTCGCCCGTCAGCTTGCGCGCCAGCCAGTAGACCAGCAGGACGACGCCCAGCCCGCATAAGGCGGACGGCAGCCGGGCAAGCGCGTCCGAGAAACCGAAAGCCGCGAACAGCGAAGCTTCCATCCACTCAAGCAGGGGCGGATTCTCCAGCGCGGGCTCGCCATTACTGTGCAGCACCAGCCAGTCGCCGCTGCGCAAGATGTCCTTGGCGATGTGGGCGTACTGCGCATCGTCATAGCCGGTGAGGTCTCCGGTGCGGAGCGGTGCGAGGATCAGAATGGCGGAAAGAATTGCGAGGATCCGGAAGTACCAGCGGGTGTCCAACTAGCCAAGTATATCGCGCGGTTTCGGGCCGGCAATTCCTCGACGCTCTTGGCGGCTCTTGGCGTCGGGGAAACTGCGTGGGCAGGTATATTCGCCTGCCCACGTTGGGGTGGGAACAGCTACTTCGTCGGGGGAGTGCTGGTGGTGCTGGTTGAGCTGGTGGTCTTCTTGGAACTCTTCGAGGTCTTTTTGGCCTTCTTCGTGGGCGCCGTGCTCTTCTGGGTCGGCGTGGCCGGCGTCGTGTTCTGCGCAAAAATCACTGGCAGGCTGGCGGCGGCGAAAACGATAGCGAGTAAACTTCTCTTCATTTTGATCTCTCCTTGAGGGACTTTCTTGTCCCGTCTATTCCATCTTGCGGCAAAGCCCGTTTTAATACGATAGACTCGAAAGGCTAACTCGCTGGCGAAAGAGGACGCTGGAATCGCCGAACCATAGCCCCTATCATGGCGCTCGATTAGCCCCGATAGGGGATATCCGTCTCGCCCGGCATAGCGCCATCATGGACTTGGAGGACCGTGAAGGAACATTCACCCACGCCTGCGCCGGGCCGCCGGATCACGCACCGCAGCCTGCTGCGCGTCTTGATTGTGGGGTTCAGCCTGGTCATCGTCCTGCTGCTGGCCGGCGCCTTCATCGGCATCGGCAATATCCAAAGCATCAGAGAGAGCGCCGCGCGCCTGGTCCAGGAGCAGCAGTCCACCAACCGCCTGCTCGAAGAGGTGCACCGGCAGCAGGCCAGCCTGAGCGAGGTCTTCTCCATCCTGGCGCGCGACCCGGATTCCGTCGACGAAGGCAGTATCCTGTCCGAATTGAACGAGGCGGACAGTAACATCGACCGCATCGTGGCGCAAGGTGCGCAGACTCCGCAGCGGCCGCTCTACGATCAGCTCCGGCAGACTTCCGCGGCATTCTCAGCCGAAGCGCGGCGATTGCTGGCGGTGGAGGAGCCTCAAACATTTTCGTCGCAGGATCTGTTCCGCGATCACGAGGCGTTCATCTCGGTGGTCGCCAAGCTCATCGAGTCCAGTTACCGTAGGGCCGTCGCGGCGCAGAATCAGATCGACCAGCGCTCCGAACGCCTAGTGAAACAATCCTCGGCATTCCTAGCCGCTTTCCTGACGATGGCGTTGCTGTGCACGGTGCTGACGGTGCGCCTGACCGCGCAACTGCTGCGCAAAATGGATTGGCAGGAGAGCGAATTGAGCCGGGTTTCCTGGCATATGCTGGAAGACCAGGAGAGCACGGCGCGCCGCTTTTCCCATGAACTGCACGACGAGCTCGGACAGTCGCTAACCGCCGTCAAAGCCAACCTGGCGGCCCTCCGCGGCACGCAGGATGGCGTTCCGGACGGCATCGGCGCCGGCGATTCGTCGCGCCTGGACGACTGCTTACGATTAGTCGACGAGTCCATTGGGAATGTGCGGCAGATGTCGCAATTGCTGCGTCCGACCATTCTGGACGACTTTGGCCTGGAAGCCGCGCTGCGCTGGCTTTGCGAAGGTTTTACGCATCGCACGGGCATCCAAACGGAATTCAAGTCCGGCATTTCCGGCCGCCTTCCCGATGAAACCGAAACGCACCTGTTCCGCCTGACGCAGGAAGCGCTCACCAACGTGGCCCGGCATTCCGGCGCGCACCAGGCCACCGTTGCGCTGGACGCGCAGGGCGGCGAGGTGTGCCTTTCGATCCGTGACGACGGGTGTGGCTTGCCGGCCGCTGGCGCGGGACCGCGCGGCATGGGTATGATCGGGATGCGGGCTCGCGCGCGCAGCGTGGGTGGCGACCTGACCGTACGTACCAAAGCCGGACAGGGCGTCGAGATCGAAGTCCGCGTGCCGGATGGCGGCGCAGAGCATGAGAGACAAGATCCACATCCTGTTGGCTGACGACCATGCGGTGGTGCGGCAGGGATTCAAAATGATCCTGGCCGCGCAACCCGATATGGAGATCGTAGGCGAGGCCGGCAACGGCCGCGAAGCCCTCGACCTGGCCAGCCAGTTACAACCCGACGTGATCGTGATGGACGTGGCCATGCCGGAGTTGAACGGCATTGAAGCCACGCGCCGCGTAGCGGACGTCTCTCCCCGATCGCGGGTGCTGGCCCTGAGCATGCACAAGGATTCCGTGTACGTCCGCGAAATTCTGCGCGCGGGGGCCCGCGGGTACCTTCTAAAGGATTCCGTCTCGAGCGACCTGTTAGCCGCGGTGCGCGCCATCGCCCGCGGTGAAGGCTATCTGAGCCCGGGAGTATCGGACGCGGTGCTCAACGATTACCGCCGCCACGTGACCGATCCCATCGATCTGCTTACCAGCCGCGAGCGCGAAGTGCTGCAGATGATCGCGGAAGGCAAGACCAACAAGGATATCGCCACGGTGTTGAACCTGAGCGTCTACACGGTGGATGCGCATCGCGGCCGCATCATGGAGAAACTCAACGTACATAGCGTGACTGACCTGGTGCGGTTCGCCGTGCGGTGCGGGCTGGTGGATTGAGGGCAGACAGCGTGCGGTGCGTGGGCAGCGCGTCCCTTAGTTTGGGTCCTGCGTAGTGCTGCGGGCATTCCGTTCGGCCCTGAGCTTCCTTATTTCCACGACCTTTGCGAAGAAGGTGTCAGCAGCCTCTATGTCGGCCCTGTACGCTTCCGGCGAATCTTCCAGATCGGCCTTCTCGCGGTAAAGAAGGTTTTCGTAGGCCATGGCGTCGTCGTACTCAGGGTCGAGTTTTATGGCTGTGTCCAGGTTCTTAATGCCCTCCTCGACGAGCGCTCGGTTGGCGGCGGCCAGCTCCGCGCGGACATTATCATCGTTCAGCGGGCCTTGATCGTCCGGTTTCATTCCCAACCTGGCTCGCGCGTCCATACGCGGCTGGAACGCTTTGGTCCAGGCAATCACACCCAAAGTATAGTACGCCTCTTTGTTACTCGGGTCTACCGAGATCAGCTTCTGGTACCACTGTTCGGCGGCATCGAGCTTTCTCGTTAAAGTAGAGCGAAGCGACCGAAGCTATCGCCAATTCATTCTTGGGGTCCTGCTCCAAGACCATTTGGAATTGGTCATGCGCCTCGTTGGCCATCCTCATGTTATCCGGTGAGTCGGCGCCTGGGATGTATTGCTGCATGTAGGCCGTGGCCAAATACAACCGCGCCGTGATGAAATTCGGATCGAGTTCGACCGCTGCCGTGAAGTGCTCCACGGCCGCCGAATACTGCGCGTTTTTATACGCTTGTACGCCCTGGTTTAACTGGTACCGCGCTTTGGAGCGAACCTCGGCCTGGGGCGAATTGGGCTGTGGACTGGTCTGCGCGCTGGCTGCGGAGGGCTGCAACACCAAATAAACGACGATCTCAATCGCCAGTAGCCCGATAGTCAATGGAGTCGTGAACACCGGTCTTTTGGGCACAATATCCTTTCTCCTTCAATCCAGCCGACCGGAAACACCTGGGTTGGACAAGTGCTTTTTAGGCCATGCTGTGTAGACACCGCACTGATGCGGCCGGTTTCGACGAGATCATTTCTGCGCCGTCGTAATACCGTCCAGCTCCACACCCCGCTTGATGATATAGTTCTGGGTCACATCCTGAAATTCGAGGACGCCAACGCTCGGGTCGTCCCGATCGAACATTTGATCAAACGTTCCTAGACTCTGCCGCACCACTAAGGCGTCAGAAGAATCTATGCTCCTTTTAGCCAGCGATTCCAGCTTCGCGCTGAACGGTCGTGGCATGCCGTTGGCTTCGATACTTTCCAGCTTAAAGGCCAGAGTCAATGATTCGGAGACTGATCCGTAAAATCGTTTAATCTGGACGATTCGCCCGGTGACCGCCGCCCCCTTCGGCACTAAAACGCCGCCGTGCATTTCTTTAATTGGCGCTGCCAACTCAGCCTTCACAGGATCGCCAGCAGCCGCGGTTGCCGTATCGATCGCGTGCGTAAGGGCGATCCTAAACGGCAGCCCTCCAGGCACATGCAAGCCTTCAACGACGGTTTTCTGAGCAGATGCCAGCCCGGCCGGCGAGGCGTGTCGAAGTTCAGCGATGACTCACCAAGAAACTCGTGGCAGCCTGAAAACACAGTGCGGTTCTCCGACTCGCCGCCATCGGCGTAAACGATCTGTAGACTGACGTCGCTCGGAAGGAGAAACTCGGTATTGTTCAGCCGAACCCTGCCATAGTCCAGAGTTGTGATGGCTTCACATGCCTTGAGTTCCGCGGGAAGCCCATCGGCACGGACGCTCAAGCGCACCAGGTCAACGGTACTCGGGTCCACCAGAAAGGTACCATCATAGGCCACGATGTCACGACCCAGCTTGTTCCCAATGCTATAGCGGCTCTTCTCAAACGGCACGCGAAAACCGAATTCACTGAGTGCGGGTCCTCCGGCCTTAACATCGCCGTTGTAAGTAAAATCGGCCGAGCTCGTTCCGAAGACAGTGGTCAGGAAAGCCGAAAAGGCGCCCGTCGATGTAGCTCCGCGCTGTACCAACTCGGCCAGGCTACGATCCTGGAAGCGATCTTCGCCGGCCCAGGAATACATCTCGCTATCACTCGAGACAGCTACATCCAGGCGTAACCGGTCGGACGTGTCTTTACGGATTCTCCAATCCTTCTTCTTTCTGCGGCTTGCTAAATCGTCGCATGAACGGCCAAACACCTTCGCCTCAGGCCGGAAGGTAGACCGGTCAATGGTTTCCGTGCACATATATTTCGGCAGCCGGTCTACCGTTAGCATCACCTTCTTGCGAACCTCGAGAAGCAGCGCCTTCGCATCATCCGCTCTGGGATGCTCCTGGGCTGCTAAACACGTCGCAGAGACCCACATCAGCAGCAACGCCCGCAGCAACGCCCGCACTCTATGAGCATACTCCAATAGGTCCTGCGTTGAAATCCCCGTTTCGGAAGGACGCGTACTAAGAAATGTGTCCACATGAGTGTGGACACGGCACGTTCAGAACGTGCGCCACATTGCTCACTGATTGGCTCACTGATCGGGGTCCGCCGGCTTGCCTGGGACCCCGGCCGGCGCCCCCGACATCGCGCCCCGCAACACATCGTTCGCAAAGAAGAACTTACCGTCGTTCGGCACCATCATGATCTGCACCTTGTCCGACAGGCGCTCTGCGATGATCTTCTGAATCAGCAGCGGATTCTGCGTGAGCACCTGCGCTTCCGACTTCATTCGCTCGGCGTCGGCCGCCGCCACCACCCGAATGTGATCGCCATCGGCCTGCGACATCAGCTTGCGCTTTTCCAGTTCCGCCTTGCTGTCGATCACCTTGGCCTGCGCCAGGGCGTCCGCGTTCATCACCGTGGCTTCCTTGCGGGCTTCGGCCTCCAGACGCGACTGCTCAATCTGTTTCTGTTTGAGCGGCAGCGTGTGCTGCATCGCGTCCGCCTGCGCCTTGGCCTGCAACACTACCACGGCGGCCTCGGCTTCGGCTCCCGTCACGCGGCGGGCCTTGTCGGCTTCAGCCTCCAGTTCCGCCGAGCGAACCGCCTTCTGCTTGATCTCCAATTCGACCGATAGCCGGTCGTTCTCCTGCTCCTTCAGCAGCAGCGACTCCAGCCCCTTGGCGTACTCGGGCGGCAACTGGATATCGCGCAGCATGATTTCCTTCACCAGGACTCCGTCGGCGGCGAGCTTCCGCGTGATGGCATCCGTAGCGCGCTGCCGCACCTCCTCGCGCATGCCCGCGAACACGTCGCGCACCAGGTAGTCAGGCACAATCTGCCGGAAAACGCTGGCCACTACCGCTGGCACCAGCTCCTGGTCTACCGGCTGGGCCATATTGGCTTGGATATGCGCGAGGCGCTTCGGGTCGAGGCGGTAACGAATGGATACCGCCAGACCCAGCGGCAGCCCTTCCTTCGTTTGGATCTTAAGCACCTCCGGCCTGGTTTTGGGATCGGTCTTCAGATCGGTCTTCGCATCGTCGGTGGCGGCCGTGGTGAACACCTGGTCGCGAACGTCAAAAAGCGCGACACTCTGCACGAACGGAACCAGTAAGTGGACACCCGGATACAAAGTGTCCGGCGCAACGCCGGAAATCTGACTGACCAATACGCCGGCCATTCCGCTGGGCACGATCGCGATCGAGACGCCAACCAGCAGCGGCAGGCACGCAGCCGGCGCGCATCGCAACGCCGTGCGCCAGCGTACGGCATCCAAATTCAATGGCCCCGACGCGCCCTCTGCGATGCGGCGTGCGTTGGCCCGGTAAACATCCCACAGCACAAGGCCGATGGCGCCGGCCAGTAAGCCGATTCCAGAGGCCAGAAACATATACTTGAGTAACAACATTTGGTAACCTCCTTACCCGGACAGCTTTTGGGCAAGTCAGTGGCCGCGGCCAAAACTGGCCAAAACCGGCGCGTTCCGGACATGATTCGCGGGGAGGTTGTGTAAGCCGAAACACGCCGTGTGCAAGTGCACACCGGCGCCTCGCCACGCCGCCGGGACGGTTTGCGGTACGCTACGGGCTGGTGAAACCATGCGCGCATCCGTCCTATTGTTGACTCTCTTGCCGATCGCCGCGGCGGCTGACGACTTCGACGCCATCGATGCGCAGGCGCCCGCACTATTCGCGATCTATAAGGACCTGCACGCGCATCCGGAGATTTCGCAGCACGAAGAGCGCACCTCCGCGCTGCTGGCGGAGGAGTTGCGCAAGGCCGGCTTCACCGTGGCGGAGCACGTAGGCAGGTATCCGGACGGCCGCGCCGCATTTGGTGTGGTCGCGATCCTGAGCCACGGCGCGGGTCCCACGGTCCTGGTGCGAACAGATATGGATGCCTTGCCTGTCGAGGAAAAAACGGGCCTGGCGTATGCCAGCACGGTCCACAGTCAGGACGACGCCGGCCAAACGGTAGGCGTTATGCACGCCTGTGGGCACGACCTCCACATGGCCTGTTTTCTCGGGACCGCGCGCACGCTCGCCCAGATCAAAGACCGCTGGCGCGGCACCCTCATGTTCATCGGACAACCTTCCGAGGAGCGCGTCAACGGCGCACGGGCGATGATTGCCGACCGGCTCTACGAACGTTTTGGCCGGCCGGACTTTTGCGTAGCGCAGCATGACACGCCGGAGATAGCCGCCGGACAGGTGGGCGTGGTCGCGGGACCGATGCTATCCGGCGCGAACACGGTGGACGTGATCATTCGCGGCGTCGGCGGCCACGGCGCCCGCCCGGAAGCCACCAAGGATCCCGTCGTCATGGCGGCGCAGTTCGTGCTGGCGCTGCAGACCATAGTCAGCCGGCAGACCGCCCCACAGGACCCGGCCGTTGTTACTGTGGGATCCATTCACGGCGGGACCCGGCCCAACATCATTCCCGATGAGGTGAAGCTACAAATCTCCCTGCGCGCTTTCAGTGATGACGTTCGCCGGAACATTCTGGCCTCGATCGAGCGAACCGCGCGCGGCGTGGCGCTGGCGGCGGGCGTCCCGGAAGATCGCGCGCCTATCGTGACGGTGAATCAGGCGGAATCCGTACCGGTTACCTACAACGATCCAGTGTTGGCCGCGCGGCTGAAGGACCGTCTGCGTGCCGCGTTAGGCGCCCGGAATGTGCTGGACGGAAAGGCGGCCATGGTGAGCGAGGATTTCGGACTCTTCGGCTTGGAAGGGCGCCAGATTCCTTGCTTCATGTTATGGCTGGGGGCTGCCGACCCAGACAAGCTTAAAGAAAGCCTGCGCACCGGACACGCACTGCCTTCGCTGCACTCCAGCCTGTTTGCGCCTCTGCCCGCACCCGCCATTCGTACGGGTGTGATCGCCATGACATCCGCGGTCCTGGAACTGATGGGCGCTACGGCAACGCCCCGGCGAATAACTCCCTAAGCTTCGCGAAGGCCCGTTCCGCCTGGGGAGCGTTGTATGCCGGGTTGTCGGATGCCGTCCAGCCGTGAGACGCGCCCTCGTAAATCTCGCTTTCATACTTGCCGCCCCACTCTTCCAGAGCGGCATCCAGCGTCCGGATGGCCTCTTCCGGCATACTGCGATCGTTGACCGCGTGCCCGAAGTAGAGCTGCGCGTGGATGCGCGGCAACAGCAGATGGGGGCTGGTAGGACCGTCAGTCACCAGACCGCCGCCGTGGAACGATGCGGCGGCCGCAATCCTATCCGGGCACGCGGCGGCCGCGCGTAAGGCGAAGGCGCCGGTATAGCAGTAACCCACGACGCCGAACCGCGAGCCCGGCAGAACCGACGCGTGGCGCGCCAAAGCATCCACGTAGGCCGCGCCATCGCTTTCAATGGCTTCAGGCGTCAGCGGCGAGGTCAGGTCCGCAAATCGATTGCGGAATTCCTCCGGGCTGGCGCTGGATTTGTTTTCGAACACGGGAGGCCGCGCGGTTCGATAAAACACGTTAGGCATCAAGACCACGTAGCCCTCGGCGGCCAGCCGCCGCGCCATATCGTGGTAAGCCGGGCGGATGCCGCCGATGTCGGTCAAGTGCAGGACGCCCGGTAGTTGACGCTCCACCTCCGGCCGGTAAAGGAACGCGCCCTCGATTTCTTCCTGGACCATATGCTCCCTCCTAATTGTAGGACAGGCATCCCGGCTTGTCCACATATCTTTCGCATATCTTTCAAGGATATATGTATGATAGATACATATGTCCAACGCGGATACCATCTCCCTCCAAAAGGGCAGCCTCGAAATGATTCTTCTCGCGCTACTCGAAGCCCGTCCCCGGCACGGCTACGAACTGGCCAAGCTGATCGAGTCCGAATCCGGCAACAAGCTCCAGTTCCACGTGGCGTCCCTCTACCCCATGCTGTATCGCCTGGAGCGCAAGGGACTGGTGGAAGGCCGCTGGGTGGAGAAGGCGGGCGAACGCCGGCGCCGCTTCTACCGCCTGACGCCGCCAGGGCGCCGCGCGCTCGGCCAGCAGCGGCGGAGCTGGCGCGAATTCGCGATTGCGCTCAACCGGCTGACGGGGTTCAGCCATGCCTGACTGGCGCGAATATGTGCGCGGCCATTTGCCGCAACTGCATGTCCCACCTGAGCGCGAGAGCGAGATTATGGCGGAACTGGCCGCGCAGTTGGACCAGACCTACACCGAATCCCTCGCCGGCGGGGCTTCCGAGGCCGACGCCCTGCGCCGCGCCGAGGCACAGTTCGCCAACTGGCATGCGCTGGCGCGGGAAATCGATGCAGCCGAGGCCCGCTTCGCAGCGCGCTTGGAGCCGTCACACGGCGGAATGCTGGCGGGGTGGTGGCCCGATCTCCGGTACGCCGGACGGTTCCTGCGGCGCAATCCGGGCTTCACGGCAGTCGCGGCCATTACTCTGGCATTCGGGATCGGCGCAAACACCGCCGTATTCACTATGGTGGACCCGGTGGCCCTGCGCAGCCTGCCCTACCACGACGCCGGCCAATTGATGGCCATCGAAACGCGTAAGGCGCAGCAACCCGAATTGGAGCCTTGGACTTCGATTTTGGACCTGCGGGATATGCGCGCCGGCGCCGGCGCTTTCTCTGCCATTGCCGGGATCAGCCCGCTGTGGAACGTCGTCCTGACGGGCTTGGGCGATGCGCAGCAGCTTACGGCACTCTACGTTTCGGCGGATTTCTTTCGGCTGTTGGGCGTGCAGCCGGCGCTTGGCCGCGCCTTCCGGCCGGACGAGGACAACGGCACGCAGCCCTCGCATGTCGTCATGCTTTCTGATTCCTATTGGCAGCGGCAGTTCGGCGGACGTGCCGGCGCGATCGGCGCGTCATTGGCCCTCGACAATGCGTCGTACACCGTCGTCGGCGTGCTACCGGCCGCCTTTCGCTACGAAGGCGAACCGCTCGCGGGCACGGCTGGCGAAGTCGATATCTGGTTTCCGTTGTCCGCCAATCCGCTCGCCGCCTCGCCCCGAGGCCTGCGCTTCTTGAAACTCGTGGGACGGTTGAAGGCGGGCGTCTCACCGGAGCGGAGCGGCCACCAGATGCGCGCCCTGGCGGCGACGTTGGCGCAGAAATATCCCGCCACTAACCGCGGCTTTGCATTCGATGTGCAGCCTCTCCGCGCGCAAGTCACAGGACGCTCTCGCGTGGCTATGTTCCTGCTGCTCGGAACTGCCGGCTTCGTCCTGCTGATGGCCTGCGCGAATGTCGCTAACCTGCTGCTGGCAAGGGCTGCCGCGCGCCACAAAGAAATTGCCGTTCGCGCGGCCTTGGGAGCTTCGCGCTTCCGCCTGCTGCGGCAATTTCTTACTGAGAGCTTCTGTCTGGCGGCCGCCGGTGGAACCCTGGGGCTGGTGGTCGCATTCGCCGGGTTGGAGTTTCTGAAAGCCGCCGCGCCGGCCAGCCTGGTGCGCGCGCAAGACGTCCACCTGGATTTCCGCGCCCTGGCATTTGCCTGCGCCGCGGTGTTGCTGTGCGCCGTCGCCGCGGGATTGCCGCCGGCATGGCACATCGTGCGCAACGATATCGAATCCACCCTGCGCGGGTCCGGACGCAGCCTGACCGCGGGACATCACGGGCTGCGCGCGGCGCTGGTCGTGGTTCAAGTTGCCGCGGCTCTGGCGCTGTTGGCCGGAGCGGGACTGCTCATCCGCAGCTTCGAGCGGCTGCTGGATGTCGACCCCGGGTTCCAGGGGCGCAACCTGGTGACCATCTCGACGCAAATGCCGGCAGCCGCGCGCACGCCTGCGCAACGCACCGCCATGTACCGGTTGATCCACGACCGCCTGCTGGCGGTGCCGGGCGTGGTCGACGCCGCAGCAGTCAGCCGGCTGCCCCTGATGGGGATGAACCTCAGCGCCCGGGTTTTCATCGAAGGCAGGTCCACACCGGGCGAACCGGGCGCCGACGTGGAATATCGCGCTGCTACGCCGAACTACTTTTCGACGATGGGGATTCCGCTGCGCGCGGGCCGCGTCTTCGACGACCGCGACGACGCCAATGCCGCGCCCATCGCGCTGATCAACGAGACCATGGCCCGCAGGTTTTGGCCGGGTGCCGATCCGGTGGGCAAGCGCCTCAAACTCGGCGACAACCCGGCACTGGCTCCCTGGATCACGGTGATCGGCGTCGTGGGAGACGTACGCCACGCCGGCTTGGATACCGAGCCGTTCGCGGAGATCTACCGGCCTTACGCGGCGAGTCCGCTGGGCGCGCCGGCCCTGGTAATTCGGACGGCGGCCGATGCGCGGCCGTTGGTAGGCGCGCTCAGTGCCAGGGTTCGCTCCGTGAGTGCCGAGGTCCCTGCGTATAACGTCTGGCTGATGCAGGACTTGGTCGATCGCTCGACGGCGCAACGGCGGTTCGTAATGTGGCTGCTGAGCGCCTTCGCCCTGACAGCGCTGCTGCTGGCCGCCGTTGGAGTGTACGGCACGGTGGCGCAATTGGTGACCCAGCGGACACCGGAGATCGGGCTGCGCATGGCTCTGGGCGCATCGCCGGCAGCGGCCTTGATGCTGGCGCTGCGGCAGGGAGTCCGCCTGGCGGCGGTGGGTATTGCCATCGGCGCCGCGGCCGCGGCAGCCTTGGCGCAACTGATGCGCAAGATGCTGTTCGAAGTGCAGCCCCTGGACCCCGCGGCGTTCGCGGCTGCGGCCCTCGTCCTGGCGGCGTTTGCCGCATTGGCCAGCTACATCCCGGCGCGCAAGGCCGCGCAGATCGACCCGCTGGGCGCGTTACGCCGCGATTCGTAAGAGAGCCGCAGGAGTTACCCTTGTAACCGCGGGAATAACAGTTCCGTCGAAGCCAGCATGTGCGCTATCCGGCTGGCTGCCGTTACGCTTCTGCCAATGCTCAGCCTGGCCGCCGAGATCCCGCTCGAACGGTTCTACGATGACGATCCGGCCGTGCGGCAAGTTGCGCTTCAACAATTCGCATCGCTTCCGTCTGCGCAAAAGGACGCCTACGTTCCCCAATTCGCTAAACTTCTTGGTAGCGGATCGAAGGGTCTGGAAAATCGCTCCCTCTTATTAGCATTTGCCAAAATCGGGCCGGTAGCAGTTTCACAGTTGTTGCCTTTGCTCGACGACCCCAACCCGGGAGTGAGAGCATCCGCGGCGGAAGCTGTAGCCATCATTCGGCCCGCCGATCCGGCCGCTGTTGAGAAACTGCGCAAGATGCTCAGCGATGCGGAATTCGGGGTGCGGGACAGCGCGGCGAAATCTATTTTGAGCATGGGTCTTGGCGACGAAAAAGCGCAATCCATCGTTAGCGAGGATACCCGCGGAGATGGAGAGCCTGTAAGCGCGGAGAACCTGGTAGCGCTCTTTACTAAAGCGGGGCCGGTGTCGGACGGGAAAATAACGGACTGGATCGCAGCGCTATCATCGGACGATAGCTTCACCGCGTTCAGCGCCGTTGGGTTCCTGAGTATGGTGGGCACGCCAGCCGTACCCTTTCTGCTGACGGCCCTTAAAAGCGATAACTCGAATACGCGGGCTGGCGCTATGCAAGCACTCGAAGGGACGCACCTGTACCGGTCCGACATAGAAGCGGCGGCCATGCAGGCGCTGAAGAACGACCCATCCGCGCGTGTGCGTTACCATGCGCGCTGGACTCTCTTTTCTGTGTTTCGAGAGGCGGCGCAAGAGGCTCTGCTGCAAGATGAGATCGATGAAATAACGCGGAAGCGGAAGCTTGACGCGGATGCGCGTCTGGCCAGGACGCGTAGCTACACCCGCCACGAGGTTCTTGCCAGCATCGCCGCGGATCCGGATCATACCTACCCGCTCGACGTTTCTGAAAAACTCGAAACGAGAGCGCCCGACGGGACCGCAATCTTCGCGGTCGTGTATAGCGGAAAGAATCGCGGGGATCTGCTACGGGTATGG
>Ga0302326_10006940_pt1 | contig 25313 bp, 26 predicted proteins | sample Palsa_T0_3_FD_202264 | JGI IMG/M metagenome (GOLD analysis project Ga0302326, IMG submission 202264) | Peat permafrost microbial communities from Stordalen Mire near Abisko, Sweden - Palsa_T0_3 | ecosystem: Environmental > Terrestrial > Soil > Palsa > Peat permafrost | place: Sweden: Abisko... | reverse complement strand
TGGCACGCGGACGCCGTCGCGGTTGAACGTCTTCGGGCTGCCTTTGGTGAAATAGAGAAGCGCATAGTGCGCGGGATAGAGCTTCTTTCCGCGCGGAAACGTGCCCTTCATAGAGACCGCGATCCAGTGCCTGAACGTCATCTTCATGGTTTCAAGATGCGCCGCGAGGTGATACGCCCAATGCGGCAGATTGTAGACAAAAATCGCGCCACCAGGCTTGAGTACCCGCACCGCCTCATCCATCCAACCGAAGCACCAATCCAGGTAGTCGGTGGTGTCCAGCTCGTCCTGGTGCGCTCCGTTGCCGTAGTCCTTTCCAAGGTTGAACGGCGGGTCGGCAAAAACCGTGTCGATACACCCGTCGCGAATCGATGCAAACAGGGCCATGCAGTCCGCTTTGTACACTGCTCCTCGTTCGGTGCTGAAGGCCGGTTTCATCGCGGTTGGGACGGGGGAAAGCACCGAGTCTATCACACTCGGCCATTCAATATTTTCCCACAGCGGCAGTTGCCTTCACTGGGCGGATGTCCTGCGTTGCTTATCGGGAGAAAGCCACGCAACTTTAGAGCTGAGCCGGGGACTGCATAAAACCGGATAGTATCGGAAGGTGGCGGCGCGGGCGGAGACGGTTTCGGCGGCGGCGGGAATCCGGCGGCAGCTCTGCCCAAGATGCCGGCAGGGGCGGCTATTCGGCGCTCCGGTGTACCGCGCGCCGCTGGCAATGTTGGACGAGTGCCCGGTTTGCGGGCTAAAGTTCGAGCGGGAGCAGGGCTACTTTCTGGGCGCGATGTACGTGAGCTACGGATTGTCGATCCCGCCGGTACTGGCGCTCATACTGCTGATACGGAAGCTCAGCGGGTGGCCGTTCGACGTCTCGATCGGCGCGGCGTTTGTAGCGTACCTGCCGTGCGTGCCCGTGGTGGCGCGGTTTGCGCGGGTAGTGTGGATGTATGTGGATCAACACTTCGACCCGCGTTAGCCCCGTGGCGCAGGCGAACTTCGCTCGCCGGGGAGCGGGTTCTGGAGAACCCGCGCATGGCGCCGTCCCACCGGGCGGTTCCGATTGCGTAATCGGGGGATTGTACATCGCTTGCGGGAGACGCAGGTTTCGCCATCACAGATTCGGGCGTTTAGGGTACTAGCTGAACTACAGCCATTGACAATATATCCAGTGTGGCTATAATAAACTCATGGCCAACAATTCGCAGCCCGACGCGCTGCTGCCCCTTCCACCGGCAGCTTTCCACATTCTTCTCGCGGTCGCCGAACAGGACCGCCACGGCTACGCCATCATCCAGGACGTGGCCGCCCGCACCAACGGCGAGCTCAAACTCAGCGCTGGGACGCTCTACCGCTCCATCCAGCGGATGCTCGAACAAGGATTGATCTTCGAGACCCGCGACCGTCCCGCTCCGGAACTGGACGACGAACGCCGCCGGTATTACCGCATCGCGCCTTTCGGCGCAGAGGTGGCCCGGGCCGAGGCCCGCCGGCTCACCCAACTCGTGCGCATGGCGCGCGACCGCGGCTTCGCGGCGGGGAGGGCCTGATGCGCGCTTACCATGCCCTGATTCCGCTGCTGTTCTTGCCCTGTGCTTTCGCCCAACCTCCAATCGACTCCGCGGAGTACCACGCCCGCCGCCAGGCCGTCATAGACAAAATCCCGGATGGAATCGTTCTTCTGCACGCCGTTTCCGGGCTGAAGCATTGGGACAAGTCGGGATTTCATCAGGACGCCAGTTTTTACGCGTTCACAAGCTTGGCCAACGCGCGCGGTGCAATCCTGGCCCTCGACGGCGCCGACAAGCAGTCTTGGCTCTTCGTGCGGCCCCGCACCGGGGGGGCCAACGCCGACCTGCAAGGGCTCGACGCGGTGTTTGTGGATCCCGGTCCAGCCGCGGAAGCCGCTCTGCAAATCGATCATGTCGTGGCGTGGGATACATTCGCTTCCTACATCGATGCGCAACGCAAAAGCCACCCGAAGTTGGTGCTCTATCTCGACAGCGCCGGCCAAACCGGAGACATGTCCGGAGGCGTGAGCAACCCCGCGGGGTTCGCCGCCATTGAAAACCCGCACAAGCTCTGGCGGGACGCCATTCATCAACGATGGAACGATGTCGAAATCAAGGACGCCTTTCCGATTCTGGACGAGGTGCGCTGGGTAAAGAGTCCCGCCGAACTGGCCTTGCTGCGCAAGGCGGCGGCCGTCACCGCCGCGGGCTTCTGGGCCGGCGCGCGCGCCATCGCGCCCGGCAAAACGCAACGGCAGGTGGAGGGCGAAGTGATCCGCGGCTGCCTGAACGCGGGCGCCGACGGCCTGTCGCTTTGGCCGTGGGTGCGTTCGGGCCCCTTCACCATGCAAGCGACGCTGTTCGAGGCATTCGCGGATTACCGCAACATGGATCGCACCATGCAATCCGGCGACGTGGTGCGTCTCGACCTCGGTTGCGACTTCCGGATGTACAAAGGGGATTTTGGACGCACGCTGCCGGTGTCCGGTCGTTTCGACGAGGGCCAGACCGAGATCATGGAACTCTTGAACGGCGCTTATCTGGCCGGTGTCGAGGCCATGAAGCCCGCCGCCACCCCTGGTCAAGTGCGGCAGGCTTTCCGCAGCTACATCGAGGCCCATCAAAGCGGCCTGCAAACGCCCCTGGCGCGCGAGGCGGCTTCGGGCGCGCTCAAGTCTCCCATGCAGCCTTTGCATGGATTGGGGGTGGACATGGCTGAGGGCGCTCCCAAAGTATTTCGCGAGGGCCACGTAGTGTGCTACGAACCCAGCTTGATCGCTGCCGGCCAGATGTATTTCGTCGAGGATACCATCCTGATTACGCCCGCCGGCCACGAGATTCTGAATCCCGCACTGCCCTACGCGCCGGCCGATATCGAGCGGGAGATGGCCAAAGCACGGCCTTAGCGAGGGTTTAATATGCGCACTTACAACGTTCTCCTGAAGCTCTATCCAGCCTCGTTCCGCGCCGAGTATGGCGCCGAGATGCGCGCGATTTGGGCGCGCCGCAGACGCGACGCGTCCGGCCCGTTGGCGGTGGCCGCTCTTTGGATCGCGACCGTATGCGAGGCGATCGCGAATGCCGCGGCCGTGCACTGGGATATCCTCCGCCAGGACCTGCGCTACACGGCACGCACCCTGGCCCGCTCTCCCGGCTTCGCGCTCACCGCGATTCTGGTGCTGGCGCTCGGGGTGGGTGCCAATACCGCAGCGTTCTCCGTGACCGATTTCGTGCTGATCCGGCCACTTCCCTTCCCCGATCCCGACCGGTTGGTGCGGCTCTGGGAGAAGGTGCCCGCCTACTCCACGATGGAACTATCGCCCGCCAACTATGTGGATTGGAAACACATGAGCAATTCCTTCGATGGCATGGGCGCGTATCATGAAAACCCGGTAAACCTGGTGGGCCAGGGCGATCCTGAGCACATTGAAGCTTCGGCCATTACCGCCGACCTGTTTCCGCTGCTCGGCGTGCAGCCGTTGATGGGACGTCTGTTCACGCCCGCCGAGGACCGCGCCGGCGCGCCCGGCACGGTGCTGCTGAGTTACCAGTTGTGGCACACGGTATTCGGCGGAGACGCGGGCGTGATCGGGCGGCACGTGAATCTGGACAACGAGCCGTTCGTGGTGATCGGCGTGATGCCGCGCGATTTCCATTTTCCCAGCCGCGACGCCGAACTCTGGACGCCCACGCGATTCCATGAGGATAGCGACGATTTCCGGGACCGCAACAATAATTACCTGAACGTGGTGGCGCGGTTGAAACCAGGCGTTTCCGTGGCGCAAGCCACCGCCGAAATGGGCGTAGTGGCGGGCCAACTGGAAAGGCAATTTCCGAAGGAGAACCGGCAGACGACGGCGTCGGTCTATCTGCTGCGCGACGACATGCCGCAGCAGTCGCGCCTGTTGCTGCTGGCGCTCAGCGGCGCGGCGATTTGCGTGCTCCTCATCGCCTGCGCGAACCTGGCGAATCTGCTGATGGCGCGTGGCCTCGCCCGTCAGCGGGAGTTGGCCGTCCGGGCGGCCATGGGCGCGGGCCGCGAGCGCCTGGTGCGCCAGTTGATTACCGAGAGCCTGGTGCTGGCCGCAGCGGGAGGCGCGCTGGGCGTGCTGGTGGCCGCCGCCGCGGTGCCTCTGCTCGCCAGGCTGGTGCCCATGTCGCTGCCCATCGCGCAGGCGCCATCTATCGATTTGCGCGTGCTGGTCTTCGCGGGCCTGATATCCGGCCTCACCGGGATCGCGTTTGGCGTGCTGCCGGCATTGCGCGCCTGCCGCCAGTCCGATTTCAGCGCGCTGCGGGAAGGCACGCGCGCCGGCGGTGGACGCAAGGAGCGGCTGCGGTCCGCGCTGGTAGTCGCCGAGGTCGCGGCCTCGGTGGTTCTGCTCGTCTCGGCGGGTTTGCTGGTGCGGGCGCTGTTGCGGATTGAAGGGACCGACCCCGGCTTCCGCACCAGCGGCGTCCTGACTCTACAGACGGCCCTGCCCCGGCCTAAGTACGATCCAACCGCGCGCCGCGCGGGGTTCTACACCGAAGTGCTCTCCGCAGTGCGGGCTTTGCCGGGAGTTTCGAGCGCGGCTTATATCAGTGGCCTGCCCATGGTCTGGCGCGGCGGCATCTGGCCCATCGCGGTGGACGGCAAATCCATCGATGTGGAAAGATCGGGATCGCATACCGCCAGCCTGCGGTACGTGACGCCGGAATTCTTCGCGGCAATGGGTATTCCGCTCAGGCGCGGACGCGACGTCGCCGAATCGGATACCATCAAGGCGCCATTCGCCGCGGTGGTCAGCGAATCGTTTGTGCGCCGCTATTGGCCGGATCGGGATCCGCTGGGCCGGCATTTCAAGATGGCTTTTGACGACCGGACGGTGGTGGGCGTAGTGGGCGATATACGGGTGCGCGGCTTGGAAAGGATCAGCGAGCCGCAGGTGTATCTGCCGTACCGGCAGGTGCAGGACGGTTGGTTGGCCTTCTACGCGCCGAAGGAGCTCGTGATTCATTCCGCCAGTGGGCCGGGGATGCTACTGCCGGCCGTGCGACGGATTATTCGCAGCGCGGATGCCGAGCAGCCGATTTCGGATGTGCGCACCATGGCGGATATCGTGGAGGAACAGACGGCCTCGCGCACGGCGCAGGTTCGTGTGCTGGGAGCTTTCGCGGCGATCGCGTTTCTGTTGGCGGGCGTGGGCATTCACGGACTGCTCTCGTTCGCAGTGTCGCGGCGGACGCAGGAGATCGGCGTACGCATCGCGTTGGGCGCGCGGCCGGGTGGGATCGTCGGGATGATCGTGCGGCAAGGCGCGGTGCTGGCGGCCGCGGGCGTGCTGCCGGGCGTGGCGCTGGCTTACGCCGCGGGCCGCGCGATGGAAGGGTTGCTGGCGGGCGTGCAGCCGGGCGATGCGCTCACCTTCGCGAGCGCCATCGGGCTTTGTGTGTTGATGACAGTGCTAGGCAGTCTGCTGCCGGCGCTACGCGCGGTGCGGATCGACCCGATTCAGGCGATACGGTCGGAGTGAACGGCACGGTCGCGCGGAGCATCCCGGTCCGAGGCGCCGATGTTCCGAAATGCGGGATCGGCATAGTCAAGTTACTGGCGAAGAAATCGACCGGCTTCCGGAATTAGCCCATACCCACATCGAAGGGACGTGGACTAAACACCACGCGGGCCTGCTCCCTGCCAGAGCCCCGCGAGGGTTCGGCCAGGTTCCGTCCGCTCGAGACGACGGCTAGCAAGCCTTCCATTTCAGTTAGTCCGCAGCCATTTATGGCATTGGTAGGTACATACTCGGTTTATGTCGATGAGATGTGTAATATGTTTATAGAATCGTGTAACATTTACCCAATCGTTTAGCTTGACAAGACCAACATTCGCCGCTAACCTTGTCACTAGCAGTCCAGAGCAGAAGTCATCGACGGCCGGGAGCGCAGGCGGAACTGCCACCCACCCATCGCGCTTCGACAGCTTGCACCGTTGGCGGACGGGCATCTTCCGCCGGAATTCCCACCACGGACTGCCACGCCGCATTGGAGCGGCCATCGGGCTCCAATAGGAGAACCAAATTAATGTCACAGAAGCTCACTATGCGAGAAAGACTAATTGTGCCAGCTTATTTGTTGGCTGCCATATTTTTTACAGGCACGTGCCCCACACGGGCCACTGCCGAGGACTGGGTCCAGTTCCGCCACGACCTGTCGAACACCGGGAAAAGCGGAGAAACCACCATCAGTTCGGCGAACGTTGCCAGTCTGAAGGTCAAATGGAAGACCTACTTTGGCGGAACGGGCTCGACGCCCGCCGTGGTGACGGTCAACGGAACCAGCACGGTATTCATACCCACGAACACCGGCGCCATCTACGCCATCAACGCCGTCACGGGCGCCGTGATCTGGAACCAGCAGTTACCATCGTCGGTCACGGAAGTGTATTCATCGCCCGCGGTTGCGAATAACATACTGTACATCGGCGCCAATGACGGACGGCTCTACGCGATGAACGCAACCACCCATGCAATCCTTTGGAGCTACCCGTCCAGTCCGCAGGCCTATTCAGAAGTGTACTCCGAGCCCTTTGTTTATAACGGCGTGGTCTATTTTTGGGATTGCCTCGCAGGATGACCTGAATTACTGCGTGGCGGGGCATATCGTCGCACTAAATGCATCGACCGGCGCGAAGGTCTGGGACATCCAGACGGCGCCTGCCGGCACACAGGAGCGGGCGTCTGGACCTCGCCGGCGATCGACACCGCCAATGGCATACTCTACATTGGCAGCGGCAACGCCGGGTCTCCATGCAGCCCGCCTGCGTCCGTGCCCCTGGCCGACAGCATCATCGCCGTGAAGCTCTCAACGGGCGTGGTACTCAACTCGTATCAGGCCAATCCCAACGACAACTCGGATCTTGACTTCGGCTCGTCACCCGTGTTGACCACCACCGAAGACATCGATCAATGCACCTCCCTTGACGTGATTGGGAACTACGTCCTGGAAGCGCCCAAGAACGGAACCCTCTATGCCGTGAAGCGGGGCGCCGGCGGGCTCGTTTCGGGCAGCGCTACCTCGATCGGTCTGATTAGTGGACTGGGCTCCGTTTTCATCGCATCTCCGGGAGTTTCCGCCAGCGTCTATACCGCACAATGCAGTACGTCCGGCCCGGCGAAATATATTACGCGGGAGAGCCAATATCTGATAATGCCCTCGGTAGCGCCAAATAATATCTCGGCCTCGGCGCCTCTTTTCGACGTCGAACAGATCTTCAGCACAGGAGGGCTGCTGCAGAGTTGGGTCCAGAACCCCACCTACGGTGCCAATTCATCGCCTGTAATCAGCGTGGACCTCGCGATTTACGGCGGCGGTGATAACTACATACACGCCTACAACCTGGCCGGTACGGAGTCCTGGCAAATCGCCACGACGGGCGGGCAAATCTGGGGCAGCCCAGCAATCTCCAACGGTCGGATCTACATCGGCTCCGGGGACGGTTATATGTATTGCATCTCGCCAAACGGGAATTGAGGACGGGTCCGCAGACCGCGTGTGGCGGCTGCTTGAACAACGTACGCCGCATTAAGTCGATTCGCGCTATGCGGCAGGAGTGACAAAAGAAGGCAGAAGCCAGAATTCCTCATTCTGACTTCTGTCTTCTGGCTTCTGCTGCCCGTTCTTAGAAATTGAACTTCGCCGCGAACTGGAACGCGCGCGGCCCGCCCGAACCGAATACATTCGATTCGGCGCTGGTCGCCAATCCGAATCCGGAGGCCTGCGCAGCGGTCGTAGGCAGGTTGTAATTGTACCCGCCCAGATTGGCGATGTTGAATACATTGAAACACTCGCCGATCAGCGACAGCTTGGCGCGCTCAGTCCCCAGGTTGATTACTTTGGTCACGCGGATATCCTGCGAGTTGAAGCTGCGCGGGAACGAAAAATTCGCCGGCAGCACAATGGTGGGAATCACGCCCGTGGTAGTGGTCTTCCCGGCGTAATTCTGGTTGAACGAATTCACCGCCGCAATCAACGCCGCCTTCCCCTCATTGACGCCGAGCTGATTGTAGCCGATACCCGGCAGCGGCGACCCGCCGGTTTCTCCCGCTTCCACCGCGCCGTTTCCGTTCAGGTCCACACCCGATACGAAAGGCTCGATCGGCCCCACGCTTTGGAATGAGGTGATACCCGAAATGATGATGCCCCAAGGCAAGTCCACTGTCATCGATCCGGTCAGGATCTGATGGCCCGCCTGCGGTCCCACGGAAGCGAACCAGTTGCTGTCGTCTACGAGTCCGTTGTACCCGTTCTGGTCCGAGTACGCGTACGATAACTGCCCGCTGGTGCGGTGCGAAAAACGCTTGTTGGCTTTCAGCAGGAGTCCCTTGTAGTTGGAGCGCGCGCCGCTGATGATGCCCTGAATCACGCCCGTCGAACATTCCGCCAACGGATCGGCCGCCTGGGCCGCGCTGGTGCAGTCCGGAATGACGGGACCTTGCGTGCTGTAAAAATGATTGAGATCCGTATCGCGAATGATCTGGTGCAGGTAGAGCCGGTACACGAAATCGGCGGTGACCACGAGGTCGGTGCGCAACTCGTGCTGGACGCCGATGCTCACATGCTCGGAATAAGGCGCGCGGAAGTTGTGGGCCAGCAGTTCTTCGCCGGTCTTGAAGACGTTGATGTTGCGGATCGCCAGGCTGGTATTATTGGGAGGTCCCAGTTCGGCCTGCGCGCCAGTGTAGAATTTCGGGATGAGGCTGACCAGTTCCGCGCCGGAGAACGTAGTCGGCTGCTGGGCGAGGCTGCAGACCGGCTCGCCGCAGGAGGTTGGCTGAAGCTGCGGCAGGGACTCTAAGCCGTTGATTTCAGCGATTGTCGGGAAGAAGACGCTGTCGCCCAGCAGCACCCGGCCGGTGCCATTCGGCCCAATCATGGCGCGCTCGATCAGGCGTTCTTCGAGGTTGATGGTGTCATAGTAGATGCCGGCGCCGCCGCGGATCACGGTCTTGTTGTCGTTACCTACGTTCCAGGCAAAGCCCAGCATGGGACTGAAATTGTGCGGCGTGTGCAGCTCATTTCCCAGCCCCCCCTGACCGTAGAGCGGCGCCAGGTACTCTGGCTTGGTCATATCGTAGTTGAGGGCGTTGCTTTCGTAAGTCCACGCCAGCCCATAATTCAGGACGAACTTGGGCTTCACGCGCCAGGCATCCTGCCAGTAGAAATGGAATGTATTGTCGTGGTCGGCGTTGCCATGGTTATAGGACGGCGGCTGGTTGATATCGCCGACCCCCATCTCAAATCCGGCCACCGGAAGCTGAAGGATCTGGTTGATGTTGCTGTACGAAGACGGAATCGGAATCTCCAGCGCCGTGAGCCCGTACGCAGCCAGATCCTGATTGAACCCTTGCACGATCTCCGGCGAGAACAACTCGGCCGCCGCGGGGGCCGCATAAGCGTAAGTCCCGGTGCCCTGTTGGTACTCCCAGTAAGCGCCGAATTTCATAGAGTGCGTGCCATGCATCTTGCTGATGTTGTCCGCGAAAATGTTCCGCCGCAGCACGCGGCTTTGCGGCGCATTGGTGGCATTGCCGATGGTGAAGTTGGATACGCCGTAGATGCTGAGGTTTGGCATTCCCAAACCGATGCAGGGCGCCGGGCATTGGGCTGCCGTGGGTGGATTGTTGGTGTTTGACCAATAAGTGTAGGAGTAGCGGAATTCGTTGGTCAGGCTGGGGCTCAGCGAGCTCGTCAGCGCAAATACGCCGGAATCGGCCCAGTTCGTGTTGACGTCCCAATCCGATGGCAGATCGCCGCCGGCCGACGGCGCGTAGCCATTGTTCCCGTCGTGGGAGTAGCGTAGCGAAGCGCTGTGTTTGGGACTGATCAGCCAGTCCAACCGCACGTCGAATTCGTTTTCGTGGAAGGGACTGCCGGCATACGACGCGAACGACTGAAACAGCGGGTCGCTCGGGTACTCGCTATAGACGCCCACCTGGTTGGTGTGCTCCAGCGAGGTGAAGAAAAACAGCTTATCCTTCTTGATCGGTCCGCCCACGTGGAAGCCCGATTGGCGCCGCGCAAAAAAAGGACTGGCCGGCTCAGTAGGATCGCGCTGCAAATACGGATACGCCGAAAAATCGTGGTCCCGGTCGAAGAAGAAGACCTCACCATGAAAATCGTTGGTGCCGCCGCGCGTCACGATGTTGACCGCGCCCCCCGCGCCGATCGCGTTCGAAAGGTCCAGGTTCGTGGACGACAGTTGGAACTCCTGCACCACTTCCTGCGAAAAGTTCTGCTGCGTGCCGCCGGTCACCGAATCGGCGATGGTGGCGCCATCCACGGTGATGCGCACCGAGCCATTGCCGGAATCGGCGCCCAGGATATTCACGTCGAACAGGCGGTTGTACTGGCCTACGCTATTCGCCGATACGGTCACGCCCGGTTCCAGCATGGCCAAATTCAGGAAGCTGCGGCCGTTGAGCGGCAGGTTCTCGATCTCCTGGCGCGTAATCACGCCGCCGATGGTGTGGCTGTCGTAGTCGATCTGCGCCGCTTCGCCCTGCACGCTGACCACTTCAGTGGCCGCGCCGACCTGCATCGCCAACTCCACGGTGGTGGTCTGGGCCACCTGCACGGTGGCGGTTTCGATGAGCGTCCGGAATCCCGCCGCCGTAGCCCGCAAGGTGTAATTCCCCGGCAGCAACGGCGCCACGCGGAACGAACCGTCGGCGGCCGACACTACCTGGCGCTCCCGTCCGGTATCCTTGTTCGTTAACGTTACGGTGGCCCCTTGCATCACGCCACCGGTCTGGTCATGCACCGTGCCGTTCAAGGAACCTACCGGCACCTGCGCCAAGCTTGGGATCGCTCCCCATGCTGCAATGAACAACAACGACACACTGAGTCGCACTCGGTTGAACATTTTCTGCCTCCAAAGCGTGGTGCGCCGTGAAAGACGCACGTCCGGGTTAGGTTAATCGTGGTTGCGCCCCGTTGTCAAGGGGGGGTGGGTGGGGATTTGTGTGGTTGGCCTGAACCCTCGCGCGCCCTTGCGCCATCTATGTCAATGTGATCGGGCATTCCGCGGGGAGAATTGCGCGTATCGGATTGGCGCTCTGCGTCCTCCGCGTGGCAGCCGCGCAGACCGCGCCGCAGGACTTCCTCTACAAGCACTTGCAATCCTTTGAGGCGGAGGCCAAGTCCAGGCCGCCAACCCGAAAGGAGCGGCTGCACGCATACCTGATCGGCATGGCGGGGCCGGTCATTCTGCTCCGAGAGGCGGGCGCCGCCGGCCTGAGCCAAGCCCTCGACAGCCCCCCGGAATGGGGACAAGGCGCCGCCGGCTTCGGCAAGCGTTTCGCCAACGACATGGCGTACAACGGCGTCCGTTGCTCGCTGACTTATGCCGGCTCCCTGCTGTTGAAGGAAGACGATCGCTACTTCGCGTCCGAGCAAAAGGGAGTCTGGCCGCGTGTGCGGCACGCAGTCACCAGCGTCTTTACGGCCCAGAAAGACGACGGCCGGATGGTGTTTTCGACCTCCAGCGTAGCCGGCTTCGTGGGCGCGGGCCTGATCTCGCGTGCCTGGTCGCCGCCGAGTTGGCGCACCCCGGACGCGACCGCACGCAGCATCGGAATCGATATCGCCAGCGCCGCTGGATTCAACCTAGTGCGCGAGTTTTTGTCCGATATCGTGCCTCGTAGGAAGTAGGGCGGCGCCCAGGCGGCGCCATGCGCCGCCGCTGCGTACTTTCACCCACTGCATAGAAACCCCGCTCATAAGTCATTACATTTCAATAATCCGTCGTGGCCGCCAAATTGCCTCTACCTTCATCCAGTCTGCAGCAAGCCATTTGCAGAAGAGGAGATCCGATGAATTTCGACCAAGCACCCATGCTCGTGATTTGGGAAGTGACCCAGGCATGCGACCTGGCATGCGTACACTGCCGCGCATCCGCCCAGCCAGCCGGGATCCGCGGGAGCTCGGCACCGCGCAGGGTTTCGCGCTCCTCGACCAGATCAAATCGTTTGGAAATCCCCTGATGGTTTCACCGGCGGCGACCCCCTAAAACGCCCGGATATCTTCGACCTGATCCGCCACAGCGTAAAAATCGGGCTGCGCACCAACGTCACGCCCAGCGCCACGCCGCTGCTGACTGAAGCCGCCATCGACCAGTTCCAGGACTGCGGCGTTTCGCGCATGGCCATCAGCCTGGACGGGCCGGACGCTCCGTCACACGACGATTTCCGCGGCATTCCGGGCACCTTCGACCGCGCCATGCTGGCGCTCTATCATGCCAAGAAGATCGGACTCGAAACGCAGTTCCAGACCACGGTCACGCGCCGCAATCTGACGCGCCTGCCGGAGATGGCGAGGATCGCGGCGGACGTCGGCGCCAAAATGCGGAGCCTGTTTTTCCTGATCGTCACGGGGCGAGCGCTCGCGGACATGGACCTGACGGCGGAGGAATACGAGCAGGTGTTCGATTTGATGTACGAGCTGTCCAAGACCGCGCCATTTGCCATCAAGACCACGGAAGCCATGCACTACCGCCGCTATGTGGCGCAGCGGATGCGGGCGGAACACGCTCGCTGCCCGAGCGCGAGAAGACCGGCGCGGTGACGTGGCGTACGGCGGGGGTCAGCGACGGGAAAGGGTTCGTGTTCGTGTCGCACACCGGCGAGATCTTTCCCAGCGGGTTCCTGCCGATCGCGGCGGGCAATGTGCTCCAGGATTCGCTGCCCGATGTGTACCAACCTCCAGCCTGTTCCGCGCGCTGCGGGACGTGAACCGGCGCGAAGGCAAGTGCGGCGCCTGCGAGTATCGGAAGGTGTGCGGCGGGTCGCGGGCGCGGGCTTATGCGCTGACGGGCAACTACCTGGCGGAAGACCCGCGCTGCACCTATCAGCCGCATGGAGGGCGGGCTTTAGCCGGCGCGGGGCTTTACGCCCGCCGCTTCGGAACAATATGATATTTCCAGGTCCGATATACCTATGAACCTTTTTCCGCCCATCCGCATCCAAATTCTTGGAGGTTCGCGCCATGCACAACTCATCGTTTGTATACTGCGCGGCCGGCACCGGCACGTGGACAGACCCGCCCCACCCCCGCAGGCACCGTTTCGTCGTGCCGATCCTGGCCATCCTCACGGCCCTGGCGGCAGGCGGGCTCGCGCTCTGGTATTATCTGAACTCCTGGATTTCGCTTCCGCTGCTGTGAAATCCGGCAGCCAGTCGACACTATGGATGCGTTAACCATCCACCGCCTGCATTTCGCTTTCACCGTCACGTTCCACTACATCTTTCCCCAACTGACCATGGGCCTTGCCCTGCTGTTAGTCGTGCTCAAGACCATGGCCTTGCGCACCGGGAACGAGCACTACGATCGCGCCGCGCGATTCTGGGCGCGCATCTTCGCCATCAACTTCGCCATGGGAGTGGTCACCGGCATCCCCATGGAGTTCCAGTTCGGCACCAACTGGGCGCGTTTTTCGAAATCGGCCGGCGGCGTTATCGGCCAGACTCTCGCCATGGAAGGCGTGTTCTCGTTCTTCCTGGAATCGAGTTTCCTCGGCCTGTTTCTGTTCGGCGAAAAGAAGCTGGGACCCAAAGGTCACTGGCTGGCCGGCTTTCTGGTCTTCCTGGGATCCTGGCTGTCCGGATTCTTCATCGTGGCCACCGACGCCTGGATGCAGCATCCGGTGGGCTACACGCTGGGGCCGCATGGCGAAATCCTGCTATCGAGTTTTTGGGCGCTTCTGCTGAACCCGTGGCTGCTATGGCAGTATCTCCATAACATGATCGGCGCTGTAGTCACCGGCGCGTTCGCCATGGCGGCGGTGGGCGCGTTCTACTTGTTGGTGAAGCGCGCGGAGCCGTACGGCCGCACGTTTGTGCGCGTCGGCGTGATCGCAGGCGCCGCCGCGACAGTCCTGATGCTCTTCCCCACCGGCGACGGCCAAGGCAAGAACATCGCGTTCCATCAGCCCCCCACACTCGCCGCCATGGAAGGCCTGTTCGAAAGCGAAGCGGGCGCGCCGCTGGCGCTGATCGGGCAGCCGGACGTCGACAAGCGCCAGCTCGACAACCCGCTCGTGATTCCCCGCGCGCTGAGCTTTCTCACCTACCAGCGCTGGCATGCGGATGTGCGCGGCCTCAACGCCTTTCCGCCGGACCGCTGGCCGGATAATATCCCGCTGCTCTATTTCAGCTATCACATCATGGTGGGGCTCGGCACTATCTTCATCGCCGTGATGGCGCTCGCCGCGCTCGAGTTATGGCGCGGCCGGTTGTTCGCCCAGCGCAAGCTGCTGTGGCTGCTGATGCTCTCCGCGCCGTTTCCCTACATCGGCAATACGGCCGGTTGGATCACCGCCGAAGCCGGCCGCCAGCCGTGGCTCATCTACGGACTGATGCGCACGCCCGAAGGCGTGTCGCCGCATGTCTCGGCGGGCAACGCGCTGTTCACCCTGATCGGATTCATGGGCATGTACGCGGTCCTGGCCATCCTATTCCTGCTGTTGGTGTATCGCGAGATCGACCACGGTCCGGAGGCGGCATAAATGGAAACCATCTGGTTCATGCTGGTGGCCGTGATGATCGCCACGTACGTGGTGCTGGACGGATTCGACCTGGGCGCGGGCATCGTCCACCTTCTGGTAGCGCGCACGGATCGCGAGCGGCGCCAGGTGCTGCGCTCCATCGGTCCCGTGTGGGATGGCAATGAAGTCTGGCTGATAGCCGGCGGCGGTACGTTGTATTTCGCATTTCCGGCGCTCTATGCGTCCAGCTTCAGCGGATTCTATCTGCCCCTAATGATGGTGCTGTGGCTGCTGATCCTGCGCGGCATCTCGATCGAATTTCGCAATCATATCGACAGCCTCGTTTGGAAGCCCTTCTGGGATGTGGTGTTCGGCGGCGCGAGCGCGCTGCTGGCCATCTTCTTCGGCGCGGCCCTGGGCAACGTGGTGCGGGGCGTGCCGCTCGACCCAGCCAACGAATTCTTTCTGCCCCTGTGGGCCAATTTCGGCACCGGCCGCGAAGTGGGCATTCTGGACTGGTACACGATGCTGGTGGCGGTGGCGGCGTTCGCCACACTTACCGTGCATGGCGCGCTATGGGTGGCGTTGAAAACGGATGGCGAGTTGGAACAGCGCGCCCGCAAAGTGGCTCTTACCGGTTGGTGGAGCCTGCTGCCGCTTACGGCGGCGATCACCTGGTGCAGTTTCGCGATCCAGCCGCGGCTGAGCGCGAGCTACGGCGCACGTCCCTGGGGCTGCGTGTTTCCCTTGCTGGCGGTGGCTGGCCTCATAGGCATGCGCGCGATGCGCCGCCGGACCGTTGCGCCGTTCTTATGCTCCGCGCTGTACATCGTGGGGATGCTCACCAGCGCGGCGTTCGGCCTGTATCCGTATGTGCTGCCATCGAACCTGGACCCGGCGCTCGGCCTGACGGTCCACAACGCGGCCGCCGCGCCGTATGGATTGAAGGTGGGCCTCGCGTGGTTCATTCCCGGGATGGTGCTGGCGACGGGCTACTTCGTGTATACCTATCGCAGCTTTGCGGGCAAGGTGTCGCTGGAGGAAGAAGGTCACTGACTCAGTTGACGAGGTCGGCCGCCAGACCTTTTGCAACAACTATCAAATCGGCGAAGGCCTCGCTCCGAATACGGATCTGGCCCCTGCATTCCGCATGATACCCGGCAATGCGCGCCGCAGACCGCGATAAATCGCAGCCATTTGCGCGACTGTCGGCTGGTGGTCCGCCAAAACGAGCGCATTGCACAACTCGCGAAAGACGCCAGCCGGCGTACCGTCGTGAACGTACACATCCGTGCCGCTCAAGTCACTAAGCGATTTGCCGGCCCTCCAAGTGCGCGATTCAAAGACGCACCAGGTATGGGATGGTTCTTTGAATCTCTGCCACGCGACGGCCAAGCCCAGTTCGAAAGGCATGTTGAAGCGAGGTGTCGCCGGGCGCGTCAGATTCATCTCGACACGGGAAAGATCATGGAAGGAGTACCGGCAGCCGCCAATCAAATCGAGGATTCGATCAAGCCGGCGCTCGCCGCCCGGAATCTGTAGAGTCGCCCTCGGCTCCAGGCGAAAAGCGCGCAGCCCGGCAATATATGCCAAATACAGAGGCTCGAAGGCCCGATCATACGGGATATTGAGGAACACCCCGTATTCTTCAGCGGCTAACGGTTGGCTTTGATCGTTTGTAGGCACTCTGATTACCGGCACGTTGTGATCGGCGCGGCGCCTCCGATTCAATCACATCGGCAATGATGACCTTCAATTCCTTCAGGCGGCGCTTCGACACGCCCGCCCTCTTCGCGACGTCTTCAATGGAAGGGTCGGGAAGCGAGATGTAGATCTTGGGCTTCATATGTGTTCTCGTTACGGCGACGGTACTCTCCCGTGGTTTGCGGGCCGACGGTTTGCCACTTGTCTTCACCGACCGCGGCATCTTCGGTCCGTTCAGCCCATCCGCAATGGCAATCGACTCCTTGAGCCGGCGCTTGGACACGCCAACGCTCTTGGCGACTTCCTCGATCGAACGTCGTGGATGCGAAATGTAGATCTTGGGCATCATGCCGTCTCCCTACCCAATTATTGCATGCCATCCCGCACGCCGAACTTGCTATCCTAAGACGTGCCTGGCTGGTCCCACCTGCCCACCGATCGCCTCCTGGCCGACGTTTCCCTCTGGTCCGCCGACCTCGCCAATCTCGCCGCTGCCGTCCGCCGCCTCTCCCCCTGGGCCGATTCCTTCCACCTCGACGCCGCCGACGCCCACTTCGTACCCAGCCTGCTCTTCTTCCCCGATCTTATCCGCGCCATCCGCCCGCACACCACCGTCCCCTTCCATGTCCACCTGATGGCCGAGCATCCCTCCCAACTTGCCGCGGAGTTTCTGGACGCCGGGGCGGACCTACTCACCGTCCACGTCGAGAACGGCGAACGCGAAGCCGGCGCAGCCATCGAACACGCCCTGAGTCGGGGCTGCGGCGCGGGAGTTACATTGCAACTCGAAACCCCCGTGCGCGCCGTCCTGCCCTATCTCAACACAGTCGAAGTCATTATCTTGTTAGGCACCCAGGTAGGTGTGAAAGGTTGCGACTTATCGCCCCAGGCCTGCGACCGTCTCCGCGAAGCCCGCGCCCTGCTGCGCGACCATGCTAAGCCTAACGTGCGCCTGGTAGCCGACGGCGGCATCCGCACCCACACCGTCCCCGAGCTACACAAAGCCGGCGCGGACGCCATCGTACCCGGCTCGCTCGTCTTCCAATCCGCCGACTTGGAATCTACCTTCCGCTGGCTCCGCAGTCACTCGCTCCCCACCGTCACGTAAGGCACCCAAACCTCCATGCGTGCCATCTCGCGATTCGCCCATGCATAGTAAGGAATGAACGTCAGCGGCACCACATTCCCCGGACGTTCGACCCGCTCCCGAAATGGCCGGTAAAGCGGCTCGCCGCTGAACGGATGGTCCACCGCGGTCCCCCTGTGCGTCAGCACCAGAATGCCGCCCAGCAGATCGCCGCGGAACTCGCTCTTAAATTCCGACCCATCGTCCAGCAACGATGCGTCGAACAGATTGAATCCCACCTGATCGGGCTGCTCCATGCAATAGACCAGCGGACCATACTCCAGCGCCACCCGCCCTGCATCTTCCCGCACCAGCGGATTGGCGCGCACCAGCCGCGGCTTCATCTCGAACTCCACATGCACCTTGTCGCCGGGTTGCCAGCGCCGATGCATCTCGAAATATTCTCCCGCCTTGGGTTTTTCGCGTAGCAACCAGCCGTCCGCAGTCACCGTCGCCGCATCCGACCACGCGGGAATCCGGACGAACACGCTGAACTCGGCCGTGCGCGCCGGATCCACCGTCAAATCCACCGCGCCCTTCCAGGGATATTCCGTCTGCTGAGTCACCCGGATGCCCGTGCCGTTTTCAAGCTGCCAATCCAGCGTCGAGTTATGGAATAGGTTCACATACACGCCCTTCATACTGGTGCTGTACATATATCCCGGCAGCGACGCCAATATGCGTTCCAGATTCGGCGGGCAGCACGTCGTGTCATACCACTCGTTGCGGATCTTCTCCCCCGTCGATTCCAGCGGATTGCGATAGCAATACAGCGTCCCCGAAAGCGACATGCCCGAGTTGATGCCGTTATACAGCGCGCGCTCGATCGTATCCGCGAAGCGCGGTTCGCCCAGCGCGAGCAGCATCCGCCAGTTCCACATCATGTTGCCGATCGCCGCGCAGCTTTCCCCATAAGCCTGCGCATTCGGAAGCTCATAAGCTTCGCCGAACGCTTCGCCCGACTCGCGCGATCCCACCCCGCCGGTGACGTACATCTTGCGATTCACTAAGTCGCCCCACAGAGTTTCCGGCGTCTTCAAATACGCGCCATCGCCGGTCTCCATGTAGTAATCGGTGGCCCCGCACGACGCATACATCGCGCGCACTGCGTGGCCCTCGAACTCCGTGCGCGAAGTGAACGGCTTGCCGCTGAACATGTATTGGACCTGATCGTCGGTAAGATGCAAGCGCTCGCGCTCCACACCGCTCAGCAGATAGCCCGCGAAATCCAAATACCGCCGGTCGCCCGTAGTGCGATATAACTCCACCAGCGCCATCTCGAATTCCGGATGACCCGTAAGTGCCGGACGCTTCTGCGGCCCGAAATTCTCCACCATATAATTAGCGAAGCGGATACCTACATCCAGCAGCTTCCGATCCCCCGTCGCCCGATAATATGCGATAGCCGCCTGCAGCAAGTGACCCATGCAGTAAAGCTCGTGCGAGCGGTACATCTCTGTAAACCGTTTTGGCGTGCGCTCCTCGCTCCAGTAAGTGTTCAGGTACCCGCTAGGTTCCTGCGCCGCGGCGATAATCCCAGTCAGCCGCTCGAACTCCCCACGCAGTTTGGGCTGATCCCCGGACTGCAGCACGAAAGCCACCGCCTCCATCCACTTATAAATGTCGGAATCGGTATACAGTGGACCCCGCCGCGCAGCTTTCGTCTTGCCCTCCAGCCGCAGGAAGTTATCGACCACGCCGTGCTGCTCCAGTTCCGCGAGCATGGTGGGAATGCTCTTCTCCACGTTGATGGCGCGGCGCGCGCTCCAAAACCCATCGCCCATCTTCACCGCGTGAATGGGCACGCCGTGCAGCTTGGCGTAAGGCGAGTGATCGACGGACACCACGCCTTGCGATAGCGCGGGTGCGACAACCAGGAACGGTAACAGGAACCGCGAATGCTTCATGACCACAGCTTACCGTGCTGAAACCCCTCCACCACCATCCCGGCCACCCGAGCACCCCCCAAATCGTGCCCCGCCCCCTCCACCACCACCATCTCATGCGGCCCCGCAATCAACGCCAGCGCCGCCCGCATCTCCTCCACCGACCCAAACGGATCCCGAGTCCCATGCACAAACAAAGCCGGTGTCGTCACCCTGCCAAAATGCCCCGTCCGCAAATCGCTGGGCTTCCGCGGCAGATGCAGCGGATACGAAAGCAGCACCAACCCATCCGCCAGCCCCGGCTCCTCCGCCGCCAGCATCGTGGCCTGCCGCCCTCCATACGAATGCCCCCCGAGCCACACCTTCCCAGGCACGCGCCCGCGCATCAGCCGCACCGCCCGCGCCAGCCCCGCGCGATCCTGCGCCGCCATCGCGCGAAACGGCGGCCCGTGCGGCCTCGCCTGCCTGAACGCCAGATCGCACCGCAGCACCGCCACCCCCGCAGCGCAAAACGCCTCCGCCACGGCCACCAGCAACGGCGCGCCGCAGTTCGATCCCGCGCCATGCGTCAAAACCAACCCATCCCCCAGCGCCCCATCGGGCAAATGCAGAAATCCCCGCACTGCAAGCGCGCCACTGGTATCTTCGATGACCGATAACATAGATATACACTAACCCGGCGCAGTGCTAAACTTGCAGGGAGCCCAAATGCGGTGTCATTACGGCAAATGGATTCCGCGCTTCGCGCTATTCGCAGCGCTTGTCCTTTCGCCGCCGCTTCTCGCGGACTGCGCAAGCCCCGACGCCCGCATCATGACCCTCCCCGTGCGCGCCTTGAAAGGCAGCTTTCAGGTCTTGAACACCTTGCAGCCGAGTGATTTCATTCTCACGGACAGCAAGGTTCCAATCGACATTTGCAGTGTTGCCCATGATCGTCAGCCTTCTTCGGGGAATCTTGCTGGACATCAGCGCAAGTATGCGCGGCGGCAGGTCCGACCTGTTAGCGATCGCGCGCGTGGCCATAGGCTACTGGATACATCCCAACCGGGGGACGAGCACTTCCTGGAGTATGTCAGTGACGTAGCGGTCATGCGGTGCGGCTTCGGTTGCGACGTGCGGCAGATTCGGGATGGCCTCCAAGTCGAGCCGAAAGGAAAGACCGCCCTGATTGACGGCCTTTATATGGGTTTCGCGAGATGTCCAAAGCGCGCAATCCCAACCGGGCGTTGCTGGTGGTTTCCGATGGGTTCGACAACCGCAGCACCCGCACATTCAAAGACGCCGAACGCGCTTATGCGGACGCGCCCGCTCCGCTCTTTTTTCTCGTACCCACCGAGGCCGGCGATCCTTTTCGTGGCCCGTGGCCCGTGGTAGGAGTTGAGGCAGAGGCCAGACGCGACCTCCAGAGCCTGGCGACGCATAGTGGCGGCCTGGCAGTTGCCCCCGGATTTGACGAGGCTTGTGGCCGTAATCCGCTCGGCGTACATTCTTAACTTCGCGATCCCGCTGCAGCGCCCAACCCACTTGCGAGTCAAGCTGAAAGGCGTGCGCGGGACCCCGCGGCTGCTTTACGGCGTCCCCGTGGGGCAGCCAATACTGGCTGCAGGCCACCTTTAAGGTGGCCGTCTGCCCCGCCCGCTAAAGTGCCAGATAAAGTTACCAATGCCCGCCGTCTTCATCTCCTCCACCTCCGAAGACCTCAAGCCCTACCGCGCAGCCGCGCGCGACGCCGCCCTCCGCGCCGGATTCCGGCCCGACATGATGGAGTATTTCGGCGTCGGCGGGACAAGGCCGCCCCTGGGCGAGTGCCTGGCCAAAGTGTCGGCCAGCGACGTCGTGGTCGTTCTCGTGGCTCACCGGTACGGCTGGAAGCCTTCCGAACCGCCGGGGGATGGCTCGAAGAGCGTCACATGGCTGGAGTGCGAGCACGCCGTCAGCCCGGTCCGCCTCGAAGACGCGCTCCAGCATCCCCGCCTCGTCATCACCGGCGACCCCGGAGCCGGCAAAACAACCTTCCTCCGCCACATCGCATTCAAAATGTGCGATGCCCCAACCGCCCGCCTCCCCATCCTGATCCGCATCGCCGAACTCGCCGACCACATCCGCGCCTGCCGCGACCAACACAAAGGCCCGACCGTAGCCGCAGCCCCCGGCTGGCTCCCCCACTGGCTCGCCGCCCGCAGCACGGAATTCGGTTGGGGCTTGGACGCGCACTTTTTCGAGCGCAAACTGAAAGACGGCGAAGCAGCCGTCCTGCTCGACGGCCTGGACGAAGCCCCCAACCGCACCGAGCGCGAAGCCATGGCCCGCCTGCTGGAGAACGCCACGCCTACGACAAATGCAGCTTCGTGGTGACCACCCGCCCGCTGGCCTATCAAGGCCAAGCCGTGCTCGCCGACTTCGAAACCGCCAACGTCGCTCCGCTGGAACCCCCGGGCCATCGAAACGTTCCTGCAGCGCTGGTGCGGCGCACTGTTTTCCGAAGCCCCGCCAGCTCCGCCAGCCACCTCGCCGAGCTGAGCGGCGCACTCCGCGCCCGCGTCGAGATCCGCCGCATGGCGCGCAACCCGGTCATGCTCACGGCGCTGGCCGTGGTGCACTGGAACGAGCATCGCCTGCCCGAACAGCGCGCCGATCTCTATGAGTCGATCCTCATCTGGCTGGCCCGCTCCCGTGAGCAAAGGCCGGACCGCCCCACCGCCGAGCGCTGCCTGATGCTGCTCCAGCAGCTCGCGCTGGCCATGCAGACTGCGCCTAAGGGCCGGGCAGTGCAAGTGAGCAAAGGATGGGCGGCCGATACGCTCGCGCCGCATTTCCGCGAAGTGGAGGAGCCGGAACGCAAGCAGCACGCACAGGATTTCCTGGAGCAAGAAGAAATCGACAGCGGCATCATCGTCAGCCGCGCCAGCGACGGTAGTTTCCGCCATCTGACTTTCCAGGAGTACCTGGCGGCGAAGGCTATCGCAGGAATGCCCGACGCGGCGCAGCAGGATCTGCTGCTGGCTGCGAATACGATCTACAAGCCCGAATGTCGCGAAGTGGTCCTGCTACTGGGCGGCGTGCTGTACAAGCAGGGTTTGGAGAAAGCAGACAACCTCGTCTCGGCGGTCTTGGAAAAATTGGGCCGTCGCGTGACACTCGCCCAACAGGCGCTCTGTGCCGGACTGCTTGGGGCCATGGTGAGCGACCTGCAGCCTTTCGACTACCGGCCTGCGGACCTGCTTTACCAGCAGACGATGGGCGCGGTGCTGGGCATCTTCGACGCGGACAAAGCATACGGCATTGAATTCCCTGTGCGGCTGGCGGCGGCCGAGGCGCTGGGCCAAGCCGGCGATTCTCGGCTGCGCCAGGACAACTAAATCGCAATCGAAGGCGATGTCCCGGCGGGCCTGAGGCCATTTCATATTGCGCGCTACCCGGTCACCGTGGAAGAGTACCGCCGTTTCGTGGACGACGAAGGATATCAGAACCAACACTGGTGGCGTACCGGCGGGTTTTGGAAGAACACCGGTCCCGAAGGCTGGGACGAGCAGTTACAACATCCTAGCTGGCCGGTGACCGCTGTGAGTTGGCATGAAGCGGCAGCGTATTGCGCGTGGGCAGGCGTGCGATTGCCAAGCCATCAGCACCGGGAGCAGGCGGCGTGTGGGCCGGAAGGCCGGCAGTACCCGTGGGGAAGCGAGCCGCCAGACGAGAAGCGGGCGAACTTCGGTAAGAAGGTCGGAAGCCCCACGCCGGTCGGGCTGTACCCGGCAGGTGCTACGCGGGAAGGCGTCGCGGACATGGCGGGCAACATATGGGAGTGGGTGGAGGATAGGCACCGAGACAAGGCGCGGGGCGTGCGCGGTGGATCGTTCTCCAATGACGCAGATTACCTGCGCGCCGCCCACAACAGTTGGGTCGCGCCTAGGTTCAGGCACTTAGGTGCCCTTGCGGCCACGTTGGTCAAGGCCACTTGGGCTGCGCCAAAGGAGGAGAAGGCGATGTACGGCATGATCGGAAAGATGACCACCGCAGCCGGCAGGCGACGGAAGTGCTCTCTCTGTTGCTGCAGGCGGTAAAGGAAATGCCTGGGTGTCTGAGCTATGTGGTCGCCCAGGATTCCGCCGACGAAAATGGGATCTGGATCACGGAGGTTTGGGACAGCAAGGACAGTCACGACGCTTCCCTGTCTTTACCGGAAGTCAAGAAGGCCATCGCGGCGGCGCGTCCGATGATCGCCGGCTTCAGCAACCAAGTGGTCACGACGCCCGTTGGGGGATATGGGCTGCCGATGGCGAAAAGCGTGCGAAGTTAATTTCTCAAACCAGCTCGATGCGCAGATCGCGGCCGACAGCGTGTGCCGCGCGCGATAGGGTTTGCAGCGTCACCGAGGCATTGCCGGGATCGAGAAGACGATCCAGCGCCGCGCGGCTTGTGTGCATGCGCCGCGCCATCTCTACCTTGCTGATTTTGTCCTTCTCCATCGCTTGCTGAACTTGCCAGGCCAGCGTCTCTTTCAGCACGACCGCGCGGGTCTCTTCGAGGACGCCTTCCTCTTTCAGGAATTCCTCCAGCGACGAGCCGATATGCTTGTTGCGCTTTTTCATCTCGCAACCTTAATTGAAGCTTCCCACCAGTGGCCTCCCAATCGGCCATCCGAACTGCACTCGCATGAGATCGAGCCGGATAGCATGCCGGTCGTCCTTGTCGAGGCCGCGTAGCCAATCGAGCACCGGTGCCCCGCCCGCTTCGGTGCGGTAAAACCGGACCGGTATCTCCGGTTCTTGTTCACCTCGTTTCACCAGATTCCAGTATGTACCACAAGTGATACAACGTTCAGTAGTGATTTTCGGTGGGATAGTCAAGGACATGTCGAGCCGCTGCAGATCGCCTTCCATCGTCATCTGCGCCAGCCTGATCGGCAGGTCTTAAGAACAGCCTTGGCCCTGTCGGCCGATGGTGCTACGATGAGGCTAGAGTTCGCCTGTCGCAAACGGGCTACCGCCAGGAAGGAACCGTCGTCGAGGTGCGATTGCCTTCATTCGCCGACCGCCTGAAGGCCAAATCCCCGTCTGTTGGTAATTTTGCGTTCTATGGCATATGGAAGGACCGTGCCGACTTCGGCGACAGCGTCGAATACGTCAACCACCTCCTGCGCGACCTGCGCGGCTGACGTGTCGCGCGCGAAGTCAGAATCGTCGAGGTATCCGCAATGCCTTATCTGCTGGACGGCGATGTCCCGATCGACGTCTCCCGTGGGAAGCAGCCGGCGCGCGAATACCTGGATGCACTGCCGGAGGGATGGGCGATCTCCCGGTTTTCGGCCGTTGAACTCATCGTCGGCGCCAGGGACAACCGGGACCTTACCGCTATCTTGCATTCGTATGGTTGAGCCGGCAACAGACAGATGACGCAAGGTCGGCATACGGCAAACACCGCGGTCGCAAGAGCGCAAGCCCCCGGCGTCTGCTGACGCGGCTTTGACAAAAAAGACCAGATCTAGAGTGAACCTACGGGCATCCACCGGCGGGATCCGTAAGCCGTACCGGTACCGCGTGCAAGATAAATTGGACCAGATGCCAACGCTGCGATGTACAATAACCTTGTCCGGCACACCGGACGGGCCGTGGTGCTATACCTCGCGGCGGCCAATGGATCGGATCCAATGCCCAGGAATCTATTCTCCACTTACTCCTTTGTTGCCGTCTGCATGACGACGAGCCTTCCCGGCCAGACCTTCACGAAACTGCTGGACTTCGGCGAGCAGATCGGCTTTGGTACTCAGGACGCGTTGATTCAAGGCTTTGACGGAGCCTTGTACGGGACAACCCCGTACGGCGGGCCTTATAACTACGGCACGATCTTCAGAGTTTCCGGGAACAGCTTGACCACGCTGCACAGCTTCGATGGAACCGACGGCCAACAGGTATACGCACCGCTTGTGCGGTCGCTGAATGGGAAGTTCTATGGAACGACTTCTTACGGCGGGGTCTACAACAGGGGGACGGTTTACGAAATCACACCGGATGGCACCTTCGCCACCATATACAGCTTTTGCGCCGACTGGAACGGTCAGGCTTGTC
>Ga0302326_10006939_pt1 | contig 25315 bp, 31 predicted proteins | sample Palsa_T0_3_FD_202264 | JGI IMG/M metagenome (GOLD analysis project Ga0302326, IMG submission 202264) | Peat permafrost microbial communities from Stordalen Mire near Abisko, Sweden - Palsa_T0_3 | ecosystem: Environmental > Terrestrial > Soil > Palsa > Peat permafrost | place: Sweden: Abisko... | reverse complement strand
GCCCGATGCCAAAGCCGTAAGCCGTCATCGTCGGTGTTCCGGGAAGATCGGTGCCGAGATTCCAGCGGTCGCCGGCGAACAGGAATTTCGATGCCACGAGCAGTGCGAGCGTCACGAAAGCGAGCTTAAAAACGGCAGCCGGCGCAACCGAAGCAATGACTGCGCCACAGCTCACCCCAATTACAGCCGGCAGCGCCCAGAGCCGGATCACGCGCGGGACGACATTTCCTTTCGCCCGATGAGCAAGATAGGAGCGGATTGTGGTCGGCAGGATGACCGCAAACGACGTGCCGATGCAAAGCTGCATGTGCACGGCTTCCGGCACGCCCAATATTCGAAACACTTCGTACAGCACCGGAACGATGATCGCTCCGCCGCCGACGCCGAGCAGGCCAGCAAGCAGCCCGGTGACGACGCCGCCGGCCACGATGGCAAGCCCGAGCCAGAGCAGCTCATTCACTCCGGCCCCGAAGATCATCGCTGCCGGCTACGCCGCGACATTCGCCAATTCGCCCTCACCATCGCGCACCAACGTTAAGGCCGAGGCAAAAAACTCGGCGCCAGCATGCGGCGTAGCGGCAGCATTGGCGAGTTGGCGGCGGTAAGCGCGCGCACCTGGCACTGCGCGGAACAGGCCGTGCAAATGGCGGGTGATCGAATGCAGTCGTGTACCCCTTTCCAGTTCACGCTCGATATAGGGAATGAAGTCAGCCGCAGCCTGCTTTGGTGAAGTAAATCGGAGCGCCTCGCCGAAAATCAGCGGATCGACGAAGATCAACCGCCAGGGCTCCTGATAGGCGGCGCGGCCCATCATGACGCCGTCGACATGCTCAAGGTGCGCAATTGCCTCTTCGACGCTGCCAACGCCACCGTTGATAATAACAGGAAGCTGCGGATGCGTGCGTTTGAGCCGGTACACTCGCGGATAATCGAGCGGCGGAACTTCGCGGTTCTCCTTCGGCGACAGACCTTTCAGCCACGCCTTGCGCGCATGTACGATGAGCGCATCGGTGCGCGCCTGTTCAACGTTTTGCGTGAATATCTCGAGCGCCGGTTCGGGATCCTGATCGTCGATCCCGATGCGGCATTTCACTGTGACCGGAATCGATACCGCAGCCTTCATCGCAGCCACGCAATCGCCGACCAGTGCCGGCTCCGCCATCAGGCAGGCGCCAAAGCGGCCGTCCTGCACCCGGTCCGAGGGGCAGCCGGCATTCAGGTTGATTTCGTCAAAGCCGAGGTCGGCGCCGATACGCGCGCAAGCGGCAAGCGCCTTTGGATCAGAGCCGCCAAGTTGAAGCGCGACGGGATGTTCGGCGGGATCGAAGCGCAACAGCCGCGCTCGGTCGCCATGCAAGACAGCGCCCGTCGTGAGCATTTCGGTATAGAGCAACGCTCGCCGCGTCAGCAGGCGATGAAAGAACCGACAATGCCGGTCCGTCCACTCCATCATGGGTGCCACACTAAAGCGCCGATCCAGCGTTTTGCCGCCTTTCGCTGATTTTACTGCTACTTCCGGGCCATTCATCGCTGTTTCTTTCCGGCCGTTTCCGCTTGTTTTCGTCCATTTCGTTCCGTACGGTGCAGCAATGCTGCACCGATTCAGGAATGCTGCACCGTGGGAACCATTATAACCCGTAAAAGGAGCGACGGCTCGATCGGCTATATGGCTCAAGTGCGGGTCAAGCAGAAGGGCAAAGTCGTTCATGCCGAGACGAAGACCTTCGATCGCAAACAAGCTGCCAATGCCTGGGTGTCGCGGCGTGAGACTGAGTTGCGCCAGCCCGGCGCCCTAGATCGACTGAAGGTCGCAGACCCCCGCTTGCCGACGTCATCGACCGGTACGTTGACGAGTCGATCAAACAGATCGGCAAAACCAAAGCCCAGGTCTTGCGGACCATTAAGACCTACGACATTGCATCCCTACGGTGCAGTCAGATCACCAGCTCCGAAATCGTCGCCTTCGTTCAATCGCTTCCTGTGACGCCGCAGACCAGGCAAAATTACCTGTCGCACCTGGGCGCGGTGTTCGCGGTGGCAAAGCCGGCCTGGGGCTATCCGCTCGATCGGCAAGCCATGCAAGACACCTTTGCCGTGACAAGACGGCTGGGCGTTATATCGAAGGGCCGCTCGCGCGAGCGGCGCCCTACCCTCGACGAACTCGATCGCATCATGGATCACTTCGGCGGGGTCCAAGCGCGACGGCCGGGCTCGCTGCCGATGCAACGGATCATTCCGTTCGCGATCTTCAGTACACGACGCCAGGACGAAATTCTGCGGATCAGATGGACTGACTACGGCGGCACCAAGGTCCTGGTGCGCGACATGAAAAATCCTGGCGTCAAAATCGGCAACGATATCTGGTGCGATCTCACGGCCGAGGCCTCAGCCTACATCGAGTCGATGCCACGGATGGATGATCGCATCTTCCCGTTTGGGAATGATGCCGTTTCGACCGCGTTCACCCGCGCCTGCCAGTTCCTCGCCATCGACGATCTACACTTCCACGATCTGCGCCATGACGGTGTGTCGAGACTTTTCGAGATAGGCTGGCAAATTCCCCAAGTCGCGAAGGTGTCCGGCCATCGGAGCTGGAGCAGTCTTCAGCGCTACACTCACATCAACCAAAGCGGCGACAAGTATGCCGGTTGGAAATGGCGCGCGCCGCCGAACTAAGCATCCCGGCCGCGGCACGGCATCGCGACGAATCAAACTCATTGATCGATCAGACTTCCGAACGAATCAAACACCAGGGCGGTCGATCGCGGAATTGTCCCGCTGACCGAACGCCCAAAGCCCCGTTTTTTAGGTTGGTGACGCCGGCTTGCTTGATGCTCCGCAAAATAATTGTCGGAAACGTAACAGGATTCGTTTTTCGCTTTTCTGATCGATGTCGACGATGTAAACAAAGCCAGAACGTCGCTTGGTTCGGGATGGCTGCGACGCTTCCGCATCAGATAGACGGCAGCACGTCCGTTATCGCGCATGATTTCGTGCGCCAGCGATTGCTGGCGTGCACAACGGCTTGCTGCGATTCGCGGCAAGATTTCCAGTTGCCAACTTGCCACCGGGCTTCGGCCCGGTGGCCTTTTAGCAACGGAAAACTAAGACCAGAACAAAGCCGCGGGCAAACCGCGGCGAGCAATTGGAAAAAAGAAAATGAAAACACACTCGGAATCCGCCTCGCCAGGCAAGGCGTATGCGAAGTTCTATGAACGTCGCCGTCAATACTTCGATGAGATTGTGTTCAGCGATCTCGAGCCGGTCGAAAAAATCTACGCCCTTGCGGTCGCGCAGATAGCGACGCGCATTTCGGATGACGGCGATCTAGCTGGGCGCCCGGCGGACTCGACGTATACCGGTCCACCGACTATCGCGCGAAGATTGGGCATCGATGCCCGCAAGATTCTTTCAGCGGATCGCCGGCTTTGTGAGCTAGGACGAATCAAAGTTGAGAACCGTCGCGGTCGCGAGCATCGAATTTTCGTTCTGAAGAACGATGCACCGATGCGCTCAGTGAAGGTCGGGTCGAAGGACCTCTACAGGCGCCGCGGCAAACATATCGAGCAGGTATTGTTTGACGCCTGCTCACACCAGCGCAACGAGTGATCGGCATCGCCCTGACTGGACTATCGCGCGATACGTCATTGAGCGCTCTGGCCACCTATTTGCATATTGCCAGGAAGACCGCGACCCGCGCGACGGACCCTCTCGTCGACCGCGGGCACTTTCGCCGGATAACCGCCGACACCGACCGGCCATTCTATGCAGGCACTCTGTGGTCGCGCGAGCGGCATGAGCAAGCACGTGCTTGCACAACGCCCCACTGGGACATCGCCGAGCCGACTTCGGGACATGGGGTGGGACATGACCTGGGACATCAGGTAGCCGCAAGCGATTGTTCTGGTTCAGAAAACCACCCGATCTCTGGGAGCTCTGGGAACTCCTTGAACACTCCGAGTCCTACGGACTCGGCCACGTTCGCTGCGCGAAACGTGGCGGCTTGCTCTTCGAGTGAACCTACAAATGTAGAACATTTGCCGATACAGCTGCGGTCCTCATCAGATTGGCGGGAACGTTTTACAATGAAGGAGCTCGGCGACTTCGTTGAAATCTGCGGTGTCCTCGAAGACAATTCCCATTGCACGGGCAAGAAGACAATCGCGGGCATCGTAGCCGTAGCGGACTGGCGACAGGATTATTGGGTCACGTTCTCGCGGATTCAGACGTTCGTGCGCGCAGGCCTTCTTGATCGCGATGGAGATGTCGTCAGCGTCAGCGAAGTTGGCTGGCAAGCCTACGATTGGTTCAGCGCCCAAGACGGACAGCGTGAGGTGGCGGCATGAACATTCACCTCCGTGATCCTCTGCCGCGTGTCTCCGAGACCGAAGGCTCGCGAGCATTCGCGAGGCCCTGCGAGTCCTCCGGGCATCAACGGCGATCGTCCAGTCTGCCTGCCGTAGACGTCGCCTTCCGGCGCATGGCCGAACTGGTGGCGCTCACTGAATGGCGCATTACTACCCATTGGCCAAATCCCGCGATGACGTCATCGGTCGTGCTGCCGTGGTGCCGATTGCCGCGACCGAAATACTGGCGAGCCCGGACAAATTCCGGCCGGTGCTATCAGGTCGCCCGGCAGGTGGCGAAGCTCAAATCGCTTGCCGGCCTCGGTTGGACTGACGCCGAGGCTAAGGCGTTGCGCGCAGCGGCTCGGGTCGTCGTCGGCGAGATCGATGGTTTTCTGGCCGCTCGGGATGCGGCACGGCCGGCACGATATCGGACGGACCTGTCTGATCTCGAGATCGTGGCGGCACGATTGGACGGCGTTGATCTGGATCGCAATCGCGACACGATTCATGGTCGGCTCACGCGCGCGATGGCGGCAATCGAGAAGCGGTTCGGAAAATATTATCGGCCAATCGGCATCGAGACCCGACAGTTTGAGAAAAAGCCATGTCAAACTGGTGTCATAGGAATTGAACAGCCGGCGTGGATTCGTGAGCTTCACGCCAGATTCGGCGAATCCCGTTCCGGCGAAAGCATTTCGAAATCAGAGCTTCGCTACCAGGCCTAACACCTTGTGGCCGCCTATCTGGCGAAGAGCGGCAACTATCCCGGTCTTGACCCAATCCTGCGGCTGCCATCGGGGCGTGCTTGCGGTTACGACGGCGGATGGCCACAGCGCACCTACCATCCACTCTCCAAGAAATCTGGCTTCATCATCTGGAAACGACCACCCGCTGCATCAGGGAGCGCCAAGACGTGGCCGCAAGGCTTCGATGAGGATGCCTGGTTGCGCGGCAATCATAGTCATGCCCGCGGACCGGAACAGCGGCCATCCAAATATGTCCCATACTTTGGTCCAGTCATCACGGGCACGATCATTCCGCGCCGGTATTGTTCGAACAAACCAGCGGTACCGCAAAAGCCTGATGAAACAATCGATGCGCTTCGAACCGGCCATATCGTCGTCCGAACGCAAGTTGAAGACGACGATCAAGAGTCGACCGCATGCCGTGCTCTTCCTGATGAAGGTGATGCTGGCGATACGGTCGAAGTTTTGCTCAGTGAAGACGAACTGAGTGATCTCGCGACGACTGGTCGCGAATTTTCTATGCCCTAGCGGCACCACCCCTAGCCAGGAATTGCCAAATGTCACGCACGATGTGGCGGATCGCGCCACCTCCTCATCTCGCCGAAGCGGTTCGCAAGCTTGCGCTCGCTGAAGCTCGCACTGACAGCGGGATGATCACCAAACTGATCTCGGAAGCACTTGCGGGGCGGCGCGCGACCGAAACCAAAGTCGACCGCCTGGTCGATGCCTTTCGCGGACTCGCCAGCGCCGACAATACAACGCAGTGAATTTGGAGAATTGAATCATGGAATCTGGAACTGTCACTGGCTTTGTTCTGGTCTTAGTTTTCCGTTGCTAAAAGGCCACCGGGCCGAAGCCCGGGTTTCCGGAAAACGCAAAACCGAACTGATGGCCGGTAACATCCGGCTCGCAGCCTGAGCGTTCCTTTTTGTTCGTGCATAGATCAAACCGATAAAGACAGGTACCGTCATGACCACCCGAGGGAGGGTGTGTCATGGCTTTAGAAGACGCTTTGTTTGCGCCATTAGTGAAGTTCAGAGATGAACTTGCCGAGCAAGGAAACGTGGCCATCGCTCTCAAGCGATATGCCACCTTCGATGGAAAGAGAAAAGATGGTACTCATCGATGTCCAAAGTGTTGGATGTTTGATCGTGTAGACTCGATCCTTGGTCCCACTGGTCGAAAAAGAGACCGCGAAGAGAGGTACCCCTGCCGTCGATGTGACTTTGAGTTTTACCATTAGGCCGGCTTGCGGCTCACGCTGATGGCGGACGGGTTGAAATAGTCAGCGGAGGAATAGCTATGACAATGGAATACACGGCTGACACAGTGGCAACGCTTCACCGTAGCCGATCTGGCGGCGAGGATAAGATGATTAAGGAAGGCCGGTTGGCAGACCTGATTGAAGAGTTCAAGCGACTGCCCCGAGGCACGCAAATCGAATCTAGCATTATGGTCGGCGGCATGTTCTACAGCTTCAAAGAAGTCGAGCATCTGGCTAACGGCATTGGGATGGCTTTTCCGTAGCCGCCCGGTCCGAGCAGCCGAGGCGGTTGGCCTTCCTGAAGAGGGTGGTTACGGCCACGTCCGCCTGTGAGTTTTATTTTTCTGCGGGTTTTTGGCGCGTAGCGGCCCGAGCACGGGACGACGACTTCCTCAAATCGATCGCCTCGCGCTCGGCGCCCCTACCGGTCTTCCGACAGGGATTGGGACGCTTGCTGTCCATGATGGCGATGGCGGGGCTACGAGTTTGCGCTATGAGTTAATGGTCAACGTTGCGTAACGCTTACTCGGCGTTTTTCCGTTTGCGATCTTACTGTCCGTAATCTACGTAGATTACGGACAGTAAGATCGCAAAAGCGGAGGAAAGGCCAATGAATGCGACCGTCTACAAGCTGTCGCCACGGCGAGTAAACCGGACAGAACGCACTCTCATCCGTGTTCCGAATGCCGACATGCGGCCCGCTGGCGAAAACCTCAGCGATGAACAAGTGCGCAAGCTGATCAAGGCCGCCCGGTCAAATCACTATGGCGCCCGCGACGCGCTCATGATCGACCTGGCCCGCTATCATGGCCTTCGCGCATCTGAGGATTGGCTGATGAGGGTCCTGTAGCGCGTCAGCGATGAAGGCCCGCACGGCGGGCTGAGGGGCCTTAACGACCGCGCGGACCTTCATGCTGCCCTTCTGAAGGCGGCTGATTATCTCACAATATTCCTGAAAGGACCAATCAGGCAGCGGCTCGCTGCTTAAACGAACCTGTCACCGCGATTGAAGGCCCGCACGGCGGGGTGTCGGGGGGATGGGGGACCGTGCGGGCCTGCCTAATCGAAGGCGCTGAACTTTTCTCACGCCAGTAGGCGCAAGCTGTGACTGGCAGCACAAATTGGGCGCTTCATGATCTCGCGGCTCTGATTATCCACACCAACGGCCATTTCTGGGCCATGGCAACGATTTGGGACAGCACTAAGGGGTCGGATGGAAGCTGGACACCACAGCAATGATCGCTACCGCGATGACGGCGAGAGCGACCAGTAAGACAAGCTTTTTCATGGCGACGGCGGCCCCATTAGCTCCCCGGCCGAATCGTCCGGCAAGCTGCCCTCGGCGCCGGACGCTTAGTCAGCCCAAGCCATCCATTGAATATCAGGTCCCGGAATACAGCCGTTCTGCTCGGGGCAAAAGATTGACTGCGACGCACTCAAATGCGTGCGCACCATTTGCACACTGCCTCCGAGCAACACGACCAGCGCGACTGCATAGCAAGATAGCTTCATGGTTGCCTCCATCCGTCCCTGAAACGGTAGCGGGAGCCAGGGCGCAAGCTGTGACGGGCAGCACATATTGGCCATTTCTGGCCCGCTCCAACACACCACACCAGCGTGACGAAGTGAGCCCCGCCGCCGCGGTTTTGGGCTGCGGATATCGCTATCCGAGGGTGCAGCAACGGGGCCCCGCCTAATAGTAATACCGTTCGGTGGAAGCCTCAACTAGAGGCTTGGCCGGGGGGTTTCATTTCAAAGGATTGAACATGGAAGTTTTCAGGAAAGCGTTGAACGCTGTCGTGCCGCAGGCCGCCAAAACATGGCCTGTAGCCGAGTTTTCCGACCGGCTCTCGGAATTGTTGCAGGCGGCGGCTGCTGCGAGCGTGAAGCAGGCCGAGATCGCTGATGTGCTTGAGTCGCACGCCAGATCAATTCGCATAAATGCCGCGCGGATGGCCGCGCAGACCGGACCGATCATGGTCGGCGACAAACCGCATGTTTCAGAACCGATGAGATGGCCGTTGCCATACGGCTTCACGATATTGTTGCGGGAGCGCCTGGGCTGATCGCGTGACGTCCCGCGCATGTCGCCCGCGGTTACGCGCGTCGCAGCGCATTACTCCCAAGACCGAAGCTCTGTGACAGTGACCATCAGCATGACATGCCGGTCGGATGCGTCAGGCTTGCGTGTACGTAACATTATCTGCCCGGCGGTTTCGCGGAATATCTCAATCTCAGAATCCTCACCGGGCGGCGAGGTAAAAGCTTGGCGGACCTTCGCCAGAATGTCCGCCTTCAAATGTACGGCTTCGGTCCGGTTCAAGGCGGTGAGTCTCCCGCGAATCAAATGGCCACTGCCCAAAAAGTAATACCCGGTGCGGGCTCGTGTCCATTCGTAACTGGCTGCGCAAGGAACAGGAGCGCGCGGTTCTCATTCCAAATGAGAGCCAAATACACTGATCGTTAAGGTTAAGGATTTACGATCCTTCCGCTTACATGGCACGCATTTGGAGGCCGGGTGTTGCGTGGGGTCATCGGTGTTCTCATCGCGCTGGCACTGCCGACGAGTGCTTTGGCAGGCGACTTCGACATATTGCGCGGCTCGGTGCCAACCGTTCATTGGGGTGGCGTGTACGGTGGTGTTCAGGGCGGATACTCAAGCTCCGACATGGACTTCAGCGGCGGAGTCGATCCGCTGGTAGCTGATATCCTGCGGAGTTCGTCGCTTGCAGCCGACCTTTCAGGCTGGGACGTACTCGGGTCTATGAGCACCGCTAGGGTGAATTACGGCGGCTTTGTCGGATACAACTGGGAGTTTGAAGACGTCGTTCTTGGAGTCGAGGCGAACTACAATCGCCCCTCGCTGAGCGGCGCTTCGTCATCAAGTATATCCAGGATTTTTGTTGACAACACTGCTGCTCCTCCCAATACAACATACCAATACGATATGACGGTCGCGGGCAGTTCGTCCATTCATCTGACCGACGTTGCAACCTTCCGGGCGCGCGCTGGCTGGGAAGCTGGACGTTTTCTGCCCTATATATTTGGTGGCCTAGCGCTCGGACGAGCCGATGTCGCCCAAACCGCGAGCGTATCAGGGACCCGGTCATCTACCATTACGAACCCGATAGATGGATCGACGACACCCGGTCCTACGGTGGCGGTAGTCCCTGGTTCCCAATCGAATGCCCAGCAGGGAATGTTCGCCTACGGCTTTACCGCGGGGCTCGGCACGGATGTTGTGCTGCTTCCGAACGTGTTCGTAAGGGCAGAGTGGGAGTATGTAGGATTCTCGCCGATCGACGGCACCCACGTCGCTATCAACACCGCTCGGGTTGGCGCTGGCATCAAGTATTGATGCGAGGGTGCAATGCCCCCGCCCCGATCACGATCCGCCAAGTGATGACGCTCAAGACGCTGGCCGACGTGCGCAAGCTGATCAGCTACATTCCGAAAGAGCGGCGCCAGCTATCAACGTGGCAGCATGTCGAGGCTACACTTCAAGCCTGCGCAGCCGGCGATGATCCCGAGAATATCAGCGTCGCGTTGCAGCTCGCGTTACAGGCCGAGCAAGTACCGTACAAGAAATGATGACTTTGTCCTGACCGCCCCCAAGAAAGGCGGGGAATTTCTGTATTAGAGAGCAAACGCACTTTTCCGGACATGATAAGAGTCCGGCATGCGCGACATATTCGGAATTGCCAGCGCTGTCCTAATAGGACTGATTACGTTGGCCTTTCAGCCATCGACTGCCCAATGGTGGGCTGGACTCCTTATTTCCGGGGCGATAGCTCTGGTTACTGCCGCGCACATTGTTTGGAGCGGCCTTCCTGACCGAATCAAAAATCGCCTTGGGTCGGCGACCTGGACACCTGATGGAAAAGTCGTCGGAGGCAAGCTTCGCGCCGTAATAGGTATCCTCGTCCTCTGCGCTCTCTTGGGCAGTGGCTACGTTGCCTCACGTTGGCCGCTCAACTTTCTGCGGACCTCATCAGAAAGCCCGCCACATCCTGAACAGACGGGACCAATTACGTCCCGCCTCAACCATTTCATACTGAGTTGTGACGTGCCCCCGCCGCCGCCCAACAAGAGCATTACAGACTTGCTTTGGGAACTTCAGGATTACAAACAAAAATTGGACATTCTGGGGGATGCGATGGGAATCGCCTTTACGATGGAAACGATACGCGGGGGTATTCGCATCGAGGCCGACGCCGTTACGGATGAAGCCAAGCAACGAATACCGGCGCTAAGTTCAATCGGAGTCACAAAATTCGTATTCGAAATACGGCGCTTCGATAAAGTTGCGCTTGTAAGCGTGATCGTGAAATTGCCGCCCAACTTGGCTTTTTACGGTTGGATTCCGCCTAATCCTGCCGCGCCGGATACGATTCAAGTCATCAGTTGGACAGAGCACTTCTTCGGCTGGAGGCCGGGAAGCTGCCATCTTACCTAAATTTTCTCGATTAGGTGCAGCAGGCCGCAATCGCCGCCGCGACTCAATGATCAAAAAGGCCCGGCCAGCATCCCCGCCAGCCGGGCCAGTGACACTGCTGTGGTGCGCCCGGTGATCAGGGAAGGTATATAGCACGCGCCGCTGCTGCAGCCGCTTCCGCGCTTTGGAGTCGGGCTCTCGCTAGATCGCGAATAGTGTGGTCGGCATCGCCGATCAAATCATTCACTACTTGCCAACGGTCGAGTTCCAGCTCTGCTTTGACCCCATCCATGCGGGCGACCGCACTCGCCATCAAGGCCGGGTCATTGGTATCTTCAGCCGCTTGCATCGTCGCATAGATCAAGGCCAGCTCTATATTCAGAAGCGCCGTCCAGTCGGCCCTGGTTATCAGTTCGACGTCGCGAGGCGAGATTTCAAGCTGTTGAGTCATGTCTGTTGCTCCTACAGCGCCGCGCGGCCGGCGCTGCAAATATCAAGTTCGCCACCGCCGCGAATGGCGACCACGGGACGGAAGGCTGCTTCTGGTAGGAGCAAGAGAGTTAGGCTCAGCTCTGCGGCCGATTCCCAACCCGTAAGGCCGGACAATAGAGTAACTTTCCGCCAAACGCAAGTAAGTAGCTGATATAAAAGGCCTTTTCTGGTATTTTACCAGAATGCATCCGAGCGCACTGCGGCGATGGAAAAATCGTCAATGCCGGCACTAGACTGGCGCAGCGCGTGAATCCTGTGCGGAGCCTACGGGCAGCGCACACCTTTCGCGACAAATCCCGCAAGGTGCGCTCGATATAAGTCGACCAAAGATTATCGTGCGTACATTGACGTTGGCGCACTGCGACACGCGACAAATCGCCAAGCCGAAGCGGCGCGGAAAGAGTGTGATCAATTGAGGCCCACTGGATGACGGTGCAGCGAGCGGTGCAGCACCAACTTTTCCAGGTCTGCTAAATCGCGGAGTTTACTATCGAAACTTACTCAGTCGGCACACTCCATCATCGGAGCGACCGAAAATCGGCGGGACCGACTTTCAAAGGATTTTTCCTTTATTTCAGCCACTTGATCGATTTTCCCAAAGTCTCATGTCGTACCATTTTCCGCTCATTTTGACCGATTTCGGCAACTATACCCTCAACACCTTCGATGTGTCGGTGCCTGATAACGATTAAACCGTCGCGGCGTGAGCGGCTTCATTAGGTAGCGACTAGGCCTGAAAGATCAAACCGCGTCTCGGCGAGCTGCAAGTAACGCTAAGTCCCGAATGGAACGATTGCCCCTCTTGGGGGGTCGTGCGTGCAAACTCGTTTCGGTTAACGCCCCGTTAATAGGCTTTGCCGGATTGTCTTTACCTGAGCAGCCACTCTGGAGTTTGCGATGCGGTCGGAATCCAACGTTGGGCCTCATGAAGAGATATGTCCCGTCTCTGACCAGGTGCTCGGCGAAATGTACCGTGCAAGTGCGGACGGACTTGTAAAGCTCGTTGAAACTGTATCGCCGGCAGCGAGGGCTATGCTGGCTATATACTGCTACCGCCGCGCCCATCTTGCTTCGATTGGGTTGACGATCGCAGCGACCTGCGAAAAAGACGACCTTGCTTGGGCGGGCGGCAATGCCGGCGCAATGCTGTACGACAGATCCCGTGAATCGCCGCTGCCGTCATTCTCTGATGCTCGCTCAAGCGAGCGGCGGAAAATCACACTGCCGTTAGGGCCACTCTGCCAGCCAATCCCGATCTCGGAAAATAAAGAGTCTCCCGTTCCAGTTCTGGGCGATGCAGAAAACTGTCTACAGGAATGAAGTGAACTGCAAGGCAGCATGGAATTAAATGTCCTCCAGAGAAGAAACGCCATGTTTCGTCTATGTGCTGGGCAGCAGACGCGATAACGAGCGTTTGACGTACGTTGGCTGGACCACTGACGTCGAAAGACGGCTCCTCCAGCACAACGCTGGGCGCGGGGCCAAGACAACACGAGGACGTCAATGGACGCTGCTCCATTTCGAACTTTGCGATACCCGCGAAGAAGCGATGAGCCGCGAGTGGCACGTCAAGCGCGACAAGAGATTTCGCCGAGCGTTGCGTAACGCTATTGATCGAAACTGAAGTTGAGACCTTTCAAATCAGAAGGCCAAAGCTTTTTCGGGATGCTTGCCCGCCACGTAAAACAAAATGGCATTTGACTCCCAAAGCACGAATCCCTCGTCCTCGAGCGTCGGCATTTTGTTGTTGGGATTAAGTTTGACGTATTCGGGCTTGAGCTGATTGCCGCGCTTGAAGTCGAGCCGCAGCACCTCGCACTCGATCCCAAGGTAATTCTTCAAAGACGGCACGCTGCTCATCATTTGAGTCGAGCGACGATTTGGTCCCCGACGCGCAAAGCATTCGCAATAAGAGTCAAAGTGGGATTAACGGCTCCTATCGAGGGGAAGAAGCTTGCATCAGTAACATAGAGGTTGTCGATCTCGTGAGCCTTGCAGTTGAGATCGAGTACAGAACGCGCCGGATCGGAGCCGAAGCACATGGTCCCCGCCTGATGTGCCGTTCCGCCGATCGGGACGTTTTGACCCAGATAGAGCGATCGATCGAAAAGGTGAGGGTGAACGTCGAGTTTATCGCAGAGATCACGTAATTTGTCCTTCAGTCGCCGATGAGCCTCCATGTTGGTCTCAGTCAGATCGAGCATCACGCGCTCCCCGGAGTAGAAGATTCGGTTCTGTGGCGATGGCAAATCCTCTGAGGTCAGCCAGAAGTCGACCGAATGCTGCGCGATCCAGTCGAATGGCTTTTCCGGCAGCCATTGCAGGAATTGGGGAAGTCCTTCGCCATGGATCTGCATGCCGTCAGATTTCCCCACCATTTGGATATGTCCGAGTGGATAGCCCCAGTCATCGGAATTGAAATAGAAATCGTTCAGCCCCAACGTCTTTTGAAATTTGGTCGGATTAGGCGTGCGTGAAATGGCCATGACAACGGAATTGTTGTGTCGCATGTAGTTGCGTCCCACGAGGCCTGAGCTGTTGGCGAGCCCGTGTGGATGGTCATCGTTCGCCGAACGCAGCATCAAGAGGGCGGACGAGAGCGCACCACAAGCCACGACAACAATGTCGCCCGAATAGGTTGTTCGCTCTTTTCCGCGCACCACTTCGACGCCTGAGATTCTGCAACCCTGAGAGTCCGTCGTAAGTCTTTCGACATAGGAATTCGTCAGCAGAGTCAGGTTCGAATGTGCGCGAAGTGCGGGATCAACGCAGACAATCTGCGCATCAGCCTTGCCATTCGTCAGACACGGATAGCCATCGAAAGCGTTGCAACGTATGCAGGCCGAGGGTGGCAACGCCCTACCGTCACGTTCTTCGAGAAGGATGCCGATCGGCAGATGAAAGGGATGATGCCCTTCTCTCCTCAGTCCATCGAACAGTTCTTGGATGCGCGGCTCGTGTGTTATTGGCGGATAGGCATATGGCTTTGTCGACGGTGGCTCAGTAGGGTCTTCCCCGCGCAGGCCGTGAACGTAATAAAGTTCTTCGGCAGCTTGATAGTAGGGCTCAAACACGTCGTATTTCAGCGGCCATGCAGGAGATATCCCGTCGGCGTGCCTGATCTCATCGAAGTCCCGCTCGCGGAGCCGCAGCAGGACAGCGCCGTAGACCTTGCTGTTGCCACCCACAAAATAATGTAGACCGGGGTGAAAGCTCTTGCCGTCAGAGCTGTGCCAAGTCTCTGACGCCTGATAGCGCGCGTCTACGAACACCGCTTGGCTGTCCCAGTTTTCGCGTTCGCGGGGCAAGTAGCCACCGCGCTCCAGAAGGAGAACGCGTTTTCCGGTCTTAGCGAGCCGCCACGCCATAGTGCCGCCGCCGGGGCCGGAGCCGATAATGACGATATCGTAATGTTCACTGGTGCTCGTCATGGGTTACGGCCGGCCTCAAGACCAGCAACGTTTGAACTTTGACGAAGGTTCAGCGTTTTACCCAGATGCCTGAAAATAAGTGCTTGAAACTGCTGCGAGGTCATACGCAATGACGATGTTAAGCATCGGCCTCACTGCTTCGATCCGCATTCTTCTGGTCCTCCTATTTCTTCCATTCAGCGCCCTCGACAAGGTCCTGAATTTCCGCGGCGCGGTCGGCCAGGCGCGCGAAGTGGCGCCAAACATCGCCATTGCTACCGGTTTGATATTTGTCGGCTTATTTGTCGAAATTTTCATGTCACTCGGAGTGATTACCGGCATTGCAGATAGAGCCTGCGCCTTCGTGTTAGCTGGGTATTGCGGCGTAACCGCCCTGCTCTGGAAACGATTCTGGAAGCCCGGCGACTTCTGGAGTTCGGATACTGGTCAGGGTCGGACGCTGTTTTGGGATTTCCTGAAAAACTTCGCTCTCGCTGCCGGTTTCCTGCTCATCACCTTTGGCACCGATGCGGCTTCGGTCGGCCGCCTCTTCGCACATCCATTGACTTCATCGCACCCCTATGGCGTGCCTGAGGAGCATGTCCAACCGTGAGCTCAGATCCCACGCCCGCAGTATCTTATTGGCATCTTTGGACCGACGCCGATGGCGTCAGTCATCAAACACGTTGCACGATGAGTGAATTCGAAAGAGCGGCAATTGCTCCCCAAGCCGCTCCTCAATGGATTGGTGCCAAGACAAAGGACACCGCGACCGTTTTCGTGACGGTGCTACCAGTGGGCTGGGTCGGTGATTGGCACGAGAATCCAAAGCCGCAATGGATCATTCCTGTGTCGGGGCGTTGGTTTGTCGAATCGATGGACGGTCGGCGTGTCGAGATGGGACCGGGAGATATATCCCTCGGTGAGGACAAGAACACGCGCAAAGTGGCCGGCAAGCAGGGGCATCTATCCGGTACGCTTGGCAATGAACCCGCGGTGCTCATGATTGTGCAACTCGAAAGTCCTCCGCCGCTCGCATCTCCGTGTCGATTTAGGTGAGACATGGACGGGATTGAAATCCGAGATCCACGTTTTGCGCAATATATCCTGAGCAACGCGAGGTTAGAGACGCTGGCGTCAGGATTCCGCTGGATTGAAGGACCGGTCTGGATGGGCGACGCCAATTGCCTGCTGTTTCAGGATTTGCCCAACAATCGCACCATGCGTTGGATCGAGGAATTAGGCGTATCGGTATATCGTTCGCCTTCGAATTTTGCGAACGGACAAACGAGAGATCGCCAGGGCCGCCTGATCGCGTGCTCGCATCGCGGACGATGTTTGTATCGAACCGAATACGACGGCCAGGTGACGACCTTGGTCGATCGGCACGATGGCAAACGCTTGAACTCCCCGAATGACGTCGTGGTGAAGTCCGATGGCTCGATCTGGTTTACCGACCCGCTTTACGGAATATCGAACGACTATGAAGGCGGCCGGCAGGTCTCGGAACAGCCGCCCGCGGTTTACCGCTTCGATCCGAAAGATAACAACATCCGGTTAGTGGCGGATGATTTCGACGGACCAAATGGACTCGCCTTCTCGCCCGACGAGAGCCGGCTCTACATAGCCGAGACTGGCGACCAGACAACGGAACACCCTCACCAATATATTCGCGTCTTCGATGTCGATGCCGACCGATCGACGCTCTCCCGCGGTGATATTTTTCATAAGATAGAGCCCGGCTATTGCGATGGCATGCGCGTCGATGAACACGGCAATATCTGGAGTAGTGCCGCCGATGGAGTACATTGCATCAGTCCAGATGGAGAGCTACTCGGTAAAATCTTCGTCCCCTACCGGGTTTCGAATCTGACATTTGGGGGGCCCGAAAAAAATCGTCTCTTCATCGGAGGCTCGAGCACGCTTTATTCCATCTTCCTGAACTGCCGTGGGGTGCAGGTACCGTGAACTCGGTGCAGCGGCTTTCCCGCATCACAATGATCTGCACCAAGCCGGACCACTTGGCAGATTTTTATGAAGCTGCCTTCGGATTTGTGCGGATCGGCGATGTGACAATAACTGAGCCAGCCTTCGCTCAGCTTATGGATATTCCAGACGCAAGAGCACGCGTCATTACCCTTCGGGTAGGCGACCAACAAATTGAACTCGCCGACGTTAACCCACCCGGACATAAATATCCCGGCGATGTCTCGGGGCGGAGTCACCTTTTTCAGCATTTTGCGATTGTGGCTTCCGATATGAAGACAGCCTACGCGCGACTGTCGGCAAACGGCGGCTGGAAAGCTATCTCGACCGATGGACCGCAGTCGTTGCCCGCTTCATCGGGCGGCGTTACCGCGTTTAAATTTCGCGATCCGGAGGGTCATCCACTCGAACTGATCGCGTTCTCGCCCAATACCGTACCCAATAAATGGCAAGCGTCGGCAGCTACTGAATGCCTCGGAATTGATCATTCCGCTATTTCAATTGCCGACACGGAACGAAGCGTAGAATTCTACGCGCGGCTCGGACTGCGGCGCACGGGCGAGTCACTAAACTTTGGTCCGGAGCAGGATAAACTCGACGAAATCGCGGGGGCACGCGTTGAGGTGATCGGTCTAGCGCCGCCGGACTGTTCAACTCCTCACATAGAACTGCTCTGCTATCAGGACGTCGATCACAAATTGGCGCTGCTCGGGACAAATGATATTGCGGCCACTCACATTGTTCTGGCAGTAGACGATGGGGTGATATTGGAAGAGCTCTGTGCTCAAAACTCCGACGCCGTCCTTTCGGGTCCGGTGCGGTTCAACCACGGCGTATTACGTGCAATGTTGCGTGATCCAGATGGCCACTTGCTTTGCCTCGAGGCTCCAGAGTGACGAGAATCGCCGTTAACCCGCACGGTGCCTGCTTCAAAGCTCATAAAACGCAAACGTCGCCGGAAGCAAAGCAACATCCTGAGGCCAAATTACTACCGCAATTCACGGACGTTTGGAGGCGTAAAGCCCCTAAACTTACGAAACCTGCCGGTCCTGGTTCTGCCAATAGGGTGCTCGCAACGCCTTCTTGTCGATCTTTCCGTTAAACAGGCGAGGCAAGCTTTCCACGAAATCGATGCTGCGAGGCTTTTTGTAGCTCGCGATCAGCGTCCGCGTATACTCGATCAAAGCCTCTTCCGAGGCTGCGCTCCCCTGGCGTAGCTGGACGCAGGCCTTGACCGACTCGCCCCAGACCTTGTCCGGGACCGCGATTACCGCGACTTCGGCGACGTCCGGGTGCGCCCGCAACGCCTCCTCGACCTCCCACGAATAGATATTCTCGCCGCCCGAAATGATCATGTCCTTCTTGCGATCGACCACGAAAACAAACCCGGCATTGTCGACAAAGCCAAGGTCCTGAGTGTGCAGCCAGCCGTCGCGAAGCACCTCAGCAGTCATCGTGCTTTTATTCCAATAGCCGGTCATGGACGTCGGCGAGCGGAAAATGATTTCACCAATTTCGCCGGTCTCACATTGGCTGCCGTCGTCACGAACGATCTTGACCTCATTGCCCAGCGCAGGCTGGCCTGCCGACGCAAGGCGGCGGCGTTCGGCGTCCGAGCCATCGATCAAGTGGTGATGGGCTTTCAGTACAGTGCACGCAAGGCACTCGGTCATGCCGTATACCTGAACGAAGATCGGTCCCATTTTGGCAATCGCGCGGCGCAGCGCCGGTACCGGCATCGGCGCGGAGGCATAGTGTACGCAGCGCAAGGTGCTGACGTCGTAGGACTTGCTCTCAAGCACTTCGACCATGCGCTGCACCATCAGCGGCGCAAAATGCCCGGCCGTGATCCTTTCCCGCTCGATGGTCGCAAGAATATCGTCGGGCTCGAACACGGTCTTCAGAACAACCGTCGAGCCCATCAGACTGAAATTCATCTGTTCGATCTTGCCGCCGAGATGAAACAGCGGCATCACGATTAGCGCCTTGTCGGTCGGCAGAATCCCAGATTCGCACGACAGCATCCGCGTCGCTTCGGCCATCGCAGCATGGCTGATCATGACGCCCTTGGAGCCGCCAGTAGTGCCGCTGGTGTACATAATGTAAGCGGTGTCGCCGGGCTCAGGCGCAATGGCCGGCATTTCGGCGCTCGCTGCGCCAAGCAATTGCTCGTAGCTTGATTGGCCGCCACCCGTTCCGAATTCGATACGTATGCGAATGCTTGAAACTTGCGCGGCGATGGCATTTGCTAGAGCTGCAAACTCGGCCGAATAAATCAAAACGCCCGGCTGGCAATCCTGGCAGATCGCAGCAAGCTCGGGCTGGGCAAGGCGGCTGTTGAGATTGATGGTAACAAAACCCGCGATCTCTCCGGCGCCGAAGCATTCGATATATTCGCTGCAATTGCGCGCCAGCACCGCGACCCGGTCCTGCTTGCGCAATCCCTTGCCGAGCAAGGCATTGGCAAGCCGCGCCATGCGCGCTGCCTGTTCGGCAAAGGTGAAGCGTCGTTCCTCGAAGATCAGTGCTGTCTGTTCACCGTAGAGCGCACGACCGCGCTTGATCAGATCGCCACAAGTCAAGGCCATTCCCAGCGGTGCTCCCTCATGTGCTGTTCAATCGACAGCTTGGTGCGAAGGCGTAAACCCGCCTCGGCGACCGCCGCAATATCCGTTATCGCATAGCAGTGCGCTTCCCGCGAGGCTGGCCGGACGATAGAGTAACGGCAAAGGTCCCACATAAAGGGCCAACGGGAGGAGCACATCATGAAGCGCAGGATCATTGTCAGCATTTTCGCCACGCTGCTGTTGACGAGCGGCGCAGCTGAAGCCCAGCAAGGGACTTATCCGAACCACCAGGTTCGCATCATTGTGCCATATCCTCCGGGCGGGCCAACCGATCTGATCGCGCGCATCGTTGCACAAAAACTCGGCGAACGTCTGGGGCAGTCCTTCTTTGTCGAGAACGTCTCCGGCGCGAGTGGCGCCGTTGGAGCCGGCCAGGTCGCGCATTACGCGCCCGACGGTTACACCCTCCTGGTCACCACCAACGATTTCGCCGTTTCGTCGGTCACAAACACCAACCTGCCCTACGATCCGCTCAAGGATTTCTCGCCCATTACGATTATTTCTACGTCGCCACAGGTCGTCGCCGTCAATCCGGCAGTGCCGGCAAAAAACATCAAGGAGCTTGTCGACTTGATCAAGGCTGCTCCGGAAAAATACAATTATGCGGCCATGGGAATCGGATTTGGCCAGCTCACCGCCGAGCGGCTGTTTAATCTCAGCCTGAAGTTAAACGGCGTTGTGAGGGTGCCGTTCAACGGTGCGGCGCCGGCTCTCAATGCGACATTGGCGGGTGACACCCAGATCATTTTCATCGGCCTGCCGCCGGTCGCGCCATATTTGACCGCTGACAAGTTGCGCGCGATTGCCGTGACCAGCTCTGAACGCTCGCCGGCATTTCCAGACGTTCCGACGCTCCGGGAATCCGGCGTTCCCGATCAGGAGGCCGATCTGATTAACGGCATGCTGGCGCCGGCCGGGACCTCACATGACATCATTGCGCTCCTGCAAAAACAGGTTGCCGAGATCGTTCGGCTGCCTGACGTAAAAGCTACTTTTGACAAACTGAGCTTCGTAGCCGCAGCCACGACGCCCGAGCAATTTGCCAGCCAGATCAGGGAAGACATTGCGGTGTGGGGCAAGGTGATGAAAGACGCCCACATTCCGGTGAAATAAAACCAGAACTAAAGTGGCGTTTCGGCATCACGCCGCGGTCGCCTCGGCATATTGGACGTCGATGACGGTTGTGCGGCGCATTTCGCGTTTGTGGTCGTTCGATTCGAACTCGGACGCGCGATGCATCGTGCACCGATTATCCCAGATCACCAGATCGCCGGCGCGCCATTTGTGGCCATAGACGAACTGCGGCTGGATAGCGAAAGCCATTAGTTCGTCGAGCAGCGTTCTGCTTTCATCCGCGGGCCAGCCGATAATATGCGAAGCGTGCGATGCAATGAACAAGGCCTTGCGGCCGGAGCCAGGGTGGCGCCGCACCAATGGATGTTGGGCAGGCGGACGGGCCGCACGCTCCTGTTCAGTCGGAACATAACCGCCGCGTTGACCGCGCGAATACCAGATCGAATGTTCAGCTTTGAGATTCTCGATTCTCTTCTTCATTGCGTCCGGCAAAGCATCGTACGCGGCGCGCGTATCGGCGAAATAGGTATCGCCGCCTGACGGCGGCACGATGCGCGCATGCAGCATCGACCACGCCGCCGATTTCTGCCGGAATGAACTATCGGTGTGCCACAGCTCATTGGCCTGACGATACTGCCAACGCGCATCATCTCCAGGAAGAATTTTACCGGTCTCGTCGAGATTGGAGACGTCGAAGATCTCAGGCAACTTGATGCGCTCACCTATCACACCAGCCTTGCGCTGATGCGCCACGGCCGACGCATTCTCCAGCGGACCGTAAAGCCGCGAAAACGCGACCTGCCGCTCATCGTCGAGATTTTGCTCCGGCAGCACGCACACGGCGTACTGATCCATAGCGCGTTCGATTGTATCCCTGGTGGTAGCGTCGACATTGGAGCCGAGATTTGCGCCTCGGAGCTCCCCAACAAACAGCGGGTGCAATTGTCTTATAGCGAGACCCATGGCGCCCTCCGGTCGAGAATTTTTATTCATCCAAGTGTAATCGGATCGTCATCAAAAATCGACCTGTGCGCTCTGGCAAAAACGCATTGACGCCCCCCTTGACCGGCATTAACCGCTCCTGAGAGCCGGCTGCGGCGGTAGTTCGCAGCGGCCCAGCGCGTGAAACCACGGCATTAGCGGCGCTTTTCATTGCACGGCAAAGCCTTTACATCATTCGTATGCGCACAGAAGAACATCGCCCCATCCTGCTCAAGGACTATCGCCCACCAGACTGGCTGATTGAAACCGTCCACCTCGACGTATCGTTGCATCCGACTGCAACGACGGTTCGCGCCACCTTAAAGCTCAAGCCCAATAGCGGCGCGACGCCAGCCGCGTTGGTGCTCGACGGCGAGGAACTCAATCTCAAATCGCTGAAGCTCGACGGCAAGCCGTTGCCGGCGGAGAATTTTGTTGCCACGCCCGACAAACTCACGATCGCGCAACCACCGAATGCACCGTTCGAACTCGAAATCGAAACCGTCGTCAATCCGACCAACAATACCCAACTCATGGGGCTTTACCGGGCCGGTACGACTTATTGCACCCAATGCGAAGCCGAAGGATTCCGCCGCATTACCTATTTCCTCGATCGTCCCGACGTGATGGCGGTCTACACCACGCGCATCGAGGCGGAAAAAAGCGAAGCGCCGGTGCTGCTGTCGAATGGCAACCTCGTCAGCGAAGGCGACGTGCCGGGCACGGCGCGTCATTTCGCGGAATGGCACGATCCGTTCCCGAAGCCGTCTTATTTATTCGCAATGGTCGGCGGACAGCTCGCGCATATCAGCGATACGTTCAGGACGATGTCCGGCCGCGACGTTGCGCTGCGCATCTATGTTGAGCCCGGCAAGGAGGATCGCTGCGGTCACGCCATGACCAGCCTCAAGCATGCGATGCGCTGGGACGAGGAAGTGTTCGGGCGCGAATACGATCTCGACATCTTCATGATCGTCGCCGTCTCCGCGTTCAATATGGGCGCGATGGAGAACAAAGGCCTCAACGTCTTCAACGACAAATACGTTTTGGCCTCAGCTACGAGCGCGACCGACACCGACTACGCACAAATCGAGGCCGTGATCGCACACGAATATTTTCATAACTGGACCGGCGACCGCATCACTTGCCGTGACTGGTTCCAGCTTTGTCTGAAGGAAGGGCTCACCGTTTTCCGCGACGAGGAATTCAGCGCCGATCAGCGTTCGCGCGCGGTCGAGCGGATCAGCCAGGTCCGCAAGCTCCGCGCCTTCCAGTTCGTCGAAGACGCGGGCCCCCTCGCCCATCCGGTTCGCCCGGAACTCTATCGAGAAATCAACAACTTCTATACGAGCACCGTGTACGACAAAGGCGCCGAAGTGGTGCGGATGATCAAGGGATTGCTTGGTCCCGAACTGTTCCGCAAAGGCATGGATCTCTACTTCAGCCGCCACGACGGCGAGGCCGCAACCGTCGAGCAGTTCGTGCAATGCTTCGCCGACGTCAGCGGCCGCGACATGAAGCAATTCATGCGCTGGTACTCGCAGGCGGGCACGCCCGACATAACGGTCGTGCCGCACTATGACGCCGACGCCAAGACCTATCAGCTGGACATCGCGCAAAGAATCCCGCCGACGCCGCACCAGCCGACAAAGGAGCCGATGATCATTCCGCTTGCGGTTGGCCTTGTCGGCGAGAACGGCACCGATTTGCCATTGGCCCTCGATAGTCGCCCGCTCGATCGCGGCGTGCTGGAGCTGACCAAGCCGAACCAAACATTCGTGTTTACCGGCGTCACCGAGCGGCCGATCCCCTCCCTCAACCGCGGCTTCGGCGCGCCGATTAAATTGTCGGTGCCGATCAAGGCAGATGACCTTCGCTTTCTCGCTGCGCACGACTCGGATCCGTTCAATCGATGGCAGGCATTGCAGACATTGGCGATGTCGCTGTTGACCGCCAATGCCAAGGCACTGCACAACGGCGAGGAGCCGCGGATCGACGATGGATTGATGACCGCGCTGGGCGCCATGCTGGCGGATGGTGACAAACATGAGCCCGCCTTCATCGCGTTGACCCTGGCGCCGCCGAGCGAGGCTGACATTGCCCGCGAGATCGGTCGCGATGTCGATCCTGACGCGGTGTTCGCCGCGCGCCGTGTCGTGCGGTCTGCTATCGGCAAGACACACGGGGCGGCGCTGACCCAAACCTATGACCACACGATCTCGACCGGACCCTATAGTCCGGATGCGCAAAGCGCCGGCCGTCGTTCGCTCAAGAACGTCTGCCTCGACCTTCTCGCCACAACGGGCGCTGAACGAGCGTTTGCACGAGCGCGGAAACAATATGCCTCAGCCGACAACATGACTGATCGCATGGCGGCGCTGGAGACGCTGGCGATGCACGATCGTGCCGGCCGCGGCGACGCCCTAGAAGACTTCTACAAGCGCTACGCCGACGATCCGCTGATCATCGACAAATGGCTGGCGTTGCAGGCAGCAATCCCCGAACCGGAAACGCTCGATCGGGTCAAATCCCTGACCGCTCATCCGGCATTCTGCATGGCCAATCCGAACCGCGTCCGCTCGCTGATCGGGGCATTCGCGCAGGCCAACCACACTCAGTTCAACCGCGTTGATGGCGCCGGCTATGATTTCGTTGCCAATATCGTGCTGGAGCTCGACCCGAAGAACCCGCAGGTGGCTGCCCGCATCATAGGCGCATTCCGCTCATGGCGCGCGCTGGAGCCGAACCGAAGGGTCCGCGCACAATTGACTCTGCGCCGCGTCTCCCAAGCGCCTTCGCTGTCGCGCGACGTGCACGACATCGTTGCCCGCACCCTGGCGGAAGACTAATGCGTCCGCTCTGAACCGGGTTGAATAGCCACGCGACTAATGCTCGCGACGGATGCCGGCTCACGAGAGGACGACCAGTGCGAACCCCTGATACTTGCCGCCGTAGCGGGATTCCTGCTGATTTTCCCTCTTCGCGCTGAAGAGGCGTTCTATCTCGGCACCTGGAAGCTCGATTCCGCTGTGGTTGCGCCCTGGGCCAATCCACATAACAAGCCGGATGCTACGGAAATGAATACGCTTGTCGGCAAGACGGTATCGGTGACGCCGGCGGCGATCACAGGCCCGAAGGTCTTCGCCTGTAAAGGGCCGCACTACAAGCTCGGCAATTTTACTGCCGACCTACTGTTCCAGGGCGCGTTTGGAGAAATGCACGACAACGACAAAAACGTCGATCCGCAGAAGCTCGCCACATCGCTGGGTTTCAGCGGCGCTTCATTCAAAACGCTGGAGACCGGTTGCGAGTTCGATTGGCACTTCGTCAACCCGACGACCGCCGAAATCGGGCTGAACGACTACGTCTATACGTTGAAAAAACAATGATCGTTGCGGCGGCCAACGAGCCACAGCATGTAAATGATTCTACGCAAAGAACTTTTTCTTGTTCCGCGCTGCCGCGCTTCTTTGCCAGCGACAACAAAGCTTTGGATCGTTAACCAAAGAATATTGACTCGCTAAGTCCGAGGACTCTCGACAAATCGATTCGCATCGATTCTTATCAAGGATGATTCGGACGAGGCACGGCAGCGTCTTTTTCCGAACGCGGGTCTAGGGGATTTTTCCAAACGGAGGCAGGCATGGCGCGCGCCGACACGGCGAGTGCGTCCTTACGGTCGGATTCGATCAAGGGGTTGGCAGGGTCGATCGCCAATCCCGCATACCGGCGCCTGCTCACCGCCGAACCGCTGCTGCGCCGCGCGGTACCCGTCCTCATCGTCGCATTCATGTTGACCATCTGTGTCGGCGCTGCAGTGCAGGTGCTCGAACATCGGCGCCAGGTCATCGTCGACTCTGTCCGTACCGGCGAAGCGCTCGCCGATCATCTCGCCACGGCGCTCGATCGCGTATCGCGTGACGGCAAGCCGATACTGCCCCGCACGTCGGA
>Ga0302326_10006938_pt1 | contig 25315 bp, 27 predicted proteins | sample Palsa_T0_3_FD_202264 | JGI IMG/M metagenome (GOLD analysis project Ga0302326, IMG submission 202264) | Peat permafrost microbial communities from Stordalen Mire near Abisko, Sweden - Palsa_T0_3 | ecosystem: Environmental > Terrestrial > Soil > Palsa > Peat permafrost | place: Sweden: Abisko... | reverse complement strand
TTTAGGCGCTTGCGCCCTGGAACTTCTTCCTGAAAGCGAACCCGGCAACCAGGCCGAGCCCGAGCAAAAGCGACAAGGCGCGGGGCTCCGGAACCGCGGAGCTCGAAAAAACATCCGCAACGTTGGAAAGACCCGCGGTACCTGTACCACCGTTCAGCGCAATGTCCTTCTCTACCGAGAGGGTGCCGGTCGCGCTGAAGATAGTGTCCGCAATAAAGGTAGTGTCATTCGTGGCAACACCCCAGGTCTGAGTGCAAGGGAACACAAGTCCGCTACAACCCTTCTCCGAAACGCTGGCAGCTCCGTTACCGGAAACGCTCGAAATCTGGTCTACGCCCGCGTCCGTGATGTTCACAGCGCTGGTTCCGACCGACACATCAAAACTGATGTCGTCGTCCTGGCTCTGTCCCGCGGCTACACTCCACAGCGCCGTATCGAAGTCAACGCCGATGTCGCTCGGAAGGAACGTATTCTGGGCGCTTGCTCCCAACGTCCCGCTTGGTCCCATGCCCTCGACGCTAATCTCACCGGCCGTTACCACACTGGCGCCGCCCGTAGCGCCGTCATTCACCAGCTGAAAGTTGTAGAACGTGTCGTTCCCAACCGTACAACCGGTGCTATCCAATGCGATGTAGGACGCCAATGTGCCCGGCGTACACGGTGCGGCTGCCAAGGTGAACATCGATATCACCACTGAACAAACCGAAAAAAGAAGCAAGCTACTAAATCTGTGAGTCACTCAGACCCTCCTATGAATATCCAAAGTACTTAATTTTAAAACCATCACCATATTAGGGCGTAAAGCACTGCGATTGCAAGATCTGTCGCCGCGGTAATTGTACTAGTACGATTTAGGACCTCGCCTTGCAGGGTGAACTGCTTCACAGTACGAAAGGTTACACATAATTAGGCCATGAGAACAACAAGCTCCTTTATTTACTGCACGTTAGCCGCCAACGAGTTTGACGTTCCCACGGTGTTGCTCACCGTGGCCGTCACCGAAGCAATCGCTTGCAGCAGGGTCTGGCCGATTTTGACCGTCCCTTGGAGTGTAAAAGGCGTTGTAATCTGAAACTGCCCCCCAAAAGCTGTCGAAGACGAACTTTGGAACCAAGCCGCGGAGGCCTGGCTTACGTCGATGGTGAGTTGGGAGGTTCCGATGTTAAACCCGCTGGCCGGATTAAATGTCACGGTTAGGGACGTGAGGCTGCGGGGAGTGGAATAACCGATGAGAACCAGATCGAAGCTGTTGTCCGATTCGTTGGTAATCCCTACGCTCTCCAATCCGGGCGCCGAGGAGGCGACCGAGAATTGCAGCGTGGCAGGCGAGGACGGTGTAACGTTTACACCGCCGGCCGTCGCAAAGCTGGGGGTTAGGGTGACGGTCTCGGCGACGGTGCCGGTTTGCACGGGAATTTGGGGCCCTTGACCGGCGAAGTTGGCGCTGGTGCTATCGGCCGGGATCGCGAAGTCGACGGTACGCCCGCCGCTCGAAAATTGAACGTCAGGGTCGGATCCCTGATTTCCGGACGTGGTGATGGTCAGCACTCCGGTGAGATCCACAGGATACGAATTGGCCAACGTAAGGCTGACATTGGATTGGGAGGCTGGCGCGGCTGTCCCGCTCGGTCCGCTGATGGAGTACGATGGCAGCGCGGGCGGGGCCGTGCCGGAACCGATCAGCGGGATCATGGTGGTGTTCAAAACGAGATCCCCGTTCGTGACGCCCGTCAGGGTGGGCGTGAAGGTAATCGTAAAATGACCGGATTGGCCCGGCGCGAGAGACAATGGGGCAGCCGAGACCGTAAAAGGACCATTCGCTGGGGTGGCGCCAATGAGCGAAATGCTCGCCGACTGCGAGCCGGAATCGGTGACGGTAAAGGTGACGTGCTCGGACTGGCCGACTGCGATCGGGCTGAAAACGACCGCGCCTCCAGTGGCGGGATTCACTGTGGTGGTTCCCGTGCCGGAGGTATAGGCATAGGTCAGATTTGGTCCCAAGCCTTGGCCGGACAAATTGAAAAAGTCGTTACCTATCAACACTTCTCCGGTCTGAGTTCCCACCTGGGTAGGAGTAAAAGTCAGTGGCACGCTGAAGCTGTTTCCAGTGGTTAATGTGGCCGGCAAAGTGACCGGATTGGTGAGCGTGAACGGACCCTGAGTGCTAACCGAGCTGATAGTGCCAGTGGCGCTTCCTGTATTGGTGACTTGCACGATTAAACCGCTGGTGCTTCCGACATCCGCTCCGGGAAATGTGATTGTGCCTCCGGGCGTGACGGCGGTGGAGGCGCCTTGCACCAGATATTTGTACGTAAACGTGGATGTTATCCCGCTGCCTGTCAGGTTAACCGTTGCGGTTGCGCCGCCTTGATAGGCGATCACGATCTGCGCGGTGTCGTTTTCGACCGCCGTTGGATTGTATTGGACAATCAATGGCAAAGTCGTGCCGGCAGCCAGCGTATAGGGCAGCAAGGGTATACCTTCGACCTTGAACGGCGATCCAGCGGCTGGCGGTGTTACGCCGGTAATTACGCCGGGGCCGCTGCCCGTATTGTTTATGTCCACGTTGGCGTTCGCGGTAGTGTTGAGCTGCGTGGAACCGAAGGGGACGGTCCCGCCCGGCGAAATCTTTACTGCGTTGTTGTCCGATTGCAGGACGTAGGTGAGGGTAAATGCGGGGGCGGCGCCCTGAAACTGGAGAAGAATGGCGCTGGAAACTGTGGGGGTTGCGGTCCCTGGTTCCGTATACGGGACCTCCACCTGGGCGTTCGCGAGGGTTGCGTCGGTGGGGGCATAGGTAACCACAAATGTGAAGGTTTGCCCGGCTGCGACGACTAGCGGATAAGTGGGGGCGGCAGGAACGGTGAGAGTGAGCGAGGATGAGCCGATAATTGTGGGTTTGGAGATGGTGGCCTGCGTCGATCCGGTGTAGGTGGCGACAACAGTGGCCGTAGTTTGGGTACCTACGACGCCGAGAATGGCGACGGCATTGTCGTTGGCGACCGTCCCCGAACTTCCGTTGACGGTGACGAACAGACTGAAGTCGATGTTTTGCGCCCCGGCCAGACCTGCGCCGAGAGCCGCAAGAATCAAGGTAGTGAAGATTAAACGAACCACGGAGTACACTAGCAGGCTGCTGAGAAAGTCGTTTGGGACCGACTCCCTCACGGTCGCGGCTCGGTAAACACCTGCAAACACGCATTCGCGACAATGAGCCGCGCGCGTCAGCAAACGGGTTTTCGCCTTTTTCAGCATCCTGCTAGCGCGTCCTCCCCCCGACGGCAGCGCCGCGGCGATCCGGATGGCGCAATTGTACGGCTGGAACGAAATACGCCGCAGGCTGGGGGGTGCTGGTAAACAGCCACAGAGGATTCGCCGATTGAGAGCGGGCGGCCAGCACAAAACTGCTGGAGCCGAATGGATCGAGGCTGCTGGGCTGGAAATCGAGCGGCGCATCCATCACGATTTGCTGGCTGGACACGTCGAGAATTCGCAATAGCCGATCGCTTCCGCAAGCCACATAGAGCAACTGCCGATTCTGGGAATCTATCAGAGACTGTATGGCGACCGGGTTCGCGATTCCAGGCAGAGCAAGAGTTTGAAAACCGTGCCCACCCAGGCTGGCGGCTGTCACCTGGAGAGTGGCGGCATCCAGCGCATAGAGGGTCTGCCCGTCATTGGAAAACGACAGGGACACCGGCTTGGCCATCGAAACCAAGCGGGTGAACTGACCATTGGTGGCCTGGTAGACGGCGCCATTCTCCCCGCCGACGGCGACCACGATCTGCTTGCCGGGCGTATCCACTGCGACGGCGCTGAACTCGCCGCCGAGCGACGAGACATCGACTAACGCGCCAGCCGCCGCAGCGCCAGGCAAGCCGCTAATGGTTTGGAACCAGCCTTGCGCGCGGGAATATAGGATCGCGAGAGATCCGTTACCGGACCAGACGATTCCATCGGCGCGCCCCGTTACTTCCGCGATCGCGACAGAAACGATCTTGGAGCCTGTGTTCAAACCCAGGCCCGAGACGAAGACGTATTTCCCGCCTTGAAAAACGATCCCGTAATTTTGATGGGGGGCCACCGACGCGAAATCCACACTCTCCAGCAGCGCCGGACCGAAAGAAGCGGCGCCCGGGAAGCCGATCACAGGGCGCACACTCCTGGTAGGAGCGTCGAAGCTAAATGCTTCCACCGGGCCAGTGAAAGAGCTTGTTTGGGCTGGAAGACAACCGGCCGAAATGAGTCCAAGGACGAAGCAGAATGCGGCGCGCATGCAAAAGAATGTCCTGAGGTGCAAGTTTGCTGAAGCCGGCGGACAGGTGAGGCAGTCGTCAGTCCGTCCGCCGCGCAGCGAATTATTGGGCGAATTCTCGGCTCCGGACACTAGGGCGCTCCCACTTGGGGAGGTCCGGGCGCGATGGTGATCGTAGAACCAGACGATTTGGACCCGCCCCGGGTACCAAAATATACTCCCAGGCCAACCGCCAGCGCGGCCCCTCCGATCACCGCGTACTTGAACCAGCGATGGGACCACAAACTTTCATGGCTGGCTTTCTTCCCTTCATCCACAATCCGCGTGACGTTGGTCATTGAAACCGTGGCCTCTCCGACCTGGTTGCCGTAGCTGGCGTTCACGTGGATTTGAAAAGTTCCAACTTGCCCGTTGGCCATCCAGTTGGTGGCTGCCGCCTGGCCGCCTCCATTGGTCCTTACAGTGACTGTGCTTTTGCCGCCCGAAAAGGTGGCGCCAGGCCCGTTGATCGGGAAGCGGAATATCACTTCGGCGCCTTCCATCGGACGCTCGTTCTGATCCAGCACCTGAACCACCAGAGGGGCCATCACGCGGCGCTCCAGGTCGTTCATTTCTTTGTCGCCAGCCAGCACACGGATCTTGAGGCTCTGCTCGACAGGCGGCTGGGTTATCGCCTTGGGTTGCGCCGGGGGTTGTGCTGGAGATGGATTTGCTGCGGCGCCGGCCTGCGGGGCGGCAGGCGTTTGTGGTGGAGCAGCGGCCTGTTCGTCGGCCTGAATCTGCGTAACCACCAGGATCGCCGCTAAACTTTGCGGCAGCCAGTGACGCCTCAGCCTTCTGCTTAGAGGGTTGGGCATGAATTAACTGTCAGTGTAGCATCCAAAAGCCGGCTTTCGTCGATCGTACTATTACTACTACTGCGAGACCGCAAAGATGATGTAGGGCAGTATCGGAATCGCGACGCTCACGAAGGTGGTCCAGAACTGCCGTGTGTAGGATCGCGGGATATAAACGATGTCGCCGGGTTCCAGGGGGACATCGAACCCCTTGCCGTCCAACAATTGGCTTACGTCTACTTCGATCACAGCACGGCGGGTGGTGCCCTCGATCTGGCGCAGGATGCGCACCTTGGCCTTCTTGGCGTCGCGGGTGAATCCACCAGATTGCGTCAAGGCTTGCAGAATCGGAATAGAGTCCCGCTCCCCCAGCTCGATACCACCCACCTTGGTGACTTCTCCATTGACATATACCGGCTCGGCGCGGCCTACGGATATGACATCGTAAGGTTGCAATAAGATGTTTTCCGCGGGATTCATGTTCTGGCGCAAGCTTCCCAGGTTGATTTCCACCGTGCTGACTTTCTTCTCGGCGTCAACGACTACGTCGGGAAGTGGAATGGGACCATACTCCTCGTGACGGGTTACCGTAATGTGCCGGTCGGCATTTTGCTGCAAGCCCCCCACCGAGCTCAACATTTCCATGAGCGTGCGGTTGCCCTGCAACGGATAAATACCGGGCCGGACAAACAAACCGACGAAGAACACCGGCTCGCTGCGAAATTGGACCACGGTAACGAAGACTTGCGGCTCGCGGATGTATTCGCGCAGGCGTTTGACCAGGTCCGCCTCCATTTCCTGCAATGTCATGCCAGCGGCGTGGATATGACCGACCAGCGGCAGATTCACATTGCCGTCGCCATCGATCCGAAACGGGCGGTTATCGATTTCCTCCGCCTCGGGGGCGCGAATCAGAATCTGATCGTTCGGCCCCAATACATAGTTGGGGCGAACCGTATCGGGCGGAAGCTGCTGGATGGGTTGAGCGTTTTGTTGGGCCGGATTGGGAGCGCCCGCCTGCGGTTGCGCAAGATCTCCGGGAGCAGGCTGTGCCTGCTGAGCCAAGCCGGGAATGCTCGCCGCCGACAACAACAACAGAAGGTGCGGCGCCATTCGAAACAACACCGGCTGGAGCAACCCAAAACCAGCCTGTGTTCGAGTTTCACGCATATTTATTATTTTACCAGTAATTTAACGGCCGCTCTGCTGCCGGTGGCAGAGAAGCGAAAGGGATCGCAGGTATGACACGAGGTCGGGACGCGACTCTCAAATGGCCAATCTCCAGTCGGCCCGCATGCGCGCCTGAAAGCCCGGCCCGGCGAGGCGGATTCGCCCACCGCCAACTGGATCGGGATTTCGGAATCGGCACGGATTCGTAAAGTGCGGGCTTCTTCATCCCTGGCGTGAACCGCGAACGCATGGATGCCGGCGAAGGCTCTCGATCACCCTGTTAATTCAAGGAAATTACTGTGGAAGTACTACGTGTTTCGCGCGCCGCTCAAGAGCAGGGCGAGGCAGTTCCTGCTCACACGCGCACGGTGCAATCGTGGCGTCGACAGAATTCCAATCGCTCCCGATGCGGCGGCCGCGCACATTTTGCAATGCCGGTGCACTACAGTTTTCTCGCCGCGCCGTTTCAGCGCTCGCCAGCGGACGCCAGTCGCGGGCCTTCCGGACGCGGCATGGTCTCGAGGCGTTTCTACGATCTGGCCCAATCAGTGATGGAATCCAGCGCCGTCTGTGGTCGGTTTGAGACCGGGCTGGGTGGCGAACCAATCCAGGTGGCGGCGAATGTCGCGCAGCAGCATGCCGGCCAGGTCGTGCGTGAAGCCGTTGCGCACCACCACGCGTTGGACGATCAGATCGCCCCGGTTGGCCGGCATGCGGTAGGCGGGCACCTGCCAGCCGCGATCGCGAAGCCGGTCCGCCAGGTCGTAGAGCGACCAGTGCGCGGGATTTTTCAGCTTCCAGGCGAACACCGGCAAGTCCCGGCCGTCACTGAGGAGTTCGAACGGACCCATCTCGCCGATCTGCTTCGCCAGGCTGACGGCCACGTCCTGACACGCCTGATGAATGGCGCGATATCCCGACTTGCCCAGCCGGATCAGGTTGTAATACTGCGCCACCACCTGGCTGGCCGGGCGCGAGAAGTTGATGGCCAGCGTGGGCATGGTGCCGCCGAGGTAATCCACGTTGAAGATCAGGTCCGGATGCAGATCCGATGCCTCCCGCCATACGATCCATCCGACGCCGGGGTAAACCAGCCCGTACTTGTGCCCCGACGTGTTGATGGATTTCACGCGCGGCAGTTGAAAATCCCACAACAGATCCGGCTGGATGAAGGGCGCCACAAATGCGCCGCTCGCGCCATCCACGTGAATGGGAATGTCCAGACCCGTCTTCTCCTGCAACCGGTCCAGCGCCGCGCTCAACGCCGCGACATCTTCGTAATCGCCGGTGAAGGTGCTGCCCAGCACCGTGACCACGCCGATGGTGTTCGCGTCGCAGGCCGCCGCGGCGCGCTCGGGGTCGGTGATCGACTGATTCCCTTCCAGCGCTACCGGCCGCTCTTCCACGTCCCAGTAGCGCAGAAACTTGTGCCAGCAGACCTGCGTGTTGCTGCCGAGCACCAGGTTCGGCCGGTCCACGGATTTTCCCAGCTTCTTCATCTTCTCGCGCCAGCGCCACTTCAACGCTAGTCCGCCCAGCATGCACGCTTCGCTCGATCCGATGGTGGAAGTGCCCAAGGTATTGGCCGGATCGGGCGAATGCCACAAATCGGCCAGCATGTGTACGCAGCGCATTTCCAGCTCTGCCGTCTGCGGGTATTCATCTTTGTCAATCATGTTCTTGTCGAACGTCTCCGACATCAGACGCCGGGCTTCGTCATCCATCCAGGTGCTGCAGAACGTGGCGAGATTAAAGCGCGAGCTGCCGTCAAAGATCAGCTCGTCGTGGATCAGATGGTAGGCGGTGCTGGGCGGCATGCCATCTTCGGGAATGACGTGGCGCGGCGCAGGCCCCAGCAGCCACTGCCGCGCGTACATGGGGCGCATCACCCGAGTTAGCTCATGTCCCCGCTTCGTATCGTGCGTGACAGCATCCTGACTCATAGGTGCATGATAACCCCGGCCATTGCGATACTTCCATGAATATTTGGCTGAAGGATGCCTGCAATCCGCCGCTCAGCGGAGTGTAATCCCGACGGGTTGGTGCAGGAAGTGGTGGCGCGCTATTTCGACACGTAGGTTTCGCCACCAGCTATTAAGCGCGTGTTATACATGGGACGCGGAAAAGAACCAGTCAAACCGAAGGAAGCACGGTGACATCGATTTTGAAACCGGTTCGCGCGTGTTCGCCGATCCAAATCTGATGATACGGAAAGACCGCGTGATCGACGGCGAGCAGCGTTGGCACGGGATCGGCGCCGTGCGGAAGGCCGTGCTGCTCGTTGTACATGTGTATCGTGAGGAGAACCCAAATGGCGAAGAAATCATCCGCATCGTCTCGGCCCGGGAAGCAGACACGCATGAGCGCCGAATCCATCTGGAACAAGCCCCTGACTAAACGCCAGAAGGCGGCGCTGGACGGTGTCGCAGCGAGGCAGAAACGCTCCGACATTTCTCAGATCGACTTTTCCGATATCCCGGCGCTCACCGATAAGCAGCTCGCCGAGCTCCGGCGGCCTCCCAAGAAGTTGGTGGCTGTACGGATTGACGCGGATATATTTGAATGGCTTCAGCAATTCGGCGCTGGCTATTCTACGCGCATCAATCAAGTTCTTCGCTTAGTCATGTCTCAAGGACGATAGTCAGTATCTGCGCGGCGCCCATGGCATCAGCCCGCGCGCATCAGGGAATCGAAGCGAAGAACCAGGTGTCGTCAAGCGCGCCTCCGGAAGTTCCGCCCGCGCTGTCCCCGCCGAACAGCAGAACGGCCCCGTACAGGGGGTCGTAAGCAATTTATCCATTACCTCCTGGCGTTAGCGGAAATTTGTGCGCTTGATCCGCTCGAAGGATTCGGCCAGATCAAGAAGTCCGGGTTTCGCCGCCAGTTGGAGCACTCGGAGCGTACCGATCACGCGAAGGCCCTTCTTGCGTGCTACCCTCACCCCCTTGCGGTCATCCAGCAGCAGAAGGTCAGCGCCGAGGGAGGCCGCTAATATCAGAGCCGCTTGGCCTGGCGTGGCGCTGGCCCCAGGAGCCATTGGCGTGCGTACATGGGGCGCATCATTTTGGTTAGCTCGTGTCCACGCTGAGCATGATGGGTTGCAGCATTGTCACTCATTTGTTTGGTGGGGTCCTCCAGAGTAACCATGATAGTCTCGGCGATGGCGAGGCTTCTGAGGAACTCGCGCAAAACGGAGTGCAGCGCAAGCCAGTTCCTAATCCGCTTGGTGGTGCGCGCCGCACCCTTTGCGCTTCTACGAATATCTGGCTAAGGCGCGCTTGGGGCGAACCAACTTGCCCGAACGCCGCTTTTCTCATAGTCTGAAGACATGCAGGTGCACTTCACCCCGGAACTCGAAGCAAAATTCACCCAATCTGCCGCTCAGCAGGGCCGTAATCCCGACGAACTGGTACAGGAAGTCGTGGCGCGGCATTTCGACGAGGAAAGCCGTTTCATCGAAGCGGTGAACCGTGGCGAGGAAGCCTTACAGCGCGGCGAGTACCTCACGCATGAGGAAGTCGGCCGGCGCCTTGAACGGTTCTTGCAGCCCTAATGGAGGTTCGCTGGTCCCCGTCCGCCGCCGAGGACTTGGAGCGCATCTGCGAGCGGATCGAACGCGACAACCCAGAGGCGGCTCGGCGCGTAGCTCGAAGCATCTATGATGGATGCGACCGCCTGAAAGATTTCCCCAATGTTGGGCGAGCCAGCCGCCGGATGGCTGGACGGCGCGCAAGACTGGCCATAAAGCGCCCTCCATCCGCTGGCGCCACTGGCGTTCTAACCCCGACGCAGGCCCCCAACAGCAGCGCGGCTCCCCAGCCGAAGGACGAACCCAGTATCGGCATGGATTATGCGGTTTCGCCTGGCACCCTTACTTTCCGGTGGCCTTGTAAACTTTCGTGAATTTGTTCCGCTGGTTCCAAACGGTGAACGTGCCGTTCGCTTCGGCCGTCAGCTTGATGTATTGCCCCGCGTCCTGCTCGTCAACATTGGCTATAAACGAATCCGGCACATTGTGTTCCTTGCCGCCATCCACCGCATAGTGAACCTGCCACAGATCTTCCAGACCCGGCGAATCCTTCACGGTCTGCCAGGCTTCGGGACTGCCTCCCTTGTGCGCGCCGTTATTCATGATGGCCACACGCGGATGCACCGCGTCCACCAGCGCCGGCGAATTGGATTGATTTAGCCCGTGGTGCGACACCAGCAGAACGTCCACCGTCCCAATGGGATTGTTGGGGCACATCAACTCCAGCTCTTTGTTCCACGTCAGATCGCCCAGATCGAGAAATCGAAATTTCTCGAAGCTGACCAATACGCCCGTCGAGCGCGCATTCTCGGTGGGATCGGGATCGCGTTTGGGCGTCGTCGCGCAGTACGGATTCGGCTGGCCTCCACCCTCAAGCGGAGTTTGGATGTGATCGCCGGCCGCGGTAAGCACTTTCATCGAAAGACCTTTGATAGGCACGGTGTCGCCCGGCTTCACTACCAGGTGCTCGCCGCGCTGGATCGCCTTAACGTAATCGCTGTAATCTTCCTTGGTGACCTTCGAGTCTTCTGTGTTCGGCCCGTGATCCACGAAATTAACAATCTTCATTTGATCGGCCAGTTGCGGCACGCCGCCTACATGGTCGCGATGGTAGTGCGTGATAAGCAGATAGTCGATCTGCTTGACTTTGGCCGCCTTGGCAGCCCGGACGATCCGGTCCGCGTCGCGCCCCTCGAATCCCCGCCACCCCGTGTCGATGAGCAGCGATTGTCCGGAGGGACTGACGACGAGAGTGGACTGCCCGCCCTCGACGTCAATGAAGTAAATTTCGAGCGGCCCGGCCGCCATTCGGGGGAGAAGGGGCGTTGCCAGCAGCGCCAGTAGACCCACGGCGAATTTTGAGGTACGCATGTGCCGCATCGTATCATAAGACTCGTCAGACTCGTCATATCGCGACTCGTCATATTGCCGGAACATGCCGCGAAATCGTAACGTAATAGTGGTTAGGAGCTCATGCCTTACTGCTGCCAATGCGGAAAGTCGGTCGGCAACGACGACGCCTACTGCGGCGTATGCGGCGCGCGCCAGCCGGCTGCCAGTTCCGCGCCACAGGTGGACTATATGCATGGCATCAGCCCGCGCACCGCTTCGCTGCTCTGCTACATCCCGATCCTTGGCTGGATCGTCTCGATTGTGGTGCTGGCTTCGGCTCGCTTTCGCGCCGATGGGCGGGTCCGCTTCCACGCCTTCCAAGGCCTGTACCTGTTCGTCGCTTGGCTGCTAGTGGATTGGGTGCTCAGCCCGATGTTTCGCATGGCGGGCACTCCCATGCACCAGGTCTTCCCCGGGCTTATGAAGGCCGTGATTTTCGGCGCCTGGATTTTCATGATCGTCAAGACCTCGCAGGATGAGGTTTACAAGCTGCCGATCCTGGGCGAACTGGCGGAAAAATCGGTGTCCGAGCAGCGCTAGCCCCAATTACTGTTCTTAGCGCGATTTCGCTTCAGAACAGTCGCTACGGCTGATACTCCAAGACCAGCATCGTAATATCGTCCTCCTGCTCGGACGCTTCGCTGAAGTCTTCCACCGCCTCCACCAGCTTGGCGTGCAGTTCGGCGCAGCCGATCCCGGCATGAGCGCACAGCAATTCCTGCAGCGCTTTCTTGTCGAAAAACTCCCCGTCTGAATTGGCCGCTTCGGACAGACCGTCGCTGAACAACACTAATTTGTCGCCCGGCTGGAGCTGCACGGTTTTCACCTCGTACGCGGCGACGTCCAGCATACCGATCGGCATCCCGGTGCTATCCAGCAGTTGCAGCTCTCCATTCGCCCGCACCAGCACCGGTTTCGGATGCCCGGCGTTAGCCCAGCGCAGCTCCCCGCCGCGGTTCACCGTGCAGTAAACCACCGTGGCGTATTTCTCGCCGCGGGCGCGCTCGATCATGAAACGGTTCACGCGCGACATCACGTCGTCGATTCGCACCTCGCCCTCGGACGCGAACACGAAAGCGCCCTGCAACAGCGCGGCCAGCAGAGCGGCGCTCACGCCTTTGCCCGACACGTCCACGATCACGCAGGCGTACATGTCGTCGCTGACCCGCCGCACATCGAAATAGTCGCCGCCCACTTCACGCGAAGCGATGCTGGACCCCACGGCCCGAAACCAGCCCGCGGTGGGCAGTTCGCTCGGAAGCAAGCCGGTCTGAATGGTCCGCGCGATGTTCAATTCCTCTTCCATGCGCTGCTTGGCGCGCTCTTCTTCCAGCAGCCGCGCGTTCTCCAGGATCGTGGACGCCTCCAGCGCCAGCGTCTGCAGAATCTCGCGATTGCCGGCGGAAAGATCGGCCGCCGTTCCGCGCGAATCCATGTACAGCACGCCCACCGTGTTATTGAGCGAAGTGGCTACGGTCTCCTGCATCGATCCGGTCCGTACTTGAATCAACGGCACGCACACCACGCTGCGCAGCTCCAGGTCCGCCACCGACATTTCCGGGCGGATTCCATCCGTGCCCAGCGGATCGAAAGTCATGGACAGCAGTTCGCGCCGGGTGCGCAGCGCGCGATGAATCACCGACCTTGGAACGCCCAGATCCGACGTAGCCAACGGCACGCCACGCCGATCGCGCGCCACGCTCACTTCCAGGAGGTCGCCTTTTCCGAGCAGCAGGAACCCGCGCTCGGCGCCGGTCACCGTAAGAGCGGCATCCACCACGGCGGCCAGCACGTCATTCGTCGACAAGGAACTTTGCAAGGCGCGAGCTACTTCCACTAACGATCGAAGCTTGGAGAGATTGTTCGCGCCGGTTCCCGCCGGCGCCGACATTTTCCCCAGGAATTGATTCAGCTCGCCTTCCTCCAGCGTGAATGTCATCCGGTACGAATCGGGGAAACCAAAATCGATGCGGTCGCCGTCTTTCAGCGCCTGGCGCGCCACACGCTGGCCGTTCACAAAAACTCCGTGGCGGCTCCCCAGGTCTTCGATCACATAATCGCCGTCGTCCACCGAAATCTGCGCATGACTGCGCGAGATGCGGTTGTCGCGCAGCACCAGATTGTTCTCGCCTTGCCGTCCGATGGAGAAAGGCAGCGGATCGATGGCCACCCGGGCGTGGTTCCCGGATGGATTGGTGACCGCCAAAGCAGGCGCGCGGCCCGTCGCCGCGGGTGATCCGGCCGAGGGCATTAGCGGCTCCGGTGGTGCTGCGGCTCCGTCGCCTCGCTCAACTCCTGGGCGCGCAGCGCCTGGCAGTGGGAGCAGTACCCGCCCACCTCCGTCCGCGACAGGACAATCTCAAACCCGAAATGAGTTTCGATCTGATCGCGCATCTTCTTCAACAGGTCGCCGAAGAACTCTTCAATTTTGCCGCAGCGCAGGCAAATCACGTGGGCATGTTCCTGTTTCAGCCGCGTTTCGTAATAGTGCTGGTCGCCATCGTGATGCATCAGGTCCAGCTCGTCTACCAGGCCGCCGGCCTTGAGGAGCTTCAAGGTCCGGTAAACGGTGACGCGGTTGAGCTTCGGATCTTTCTCGCGGGCCAGCGTGAACAGACGTTCGGCGTCCAGATGCTGCCCGGACTGATCGATCAGATCGAGCAGTATTTTCCGCTGGCGTGTGAGCCGGACGCCCTGTAGTTTGAGCGAATCTTTGATGCCGGAAACCGCCATGCAACCAGTGACCCTATTGCAGGGTATCAAAGCGGAAGCGCCGCGCGCGCGGACCGCTATTGCGACAATCTGTCGCCGACCTCTTCCAGTATCTCCCAACCCATTGAATGTACTGGCCAAACTCGTGTGTACGCAACATGTTTCACTGCTTCTTAGCGCGATTTCCGCCTCAGAGCCCCGAAACCCCCAAAACGGTTAAGCACCCAGCGGTTTGGCGTTATTTCGGGAAAGTGGTATCTGGCGGGCGGGCCGCTAGTTGGCCAGTTTGGTCGCCCGATTGATGCTGCGGACCACCAGGCGGCGTGGATCCAGAAGATGTTGCGGCCGGAAGTGCCGGGCGGACCACCGGCAGCCTGGGTCAAATTCCACGCCCAGGAAGTACCCGATCTCCCGATACACACAATACCGGACCTTGCCCATCAACTCGCCTTTGGGGTAGCTGATTCGAAGGTCGGTCTGCAAAGGGACTGGCTGGTCGAATTGAAGGCATGCTCCGGAGAGCGAGATGTCTTCCAAATTGGCCACCCCTTTGCGAAGGCGCCCGGATTTGTCCTTCCATTGGACATCCACCATATCCGCACATAACATCCGGGGCTCTATGCGCCTGTCGAACATACACTTCTTATCGGCGAGCGAAACGGGAAGGATTATGACGGGACCGCCACCAAAATCGCCCTAACCCGCCGTAAGGCCCTGAGCCGCAACGCTGTATAGACATAGTACCATGCCTGCTTCAGAAAGTACTAGTCGTCTTTGTAAAATTTCTTCACCGTCACTGACCGGTCTGTGACACCGATGTCGTTGACCGTCGCCGGACACGATAGTAGACTGAGGCCATCTGCCCCCTTTCAGTCCTCATTCTCCGCAGACCCAGTCGATCGCGGCGGTATTTTCACTCGTGCTGGCCATCGCGGCAGTGGTTTTTCTGATAGTCGCGGCGGGCGTAGTTTTCAGCGTAGTGCGATACCGGTCGCGCGGCCTCACGGTGGAACCCCGCCAGATCTTCGGATCGCGCAAGCTGGAAGTGTTGTGGACAGTGGCGCCGCTGCTCATCGTGACGGGGTTATTCGTCGTAGCCGTCCGCGCCATGGTGCTAATCGACGCTCCGCAGGACTCCGGCCGGTCGCCGGACATCGTCATCACCGCTCATCAGTGGTGGTGGGAGGCCCGTTATCCCAATGGCGTGGTCGTTCCCTGGGACATGCACATTCCCACGTCCCGTCGATTATTGGCGCGCATCGAATCCGCGGATGTGATTCACGATTTTTGGGTGCCTAATCTGGCGCGCAAGATGGACGCGGTGCCGGGCCGTTGGAGCTACATCTGGCTGGAAGCCGACGCGCCTGGGATTTACCCCGGTACTTGTTCCGAATTTTGCGGCGCGCAGCATGCCTGGATGCGTTTTCGCGTGATCGCCGAGCCGGAAGCGAGCTTTGAAGCCTGGCTCAAGAACGAGGCAAGCGGCGCTCCTGACATTCTTGCGGAGCGGCTTTTTATCGACAAGGGTTGCGCAGAGTGCCATGCCGTCGCTGCAAGCGGGCCGAGATCCGGGAAGGGACCGAGTTTGGCGCACTGGGCCAGCCGCGAAACCCTGGGCGGCGGAATCCAACGAAACACGCCCGAGAACCTGATGCTTTGGCTCACGGACCCGCAAGCGGCCAAACCAGGCAACCGCATGCCGAACACCCCGCTGACCCCCGACGAGCGGCGCGCGTTGCTGATGTACCTGGAGAGCCTGCGATGAACGCCTGGCTCTGCGCCATCGATCACAAACGCATCGGCATTCTTTACATGCTCCCCGCGCTGCTGTTTTTCCTGGCCGCTGGAATCGACCTGCCGAACACCCCGCTGACCCCCGACGAGCGGCGCGCGTTGCTGATGTACCTGGAGAGCTTGCGATGAACGCCTGGCTCTGCGCCATCGATCACAAACGCATCGGCATTCTCTACATGCTCTCCGCGCTGCTGTTTTTCCTGGCCGGTGGAATCGACCTGCCGAACACCCCGCTGACCCCCGACGGGCGGCGCGCGTTGCTGATATACCTGGAGAGCCTGCGATGAACGCCTGGCTCTGCGCCATCGATCACAAACGCGTCGGCATTCTCTACATGCTCTCCGCGCTGCTGTTTTTCCTGGCTGGTGGAATGGAAGCCATGGTGATGCGGGCGCAACTGGCTGCACCGAATCTGAAGCTGATCGCGCCGGAAACCTACAACCAGATGTTCACCATGCACGGCACCACCATGATCTTTCTGGTGGCGATGCCCGTGCTCACCGGTTTCGGAGTGTATCTGGTGCCCCTCATGATCGGCGCGAATGAAATGGCGCTGCCTCGCCTGGGATCTCTCAGTTTTTGGCTGCAGTTGTTCGGAGGCGTGCTGTTGTACTTCAGTTTCGCGACCGGATCCGCTCCGGCCGCGGGTTGGTTTAGCTACGCGCCATTGAGCGAGAAAGCCTTTTCGCCGGGTCCGGGCGTGGATTACTGGGCGCTGGCGCTCCTGATGGTGGCGGGCGGCTCCATCGGATCTGCCATCAATCTCATCGTGACCATCGCCACCGGGCGCGCGCCCGGCATGACGATGCGTCTGGTCCCGCTGTTCGTGTGGATGACGCTGGTAACGTCCGTCATGATCGTTTTCGCGCTGCCCGCGCTGGCCGCGTCGCTCGTGATGTTGTTGAGCGACCGTTGGCAGTACGCCCGCTTCTTCGATCCGTCACAAGGTGGCGCCCCGTTGCTGTGGCAGCATTATTTCTGGATTTTCGGGCACCCGGAAGTCTATATCGTCGTGCTTCCCGCCTTCGGGATGATATCCGAAATCATTCCTGTGTTTTCGCGCAAGCCGATCTTCGGATATCCATTCGTGGCTACTTCCACCGTTGCGATCGCGCTGCTGAGTTACGGCGTCTGGGTGCATCACATGTTCGCCGCCGCACTGGGCCGCAACGTTCTCGCCGTCTTCTCCGCCGCCAGCCTGCTGATCGCGGTGCCCACCGGCATGAAAATTTTCAGTTGGATCGCCACCATGTGGGGCGGAGCCATTCGATTCACCACGGCCATGCTTTTCGCCGTCGCGTTCCTCTTGGAATTTACCGTGGGCGGGCTGAGCGGCGTGGCCTTCGCCACCGTGCCGGTGGACTGGCAGTTGACCGACACGTACTTTGTGGTCGCACACATTCATTACGTGCTCTTCGGCGGGACAGTGTTCGCGCTGCTGGCGGGAGTTCACTATTGGTTCCCAAAAATGAGCGGGCGGCTGATGGATGAAAAACTCGGCCGCTGGAGCTTTTGGCTGATCGTGATCGGCTTCAACACGGCCGTTTTCGTACAGCATTTTCTTGGATTGATGGGGATGACGCGCCGCGTCTACACCTATCCGGATCTCCCCTGGTACGGCACGCTCAACCTTGTTTCCACCACTGGAGCCGCCATTCTCGTATTCGGCATTTTGGTGTTCTGCGCAAACCTCGCCATGAGCCTCTTTTTCGGCGCGCAAGCGGGCAACGATCCCTGGAACGCCTGGACGCTCGAATGGGCCGCGGCATCACCGCCGTTGCCGCAGAATTTCGCAGAGATTCCCCAAGTCCGCAGCCGCCGTCCGCTGTGGGATCTAAAGCATCCGGAGGCTCCCGATTGGGCGGCATAGCGCGGCGGGCTCAAATCGGCATGGCGATGTTTTTGATCGCCGAAGCCGTGTTCTTTTTTCTGCTCATCCTCGCCTTCGTGTATTTCCGCGCGATTCCGGCGATCGCACCCGCCGGGATGCTCTTCACCGCTGCGCTGCTGGCGAGCAGTTTCAGCATGTGGCGGGGCTGGCGCTGGGTAACCATTGGGCTCGGCGTCGTGTTCTTGATCGGGCAAGCAGGTTTCTTCGGAACTACGTTCTTCATCCTCGCTGGGGTTCACGGGCTGCATATCCTGGCGGGATTGGTCGCTCTGGCGGTGCTGCCCGCTTCCGCGCTGAAAGTAATGGCCCTTTACTGGTATTTTTTCACCGCCATTTGGCTGGCGATTTTTCTGGTGGCGAGTCAGACATGATCGCTTGGGACTGGGAACCCTCCGTGGTGGCCGGCTGCGCGGCACTCACGATTGGATATTTCGCCGTTGCGCGAAAGCGCGGCCTCAGCCGCATGCCGTATTTCCTGGCTGGCGTTGTGCTCCTTCTTCTGGATCTGGTTTCCCCCATCGACACTCTTGCTGACCGCTATCTTTTCAGCGCGCATATCGTGCAGCATTTCCTGCTCGCGTTGGTAATTCCACCGTTGCTGCTGCTCGGCACGCCCGCCTTCGAACTTGGCGGCCTGGCCCGGTTGGAACGCGCCATTGGCCAGCCGCCAGTTTCCTGGCTGCTCGGAGTAGGAACCATGTTGGCGTGGCACATCCCCGTGTTGTTCAACGCAGCGCTCGCAAACGACGGCCTGCACATTTTCCAGCACCTCAGCTTTTTAGTCACCGGCACAATCTTCTGGTGGCCCATTCTTGGGCCGCCAGATCGCCAACTTCAGGCGCTCGCGGCCGTTTCCTATCTTTTCAGCGCCTGCCTCTGTTGCAGCCTGCTCGGGGCGTTTCTGACATTCGGTCCAGTCGGGATCTACCCGGCCTACTTCAATCCTCCAGAACACTTGTGGGGGCTGGATCCGAAGAGCGACCAGCAATTGGGTGGAATGCTGATGTGGGTTCCCGGCTGCTTCGTCTATCTCTCGGGAATTCTTGGGACGGTAATGCGCTGGTACATGGCCGAGCGAACCGCATGACCAGGCCGACCAGTTACGCGCCGATCGTCTTGGCTGCCGGAGTGATGCTGACGCTATGGGGCTTGGCCTCCATCCGGATTGTGTCCGCCATTGGCTTGTTGGCGATTGGCATCGGAGTCGCGCGCTGGATAAAAGAAGCTCGAAATGAACACTGAGAATCCCTGGTTGTATCGTTACGCTATTTTTGTGGCGCTGTTTGCGCTGATTGCTGTCGTCCTGGGCGCCGTGGTCACCAGCCTGGAGCGCCCTATCGCCGTTAACTCGGCGGTTTCGATTGACCCTGCCTTCGACTTCTGGCATCACATGGCAGGCGGAGTGGCCGTACTGCTCATGCTCGGCCTGGCGATCGCACTGAGGACCCAGTTCGGCTGGATCGCATTGGCCGCCGGCATCATCGATGGCGTCTTGGGCGCGAGAGCCATCACCTACGCGCTGCCGCAGCTCTCCGGCATCCTGCACGCGCTGCTCGCGCAGGTATTCTTTGGCGTCATCGTCGCGATTGGCGTCATGACATCGGCAAGCTGGAAGCGCGGTCCCGAGCCAATCGAAGACAACTGGCGTCCGTCCCTGCGATCGCTGGCCGCAGCCGTCCCAGCCATCATCCTGCTGCAAACCACCCTCGGCGCGTCCTACCGCTATCGCGCCCTGGGCGTTATCTGGCACATCCTGAACGCCATGATCGTCCTGCTGCTCATTCTGTGCGTGGCCGTTTTCCTGATCCGCCAGTTTCCTCAGCATCGCACGCTGCGTCCGGCGGCCATCGCCCTGGCGGTCATCACGTCTATCCAGGTAATGCTCGGCTTCACCACTTTCATGATGCTGATCCTGTTCCCGGAAAGCAGCCTGGCGGTGGTAATCACCAGCGTTCTGCACGTCACCACCGGCGCGCTCACTTTCGGAGCCGGCCTGGCGCTGGCCATCCTGATCCGCTACAACCTGCTCGGCCGGTCACTTTCCGGTCAGTGACCCTGAGTGACCTAATGAATGACCTGGCCGGACTGGATTTTTCCCGAAGCTTTGATACACTGATGACCGTGCCAATTGGCGTCTATAGGTCCAAGTGCTGATCACGAATCCCTTAAATTCTTCCGCTCTCGCCTTTCCAATCCTCGAGTGCTTCCACATTGTGGGATTTGCGCTGTCCATAGGAACCATCGCCATCGTGGATTTTTCGCTGCTGGGCGTCGGGATGCGCCGGCCCGCGCAACTTGCCCAGGACACGTGGCTTTGGACGCTGGGCGGTCTGGTGCTGATGCTTTTTTCCGGGCTGCTGCTGTTCTCCTCGGACCCGGATATGTACTATCTAAACTGGCCGTTCCTGATCAAAATGGTCTTTTTCGTGGCGGCCGTCATCTTCCACTACACGGTTCATCGCAAAACGGTGGCATCGGACATCCCGCCGCCCAATGGCAAGCTGGTGGCTTGCGTTTCGCTGGCGCTGTGGGCCGGGGTTATTTTCGGCGGAATCTTCATCGGCTTTGTTTATCCGGGCTTGAGCCTGGGCCGGGGCTAGTCAGGTTAACGTTAGCATCCAATGCTTCTCTCATTCGCACAATGGATACAATTGACGGGCTTCTTCACTGCCCTGCGCGGTTCCGCGTACGTCTATCCCATCGTCTTGTCAATGCACATGATCGGCCTCGCTTTCTTCGGAGGGATGGTGCTGATGACGGACATGCGGCTTCTGGGGCTGACGATGCGGAAAAGATCGGTCGCGGAGGTAGTCGACCTTTTCCGCATTCCGAAGCGCTGGGGATTGCTGCTGATTGTCACTTGCGGCATCCTGCTGGCGGGATCGAAAGCCGAAGAATACTACTACAATGCGTTTTTTCGGACCAAGCTGATCCTGTTGGGCGCTGTGCTGGTGCATGAGCTGGTGTTCCGCCGCGGCGTTTACGCCAATCCGGCTGCGCTGGATCGCACGCCTACTGTCCCCGCTAGCGCGAAACTGGCGGCGGCGCTTTCCCTGCTGCTTTGGACCTCCATTGCCTGTTGCGGGCGGGGGATTGGCTACATCGAGCCGCCGCTTGACAAGATCCACGCGGAAATCCATCTCGTGCAAGACGCCGCGCTGGCTGCCCTGCGCGGACCGAATCTGCTCAAAGGAGAGGACCACTGACATGTTTGTTCTGCTGCTTCTCCAAAACGCCATAGCGGACGTGCTGAATAGTTCGGAGTGGGTTTTCCCGATCACGGAATGTTTTCACATTACGGCGTTCGCGTGGTCTATCGGCCTGATCGCGCTGGTGGATTTTCGCCTTCTGGGCGTCGGGATGAAGCGGGAAACCACGCCTCAAATCGCCAAAGCCGTTGCGCCCTGGACGCTGCTCGGTTTGGCGGTGGTGCTCCTTTCCGGCCCGGTGCTGTTCCTTTCCGATCCGCGCATGTACCTCTACAATCCCTCGTTTCGCTTCAAGATCGGGGCGCTTCTGATCGCCATCGTTTTCAATTACACGATACACCGCAAGGTGGCTTTATCGGACAGCGCTTCGGCCGGCGTCCGCGTACTGGTGGGCGTGGTTTCGCTGGCTTTGTGGATCAGCGTGGTGTTCGGCGGGCTGTTTATCGCTTTCGCGTAAGTAAGCTCAGGAGGCTCCATTTGTCCATTCTTTCGTTCTTCCAGTGGCTTCAGAGCACGGACTTCATGACCTTCATTCGGGAGTCCGGTTTGACGTATCCGATTATCATGAGCACCCACCTGACCTGCATTGCGATTTTCGGAGGAATGATTGTGATTACCGATCTGCGGCTGCTCGGCGTCGCACTGCAGGACCGGCCCATCGCGGATGTTGTCAACGGGTTGCGCTGGTGGAAGCGTCTGGGCTTCGTCATCATGTTTTCGATGGGCTTCATGCTTTTGGGTTCGAAGGCCCCGGAGTACTACCCGAATCCGTATTTTTGGACCAAAATGTCTTTTTTGGCTTTAGTTTTTATTCACGCGATGATTTTTCGTCCGCGGGTTTACAATCATCCGGAAAAGCTGGACGCCTCGCCCGTTATTCCGACCCGGGCAAAGGCGGCCGCGACGCTGTCGCTGGTCTTGTGGACCGGCGTGGTGTGCGCAGGACGGCTGATCGGCTATTACGAGCCGCCGCAGCAAAAGGGACATGTTGTTTCGGTAGGCGCGAGCAAGTAATTGGCAGTCGGCGCCGCGCCCGCAAAGGCCAACGGGCAACCGACGGTGATCGCGCTTGTTCGCGCGCAGGCAATTAGTTAGTCCCAATACCGTTCACTTCGTCCTCACGTTCGGAATTACAGTCACGTATCAAACGTGGCGCACTGCACTCCTCTGAACACAGGTAATCGGGCCAGTGCGTGCGCCACAAAGCGCCACCGTACTTGCGAGAGTACACGCGGCTTGAGCCGGATTAGTCCTTCTTGGCAAGACTCGCGGTTTGGATGTGCTTGGGGTCGCCCCAGGCGATGAACGTATCGCTTCCGTTGTGAAACAGCTTCGGATAGCCGAGCGCCATTTTCCCGCCCTTGGCAACTTCCAGAATCGGACCGGCGACGCCCGCTGCGGTGACGCGACGGACCAGCACGCGCGCGCCGCCCGGCGCCTGCTCCAGCCAGGAAACCATCGCGCCGCCATCGTCGTCCAGCGCCATCGAGGTGTAGCCGAACGCGTGGCCGGTGCTGAGAGTCACCGGTTTGCTAAAGCTGGAGCCGCTGTCGTTCGAAAAAGCTATGAGGTCGCGCGGCATATCCTGCGCGCCCGTAAACCATGCCACCGCCACGTGGTCGCCCTTGGCCTGTACCGCCGCGGCATTGGTCGGGCAAGCGTTGAGCTCCCAATTGTCGGCGTTCACGATTTTGGGGGTGGACCAGTGACCGTTTTCCAGGCGCGTTACCGCGATGTCGCGAATGTCTTCCTTGGTGTGGGCGCGGAAGGCCACCAGCAGGCCTTTGGAAGTCTTCGCGACGGCTGTCGGGCAACAGCCGCAAACGTCGCTATCGATGGTCTCTTCCCGGACTTCTTTGCCGGTCGCGTCCACGATAGTTCGCTTCATCGCTACCGGGGCGTCCTCGCCCTTCAGCGCCTCTAGCCAGAATATCGACCCTCCGCCGTCCGGGTTGGCGATCATCGAAGCCAGGCCGTGCTGGACAGCGCTGCGGTCGTGATGGGCTTCCAGCGGCATGGTCCAATGGGCGCCGTCGGTAGAAGAAGAAACGAAGACGTATTCCGCATCGCTGTCGCCGCCTTCCGGAGCCTCCACCCAGTGGGCAAACCAGTGCCCGCCGGGCAATGCGATCACTTCCGGCAGCTCGGCCGGATGATGAAAGAAGTGGCGATGCGCGGCGATGGTGACGGCGGGCGACCAGGTTGCACCGTGCCGGACCGCATAGCGCAGCGCAAAGGCACCGCCCGACGGCTCAATCCAACTGAACACAGCCGCTCCATCCGGCGCAGCGGACCAATTGGGTTGCAGGCTGCCCGGCCCGGCTGGATTGGCCAGCGGGGTGGACGAAAAAGTTTGGCTGAAGGCCGGCACTGTCAAGGCCGGCAGCGCCAGCACGGCGCTGAGAAAGATAGACTGGATCTTCACGAGATTAGCTCCTCTTCTAGCAGAACATGTTTTGGCTGCGATCTTCAATCCGACTATGGTCAGCGTATATCCGAAACGACCGCCATAATCTCGCACTCCACGAGCAAAGGAGCGCGCAGATCGGGCGTCGGAAAGGTGTGCCGCGCGGGGCGCGAGTGGGGGTCCGGAAACAACCGCAGCCAGTATTTATTGACGACAGGCCGGTGCGTTATATCCTTCAGCCACACGCTCAACTTGATGACATCCTCTGGCGTTGCGCCGCCCGCCGCCAGTATTTTCCGCACATTGGCGAACATCTGCTCGCACTGCTCGTCCACTCCTTCCGGGAATTTCCCGGTAGCTGGATTTTTGCCGAAAATTCCACCGCTGACGAGAAAAGGACCGAGCCGGCTGGCATTCGGTATCGGATTCAGATGCTCCAAGCCGGGCACTTCGATACTGACACGATGGCTCATTTAAGTAGTGTAGCCATTACATCCCGCACCGCGGGATCGAGATTCTTAAATTCCTCCAGGCGGCGAAAAATTTCGGCCGCGGCTTGATGAAACCCGGATGGAAGGCCGGCGTTCTGGAAGGTGGTTGCGATCTCGCGCATTTCGCCGGCGAATCGCCAGGACTTGGGCGCGGCGCGGGAGATTTCGCGCTCCAGATCGGGAAGGGAAGGACCGTTTCTGGCCCATTGGCGTTTGAGGTCCTCCAGCACGTTCAGACGCTCGGCGGCGGCTAGCACCGCCATGGCGAGCGCGATGGAGCCTTTGGAATAGGCCGCAAAACACATCTTTAACGCGGAAGCGCGGCCGATGCCTCCAGCCAGAACTTCCACTTCGAGCGGCCCGTTGGAAAAGCAGGGCGCGATTCCGGCGGCATGATCGCCGGCGAGATACAGCCAGGCTTGGTTGCGCCTGGTTGGCGGCGGGCCGATGATGCCGCCATCGACGAAGCGCGCGCCACAATCCTCCAAGCGGCGCGCGATGCGTTGAGTGCGCTCCGGCGAAATGGCGTTCGCATCCACATACGTGCCTTGATAGGAACGCTCGGCCACGTCCTCTGCGACCCGCTCCGCAAATTCCGGAGGACAGACGCTCACGATTACCGGGCAAAGCTCACACAACCCGGCGAGCGTTCCGGCATCGTGCAAGCCGGCGTCCAACGCGCGGTTTTGCGTGGCGGCGCCGCGGTGTTCGGAGGCCCAAAACACCTCGCTGCCGCTATTGTGAGCGGTAACCGCCACAGCGATCCCCATTTGCCCGGGATGGAGGATTCCGATGGGTTGAGCGGCCATGCCAGTGAAAGCTTCCTGGTCTATTGTTTCAGGAAAAGCGGCGGTTGGTTTAGCAGGCTGTGTCGAAAGTCCGACGAGACCGCTCGCTGACGCTCGCGGCTCAGTAGATTTCGCGCGTCACAGAGCCGCGACCGTGAGGGAGGCGGTTTCGACACAAGCTGCCAGGGCGCCAGCGGCCCGATGCCCAGCATGAGCAGGCGAGGCTTGGCGATGACGTCGCGAGGGAGGGGTGGAGGGGTCTGTCGCTGCTGGCGTCGGAACCGATTTTCCGCAAAACGAAGCCAGTTTTGTAAGCGAAGCCACGATTCGGGCGATTTCGGGTTGCGCATCAGGGGTATTTTTGTGTTTGCTGACGATAAAGTTCCTTTCATGTTTTAATTTTGGGAAGAACGAAAGGTGGGAGTGCTCGCTGCGGGAGTGTCGCGCGCTTTGGTTTGAGGGTAGCAAAGGGGCGGCGGCGCGGTTGGCGGGGGAGCTGGTATGTGGCTGGACGTAAGGAGGAAAAAGATGGGGAAGATGGGTCATCCTTTAAGGAGCCATCGTTCTTTGAGGAGCCATCGTTGGTTGGGAACCCATCGGTGGTTGGGAACCCATCGGTGGTTGGGAAGCCGGCGGTGACTGCCGTGGGCGGCGTTTACCAAGAGGAATCCTGCTCCTCCTGGACCGGGGCCAATCCGGCCGGTCTCCGAGCATTCTCCGAGTGGCGCGTTTAACCGGCCAATCTCTGCCTATTTTTCTGGAGCGTCGAGGGAATGCGCCTCAGAAACGATCTTGCTTAGTCGATTGGCAAGGCGGTCAAGGTGTCGGCGAGGAGCGCCGT